>ENA-UOWO01000197-UOWO01000197.1-activated-sludge-metagenome-genome-assembly--contig:-NODE-197-length-89232-cov-14.752503_pt1 | contig 89232 bp, 80 predicted proteins | sample MGYA00238148_ERZ761564 | MGnify/ENA primary metagenome ERZ761564 (study PRJEB28885, sample SAMN05720194) | activated sludge metagenome | isolation source: Anaerobic digester | place: USA... | reverse complement strand
GCTGATCAAGCCCGGCCGTGCGGGCCGGATTGAGTTTCAGGGAAAGTGGCGTCGGAACGGCTGCACAGTGGCTGCCGCTGCTGCGCAGTTCGACATCGATATGCATGTCGGTGAGCGTCGAGCGCGACACGCTGGGCAGGCAGGCATTCGGCCATGTTCCGGAAATGACCAGGTCGGGCGGCCACTGCGGCGCATTGCTCGATTCGCTGACCAGCCTGATGCTGAGGTCGCTATCGTCGAAGCTGGCAGCCAGGCAGGAATGCTGCGTCAGCACGGTTGCCGCGAGGACCAGAAGCGCGATCCTGGCAGCGCGGGAAACGCGCCGTGCCAGGGCCTTGGTTGTGCGATGCACGATCATTTCCGGATAATGCGCGCCCATTGCCGCGTACGGCAACCCAGACCAGCGGAGTTCCAGCGTGATGAGCCAGACAATCGCCGTCATTCGTGGTGATGGCATCGGTCCAGAAATCGTCGAATCGGTGTTGCGTGTACTCGACGCGTTGCAGGTCGGACTGACCTACGAATTCGTCGAGGCAGGTGTTGCCGCGCACCAACATGTCGGCGAACTGCTGCCGCAAGCGACGATCGACGCCATCTTGCGTCACAAGGTTGCCTTGAAGGGGCCGCTGATGACGCCTGTAGGTGGCGGATTCAGCTCGCTCAACGTGGAGCTGCGCAAGCGCTTCGACCTGTATGCCAATGTACGTCCGGCGATCACCTTCCCCGGAACCAAGGCCCGTTACGAAGACATCGACATCATCACCGTGCGCGAAAACACCGAAGGCGCCTATGGATCGGAAGGGCAAACCCTTTCGGATGATGGCGAAGTCGCGCAATCACTGATCCGCAATACGCGACGTGGTTGCGAACGCATCGTCCGCTACGCATTCGACCTGGCCAGCAAGCAGAAGCGGCGCAAGGTGACCGCGGTGCACAAGGCCAACATCATGAAGACCACGTCGGGACTGTTCCTGAACGTGGCGCGCAACGTCGCCCGGGAATATCCGGATATCGCGTTCAACGAGATGATCGTCGACAACACCTGCATGCAACTGGTCATGAATCCGCATCAGTTCGACGTCATCGTCACGACCAATCTGTTTGGCGACATCATTTCCGACCTGTGTGCCGGCCTGGTTGGCGGACTCGGGCTGGCTCCGGGCGCGAACATCGGCAGCGAAGTCGCGATCTTCGAGGCTGTGCATGGTTCGGCCCCCGATATCGCCGGCAAGGGCGTTGCCAATCCGTGTGCCTTGCTGCTTGGCGCCGCGCAGATGCTCAGTCACCTCGGCCTCGAAGACGAGGCTCGCCGTGTGCGTGCCGCGATCCGGGAAACCCTTGCGGCTCGTGACCGACTGACTCCGGATCTGGGCGGGAGCGGCAATACCGCCGGTTTCACCGATGCCCTGATCGCGCATCTGAAGAACTGAGCCCTAGGTCCCGCGCATCGCGGCGAAATGGTCGAGAACGAGCAGATCGCCCTTGCCGGGGCGATAGGCCCGGGCCAGCGCCCGATGGACGAAGTCGATCGCCGCGGCCACCGCGTCCTCCAGGTTCGCGCCGCATGCCAGGCTCGCGGCAATGCCTGCGGCAAGCGAACAACCGGTTCCATGCGCCTCGCCATCAATGCGTGTGTGCGTGAACCATTGCACGCCATTGGCGCCGACCAGGACATCGTGGACCCTGGATCCAGGCAGGTGTCCGCCTTTGAGCAGGACGGCGTTCGCACCGGTCTGGCGCAATGCGACCGCAGCAGCGAGCAGGTCGTCGCGATTGCGGATGGTTCGATCCAGCAACTGCTCGGCCTCGGGCACGTTCGGGGTCAGCAGGTCGGCGATCGGCAGCAGATATCGCTTGATCGCGGCAACCAGGCGGCCTCGCGAAAGTTCGGCACCCGTCGTCGCCACCAGGACCGGATCGAGGACCAGTGGTATGTCGCGGCGGGGTTGCAGCGCTGCTGAAATCGTCCTTGCCAGCGCCGGCGTGCCGAGCATGCCGATCTTGATCGCGGCCACGTCAAAATCGCCCAGTACGGCGTTTATCTGCGCGCTGACAATGCGCTGCGGCTGCATCTCGATCGCCTGGACTCCGCGGGTGTTCTGGGCGGTGATGGCGGTGATCGCACTGAGCCCATGAACCCCGAAGGCCGCGAAACTGCGCAGATCCGCCTGGATTCCCGCACCCCCGCCCGAATCCGAGCCGGCGATGGTCAGGGCGATCGGAAGTGATTTGTGCGCCACGGGTTCTGTCCTGTTGGTTTCATGCAACAACTTGGCGTCTTCGTTTTACGCGAGACATCGACCGATGTTCGTTTAATCCCTTGCCGCAACTTGGATTGTGCGCGGGTCCGGCGTGTTGTTGCGCGCTTGACCCGCTGTTGCATTTACGCCAATATCCGCAGCAGAATTAGAACATACCCCTTTCCCCAACCGCAGCAACAGGGCAATGCAGCGGGCAACAGCAGCAGAAGCAAGATGGATCGGAGCGCTCAGCATCCTGCTGGCGCTTCCGTATTCCTTTTCGGCCATGGCCGCCGTACCGACTGCAGCGATGCCGGAGTCGACCGACGCCGCGCGCTCGAACAGCGTCGTGCCGCAGCGCTGGCGCAGCTACGCATTGTCCTCGATCACGCCCGGATTTTCGTGGGCGCCGCGCGTTTCAGGCGTCCTGCCCCAGGTCACTGACGAACAGCCCTCGAGCATCCCGCTGAGCGTTGCTCTGTCTGGATTCGGCGAACAGGCCAATTCGAGCCTCAATCTTTCGGTTTACCGATCGGTCGTCGACGACCGCCCGCGGGTGCTTGCGAATCAGCAACTGGATGTGAGCTCGGAATTGCCCGGTGTGGGCTTGAAGCGCACCGTCATCGCCCCGTCGTATGTCAGCCAGTGGGGTCAGGGTGGCAACTTCGGTATCACCGCCGTACTTGCCTACCAGCGGTTTGCCAGCCTCGGCATGGGTGAAGCCCCGCTGCGCGATGGCGCGTCGTTCTGGCCGGTCCTGCCTGGCGAGTCTTCGTATGGCGCGGGTGTGCGCCTCGACGTCGGCAATGCACTGTCGAATCGGGTGCGGTGGAGCGCGGCGTATCAGAGCCGGGTAAACATGGATGCGCTCAATACCTTGCGTGGCGTGTATTTCGATCCGGGGCAGTTTGATATCCCGTCCAGCGCAAGTGTCGGCCTGAGCTATGCGCTGACTCGGGCGTTGAGTTTCGATGTCGGCGTACAGAGAGTGATGTACAGCGACGTCACGCCGTATACGAGTCCGGCCCTGCCGAGGCGGTTCCTCGCCTTGCTCGGCAGCGGAGCGAGTCCGGCTTTCGCCTGGCAGGATCTGAACGTGTATTCCGCCGGCTGGACCATGCGCAGCGATGCACTCGGCAGTCTTGAGTTGCGTTACACGACGCGACAGCAGCCTTCGCCGACTTCAGCCCTGCTGAAAAATGCCCTCGATTCCGATCCGGCCGATCATACGGTTGCCTTGGGCTATTCGCTGGCCACCGGCAAGCGTGCAGGGTTGAACCTGCAGGCGATCTATTCGAGCGCGCCTTACTTCCTAGGGGTGCCGAGTTATCGCTCGACGAATCGAGTGACTGGCAACCAGATCGAATACGAAGCAGCCTGGTCGTTGCGTTTCTGAGTTCGGGCGTCAACGACGCAGTTAACCTGCCAATTGAAACTGGCTGCGCGTAGAGCGTGGCAACGCCTGGCCGCGGATGCTCGGCTTTCCCGCACGAATCAGCGGCCTCCAGCCGCGATTCGTGCGGGCAACAGTCAAAGTACTTCGGATGCGATGTCAGCCAGTCGCGAGCGTTCCCCGCGCCGCAGGGTCAGATGCGCCGAGTGCTCCCAGTTCTTGAACCGGTCCACCGCGTAAGTAAGGCCTGATGTCGTCTCGGTCAGATACGGCGTATCGATCTGCTCGACATTGCCGAGGCAGATGATCTTCGTGCCGGGGCCGGCACGCGTGATCAGGGTCTTGATCTGCTTCGGTGTCAGGTTCTGTGCTTCGTCGACGATCACGTAGCGGTTGAGGAAGGTGCGGCCGCGCATGAAATTCATCGCTCGGATCTTGATGCGCGAAGCGAGCAGGTCATTGGTCGCTGCGCGGCCCCAGGCTCCGCCCTCCTGAGGCGAGGTCAGCACTTCGAGATTGTCGGTAAGTGCTCCCATCCACGGCGTCATCTTCTCTTCCTCGGTGCCAGGAAGAAAGCCGATGTCCTCGCCCACCGATACGGTCGCGCGGGTCATGATGATTTCGCGATAGCGTTGCTGATCCAGGACCTGGGCGAGTCCGGCTGCCAGTGCGAGCAGGGTCTTGCCGGTGCCGGCAGTGCCCAGCAGGCTGACGAAATCCACTTCCGGATCCATCAGCGCGTTGAGGGCGAAATTCTGTTCGCGATTGCGTGCCTGGATTCCCCAGACCGTATGTGACCCGCTGGAGTAGTCGTCGACGATCTGCAGGATCGCCTTGCCGTCCTTGATGCCGAGGACGCGAAGCTCGATCTCGTTTTCGCCAGGCAAGTAGAGAAACTGGTGTGGATGCCAATCCTCGGTCTTGCCCAGGGTCAGTTCGTAGAACGTGTGACCTCGTTCCGACCACGAGCGCAACTCGGAGTGCTGATCCCAGAAGTCGGCCGGCAATTCATTGTGCCCGGCATAGAGGAGGCTGAAATCGTCGAGGGCACGGTCATTCTCGTAGTCCTCGGCGGTGATCCCCGCGATCGACGCCTTGATGCGCAGGTTGATGTCCTTGGTTACCAGGACCACGGGCGTTCCGGCGTGCGCTTCGCGCAGCGCAACCACAGAAGCGAGAATCAGGTTGTCGGGAATCCCGCGTTTCTTGCCATTTGCACTGCCGCTGTCGTTCGGCTGCGTCTGGAAATAGAGGCGCCCTATTTTCGGGCCGCGATCGAGTCGAAGGCCTTGGGCGAGGCGCAGGTCAAGGCCGTCCTCGATCTTGCGATTGCGGTCGTTTTCGATCAGTTCGTTGATGAATCGGCTGACCTGGCGCGCGTTGCGCGAGACTTCGGATTGCCCCTTCTTCGCCGCGTCGAGTTCTTCGAGGACGGTCATCGGAATGAAGACATCATGTTCCTCGAAGCGGAACAGGGAGGTCGGGTCGTGCATCAATACATTGGTATCGAGCACGTAGATGCGTTTGCCTCGAGTCATTCACTAGCCTCATGAAGAGTAGGGAAGAGGGTGTCGCGCGTTCGGCGCCGGCGAGCGTGGCGGCAGGAAAATCGTTCTCTCACGCGGCTGCCAGATGCGCGAGCACGGTCGCCGCGTGGCCGGCAACCTTCACGCCGCGCCATTCGGCGTGCAACGTCCCGTCCGGGTCGATCAGGAAAGTGCTGCGTACCACGCCGAGATGGCGTTTGCCGTAGAGGACCTTTTCATGGATCACGTCAAACGCCTTGCACCATGTTTCATCGGTATCGGCGATCAAGCGGAAAGGAAGCACCTGCTTCTGCCGGAAACGCGCGTGCGATGCGGCCGTGTCCCGCGAGACTCCGAGGATTTCGCAGTTCCTCTTGCGGAACTTCGCGTAGAGGTCGCGGAACTCGCCGGCTTCGGTCGTGCAACCGGGCGTGGCATCGCGCGGATAGAAGTAGATCACTATCCACTGCCCAGCGAGCTTGTCGAGTTCAAGAAGATTGCCGTCGTCCGTGACGCCCTTGAGCGATGGAATGCGTGTGCCGATCGTGATCCGGTGTTTTTCGCTCATGTGCGGCAGGGGCTCTCCAGTCAAAACTTCATCGGGTCCATGATGGCGTCGAGATTGAGGCCGTCACAGAATTCGAGGAAGTCGTCGCGCAAGGCGGCGAGATGCATGGTATTCGGAATGCCGATCGTTATCTGTGCCGAAAACATGTCGGCACCTGTCTGCATGGCGCGATAACGAGTCGAGTTCAGTTGCTCGATGCTGATGTTGTGGCCGGCGAAGAACTCGGCGAGCTGGTAGAGGACACCCGGCTTGTCACCCGCAATGACCTCGACGACATACGGCAGGAACGTGTTCTGCTGCTGCTTCGCGCTGGTGCGAAAATGCGTGAGGCGCAATTCGCCATCCCGATCGAGCTTGGCCAGCGCATTCTCAAGCTTGGCAATCGCGTCCCAGGAACCCTGTGCAAGGACCTGCACACTCAGTTCCGCTCCAAGCGCGGCAACCCTCGCTTCCGCGACATTGCATCCGCAGTCGGTGACGCGCTTGCAGACCGCAAACAGCGGCGAGTGCTCCGCGGTCGCGAAAACGCTGATCAACAGGTGGTTTTCGTTCGCGTTGGGGCGTGCCGCGCGATCGTTCAAGATCTGCTTTCCTGCCTGCTTCACGGCTTCATCGGCGCTTTGTCATGCAGCCTGGACAACTGCACGGGGAGGATACTGGCCCCCCTTGGGAGCCGCAAGCGAACGCACTACAGCGGCGGGTCGGATGGACATCCATGAAACCAGACCCTACCATTCTTCGCTCCGCACGTGTGCAACCCACCGCCTTGAATCTTTCCGGAAGCATCTGCGCACTCGCCACGCCGTTTCGCGCAGCCGATGACGCGCTTGATCTCGAAGCCTTCGACCGGCTGGTCGACTACCAGCTTTCCGGCGGTACGCGAGCTCTCGTCGTTGCCGGGTCGACAGGCGAAGGCGCGGCGCTGGATAACGATGAATTTCCCGCCCTGGTCGAGCGGGCCGTGCGTGTGGTCGCGGGCCGGGTTCCCGTGCTCGCTGGCACGGGCATGCAGTCGACACGCAAGACGATCGCGCAGACGCGACTCGCAGCGGCAGCCGGGGCGGATCTCGCCCTGGTGGTCACGCCGGCCTATGTCCGGCCCACGCAGGAAGGCCTCTACCGGCATTTTTCCGAGGTGGCTGAAGCCGGGCGCATTCCAGTGATGCTGTACAACGTGCCTTCGCGAACCGCTTGCGACCTGCTTCCAGGCACGGTCGCGCGACTCGCTTCGCATCCGATGATCATCGGCATCAAGGAAGCGCGCGCGGAGACTGAACGCATGCGTGAGCTCCTCGAACTCCGGTCCGACGGATTCCGGATCTACTCGGGTGACGACCCGACGTGCGCGCGTGCCATGCTGGCGGGCGCAAGTGGTGTTGTTTCAGTAGCGGCCAATGTCGCTCCAGCGGCGATGCAGAACCTCGCGGAGCGTGCCCTGTCCGGCGACTCGACCGCGGTCTCGCTGGCAGATCAAGCTCTGGTTCCGCTCTATGAACTTCTTGGTGCCGAACCCAATCCGATTCCAGTCAAATGGATGTTGCAACGACTTGGACTCGGTGGCGAGTGTCTGCGCTTGCCGCTGTTGCCATTGTCTCCGGCGTATCATGCGCAGGCAGAACACGTGCTAGCCATGCTCGGACTGACCCCGATCGCGCGGTCGGCCTGACAATCCGATCCCATGACCATGGAAACCTGAATGTGAAACGTATCCTGACCCTCGCGTTTGCCGTCGTCGCCTCGTTGACCGTGCTTTCCGGCTGCAGTTACCTGCGCACGAAGTTCGGCAGCAAGAGTGACGCGTACAAGAACAGCGCGCAGACGCGACCGCTGGAGGTGCCGCCTGATCTCGACGCACCGAACCACAGCGGTTCGCTCGTCATCCCGGAACCCGGCACACCGTCTGCTTCGCCCGTCGCCGATGCCGGCGTTCCGGTGGGGACAGCGGCGCCTTCGATCGCACCTCCATTGGGTGCGTCGACGACTCTGGGCGGCGATGGATTGCAGGTTTCCGATTCGCTCGCCAACACCTGGACACGTGTCGGTCTGGCGCTTGAGCGTTCAGGCATCGCGACCATCCAGTCGCGTGATGCGGAGGCCCGCACCTACGACGTGACTACCGCTGCTCGCACGACAAAGTCGGCGGGCTGGTTCAAGAAGGCCATCACGCTCGGCATGGCCGGCGACAAGACGGTGAGTGCGCCGGTGAACCTGCGCGTACGCGTCGGCGGGGCGGATGGTGCAAGCAAGGTGACGGTCGAAGGTGCCACGACCGCGTCAGGCGGCAACGCCGCGCGTGACCTGCTCGAAACGCTGCGGCAACGCATGACCTGAATCCCGTGCGGATCTTCGCGCGCAGCTCTTGCGCGAAGGCTGCTTGATTCAGGGTTCGAGTTGATTCAGCGTTCGAGCAACGGCAGCTTTCCGGGACGACCTTCCCATTCCTTGGCGTCGTCCGGGGCATCCTTGCGCTCGGTCAGCACAGGCCATGCCTTCGACAATTCGGCGTTCAGCTGGATGAAGGCTTCCTGTCCGGCAGGCACGTCATCTTCCGGATAGATCGCATTGATCGGGCATTCCGGTTCGCACAGCGTGCAATCGATGCATTCCTCCGGATCGATCACGAGGAAGTTCGGCCCTTCGTGGAAACAATCGACCGGACATACCTCGACGCAGTCGGTGTACTTGCACTTGATGCAGTTCTCGGTGACGACGAAGGGCATAGGGAACGCTGCTGGTTGAGCGATTCGGCGATCCGCAGCCGCTCGCGGGTGGCGTCAATCTCGAACGGTTGCACCCGCAGTTGGCGCTCCCTACGAGGTTCGAACTCGTGTTCCCGCCTTGAGAGGGCGGTGTCCTGGACCACTAGACGAAGGGAGCGGTGTCTGGGACAAACCGCACGGGGCGCGTAGTATAACGAATTCCTAACTGCCTACAATTGTCGCACGATGCTTTTGAACTTGAACGTGACCACGGAATGAACCCGACCGCATCGGCTGCGCAACCGACCGATTCTGCAGACGCAAGGCTCGTGCCGCGCATCATTCCGCGCGCAGAACACGGCATTTCCCGCAAGAACATATCGAATGGCGCGTTGCGTGTCCTCTACCGATTGCATGAGGCTGGCTACAAGGCTTTTCTTGTTGGCGGTGCGGTTCGCGACCTCCTGCTCGGCGGGCATCCGAAAGATTTCGATATCGCCACCGATGCCACTCCCGAACAGACGCGCGCCCTGTTTCGCAATTGTCGCCTGATCGGGCGACGCTTCCGTCTTGCGCATGTCGTTTTCGGGCACGAGATTGTCGAAGTGGCAACCTTTCGGGGAATCGGCGAAGTCGGCGACAGCGATCGACATGTCGTCGACGGACGGATTGTTCGCGACAACGTCTACGGCACGATCGAAGAGGATGCGATCCGTCGCGATTTCTCGGTCAACGCCCTCTACTACGATATCGCCGATTTCAGCGTGCGTGACTATGTTGGCGGAATCGCCGACCTGCAGCAGCGCACGATGCGATTGATCGGTGACGCCGAGCAGCGTTATCGGGAAGATCCCGTGCGCATGCTGCGTGCGGCGCGCCTCGCAGCCAAACTCGATTTCGCTATCGCACCCGAGGCCGAAGCCCCGATCAAGGTGCTCGCTCCGTTGCTTGCGGATGTGGCGCCGGCGCGATTGTTCGACGAATCCCTCAAGCTGTTCCTGTCCGGTCACGGTCTCGAAAGCCTGCGCCGCCTGCACAACCTCGGACTGCTCGGGCAGATATTTCCGGCGACCGCGGCCGCATTGGCGGGCCCGCGCAGTGCGGCCTTCGGCCGCTTGCTCGGTTACACGTTCACGAGCACGGACGAGCGCATACGCGATGACAAGCCGGTTACGCCGGCATTCCTGTTCTCGGCCATGTTGTGGGAGCCGGTGCGCAGCGAGTCCGAACGCCTCGTGGCGGCGGGCTCGGACGCGGCTGTCGCATGGACCGCTGCGGTCGATCGGGTCATGCATCAACAAGCGACGCGCATTGCGATCCCGAAGCGCTTCGCCATTGCGATGGAAGAGATCTGGTCGTTGCAGCCGCGCTTCGAGCAGCGCCAGAAGAAGCGTGTCATGCGCCTGCTCGCGCACCCACGGTTCCGCGCCGCGTATGATTTCCTTGTTCTGCGCGCACACGAGGAACCGGACCTGCGCGACCACGTCGAATGGTGGGCCGAAGCACAGGAACTCGATGCGCCGCATCTGGCGGACCGTCTCGCGGCGACCCCGATCCAACGCGTCGAGCTGGATCCGGCGAAGAAGCGCAAGCGCCCTCGGCGCCGCAAGCGCAAGTCGACGACGGGCCCCGCGGGTAGTCCGGAGATCGCAGCCGAGTGAGTCCGGTTGTCGCGTATGTGGGGCTCGGCAGCAATCTTGACGAGCCGTTGCAACAGGTCCGCGAAGCATTGGCCAGCCTCGCCGGTCTGGCGCGCACACAGTTGCGGGCTTCGTCCAGCTTCTACGTCTGCACGCCCTGGGGAATGGCCGACCAGCCGGACTTCATCAACGCGGTCGCGCGGATCGGGACCAGTCTCGATCCGCAGGATCTGCTTGCCGGCCTGCTGGCAATCGAACAGCAGGCTGGACGCGTGCGCAATGCCGAGCGCTGGGGGCCGCGGCGGATCGATCTGGACCTGCTTCTCTATGGCGATCAGCAGATTGCGATGGAGGGATTGCAGGTGCCGCACCCGCGGATCGCCGAGCGAGCGTTCGTGCTGCTGCCTCTCGCCGAACTGGACCCGCTGATCGTATTGCCGGGGCAGGGTCGTATCGCCGATCTGCTTCAGCGACTCGATCTGTCCGGCTGCAATCGCCTGCCCTCGCCATCGCCCTGACCGCATCGCCCGAGTCGGTTAGGATAGTCAGCGGCCTGCGATCCTGCGCTGGCCCGCCCGATTCCTTTAATTGCAGTGTCTTCATGTATACAGATTCCGCAAGTTCGCCCGCTCGCCCCGCGATCACTGTTCCTTCGTTGCGGCAACGCAAGAAGGGAGGCGAAAAGATCGCAGCCCTGACTTGCTACGACGCAAGCTTCGCCACACGTCTTGATGCCGCGGGCATCGACGTCGCACTCGTCGGCGACTCGCTCGGCATGGTCGTCCAGGGAATGTCGAGCACCTTGCCGGTGACGCTCGACCATATGGTCTATCACTGCGCGGCAGTCGCGCGCGGGATGCGTACGCCGTTGCTGATCGCTGATCTGCCATTCATGAGCTATCGGGATGTGCCGACTGCGATGGCCTCCGCCGCACGCCTGATGGCCGAGGGCAGTGCGGCGATGGTCAAGCTCGAAGGCGCCGGCTGGGTCGTCGAAGTGATCGCCGCGCTGGCCGAGCGCGATATCCCGGTTTGCGCACACCTGGGATTGACGCCGCAATCGGTTCACAAGCTCGGTGGCTATCGCGTGCAAGGCAAGCTCGAGGCCGATGCAGCACGCTTGCTCAACGACGCGAAGGCGATTGCCGCGGCGGGAGCCGACCTGCTCGTGCTCGAATGCGTTCCGGCGGAGCTTGCCAGGCGCATCACGGCCGAGATCCCGATACCGACGATAGGCATCGGTGCCGGGGTCGATTGCGATGGCCAGGTCCTGGTCCTTTACGACATGCTCGGTATAACGCCCGGTCGTCGACCGCGCTTCAGCAAGGATTTCCTGAGCGGACGGGGATCGATCGACGCCGCCTTGCTGGCCTATGTGGAAGCCGTCCGGCGCGCGGAATTCCCTGGCCCCGAGCACATCTACTGAGGTCCGCGTGCAGACGATCCGACATGTCAACGCGCTGCGTGCCCTGATCGATGGACAAAGGCGTGCGGCAAGGCGCATCGGGTTTGTGCCGACCATGGGCAACCTGCATGCCGGTCACTTCTCGCTGGTCGAGATCGCAAGGAAGCATTGCGATTTCGTCGTCGCCAGCGTGTTCGTCAATCCGACCCAGTTTGGCGCTGGCGAGGATTTCTCGCGCTATCCGCGCACGCCCGAGCAGGATGCGGAAGGTCTCGACAGGGCAGGTTGCGACTGCCTGTTCCTTCCCGAAGTCGACGAGATCTATCCGTTCGGGCCAGGCCAGGGCGTGCGCGTCACGGTTCCGGGGCTTGGTGAGGTGCTTGAGGGCGCGAGTCGCCCGGGGCACTTCGATGGCGTCGCGACCGTCGTCGCGCGTCTATTCAATGCGGTCGCGCCCGATCTTGCCGTTTTCGGCAGCAAGGACTACCAGCAACTGCTCGTGGTGCGGCGCATGTCGCGTGACCTGGGCTTCCCGATCGAGATCATCGGCGCGCCGATCGTCCGTGAGGCGAACGGATTGGCGATGAGTTCGCGCAATCAATACCTCGATCACGCGCAGCGGCAGCAAGCCGGAATCATCCACGCCGTATTGCAATCGATGTGCAGCGAGCTTGCTTCGTGCGACGCTCCGATCGCAGCGATTGAAATGCGCGCGGCAGCGCAACTCGTCAGGGCAGGGCTGGTTCCGGACTATGCGGTTTTCAGGACGATTGCGGACCTGGCAATCCCTGCGCCGCAACAGAGCGGGGACCTCGTTGCATTGATCGCGGCACGCCTCGGCGGGGTGCGCCTGATCGACAACATGGAATGCCGTTCTTGAGGGCCGGAGGGTAGTCGCGCCCGATCCGGACTTTCGAGTGTGACGTGTATGGCACTTCGCAACATCATGTGGTATCGTTGCAACCGTCCTAGGGGTTTTTGCAACGAATCGTGCGAAAACTCCTTGGCCACCAGGGCGCATTGCAGGTAATCGTCACTCCAATTGAACCCTCGCGCGAATACGCTGCGAGGGTTTTTTTTGTCTTGAAGTCACTGGAATTTCCAGAAAAACCTCCAATAAACAATATGTTGGAACTTCTTGGTGCGGGCTTCCTTCGTTCACGGCTCTGCCTGCCTCCTGCCTTGAAACCTTGAGGTCCACCGCGCGCAGGCCAGGATGTACCGAGCATGTTGTCTTTCTGCAACATCGATTCGAGCCGCGCTGCGGCCCGGATCCGTGCCTGAGCCTCGGCCAAGATGTGGCGGAGGATCAGGCCAGGCGTTTTTCCGCCTGCTCGGCCAAGGCCCATTCGACGTGTTCGCGCACGAGTTCCGAGGGGTGATCGGCACGTCGGCCCAGGGCTTCGACCACCTCGGCGGAATGCTGCGCATTGCCGAGTGCGACCGCGATATTGCGCAACCATCCGGCGTATCCGGTACGCCGTATCGGTGAACCCTCGGTGCGTTTCAGGAATTCCTCCTCGGTCCAGCCGAACAGATCGACCAGTCGGCTGCCGTCGAGTGCGTGGCGCGGCGCAAAGTCGGCTTCGGGGGTCACTTGCGCAAACTTGTTCCAGGGGCAGACCAGCTGGCAGTCGTCGCAGCCGAAAATGCGATTGCCCATCGGCCGGCGCAAGTCATGTGGTATCGAACCACCCAGCTCGATCGTGAGATAGGCGATGCAGCGCCGTGCGTCGACCTGATAGGGGCCGACAATCGCCTGGGTCGGGCAGATGTCGATGCAACGCGTGCAAGTGCCGCAATGCGCGCTGGCCGGTGCATCGATCGGCAGCTCAAGATCCGTGTACAGCTCGCCGAGGAAAAACCAAGAGCCTGCATCGCGATTGATCAGACAGGTGTGCTTGCCGATCCAGCCAAGACCTGCGTCACGGGCGAGCGCACGTTCGAGCACCGGCGCCGAATCGACAAATGCGCGGTAGCCGAACGGGCCGACCTTGTCGGCAAGGCGATCCGCCAGTTTCTGCAAACGGTTGCGCATCAGCTTGTGGTAATCGCGTCCGAGCGCGTAGCGCGCAACGTAGCCGCTGGCGGAATCGTCGAGCACCTCCCAGCCGTCGCGGGCGCGGGCAGGCAGGTAGTCCATGCGCACCGAGATCACGCGCAAGGTTCCCGGCAGCAATTCAGCCGGGTGACTGCGCTTGCTGCCGTGACGGGCCATGTAGTCCATCTCGCCGTGGCGACCTGCTTTCAGCCAATTGAGCAGATGGGCTTCATCGTCATCGAGTTTGGTTCCACTGATGCCGACCTGCTGGAAACCGAGCTCACGCGCCCAACCACGCAGGTCCGACGCCAGTATTGAATAGTCGATGGTGGGCATGGCTGGCCAGAGCAGGGCCGTGGTTCGAGGCGCAAGCATACGGGCATCGACGGCATGGGCGGAACGCTCCGTATAATCCCGCCATGCTCATGCCGTCGATCCACAACGCGCTGTACACGGTCGATCAGGTGCGCCGCATCGACCGGCGTGCCATCGAGGTCGGCGCGATTCCCCGGTTCGAACTCATGCGCCGTGCGTCAATGGCGGCCTTCGCTAGCCTGCGGCGGCGTTGGCCTGACGCGCAGCGTGTCCTCGTCGTCGCTGGCCCCGGCAACAATGGCGGCGATGCGTTCCTGCTTGCCGACCTGGCCCGTTCCGCAGGAATGGCGGTCACCGTCGTGGCGAGCAGCCATCAATCGAAAGACGATGCTCTGACAGCGCGCGAGCTGTGGCGCGAGGGTGGGGGCGAAATCCTGATCGCCGATCCGCAGGCTCGCTTGCCCGATGCCGACATTCTTGTCGATGGCCTGTTCGGAACCGGAATTTCCCGGCCGCCTTCCGCAGCGGCCGAAGCGCTGATCGGACGCATGAATGCGTTCGCGGGCCGGCGGCTGGCGCTTGATGTCCCGTCCGGCCTCGATGCCGACTGCGGCATGGCGCGTGGAGCGGTCTTCCATGCGGACGCGACGATCAGTTTCGTCGGCTGGAAGCGCGGCCAGTTCACCGCTGACGCAGTGGATTGCTGCGGCGATCTGGAGCTCGATACGCTGGGTATTCCGTATTCGGTATTCGCCGGGGCTGAAGGCGATGCGCGGTTGCTGGACGCCAGTATTGTCTTTCTGCTTCCATCGCGATTGCGCAATGTGAACAAGGGTCGTTTTGGTCACGTGCTGGCTATCGGCGGCGACACGGGAATGGGCGGGGCCATCCGCCTGGCTGCCGAGGCGGCCCTGCGCAGCGGTGCTGGTCTGGTCAGCGTGGCCACACGTGCCGAACACGTCGCCGCGATCAATTCCGCTCGCCCGGAATTGATGGTGCATGCCGTCGATGGTCCGCAATCCATCGAGGCTCTCATCGAGCGCTGCAGTGTGATCGCGCTCGGCCCGGGGCTAGGCCAGCGCGCATGGGGGCACGCACACTGGGACCGGGCCATGCGCAGCACCAGGCCGCTCGTCATCGATGCGGACGCGCTCAATCTGCTTGCGCGCGATGAACGATCGTTGCCGACGGGATCAATACTCACCCCGCATCCCGGAGAGGCCGCGCGCCTGCTCCGTTGCGATATCGCGGCGATACAGTCCGACCGCTTCGCCGCAGCGCGCGAACTCGCCCGGCGTTTCGCCGCCGTCGTCGTGCTCAAGGGCGCGGGCAGTCTCGTGGCGGACCAGGATGGACAGGTTGCATTGTGTCCTTTTGGCAATCCTGGCATGGCCAGTGCAGGCATGGGCGACGTACTGACGGGCGTGATCGCGGGAGTAAGGGCGCAGGGGCTGGACGCGTGGGATGCGGCCCGGATTGGCGTGCTCGTGCACGCCATGGCTGGTGACCGGGCCGCTGCCGGCTGCCCGCGCGGACTCGTCGCCAGTGACCTGTTTGCGCCATTGCGCGACTGCTTGAACAGCCGCCCGGCATGAAGCGGATCATCGAATGGAAGTCGGTCGATGAGTCTGGCCTCGTCGACATCGCGAGGCGGTTTGCGTGTGTCGTCAAGGAGGGCGGAGTGATTTTCCTCGGTGGCGACCTCGGTGCCGGCAAGACCACATTCGCCCGTGCCTTGCTCGTCGCGCTGGGCGTTGGCGAGCGCGTCAAGAGTCCGACCTACAGCCTGGTCGAGTCGTATCAGGTCGGCGGATTATCGGTCCATCATCTTGATCTGTATCGCATCGCCGATGCGGAGGAACTGGAATGGCTCGGTTTGTCCGATCTGCTCGCTCGGACGATGCTGATGCTGGTCGAGTGGCCCGAGCGAGGGCGTGGAGCCTTGCCCGAAGCCGATCTCGTTATCCAGCTCGAGCACGCCGGCGAGCGACGCGACCTAAGCGCAACCGCGCAGTCCGCGCGCGGCAGTGCATGGTTGAACGACCTCGCTGCGGAACGTGCAGGTCGTCATCGTGACTCCTGAGAATTCTGTTAGAAACATCGTGCATCTAGCGGAATTGAAAAGAAAAAGACTTGAATTGCATGCCCGAATTGCGCTTGAATGCGCAACCATGGATGGTTACGCGCCCGTATTGAAGCGATTCGTGATGGGAACGGCCCTGTTTCTGGGCGCCCTGCCGGCCGCCCATGCCGCCGAAATCAAGGCCTTGCGCGTCTGGGCCGGCCCCGAATACACGCGAGCGGTGTTCGATGTTTCCGGGCCCCTGGACTACAAGTTGTTCGACCTCTCCGGTCCGGACCGGCTGGTACTCGATCTGAGGTCAAGTACGTTTTCAGCCGATTACGGCGTGGCCGAGGGCAAGGGCTTGCTCAAGGCGATCCGCAGCGGCAAGCAGGGCAAGGACGACCTGCGCGTCGTCTTCGATCTTGCCGAAGGTGTTCGCCCGAAGAGTTTCCTGCTTCCGCCAGCCGAGAAATTCGGCTATCGGCTCGTCCTCGATCTTTATCCGAAGACCCGCGCAGAGCCGGTCAAGACGGTCGAGAAGATCCTGCCGCCGGGCGCGTCGCGCAACGTCGTCGTGACCATCGATGCCGGGCATGGCGGCGATGATCCCGGCTCGATCGGCGCGACCGGAACCTACGAAAAGGCCATCACGCTCGCGGTGGCTCGCGAACTCAAGCGCGTCATCGACAAGGAGCCCGGCATGAGCGCGATGCTCACGCGGGACAGCGATTTTTTCATCCCGCACAAGGAGCGTTACCAGAAGGCGCGCGATGCCAAGGCCGACCTGTTCGTCTCGATCCACGCCGATGCCTTCACCAAGAGCGAGGCGCGCGGAAGTTCGGTCTGGGTACTTTCGCCGCGCGGAGCGACCAGTGAAGCGGCGCGCTGGCTGGCCGACAGCGAGAACCGCGCCGATCTGGTTGGCGGCGTCTCGCTCGACACGCGCGACGACACGCTTGCGGCGGTCCTGCTTGATCTGTCGCAAGGCGCGACGATGGAAGCGAGCAATGCGGTTGCCACACAGGTGCATGCGGCGATGCGCAGGGTCGGGCCGACCCACAAGAATCATGTCGAGCGCGCCAATTTCATCGTGTTGCGTTCGCCGGACGTCCCGTCGATCCTGGTCGAGACCGCGTTCATATCCAATCCGGCGGAAGAGCGCCGGCTGAACAACCCGGCCGAGCGCACCAAGCTGGCCGACGCGATCCTCGATGGGATACGGAATTACTTCCGTTCCACCCCGCCACCGGGAAGCTGGTTCGCGCTCGAGAGCAATCGGGTGAAAGCGAGTCGCCACGTGGTGTCCCGTGGCGAATCCCTCAGCATCATTGCTGCCCAGCACGGCATATCGGTTGCTTCCCTGCGCAGCGTGAACAAACTTGCGCGCGACAGCGTGCAGGTCGGCGAAGTACTCGAGATTCCGCAAGGCTGAGGCTGGCGCTGCAGGGGAAGGGCGTCCGTCCTGATCCGTTATGATGATGGATTGCCGGCTTTCTCCAATCCTTGCATGTCGCGTATCCGCCCGCTCCCAGCCGAGTTGGTCAACCAGATTGCTGCTGGTGAAGTCATCGAGCGCCCGGCGTCCGTGGTCAAGGAACTCGTCGAGAACAGTCTCGATGCCGGTGCAAGCCGGATCGAGATCGATATCGAAGAGGGCGGTGCACGCCTGATCCGGATTCGCGATGACGGTTCCGGTATCGATGCCGACGACCTGCCGCTGGCGATATCCGCTCACGCAACCAGCAAGATCGCCAGCTTCGAGGATCTCGAGCGCGTTGCCACGCTGGGTTTTCGCGGCGAGGCTCTGCCCTCGATCGCTTCGGTCTCGCGATTTGCCTTGACCTCGCGCACGCAGCACGCGTCGGCGGCATTCCGGATCGAAGTCGATGGTGGCAAGCCGCATGTGCAGCGCCCGGCCCAGCACGGAGTCGGCACGACCGTCGAGGTGCGCGATCTTTTCTACAACCTGCCTGCGCGGCGGAAGTTCCTGCGTGCGGAGCGCACCGAGTTCAATCACATCGACGACCTTGTCAAGTCGATAGCGCTGGCGCGCGACAATGTCGAGTTCCGTCTCGGCAACAATGGCAAGATCGTCCGGCTCTACAAACCACTGCGTGATGTGGATGACGCCGCACGCCGCATCGGCGACGTCCTTGGCGAGGAATTCGCAAGCAACAGCCTGCGCGTCTCGCACAGCGGGGCAGGGCTTGCGCTGAGCGGATGGGTCGGCTTGCCGACGGCGTCGCGCTCGCAGGCCGATCAGCAGTATTTCCATGTCAATGGACGTCTCGTGCGCGATCGCGTGGTCGCCCATGCCGTGCGCCAGGCCTATGCGGACGTGCTGTTCCACGGACGCCATCCTGCCTTCGTGCTGTTTCTCGAGCTCGATCCGCAAGGCGTCGATGTCAATGTCCATCCTGCCAAGAGTGAAGTGCGCTTCCGCGAATCGCGCTTGATCCATGATTTCCTGTATCGCAGCCTGCATGAGGCGCTGGCGGGCGCGCGCGCCGGTGCCGTGCCGTCCGAACCGTCGCTTGCCGTCGAGGCAGGTCCGGTCGCAGCCGTTCCGCAGGTGTTGCGCCATCAATCCGGTTTCCGGCTCGGTGTCGGCGAACCCCTTGCCGATTACGCCGCGCTGCTCGGACGCGCGGGATCGGCGGTGGATCGATCCACGGCAAACGATCCGATCACGCCGGTTCATGGCGGCGACACCGCGAACGACGTTCCGCCGCTCGGTTTTGCAATCGCGCAGCTGCACGGTGTCTTTGTTCTCGCCCAGAACGCGCACGGGCTGGTTCTCGTCGACATGCACGCCGCGCATGAGCGCATCACCTACGAGAAGCTCAAGCTCGCCCGGCAGGGCGAAGGCATCCGCTCGCAGATGCTGCTCGTGCCGTTGATGATCGCACTCAGCGAACGCGAGGCGGCCACGGTCGAGGAGCACGGCGAGCGCTTTGCCGAACTCGGCTTCGACATCGTGCGCAGCGGCCTGCAGGGGATCACGGTTCGTCGCGTGCCGACCCTGCTCGCGGCAGGTGACGTGCCGCAGCTCGTGCGCGACGTGATTGCCGATCTCGCCGCCCATGGCAACTCACGGCGGATCGAGGAGGCCGGCAACGAACTGCTTTCGACCATGGCCTGCCACGGCTCGGTGCGGGCGAACCGGCGCTTGAGTCTGCCGGAAATGGACGCACTCTTGCGCGAGATGGAAATCACCGAGCGTTCCGGACAATGCAATCACGGTCGGCCGACCTGGGTGCAACTGTCGATGCAGGAGCTTGATCGCCTGTTCCTGCGTGGACGATGATCTGCGCATTTTCCCACTACAACCAAGGAGTCTTCGATGTTGATGACCAGCCTGCTGCTCGCCGCAAGTGTCGCCGGAACCCAACTGGTTTCGGTCAACACCGACAATGAATACGTCAAGGAGATCGAGGATTGGCGGACACAACGGGCGGAGCGCCTGAAGGCACCAGGCGGCTGGCTGTCTCTGGTTGGCCTGGAATGGCTCAAGCCGGGAACCAACACGGTCGGCAGCGACAAGGACAACGACATCGTGATCGCCAGGATGCCGGCCCATCTCGGCAAGATCGACTGGAGCGGGGACAAGGTGACGATCACGCTCAACCCCGACACCGGCGCGACGATTGACGACAAGCTCATTGCCGGCGCCGAACTGCTGGACGACTCGCATGAAAAGCCGACCACGGTCGCATTCGGCAGCGTGCGCTTCTATCGCGTCGATCGCGCGGGTGGCAGGAAAGGGCTGCGCATCAAGGACAGCGAAGCCCCGACGCGCACCCAGTTCAGCGGCATCGACAACTATCCGGTTGATCCTTCATGGCGCATCGAAGCCAGATGGATTGCATTCGATCCGCCGCACACGCTCGACATCCCGAACGTGCTCGGCAACATCGACAAGATGAAGGTACCCGGCAAGGCCGTGTTTGAACGCGACGGCAAATCCTTCGAGTTGCTGCCGGTGCTCGAGTCGGACGATGCCGACGAGTTGTTCTACATCATCGCCGACAAGACCAGCGGGAAGGAGACCTACGGCGCCGCACGTTTCGTCTATTCGAAGATGCCCGTCGACGGCAAGGTCGTGATCGACTTCAACAAGGCATACAACCCGCCTTGCGCCTTTACCCCGTACGCCACGTGTCCGATCGCGCCGCCGGAGAATCGCCTGGCGGTGCCGGTCAGGGCCGGCGAGAAAAAGTACGGCAGCGGCCATCACTGATCCGTCCGGCCACCCGCCCTCGATCAGCGTCGCTCAGCTTCCGCTGAAGCTCGGCTTGCGCCTTTCCAGGAAGGCGCGAGTGCCTTCGCGCATGTCGGCGGTTGTCGTGCAGACCGCGAAGGACTTGCTTTCGTAATCCATGCCCTCGGCACTCGCGCACTCCCCGCCGATTAATACGGCGTCGAGGATGCCGGCCAGGGCATGCGGTGCTGAGGCGGCGATCTGATCGGCCACTGCAGCGACTTCCTCATCCAGTTGTTCGGCTGCGACGACACGGCCGAGCAGACCCAATTGCAGGGCCCTCTGTGCATCGACCGGCTGGCCGAGCAGGCAGAGTTCAAGCGTCGCTGCTCGCCCGGCCAGGCGCAGCAAACGTTGGGTCCCGCCAAACCCGGGCAGCAGGCCAAGCGTGATTTCCGGTAGCCCGAGCCGGGCTTTCTCGCCGCCGATGCGCAGGTGGCAACTCATCGCGATTTCGAGGCCGCCACCGAGGGCGAATCCCTGGATCCGGGCGATGACCGGTTTCCCCAGCATCTCGATGTCTCGCATCATCCTTTGGCCCGCGCGCGAGAACGCCTGTGCCTCGACCGGGCTCATCGCGGCAAGTTCGGCGATGTCTGCACCGGCAACGAAGGCTTTTTCGCCGGCGCCGGCCAGCACCACGACCCGCACAGCATCATCGTGGCGGGCCTGGGCGAACGCGATTTGCAGTTCGCTGATCGTCTCGCGATTGAGCGCATTCAGCTTGTCGGGGCGATTGATCGTGAGCGTGCGCACGGCGCCGCGATCGCTGCTAAGAAGGGTGCGAAAGGCCATCGATGGCATCCTGTAACGGGTGGGTTCAGAAACGAGGCGGATGATAGCAGCGCGTCCGGCCGCGAACTTTGCTCGCCGTCCGCACTCTCTGTGCCGCCCGGCACGACGCAATTGGAGCCGGGGCGTGGCTCAGGTACACTGATCGGCCTTTTGATGGGCCGACCGACGCACTGATTCGGCTCGACGCAATTGATTCATCCGTTTCAGATTCCTTCCGGAGGCAGCATGAAATTTGGTTTGACACTCGCCATGGCGGCGTTGTTTGCAACAGGCTCGGTCCTGGCTCAGGACACGACGTCCGAGAAGGGCAAGCTTTCCTATTCGATCGGCTACCAGATCGGCAAGGATTTCACCGAGCGCAAGATGGATGTGGACATCAACACGGTCATTCGCGCGATGCAGGATGCGTACGCCAAGCGCACTCCCGCTGTCGCTGAAGACAAGATGCGCGAGACGCTCACGGCCTTCCAGACCAAGATGATGGGCGAAGCCAAGGCCGAGTACGACAAGGTGGCCGGCGCAAACAAGGCCAAGAGCAACTCCTTCATGGCCGAGAACAAGACCAAGAAGGGCATCATTTCGCTGCCGTCCGGCCTGCAGTATCGCGTGATCGAGGACGGCACCGGCAAGAAGGTCGGCCCGACCAGCGAAGTCACCGTGCATTACCGTGGTTCGCTTTCCGATGGCCTCGAGTTCGACAGCTCCTTCGCCCGCGGCGAACCGGTCAAGTTCAAGGTCAATGAAGTGATCAAGGGCTGGCAGGAATCACTGTCGCGCATGAAGGTGGGCGATCACTGGCAGATCTTCGTTCCGCCGGAAATGGCCTATGGCGATCGCGGCCAGCCGCCGCGCATCGGTCCGAACCAGGCGCTCGTTTTCGACATCAAGGTCATCGACTCGAACTGATCGATGCGGGGATGATCGAGGAAACGCCGCGTATTCCGCGGCGTTTCCGTTTCCGGGTCACAGGAAATCGCGCATTTCCTCGACAGCCCTCTCCATGTCGAGCTTGATCCGATTGATGATGCGCATGGCCGGCTCGGCGCTCGCGTCTTCGACACTTCCCGAGCTGACGCTTGCTTGCCCGCGACTGACCGTCGCAGCGTCTTCATCGCCAACGAACTGGGCCAGATAGACGTAGCCTTGACGCAAACCCTCCTTGACCTCAGGGTGATCCGCTCCAAGGTTCCTGAGCAGGGTGAGGATGGCGAAACGGATCGACTCGCGCGTGTGCGGCAACAGGCTTTCGGGCAAACCGTAGACGCCAGGTTCGACCATCGACAGCACCTTGCCGAAATCACTCACCACCTTCGTCGCCATTCCCAGCATGCGCGATACCTGAGTCGGATCTGGCGTTAATGTAGCAGCAGCTCCGGCGTCCCGACAGGAATGCAGTCTTCATGCAGATCAGTTTTCCCCAACCGGTTCTCAGTCCCTGCATCGGCATCTGCCAGCTTGGTGATGACGGATTGTGCGTGGGCTGTCTGCGCAGCGCTGACGAGATCGGTCGCTGGCTGGCCATGGGCGCTGCCGAACGCCAGCACCTCATGCAGATCGTGTTGCCGAAGCGGGAGGCGCAGCGGGCATGAGCGAACACATCGACATCGCTCGCCTGCGCCGTGCCGTGCGTTCGCTCGGAGACCCGCCGCAGCCGCCTGGCTGGAATGCGACCGAGTTTCCGGAATTGTGGTCCGACAACACGCCACTGCGACAGGCCGCGGTTCTCCTGCCCGTGGTCTGCCGCGGAGACGCGTTGAGCATGTTGTTCACGCGGCGCAACGAGACCATGCGCCATCACGCCGGACAGATCAGTTTTCCCGGTGGCGCCATGGAAGCGTCGGATCACGATGCGATCGCCGCCGCACTGCGCGAGACCCGCGAGGAGACCGGCATCAGCGCGGGTTTCATCGAACCATTCGGATTTCTCGACTGTTTCGACACGGTTTCAGGATTCTCGGTCTCGCCGGTGGTTGCGGTGGTCCGCGATGGATTTGCGTTGGCCCCGGATCCGCGCGAAGTGGCCGAGGTCTTCGAGGTTCCACTCGAATACATCCTTGAGCCGGGTCGCATGCAGCGTTCGGAGATTCTCTGGCATGGCCGGGGGCGCGAAATCTTCGAGTTCGACTACGACGGCAAACGCATCTGGGGTGCGACGGCAGCGATACTGCAGAACCTGTTGAGGCGCCTGGAGACGGAAACATGAATGCATTGATTTCGACGGGTGAACTGGTGCGGCTGATCGACCAGGGCACTGCACTGGTGGTCGACTGCCGCAAGGAGCTTTCAGCGCCGCAGGCCGGACGCATTGCCCATGCTTCGGCCCACGTACCCGGCGCGATCTACGCGGATCTCGATACCGACCTGTCGGATCTCTCCAAGCCAGGTCTCGGCCGCCATCCCTTGCCGGACGCGCCCGCTTTTTCGCGCGTGCTGTCGACCTGGGGCTGGACCCCCGATCGTCCGGTCGCGATTTATGACGATGCCGGCGGAGCCCTGGCCGCGGCGCGGCTCTGGTGGATGCTGCGCCTGACCGGTGCGCAGCAGGTCAGCGTCCTGGATGGTGGATGGACTGCATGGTTGAAGGACGGCATGGCGACTTCGACAGGTTCCAGCGAGGTCTTGCCCAGCACGGTCGATGTGCGCTTCGATGAACGCCAACTTGTGGACTTTGACGCGCTGCGCAGCGGGCTCGACGACGGCTCGATCTGCCTGCTTGATGCGCGCGGCGGACCACGTTATCGCGGCGAGGTGGAACCGCTTGATCGGGTCGCCGGCCATGTGCCGGGCGCTCTCAACCGGCCGTTCTCGGAGAACCTGCAGGCCGATGGCCGCTTCAAGCCGGCACGCGAACTGGCAGACGCGTTCCGCGCACTGTTCGCCGCGCATGCGCCGGAGAACGTCGTCCACATGTGCGGGTCCGGTGTGACCGCTTGTCACAATATTCTCGCGATGGAGCACGCCGGCCTGCACGGATCGCGCCTGTTTGCTCCGTCGTGGAGCGGCTGGATCAGCGATCCGGCGCGCCCGGTCAGCACCGGAGCGCTTCCGTAACCGCGGCTGGCGGCACCGGATTGGCCGCGAATTCCAGGCCCAAACTGACATCGGTTTGGGCCTATACTGCCGTCGCGTCAGTCCCGACGCCCTGCCAGAACCGAGGTTCATTCCATTTGAGCACGTCTGAAACACGCGTCCGGCCGCGCCGGGCAGGCAATACAACAGCGGCGAAGAAGGCCCCGGCCCTGCGCAAGACGGCGACGGCCAGGAAGGATCCGACCAAGCTTCCGGCCAAATCGCCCGCCAGGGCGATGGCACCCGCCAAGACCCGCACACCGAAACCGAAAACCGCACCGGTTGCGAAGAAGGTCGCCGCGAAGACTCCGCGCAAGCGCGTCAAGCCCGACCTCGAGCAGGATGTTTTCGCGCGACTGCATCGCACGGTGATCACCGCGATCGAGGATCTCAAGGCGCGCGATACGCGCGAGATCGATGTGCGCGGAAAGACATCGGTCACCGACCTCATCGTCATCACCAGCGGTACCTCGACACGCCACGTCAAGTCGATTGCCGACGAGGTCGTTCGCGCCGCCAAGAAGGCGGGCCTGCCGCCGATCGGCGTGGAAGGCGAACGCGAGGCCGAATGGGTGCTCGTCGATCTCGGCGACATTGTCGTCCATGTCATGTTGCCGCGTACCCGCGAGTTCTATGGCCTCGAACGCCTGTGGACGGTCGGCGACGACGAACATCCCGCGAAGCTCGACGGTTGACCGGTGCCCGTGTGCGGACGCGACTGATTTCGGTCGGCGAACGCATGCCGGCCTGGGTAGCGGAAGGGCTCGCCGAGTACCGCAAGCGCCTGTCGCGAGAGCTGCCGCTCGAACTGATCGAAGTGCCGCTCGGCAATCGCGGAAAACATCGTGATCCGATCCGCGCGACTGCCGATGAAGGCGCAGCCGTCATCGCGGCGATATCGGCTGACACCCACGTCGTCGCGCTCGAGGGTCGCGGGAAAATCTGGAGCAGCGAACAGCTCGCCGAACAACTCGGCGGCTGGCGCATGCAAGGCCGCGATCTCGCGATCCTGATCGGCGGTCCCGATGGTCACGCCGATGCCGTCCTCAAGCGCGCCAACCAGTGCTGGTCACTCGGCCCGCTGACCCTTCCGCACATGCTCGTGCGCCTTGTCGTCGCCGAACAGCTCTATCGCGCGACGACGATCCTGGCCGGACATCCGTATCACCGCGCTTGATCCGGAGCCGGCAGAGGATCGCTGGCACGCAACAGGATCGAAGTGAATCGACGAACCGGCCGTCGAAGCGATGTGCCCAGGAATGGGTTGCTGCGTCGGTTCAGCGGACCTGCGCAACGGACCTGGTCGATCGAACCCGGCGCTGGTGGGCGTTCGTATCCTTGCCGAAGCGCTCATGGCTCCGGCAAATCCTCGACCTGTCCTTTCCTGCGGGCCTTGTGCGCCATCGCCGAGTAATGTGCGCGGTAGCGATCGAGCGTCTTTTCGTCCAGTTCTTCGAGATCAAGCAGCGTGTTGTGGGCGAGTTCGGTGACGCGAATCAGCTCGTCGAGCTTGATCTGCAGCGCGTCGGTGTCGCGGTTCTGCGTATTCTGGATGAGGAAGACCATCAGAAAGGTGAGTATGGTCGTTCCGGTATTGATGACCAGTTGCCAGGTATCGCTGAAGCCGAACAGCGGCCCGCTGATCACCCAGGTCAGGACGACGCCGACGGCAAGGCCGAAACACAACGGGCGACCCGTGAACCGGGCGGCCTTCTTCGCCATTCTTTCAAACGTTCCGCTGTGCATCTGAGCCTCCGCGGCAAGGGCGCTATGATCGCGTCGTGGGTGGGTTGACCGGAGTCATCGGAAAACCAGGTTGCTGCGGTCTGCTGGTCCGCATACGGCGGGAATCATACGTGGCGATCACCCGCCGGGGCTTGTTTCACTTCCTCAAGGACGCACACGATGCTCTACCTCGCCTCGCGGTCGCCACGACGGCGCCAGTTGCTCGAACAGATCGGCGTGACTTTCGATGTGATCGACGTGGAGATTCCCGAGATTCGCGCGGTCGGCGAACCGGCACTCGACTATGTGAGCCGCGTCGCGAGAGAGAAGGCCGGTGCCGGATTGCTGCGGATTTCCGGATCGTCGAATGCATGTGTCATGGGTGCCGACACTGAAGTCGAGCTGGATGGTGAGGTATTTGGAAAGCCCGTCGATGCGGTCGATGCCGCAAGGATGCTTGAGCGACTGAGCGGGCGTACCCATCGCGTCATCAGCGTGGTCTGGTGTGTCACTGCCGGTAGCGAGGATCATGCGCTATCGGTATCCGAGGTCAGTTTCGCGGTCCTCGACAAGGCGCGTATCGAACGCTACGTCGCGAGCGGAGAGCCTTTCGGCAAGGCCGGCGCGTATGCGATCCAGGGATACGCGGCGTGCTTCGTATCGCATCTGAGTGGCAGCTATTCAGGAGTCATGGGATTGCCGTTGCACGAAACTTCACGATTGCTTGACCGGTTTCACGTCACCGGATAGGGCAGATCGTACCTGCAGGCCTTGCAGGGCAAGCAAATCCGTGCGTTCGGCATTCGACAAGCGGCCCCCGCGCCAGCTATAAAACGCTTCAACTCCTGGTGCCAAAGCCCTGTCGTGAGCGAAGAAATTCTGATCAACGTGACTCCGCGCGAAACCCGTGTCGCGCTGGTCGAGAACGGCATGCTGCAGGAAGTGCACATCGAACGGGCCAGCCGGCGCGGTTATGTCGGCAACATCTACAAGGGCAAGGTCAGCCGGGTCATGCCCGGGATGCAGGCCGCCTTCGTCGAGATCGGTCTCGATCGTGCGGCTTTCCTGCATGCCTCGGACATCATCCGGCCGCATTCGCCGCTGCTTGGCGAGAACGGCGAGAGCGCGCCGACGCCAACGCCGCCGATCAATGAACTGCTGCGCGATGGTCAGGAAATCGTCGTCCAGGTGGTCAAGGATCCGATCGGCACCAAGGGCGCGCGATTGACCACGCACCTGTCGATACCCTCGCGCTATCTCGTGTTGTTGCCCTACAGCACCGTGCTCGGCGTTTCGGTCAGGATCGAGGATGAGACCGAGCGCATGCGCCTCAAGGAGATCCTCGCCGAATCGATTGGCGAGAATCCGCTCGGTTACATCGTGCGCACGAATGCCGAGAGCCAGACACCCGAGGCGCTTGCCGAGGACATCGACTACCTCGGCAAGTTGTGGTCGGCCCTGCGCGAACGCATGGGCGATGCGCGCGTTGGCACGCGCGTCTACGAGGACCTGCCGCTGGCCTTGCGTGCGCTGCGTGACCTGATGCGACCGACCATCGAGAAGGTCCGTGTCGATTCACGCGAGACGCTCGACCGGATCCAGGACTTCGCCGTGCAGTTCATGCCCGATCTGGCCGATCGACTCGAACATTATCCGGGCGAGCGCCCGATCTTCGACCTCTACGGGATCGAGGACGAGATCCAGCGCGCGCTGAAGAAGGACGTGCCGCTGAAATCCGGCGGTTACCTGATCGTCGACCAGACCGAGGCGATGACCACGATCGATGTCAACACCGGCAGCTATCTCGGCACGCGCAATCTCGAGGAGACGGTCTACCGCACCAATCTCGAAGCGGCGCAGTCAGCCGCTCGTCAGCTGCGCCTGCGCAACCTCGGCGGCATCATCATCATCGACTTCATCGACATGGTCGACGAGGAACACAAGCGTCAGGTCATTCGCCAGCTCGAGAAATCGTTGGCCCGCGATCATGCCAAGACCACGGTCTACGACATGTCGCCGCTCGGGCTGGTCGAGATGACGCGCAAGCGCACGACCGAGAGCCTCGAACGCCAGCTATGCGAGCCGTGTCCGGCATGCAGCGGTCGCGGCTCGATCAAGACGGCCGAGACGGTCACCTACGAGATCTTCCGCGAGATCACCCGCGCGGTGCGCCAGTTCGATGCCGAGAAACTGCTCGTGCTGGCGACCCCTGATGTCGTTGCACGCATCCTCGATGAGGACTCCACGGCAGTCGCCGAGCTTGAGGAATTCATCGGCAAGACGATCCGGTTCCAGCCCGAGGAACACTATGCGCAGGAGCAGTTCGATGTCGTCCTGCTCTAGGACCATGCCTATCGGGTGGCGCGACCGTCAACGGTCGCCATCCGTCGCCGTTGTTCCTCCAGTCGGCGCGCTGCGGAAACAAGGGACTGTGCCGGGCTGCTCCCGCGGACCATGAATCCATTCCGCCGCCGCGTGCGCAAGCTGCGCTTTTTCGTGCAGGCGACGCTTGTCACCTTGATCATCAGTGCGGCGGTATTCGTTGGCCTGGCGCAATTGGCGCTACCGTGGCTGGCGCGAAATCCGCAGCGCATCGAGGGCTGGTTGTCCGATCGGCTCGGACGTTCGGTCCAGATCGGGCACACCGAGGGCCGCTGGACGCGAGCCGGGCCCATCCTCATGCTCGACGACCTGCGCATCGGCGCAGGATCGGCGGGCGAGGCCGGCATAACGCTTCCGCACGCCGAGTTGGCCCTGAACCTCTACGCGGCTTTCGAACGCAACCGGGCGTGGAATGAGTTCCGCCTGGTCGGTCTCGATCTCGGCCTGACCCGCAACGCCTCGGGAGCCTGGCAGTTGAGCGGCGTCGATGCGGGCCTCGGCAGCAACGGTGACGGCAACGCGATGGGTGCCTTGGGCGCGATTGTCTTCGTCGACATGAAGCTCTCGATTGTCGACGACTCGCGCAAGCTCGCTCTCGATCTGGTCGTGCCCGAATTGCGCGTGATCAATCTCGGCAGCACCACGCGGATTCTTGGCCAGCTCAAGACCCGTGCCGATCAGGCCCTGCCACTGTCCGTTGTCGCCAACATCGATGCCGACAAGTCGGGTCGCCTTTACGTCGGCGGCAAGGGCATCGACCTTGCCGCCTTGCTTCACGGTATGGCCAACAATGGCGTCGAGCTGGTATCGGCGACAGGTGATCTCGAACTCTGGGGCGCGTGGTCGGAAGCGCGGGTCGATGACGTTCGTCTCAAGATGGATCTGCAGCAAGCCATCCTCGGCACGACCAGCGATCTCGATGCCGGCGCCGGGACGGTGGTGCGGCCGCGCACCGCGCTCGACCGGATCGGGCTCAGCGCGCGCTGGTTGCGCCGGACCGACGGCTGGACTTTCGATCTCGCCGATGCCTCGACGACCCGCCAGGGCGTGAGCAGCGCACCGGCAAGGCTCGTGTTCGAACACCGCGAAGGAGAGCCGGGCAGCAATCACCTGGCGGCCAATTCGCTTGATGTCGGATCGATCGGTGCGTTGGCAATGCTTTCCGGCGCGGTCCCCGCCGGACTTCGCCGTTGGCTGTACAACGGGAATCCGGGCGGCATGCTGCGCGCGATCGACCTGCGCTGGAGCAGCGACAGCGATTTCGATGTCGATGCACGGCTGGACCAGTTTGCATCCCGCAGCTCGGGCGGCATACCGGGAATCGAGTCGTTGTCTGCCCGGTTGCGTGGCGATGCGGGTTCGTTCCTGCTTGAGGTCCCGACCCAGCCGACCCGTGTCGAATTGCCGAAAGTTTTTCGCAAGCCCTTCGTTCTCACGGCGTTTGGCGGCGATGTGGCTGCTTGGCGCGATGGCGCGGAATGGCAGTTGCAGACAGCGGGCTTCGTGGTCGACAGTGCGGATTTCTCGGTGCTGGCGCGCGGTGGCGCACAACTGCAGGGCGATGGCACGCGGCCGGCGCTGGATCTGTATGCGGTCGTCTCGCGCGCCGATGTCGAGGCCGCGAAATTGTTCTGGCCAGTCAATACGATGCCGCCGAACACGGTCAAGTGGCTCGATCGCGCGCTCGTGGCCGGGGCGGTGCAGGGACGCGCGATCGTGCGGGGCGATCTCGACAACTGGCCGTTCTCCGGCCAGGACGGCCGCTTCGAAGCTCGAGCGGATCTGCAGGGATTGCAACTGGCCTATCTCGACGACTGGCCCAGTGGCGAGAATCTCGATGTCACCGCGCGCTTCATCAACAACGGCATGCTGGCCACCGCGATCAACGGTACATCGATGGACGTCCAAATCGATCGTGCCGAAGCGGCCATTCCGGATTTCCATGATCCACAACTTGCGCTTTCGGTCGATGCGGAGTCCGAAGGCAAGGCCATGCTTTCGTTCCTCAGGGCAACGCCGGTCGGCGAGCAGCGCGAAGCCTACCTCGCCGGCTTGAGCATCGGCGGCAGCGGAAAATCGCATGTGCAGATGGATATCCCGCTCAAGCATTCCGAGGATTTCATCCTCGACGGCAAGGTGGAACTGAAGGACGCGGATCTCGTCGAATCAAACTGGGCGCTTTCCTTCAGGAAAGCCAATGGCCAGGTGCGCTTCACGCGCTCAGGCGTGCTCGCTGAATCCCTGGCGACGAGCTATGAAGGTTTCCCGGTCTCCCTTGGCATCGCGATCGGTGGTCTGGCGCGCGACCCACTGAACGCGTTCGAGGCGAGCCTGACGGGCGTGCTTCCGGCTGCCACACTGTTTGCGCGGGCACCCGACCTTGCCCCGGCCTTGCCGAGTTTTCCGGGTCAGGCGCAATGGCAGGTCGGTCTTGCCCTCGGCGCCGACGGGGGAGCCGCCAGCACGCGGCGCGAGCTGCGCGTGCAAAGCGATCTGCAGGGCATTGCAATCAACCTTCCGGCGCCACTCCAAAAAGCGGCGGATACTGCGCTCCCGTTCGCGCTGACGCTCGACATGCCTCCGGCAGGCCAGGCTTTTTCGGCGACGCTCGGCGATATCGTCCAGGTCCGCGGGCGCCTGCCAGGTCCGCTGGTGCCGCTCACGGCCCGGCTCGATTTTGGACTCGCCGCGTCCGCTGATCCGTTGCCTGCGAGTGGCGTGATGATCGGCGGTCACGTGCAGACGCTTGATGCCGATGGCTGGATCGGCCTGCTCGCAGCCGGCGGGACCGGCAACGACCTGTTGCGAGGAATTGCGCTCGATGTCGATTCGATCGAGATGGCTGGCAGGAATTTCTCCGCAATCCGGATCGAGCTGACCCCGGACAAGGAGACCACGACGGTCCACCTCAGCGGCGAATCGCTGGATGGCGAGATCAATGTACCGAATATCGATCTGCGCCGCCGCGGAATCACCGCGCAGATGAAGCGCGTGCGATGGCCGGATCTCGCTGCGGGCAAGGAAGCAGAACCTGCAGCCCTGTCGGGCATTGCGCCAGCCTCGATACCGCCGTTGCACCTCTGGATAGGCGAGTTGCAGCTCGGTAGCGCAAATCTCGGTGACACGCGCCTCGAGAGTTACCCGACCGAAACCGGCATGCGCATCGATCTGCTCGAGACGCAATCGCCCAACCTCGACATGCATGCCAAGGGCGACTGGGTCGGTAGTGCAGGCGACAACCAGTCGCACCTCGATATCGACATGACGGCAAAGAGTCTCGGCAGCATGCTCGATGCGTTCGGTTTCGCCGGGATCATCGAAGGCGGTGAAACCCTGGCGCATATCAATGCGACCTGGCCCGGTGCGCCGAGTGCGTTCGCTCTTGCGAATACGACCGGCTCGCTCGAGATCCGCGTCGACAAGGGACGCATCCTCGACGTCGAGCCGGGCGCCGGTGGCCGCCTGTTCGGCTTGCTTTCGTTGCGGGAGATCCCACGTCGTCTTTCGCTTGATTTCAGCGACCTGTTCAAGTCGGGCATGAGTTTCAATTCGATCAAGGGCAGTTTTGACCTCACCGGCGGCAACGCAACCACCGACGACCTGAACATCAACAGTCCCGCTGCCGATATCACGATCAGCGGACGTACGGGTCTGCGCAGCAAGGACTATGACCAGGAGATGGTGGTCACGCCGCGTGCCGGAGTTGCGCTGCCGGTCGTTGGCGCGCTCGCCGGTGGCCCGGTCGGCGCCGCTGCTGGCCTGGTCGTGCAGACCCTGATCGGCAAGAAGATCAACCAGGTCGCGCGCTCGCGCTACAAGGTCACTGGCAGCTGGGAAAAGCCCGTGATCGCCCTGATCGGCCGCGAAACCCCGAAGCCTGCTGCCGCGCCGTTGCCGATCGATCCGCCTGCCACGGACGAGACGCCGGCGGGTGCTGCGGACGCGCCGGTCACGCCGGCGCCAGGCCCGTCGGAAGTGCCTGCCGCCGAGCGCAGCAACCCGGTGCCGAATCCCTCGGAAAATGGTCAGGCAGTCACGCCATCAATGCAGCAGGACGAGTCGGACACGACCGCTCCGGTCGTGACGAAACCCGATCCGGCGAAAGAATGACCCATGTCGCCATGCTCAGATCCGCGAGTAGTCCCAGGAAACCATGCGCCCGTCGCGATACGGCATGACCCCGTGGAAAGCGCGTGGATCGGCATCGAAGACCAGGGGCAGGAAATGACGGTCGCCGTCCCACAGCGGCAGTTCGAGAATGCGCGCGACGTCGATCCACTCGAGGCTGCCTTCCGCGTTGCTGGTCAGGGGCGTGCCGCTGAACCGTTCGATCAGGAACACGAAGCCGAGCCAATCCTCGCCATGCTTGCCGAACCCGGGCCAGCTGATCGTGCCGCGCAGACTCATGTGCGTGCATTCGATGTCCGCTTCTTCGCGGATCTCGCGACGCATGCACGCGACGACATCCTCGCCCGGGTCCATCTTGCCGCCGAGACCGTTGTATTTGCCGAGATGCTGGTCGTCGGAGCGGGCATTTCGGTGGATCAACAGGACCTGCGTTCGGTCAGCGGACAGCACGTAACCGAGAGTGGCGACGATCGGCGTATAAGGCATGGAATTCGACAGGGTGTCCGGATGGATACTAATTTTCGCAGATTCGTCGTTGCGATCGACAGTACCGAGTCGAGCTGATGTCCGCACGCCCGCCCCATGCGTCGACAGCAGCGACCGTCAGTGGCGGGATTGCAATCCTGTTGTGGTCGTCGCTGGCCCTGATGGCCGTGATCACCACGGCCTTGCCGCCGTTCGAAGTGCTTGCGATCAGTTTCGCGATCGGCGGGACGTGTGCGATGTTGCTCGGTGGCAGCGGCGCCGGGATCGTGGCAGGCTGGCGTCAACCGTTGCCTGCACTGCTGCTCGCGGTGTTTGCGTTGTTCGGCTACCACGCGCTGTACTTCATCGCGTTTCGCCTCGCGCCTCCGGTTGAAGTCAACCTGATCAACTATCTCTGGCCGCTCCTGATCGTCGTGTTTGCCGCGATGACTCCGGGCATCCGCCTGCATCTTCGCCAGGTGCTCGGCACCCTGCTTGGCCTGGTCGGCGTCGTCGTGATGATCAGTCGCGGCCACGGCTTCAGCATGACCGAGGCAAACCTGCCTGGCTATCTCGCCGCGTTCGGCGCTGCACTCGTCTGGTCGTCCTACTCCGTCATCAACCGCCGTTTCCACGCAGTGCCGAGCAGTGCGATCGGTGCGGCCTGCCTGATCGTTGCTGCTCTGGCCGGTATTGTCCATGGCGTCTTCGAGACGACGGTTGCGCCGAGTCCTGCGCAATGGCTGACCCTCTTGTTGATGGGCCTGGGGCCGGTCGGAATCGCGTTCCGGCTCTGGGATCGAGGAACCAAGCACGGCGACATCGCCTTGCTCGGCACCCTTTCCTATGCCGCGCCGGTGCTGTCGACCCTGCTGTTGTTGTGCAGCGGAAATGTCGATGCGCACTGGAGTCAGGCGCTGGCGGTGATCCTGCTGCTGATCGGTGCGGTGCTCAGCGCGAGCGCATCGAACCGCGCCAATCCTTCGGCGCCGGAGAGTGCCGATTGAAATCCGCCGATCGTCGCGTACTCAGCTGTGCGGAGGATGTTTCTTCTGCGCGCCGGCGAATGCCGCCAACTGCTCCGCGCTTGCCTCCTGCTGGTGGCGTGCCTTCCAGTCGGCGAACGGTTCGCCGTAGACGCGTTCGCGCGCCTGCTCCTTGCTGATCGATACGCCGCGCAGTTCGGCTGCTTCGCGATACCAGTCTGCCAGGCAGTTGCGGCAGAAGCCTGCCAACGTCATCAGTTCGATGTTCTGCACGTCGCTGCGCTCGGCGAGATGATCAAGCAGGCGGCGGAAAGCGGCGGCCTCGAGTTCGGTCATGATGTCGGACATCGGTATTCTCCGGTCGATCAATGGTCGAATGCAGAGGATCGTAGCACTTCGTTTGAGCGACTCCAGCGGGACATGGATAATGCAGGCCTACTTGACGGAGTTCCGATGAGCGCACGTCTGCTGGACGGCAAGCGAATTGCCGACGAATTGCTTGATCGTCTGGCGGCGCGCGTGCAGGCGCGTGCGGCGCACGGGAAAGTCCAGCCCGGCCTGGCCGTGATCCTGGTCGGCAACGAGCCGGCGTCGACCGTGTACGTGCGCAACAAGAGGCGTGCCTGCGAGCGCGTGGGTTTTGCCTCGCGTGCCTACGACCTGCCCGAGGAAACGCCCGAGACCGAACTGGCCGCGCTGATCGACAACCTCAATGCCGATCCGGCCATACATGGCATTCTCGTGCAGTTGCCTCTGCCAGCTCACGTCGATTCCAATGCGCTGATCAACCGCATCGATCCGCGCAAGGATGTCGACGGCTTCCAGGCCGAGAATGTCGGGCGGCTCGTGCTGCGCCAGCGCGGATTGCGTCCGTGCACTTCGAAGGGCGTCATGACCCTGCTTGCACATACCGATCTGCCGGTACGCGGAAAGCATGCGGTCGTGGTTGGCGTCTCCAACCATGTCGGTCGTCCGCTCATGCTCGAGTTGTTGCTCGCCGGATGCACGACCACCGTTTGTCATCGCTTTACCGAAGGACTCGAGCACTTTGTCGGTGCCGCCGACATCGTCGTCGTCGCGGCCGGTCGCCCCGGCCTGGTCAAGGGCCAGTGGATCAAGCGGGGTGCCGTGGTCATCGACGTCGGCATCAACCGGCGTGAGGACGGAAGCTTGACCGGAGATGTCGAGTTCGGACCTGCAGCGGAGCGCGCTGCATGGATCACCCCGGTACCTGGCGGCGTGGGCCCGATGACCGTGGCCACCCTGATGGAAAACACGCTCGAGGCCGCCGAATCCTTCTTCGACTGATCGGCGATCTTCGCCGCGATCCGGCAATCAGCGCTTCGCGCGCTTGACGGCATCGGCCCGCTGCACATTGATCCATGCAGCGACCCGATCGGCGTCGGGCGGCGGCTTGTCGAGCCAGCGACTGTCGTCGCCATCGAGCTGGAACGCCGATACCCCGTCCTCGCCGTGATAGATGTCGATGCGATTGCGATCATCGCCGCGCGCATGGACGATCAGGGCAGGTGGCTGCGGATCCGGCCGCAGGAAGCTCCCGGCATACGGCGAGCGGCAGTGTTCGACGCCGAACTGCCATGCCAGCGAGGGCAGCAGGTCGGTCTGCTGGAAAGGTTCCTCGATGACCGCAGGCATGTCGATGCTGCCGGCGACGATCATCGGCACGCGCGCATAGGCGCGTTCGCCGAAGTGGGCATACTCTTCCGCGCGCAGCGGGGTCATCGTGCGATGGTCGCCCATCACGACGAGGATGCCGTGCTCGAAGAAGCCCTGCTCGCGCAGGGCGTCGTAGAGTTGTCCGACTTGTTCATCGACGTAGCGGAACGAGCCTTCCGGGTCGATCCGGTGGCTGTGCGGATTGATGAAGGGCGGATGGCTGCTGACGTTGAGCAGCACGGAAACGAAGGGCTGCCCGGCATCGCGCGCAGCCAGCCATTGCAGGAACCGCGCGTAGAACACGCTGTCTTCGACTGAATGGAATTGCCAGCGTTCGTGGCCATCATAGTAGGCATCGTCACTGCCATGGACTTCGTCGAAACCGATCTCGCGCAGCCAGTCACCGACGCCGAGAAAGCCGGTATCGCCAGGCGTGAAGAACTGCGACTGGTAGCCTGCGCTGCGGGCGACGCCGGGCAGGGCGTCGGGCTCGTTGGAAAAATGCCTGAAATTATACTCGAGGACATCCGGTGGATTGATCGGGAGCAGGCCGCTGCCGATGGCCACTTCGGCGCCACTGGTCGTGAATCCGTTTGCGTAGAAATGCGTGAAGTAGTGATTGTCGCGGGCGATGCGATCAAGTCGCGGCGTCCAGTCCAGTGGGCTTCCGAGCAGCCGGCTCTGCCACGACGACAGTGATTCCGCGAGCACGACGATCACGTCCGGACGCCTGGCCGATGGATTCCGTTCGCAAATCCGGCTCAGCTGCGCGACACGACTGCGTTGTGCGCCGATGAACTCCACGCTGAAATCCCGCATGCTGCTCTGCGGGAGATTGATCTCGATGACATTCCGGGTCATCGCGCCGTGCACGAAATGCACCGGCATCTGCATGCGGATGAGCGCGGCCGCGACGACGCTGCACATGGCGAGCAGGGCGAGAACCAGCGCGCCCGCCCGCTGCTGCTGGCCGGGCAGGCAAACCAGCGCGAGCAGGAGCAGCCATGCCGTGGCCGCGACGACCTTCAGCGCGCCGAGCGGCGATGCCAGGCTGGCCTTCAGTACGCTCCAGTTGGCGGCGAACTCACCACCGAATCGGCTGACATCGCCGAGATGAAGCCGTTGGGTAAGCAGGTCGAACACGATCACGTCGACTGTCGCTATCACGCCAAGCACGACAACCACGAGCCTGACCGGCACGCTCAGCCACCGGTATCGGACAACCAGTGCCAGCGACAGCAGCCCGCAAGCTGCTGCGAGCAGCCAGGCATCGGCACCGAGCGTCGGTATCAGGAAGCAGCCGTTGCAGCCGGTATAGGTGCCGGCAGCCGCTTCGACGAGACGCGCCCGCGCAAGGAACAGCACGGCCAGCGCGGCAACCAGTGCAAATGGCGCAAGCGTCTGAAGTGCCACGAAAAATCGCTTCGTGCCTGACGGGCGGCGGGGATTCCGGAGCGGGCGCATTGGCGGCAGTGGCTGGGAAAACGATAGAATAGCCGACTTGCTCAGCCTGCCTGCTCGCCCATGCGTCTACTCGCCGAAGCCCTGACGTTTGACGACGTCTATCTCGTTCCAGGTCATTCCGTCGTGCTTCCGCGCGATGTCGACACCTCCTCGCGCCTGACCCGCAAACTGCGCGTCAATGTCCCGATACTGTCGGCCGCCATGGACACCGTGACCGAGGCGCGCCTCGCCATCGTCATGGCGCAATCCGGTGGCATCGGCATCATCCACAAGAACATGACGCTCGATCAGCAGGCGGCCGAAGTGCGCCTGGTCAAGAAGTTCGAGGCCGGTGTGATCCGGGACCCGCTCACGGTCCGTCCCGACACGACGATCCGCGATGTCATGCGCATCACGCGCGAACACGGCATTTCCGGAGTGCCGGTGGTCGACAACGAGGAGCTCGTCGGCATTGTCACCAGCCGTGACATGCGCTTCGAGAAGAAGCACGATGATCCGGTCAAGAACATCATGACGCGCAAGGAGCGCCTGATCACGGTCAAGGAAGGCGCGAGCGAGGACGAGGTGCTGGCCTTGTTGCACAAGCATCGCATCGAGAAGGTCCTGGTCGTCAACGATGCATTCCAGTTGCGCGGACTGATCACGGTCAAGGACATCCAGAAGGCGCGCGACAACCCGCATGCGGCGAAGGACGACCACGAACGCCTGCGCGTCGGTGCCGCTGTCGGTGTCGGCGGCGATACCGAGCGTCGCGTCGCGGCGCTGGTCGAAGCCGGCGTCGACGTGATCATCGTCGACACCGCCCACGGTCACGCGCAATCGGTGATCAACCGCGTCGCGTGGGTCAAGAAGAATTTCCCGGACACCCAGGTGATCGGCGGCAACATCGTCACCGGCGATGCCGCGCTGATGTTGCGCGATGCGGGTGCCGATGCGGTCAAGGTCGGTGTCGGGCCGGGTTCGATCTGCACGACGCGCATCGTCACCGGCGTCGGCGTGCCGCAGATCACCGCGATCGATCTGGTCGCGACCGCACTCAAGGATGACATTCCACTGATCGCCGATGGCGGCATCCGCTACTCCGGCGACGTGCCGAAGGCGATCGCCGCAGGTGCCTCGACCGTGATGCTTGGCAGCATGTTTGCAGGTACCGAGGAATCGCCAGGCGACGTCGAGCTTTACCAGGGGCGCTCTTACAAGAGCTATCGTGGCATGGGTTCGCTTGGCGCGATGGAGAAGGGTTCCAGCGACCGTTATTTCCAGGATGCCTCGGATCCTGAAAAACTCGTGCCGGAAGGTATCGAAGGTCGCGTCCCGTATCGGGGATCGATCCGCAACATCATCCATCAACTGGTCGGTGGCCTGCGCGCCTCGATGGGATATTGCGGCTGCGGCACGATCGAGGAAATGCGTACGCATCCGCAGTTCGTTCGAGTATCGGGCGCTGGTGTGCGCGAAGCGCATCCGCACGATATCGAGATCGTCAAGGAAGCACCGAACTACCGGTTGAGCTGAGCGATGCGCGCGCCGCGGGTCGCCTTCGCGATGCTCCCGGGCCTTGTCGCCGCCGTCGCGATGGCCGCCGAGCCGCCAGCGCGCCTGCAGGTCAAGATCGGTGATGCGCGCACCGTTGTCGAGACCGGTAAAGCCGCCGAAATCATGCTCGATGGCAAGCGCGTGCGCCTGCTGATCGAGGAGCTCCCGACACGCCGCTTCGATGAGGCCGGCGTCCGTTTCGACTACCCGAGGCATTTCCCGTGGGAGGAGGACGGCGATTCGTGGACACTCGACGGCAACAGTGCCGTGGTCATCATCACGCTCGGCGAGGCGGGTCAGGTGGCGACGCCGACTGAGCTGCTCGACGGCATCGAGGAGGCGTTCAAGACGAAACGCCGCGCGAAACGCGAGTCGGTCGTGCTCGAGACGCGCCAGGGTCGCATCGATGGCCTCGCAGTCATCGTCAAGCTCGCCTCGTCAAGCATCCGCAACGAAGCCTACGTCCTCGAGCGCAGCCGTGGTCCGGTCATCCTGCTGCTGCAGGACAGCCTCGACGACGCCGGCAAGCCGACCGCCGAATTCATCGACATGCGCAAGCGCCTCGTCGACACCCTGGAGTACTGAATCGCGTGAGCACGATCCATCTCGACAAGATCCTCATCCTCGATTTCGGTGCGCAGTACACGCAATTGATCGCCCGACGCATTCGCGAGATCGGCGTCTATTGCGAGATCTGGGCGTGGGACCATGATCCCGCCGAGATTGCCGCTTTCGGTGCGAAAGGCATCGTGCTGTCAGGTGGCCCCGAATCGACGACCGAGCAGGACGCGCCGCGGGCAGCGCAGGAAGTGTTCGATTCGGGAATCCCGATCCTCGGCATCTGCTACGGCATGCAAACCCTGGCTGCCCAATTGGGTGGCTCGACCGAGGCGGCTGATGCGCGCGAATTCGGTCACGCCGAAGTCGAGGTCATCGCCAGCGATGCATTGCTGCATGGCTTGAGCGACCACGCGGGCGCGTCGCGCCTCGATGTCTGGATGAGCCACGGCGATCACGTTGCCACGGCACCGCCCGGCTTTGTCGTCACCGCACGCACCGATCGCATTCCGGTGGCCGCCATGGCCAACGAGGACAAGCGCTGGTACGGCGTCCAGTTCCATCCCGAGGTCACGCACACGCGCCAGGGCCAGGCGCTGTTGCGTCGTTTCGTCGCGGAGATCTGCGGTTGTCGCACGCTATGGACGGCCGCCAACATCATCGACGACCAGATTGTCCGCGTGCGCGAGAAAGTCGGCGCCGACGAAGTCGTCCTCGGCCTGTCCGGCGGCGTCGATTCGTCGGTGGTCGCCGCACTCCTGCATCGCGCGATTGGCGAGCAATTGACCTGCGTCTTCGTAGACACCGGCCTGCTGCGCTGGCAGGAAGGCGATCAGGTCATGGCGATGTTCGCCGAGCACATGGGCGTCAAGGTCATCCGCGTCAACGCCGCCGACCGCTACTTCAGTGCACTGAAAGGCGTCAGCGATCCCGAAGCCAAGCGCAAGATCATCGGCAACCTGTTCATCGAGATCTTCGACGAGGAATCCGCGAAGCTGGCCAATGCGCGCTGGCTGGCCCAGGGCACGATCTATCCGGACGTCATCGAGTCCGCCGGCAGCGGCACCGGCAAGGCGCATGTGATCAAGAGCCACCACAACGTCGGTGGCCTGCCCGAACACATGAAGCTCGGCCTGGTTGAACCGCTGCGCGAACTGTTCAAGGACGAGGTGCGCCGCCTCGGCGTCGAACTTGGACTACCGCGTGCGATGGTCTATCGGCATCCGTTTCCGGGTCCGGGACTTGGCGTGCGCATCCTTGGTGAAGTGAAACCCGAATTTGCCGAACTGCTCGCACGCGCCGACGCGATCTTCATCGAGGAACTGCGCAAGGCCGATCTCTACGACAAGACCAGCCAGGCTTTCGCGGTGTTCCTGCCGGTCAAGTCAGTCGGCGTGGTCGGCGACGCGCGCGCCTACGAATGGGTGATCGCGCTGCGTGCAGTGGAAACCATCGACTTCATGACCGCCCATTGGGCGCACCTGCCCTACGACTTCCTCGGCACCGTCTCCAACCGCATCATCAACGAACTGCGCGGCATCTCGCGTGTGGTTTACGACATCAGCGGAAAGCCGCCGGCGACGATCGAGTGGGAGTGATTGTAGTACCTCGGGGACTGCCGCTAGCTATCGAGAAACTGCAAACGATGGATACTAAGAAGGCGTAGATACATGGCAGGATCAAGCTTTCAGACCAACCCCATCGACCTTCACCGGCTGCTTGACGAGTGCCATCGGGGCATCATCCAGTTGCCGGACTTTCAGCGGAGTTGGGTCTGGGACGAAGATCGGATCAAGAGTCTGATCGCCTCGATTTCGCACGCCTTCCCGGTAGGCGCGCTCATGTCGCTGGACACCGGCGGGCCGGTCAATTTCAAACCCCGCCCTGTCGAGGGAGCACCGGCGGAAGCCCGCCAGACCGTGCCGCAATCCCTTCTGCTCGATGGTCAGCAGCGCATGACCTCGCTCTATCAGGTGACCTTGCGCGGCAAAGTCGTGGAAACCGTCACCCCGAAGAAGAAGCGCGTGAAGCGCTGGTTCTATCTCGACATTGCCAAGGCGACTGACGAGACGGTGGACCGCGAGGAAGCCGTGATCGGCGTGCCGGAAGATCGCGTGGAGCGCCCGGATTTCGGGCGTAAAGGCGGCCTCGATCTCTCCAAGCCGGAAAAGGAATATGCCGAGTTGATGTTCCCCGTCAGCCTAGTGTTCGACTGGGACGCATGGCAGGACGGGTTCAACGACCACTGGTCGGGCGACGAGCACAAGGCGGTGCGCGATCAGTTCCGCACCTTCAAGAAAGAGGTGCTGGAAAACTTCAAGATGTATCGCGTGCCGGTGATCGCGCTCGACCGCTCGACCTCCAAGGAAGCGGTCTGCGTGGTATTCGAGAAGGTGAATACGGGGGGCAAGCCACTCGATGCCTTCGAGCTGGTCACGGCCATGTACGCCGCCTCCGGCCACGAACTGCGCAAGGACTGGTATGGCGATGAAGGTATCAAGGGTCGCCACCAGCGGCTCGCCGATACCCTGCGCCCTGCGGATTCCGATGCCGGTATTTTGGCCGGTGTCGGCAATACCGATTTCTTGCAGGCCATCTCGCTCTTTTTCACTCGCGACCGGCGGCGTGCCGCCGAACAGGCAGGCAAGGAAGGCAAGGAATTACCTGCGGTTTCGGGGAACCGGCAGGCATTGCTCGATCTGCCGCTGGAAGCCTACAAGAAATATGAAGCGCAGGTGGAACGCGGTTTCGTACAAGCCGCCAAGTTCCTGCACATGCTTCACATCTATCGCATTTTCGATCTACCCTATCAGTCGCAGATTGTGCCGTTGGCGGCGATCCTTGCCGACATTGGCGATGCTTGGGAGCATGAAGCCAACCGGGCAAAACTTGTCCAGTGGTATTGGAACGGTGTGTTTGGCGAACTATACGGTTCCGCTGTCGAAACGCGCATCGCCAAGGATTTCATGGAAGTGCCGCGCTGGCTGAGCGGCGGGTCGGAGCCTTCGACGGTCAGCGAAACCATCTTCCGCTCCGACCGCCTGAAAACCATGCGGATGCGGCTTTCAGCGGCCTATAAGGGCATGAATGCCCTGTTGATGAAGGAAGGCGCGCAGGATTTCCGGTCAGGCCAGAAGTTCAACCACACGGTGTTTTTCGGGGAGAACGTGGATATTCACCACATCTTCCCGCAGGACTGGTGCAAAACGCAGGGTATCAAGCCTGCCGTGTTCGATTCCATCATCAACAAGACTCCGCTGTCATATCGCACCAACAGGATCATCGGCGGCATTGCGCCAAGCGAGTATCTGGCAAAACTGCAAAGTGGAAACAGTTCCACACCGCCAATCGCCAACGAGAAGCTAGACAGCTATCTACAATCGCACCTGATCGACCCCGCTCTTCTCCGTGCCGACAAATTTGAGGCGTTCATGGAAGATCGGCAGAAGCGCCTGCTTGGCCTGATCGAACAGGCGATGGGTAAAGCTGCCTATAGCGGCAACGTCCCGGAAGAAGGCGAGGATAGCGAGACAATCGAAGACGATTGAGCTGCCTCCTGCTCGGACAGTTTGGATATATTGTCATTATCGTATCCAGACTACGACTAGTGACGATATATCAAATTGACTTGCGCTTGGGTAAGTTGTAAAAGCCGTAGTATGGCTACGACTGCTTCAAGTAAGCTAAATACGCTCTACACCCGGCTGGCACCGGGAACGCCGTTGACCTCAGGGGACTTGGCGACGCTGGGCATCTCCGCCGACCTGGCCGTCCACTACGTCCGGGCGGGTTGGCTCACGCGCCTGGCCCGCGGAGTGTTCGGTCGCCCGAACGACACGCTGGCCCTGCATCCCAGCCTGCTGCTGTTGCAGCGCAGGTTCACGGGCCTGCACGTCGGTGGCAAGTCGGCGCTGGACTGGTACGGCGTGCGGCAGTACGTGTCGCAGCAGCCCATGCTGCACCTGTATGGCTGGACGGCAGGGCGTTTGCCGGAGTGGTTCACCGAACGCTTCCCAGCCGAGTACCACCGCAAGCGCCTGTTCGACGAGCAGCCGGATGCCTTGCTGCACGTCGGCCCGTTCGAGCAGCGCAGCGGGGCGCCGCAGGTGTCGGTGCCGGAGCGCGCTCTGCTGGAACTGTTGAGCGAAGTCGGCGTGCGCCAGCCCTTGCAGGAAGCCCGCGAACTCGTCGAAAGCGCCTACAGCCTGCGCGCCGACGTGCTGCGCGAGCTGTTGCAGCACTGCACGAACATCAAGACGGTGCGGCTGTGCCTGCAACTCGGGCGCGAGGCATCGCTGCCTTGGGCGGCCAAGCTCGACCCCGCGAAGCTACCGACGGGTAGCGACCGGCCCTGGGTGTCTCGATCCGCCGATGGCCTCTTGGTGCTCAAGCCGTGAATCAGACCTATCTCGATACCGCGCGCCTGCTGACGCAGGTGGCACCGCTGGTGTTCGTGGACGACACCTTCGCATTGAAGGGTGGCACGGCGATCAACCTGTTCGTGCGTGACATGCCGCGCTTGTCGGTCGATCTCGATCTGGTCTTTCCCGATCACACGCTGCCGCGTGACGAGGCGCTGGCACGAATCAACGAGGCTGTCCGGCAAGCTGCCGAGCGGTTGAAGAAGCGAGGCTTCCAGACGCACGCACCAGCGGCAGCTGCAGGGGAGACCAAGTTGCTGGTGCGCCGTGGCTCGATCCAGGTCAAGGTCGAAGTCAACTTCGTCATGCGCGGCACGGTGCAGCCGGTGCGTAGCGCTTCGCTGACGCCGGTTGCCCGCGACGTGCTGATGGCCGATCTGGACATTCCGGTGGTGTCGCTCGAGGACGTGTACGGTGGCAAGCTGGTGGCGGCGCTGGATCGGCAGCATCCGCGCGACCTGTTCGACGTGATGCAGCTCTTCGCACACGAGGGCATCACACCCGGCATCCGGCGCGCTTTCGTGGTCTATCTGTCCAGCAGCAACCGGCCGATCCATGAAGTGCTGTTTCCGCCACTGCGGGACATCCAGCATGACTACTCACACAACTTCCAGGGTATGACGGCCGAGCCGGTGCCGCTCGATGCGCTGCTCGCCGCGCGAGAACGCATGGTGCGCGAAATCCAGCAGGGCCTGGACGACAACGAGCGGCGCTTCCTGCTGTCGCTGGCCGCCGGCACGCCGGAGTGGTCGCTGCTCGGCATCGCGCACCTCGAACAACTGCCGGGCATCCGCTGGAAGCTGCACAACCTGGCGCAGTTGCAGCAGACCGATGCGAAGAAGTTTGCCGAGCAGGCGGGTTTGCTCGCCGCGCGACTGGCTGCGTTATCCTGAGAAGGCGATTGCTGATGGGGTTGCCAACGTCGCCTCTCAAATCGGTCCATCTCGCATGCAAGCCAAATGCGTGCGCCCTTGACGGCGAAAGCGACAGTAAGGCCTTATGTCGGTCATCGCAAATACCTTAAACCACACGGACCTGCGAACCTGTTGATGATCGAGTCGGAATAGGCGGTCGTGGATCTGGATCCGGCCGCCGCTTTCACCGCCCTGGATGAGCGCTGGATGCGGCGTGCGCTTGAGCTTGCGGCCCGTGCGCGTGATGCCGAGGGCGAGGTTCCGGTGGGTGCCGTGCTGGTCGCTGATGGCGAATTGATGGGTGAGGGCTGGAATCGCAACATCACGCTGAATGATCCCAGCGCGCACGCGGAAATTCTCGCGCTGCGGGATGCTGGCGCCAGGCTCGGCAACTATCGTTTCCCGGGTGCGACGCTGTACGCCACATTGGAACCCTGCGCGATGTGCGCGATGGCGCTCGTGCATGCGCGGGTTGCCCGCGTGGTGTACGCCGCGACCGACCCGAAGACCGGCGCGGCTGGCAGCGTGTTCGATACGCTGATCTCGCCGTTGCACAACCACCGCATCGAGGTTTCGGCCGGACTGTTCGCCGAGGAGAGTGGGTTCATGCTGCGCGAGTTCTTCCGCAGTCGGCGTTGATCCGGCGTTTCGATGGAAGTGGGCAAGCAAGCGCAGCGCCCCCAACAGGAGACAAGCCGCTGAAGCCGGCTCCTGCGACGGCAAGCAAATCGCCGCACTTTGATGGATGCCTCCGGCCCCGCGCGAGTGCAGGTCAATCGATCGCGCGGCGGAAATCCAGATCGAAGCGCGTGCCGGCGGTCAGCGCATGCAGGCGCATGTTGGTGATGCGGATCGGTGCGCCGGGCTCGAGTTCGGCGGCGTTGGAGTCGGCCATCTCGCTCGGATCGATCATCGTCACGCCACCGCTGCCGATTACTTCAAGCACATTGTCGGGACCGATCACGGCAATCGTCGAGGCGTCGATACCGAGGCCGAGTGCGAACGGATTGAGCGCCAGCGCAGCAAGCAATCGGCCAAGACGGTCGCTGGAGTGTCCGCCCTGGTCGATGACCACGCGATTGGTCAGGCCAAGCCCCGGTGCAAGCGATGCGCTGCCGACGCGAGGCGTCGGTCCAGGCGCGCCCGATGCGAGCATGTGCTCGCAAAGGACAGCGGCACCGGCGCCGATGCCGCAGACCGGCATGCCTGCCGCATTGCGACGACGCAGCAGGCGGGCCAGCGTGCTGCCGCCGATCAGGGTGCTGAGCTTGAGGGGTTGCTGGGCGTTGAGGATGACCATGTCGGCTTGCTCGACCAGGTCCAGCAACTGGCGGTGCTCGGCGCCCGCTCGCGTGGTCAGTGCGTGCCGATGCAGTTGTGAACTTGCCGCCGCCGTGAGCATGGCTTCAAGCTCGATGTCATCGTCATCGGAGTGATCCGGGGCGGAAATCAGGATCAGCCGGGGTGAATCGCCGACCAGGCCGATCAATCGTGCGAGGAGCAGGGGAGTGCGCTGGTTGGCAGGCAGTTCGCCACAGGCAATGATTGAACCTCGGGTGCGTTCGGGGGCGAGTTTGGCTGGCACGCGATCGGTTCCGCGGGTCGGGGACTCGATACTACACCGCGACCGCCAGCCCACGGAGCAAATGCGGATGGCGCCAGGCGATGCGTGCGGACTCAGTCCGGCGTTGCAGCACCATCGTGACCGACCTCGGTCGTGATGTCCTGCACACAGCCGATGATCCCGCCTGCGGCCGATCCCTGGTCCAGTGCGCGAAGCCGGATCCTGACCTGGCGACGGCGTCCGATCGCGGTCGTGATGCGCGCGGTGATCTCGGTGGCTTCCTCTGTTCGGGCTGTATCGAGCGCCTGTCGCAGGCGACGCTGATCCATGCCGCTGAAGTGATTGAGCAGGCGCTCACGCGACGCGGGAATCGATGGAGGAACGTCGAAGATCGCATGCATCTGTGCCGACCAGAGCATGCGTTCGCCGCCGGGCATGAGCTGCCAAGCGCCGAGATTGATCAGCGACTGGGCATGGGAAAACAAGGTGGCATCCTGCTTGATCGGCGTGATGTCGGCGAATACGGAAACGACCTCGTCAGCCTCGACAGCGTTGTCGCCGAATCTCGGCACCGAGGTGATTGAAAGCCAGCGCATGCCGTTGAGAGTCGGTGAATGGACGCCGCATACGGCCGATTCGACCGCTTTCCCGGTTTTCATCGCGCGCGCCCAGGGCAGGGCTTCTGTAGCGAGATCGGCTCCCGTCGCGTCGACGAAACACCATTGCGCCAGCTGGTCGGTGCGCAAGGCCAGCATGTCGGGTTCACTGATCTGCAGGATGCGGCAGGCGGCCGGATTGCAGGAAACGATGTGGCCCTTGCGATTGCGAACGACCACGCCGGTGTCCATGTCGCGCAGGGTCTGGCGCAATTCGGCCTCCGATCGGCAAAGCTGATCGTGGGCGGACTCGCGCGCGGCGAGATCCCTGGTCACGGCGATGATGCGCTGGTTCTGGGCATCGAGATAGGAATGCGCGTGGACCTCGACGTTGGAATGGCTGCCGTCAACGCGCCGTATCCTCGAGCGGCAGGTCAGGATGCCGTTGCTGTCGAATGCCGCGGCCAGCGCCCCCGTGATTGCCGAATCGAGGTCCGGAATCAGGCTCTGCATCGAGCACGCGAGTAGCGAGTCGCGGTCTTGACCGAACAGCTTGCAGGCTGTTGCATTGGCGTCGAGGACGCGTCCGTTTTCATCATGCAGCGTGATTGCGTCGGGAGCCGCGTCGATCAGGGCCCGATAGCGATTTGCAATCGTTGCAGTGACGCCGCGCAGGTTGCGATGGACCGCAGTCGCCTCATTGACCAGCAGGCGCAGCACGGGATCGGTATCAGGCCGCGAGACGAATTCCGCCAGCTGCGTCCAGACATCGTCAGCCGCATCCGCCGGCCCACGGATCGGGTCCGTCGGAGATTCGAGGGAATGCGGATTCTGCGTCATTGCGTGAGTCCCTTTCACACCCCGGCACGCGTCCCACCCGACCCGGCCGGGGTCAGGATAGCACTGTCATCAGCCTAGTCCCTGACGCTTGCTCTGGCGACCTTGCTTGAAGTCTCGCGTCCGAGTTGGCCAGACAACCAGAGCCCGGTGGCGATGAGCAGATCGAGGTCGATGCCGGTGGCAATGCCCATGCCTTCGAGCATGTAGACCACATCTTCGCTGGCGACGTTGCCCGTTGCGCCATTCGCATACGGACAACCGCCCGTGCCGGAAACCGCGCTGTCGATCACGCCGACGCCTTCCTCAAGGCAGGAAAGGATATTCGCCAGTGCCTGTCCACGCGTGTCGTGGAAGTGCACCGCCAGCGCCTCGACCGGCACTTCGGCGGCGACGGCGCGCAACATCCCGCGTGCCTTTCGCGGCGTGCCGATGCCGATCGTGTCGCCTAGCGAAATTTCGTAGCAGCCCAGCCGGTACATGCGATCGGCCACGCGCACGACATCCCTCAATGGCACCTCGCCCTGGTACGGGCAGCCGAGCACGGTCGACACGTAGCCGCGCACGCGCACGTTGTCGGCACGCGCCTTCTCGAGAATCGGCTCGAAACGCTTGATCGACTCGTCGATCGAGGCATTGATGTTCTTGCGATTGAACGCTTCCGATGCGGCCGTGAATACGGCGACTTCATCCGCGCCCGCCGCCCGCGCGCGGTCGTAACCCTGTTCATTCGGCACGAGCACCGGGTAGCGGATCCCCGCATGTTTTTCGATCGCGCTGAACACCTCGGCGGCATCGGCCAGTTGCGGCACCCACTTCGGACTGACGAAGCTGGTTGCTTCGATCGTGCGCAGGCCAGTCCGCGACAGGCGGTCGATCAACTCGATCTTGGTCGCCGCGGGAATGATCGTCTTCTCGTTCTGCAGCCCGTCACGCGGGCCGACTTCGACGATCCGGATATCCTTGGCCGCGCTGCTCATTCGTGCCTTCCGCCACGGCGCGCGCTGCGTTTGAGTTCGTAGTCCTCGAGACTCATCTTGATGCGTCGCACCTCGGCGCCGGGTTTGTCCTCGAAGATCTTCTGGTTGCGCACGATGTCGAGCACCTTCGCGCGATCGCCGCGCACGAACACATGCAGTTCGTTGTTGGCGCTGTCGACGGTGCCATCGAGCACATCGTCGATGACGAGGTGCGCGGCGCGCTTCGCGTCGATCGTGTAGATTCGCAGCCGATCGCGATCGATCTGGTAGCGCGCGATGAAGAACGATTTTTCCGGCGCCGGACTGACACCGTGCACCGGATCGAGCTTGACCACGCCCTCCAGCTGGTTGTCGGCGATCACGAGATAGTGCTTGCCGCGATCGTGCACATAGTTGACCGGGACATGGATCTGTTTCGGCGGGCCGTCCTTTTCCGGCCGTTCGAGCATGAGGAAACGGCATTCCTGGTCGACCAGGAAGGCCAGTTCATCGGGCTCCCCGGCCGAGGCCTGAGCCGACGCATCGACCCACAGGCCCTTCCAGGCCGGATCACAGGCGACGATTTCATCACCCGGTGGCGATTCGAATCGCGTTTCGGTGCAGGCGGCCAGGGTCAGCAGCAGGCAAGCGCCGAACAGGCATCGGATCATCATTCGGAAACCTCCAGTCGCACCAGCACCGCATCGGCTTCGACGAATTCGCCAGACGTGGCCCGGATGAGTTCGATGCGGCCGGCGCGCGGGGAACGCAAGGTCAGTTCCATCTTCATCGCTTCCATGACCAGCAGCTCATCGCCGGCCTTGACCGCATCACCGACCCTGGCCTTGACCACGACGATGCGCCCGGGCATCGGTGCGAGGATCCGGTCGGTGTCGGTCGAGCCTGCTTCGACGAAGGCGAAGGCCGGTGCGTGCTCGAAGCTGCGACGTGACTCGCCGTCGTGCACGGTGATGCGCGCGCCATCAGCGAAGATGCGATGCCGCCGCGCGATGCCGTCATGACGCGCACTGAGCCAGCCGTTGTCGAGTTTCGCGTCCTCGATGCTCACCGATAGCCCGTCGCCGCCAAGTCGATAGTTGCCATTTGCACCGTGCGCCGAGACTTCGATCCGCTGATCGCCCTCGAGCAGGGCGATGATGCGCTTGCCCGGATGACCCAGCCGCCAGCCGTCGGCGGAATGCCAGGGCGAGTTGGGATCGGCACCTTCGCGCCCGCGCGTACCGGCTTCGCTTTCCTCATCGAGCAAGGATGCGGTGACCGCCGCCGACAGGAAGATCTCCGCGCTTGCGGCGCGGTCGTTGCCGACATCAGCGGCGCCGATGAATTCGCCAAGATGCCGGTCGAGGTATCCGGTATCGATGTCGCCATCGACGATCGCGCGGTGCCGCAACAAGCGCTCGAGGAAGGCGACATTGGATTTCGGCCCGATCACGCTGACCTCGGCGAGTGCATCGCGCATGCGCTGCAGGGCCGAGCGGCGATCACGATCCCAGACGATCATCTTGGCGATCATCGGGTCGTAGAAGACGCTGACGTTGTCACCTTCGATCACGCCCGAATCGATGCGCACATGGGATGACTCCGCGGGCAGGCGCAAGGTCTGCAGGCGACCCGAGCCAGGCAGGAAGCCCTGGTCGGGATCCTCGGCATAGAGGCGCACTTCGATCGCGTGGCCATTGGCTGGTATCGACTTGTTGCGGATCAACGATCCAGGCAGGGGCTCGCCGGCCGCGACACGCAATTGCAGTTCGACCAGATCCAAGCCAAGTACCATCTCGGTCACCGGATGCTCGACCTGCAGGCGCGTATTGATTTCCATGAAGTAGAAGTCGCCGCCCTGGCCGACGATGAATTCGACGGTGCCGGCGTTGACATAGTCGAGCGCGCGCGCCGCACCGATCGCCGCTTCACCCATTTTCGAGCGCAGTTCGACGGTCAGGAACGGTGACGGCGTTTCCTCGAGCACCTTCTGGTAACGCCGTTGCGCGGAACATTCGCGCTCGTTGAGATGGACGATGTTGCCTTGCGTGTCGCCGAACACCTGGAACTCGATGTGGCGCGGCCGTTCGACATAACGTTCGAGCAAGACGCGATCGCGACCAAAGGCGTTCCTGGCCTCGCGCTGGCAGGATTCGAGGTTGGCCGAAAACTCCTCGGCACCGCGCACGATGCGCATGCCTTTGCCGCCGCCGCCATACGCGGCCTTGATCATCAGCGGGAAACCGATGCGTTCGGCTTCGCGAGCAAGCAGGGCAGGGTCCTGCGCTTCGCCTGTATAGCCGGGAACCACCGGCACGCCGTGCGAGGCCATGAGGTCCTTGGCACCTGCCTTCGATCCCATCCTGCGCATCGAACTGCCGGACGGGCCGATGAAACGCAGGCCCGCTGCCGCGACCGCGTCGGCGAAATCGGCGTTCTCGGAGAGGAAGCCGTAGCAGGGGTGGATCGCCTGGGCACCTGATTTCAGCGCGACCTCGATGATCGCATCGCCACGCAGGTAGGAGTCCGCCGGTGCCGGGCCGCCGATCGGAAATGCGCTGTCCGCCTGGCGCACATGCTGCGCCGTGGCGTCCGCTTCCGAGTAGACCGCCACGGTGCGGATGCCAAGCCGGCGGCAGGTACGGATCACGCGACAGGCGATCTCGCCTCGATTGGCGATCAGGATCGTGTTGAACATGCGCTATGGAGTCCTCGTTGCGCCAGATGGCATATCGCTTTGATGGTGTGGCCGTGCTGACCGATCCGGAAGGGCCGGGCGCAATCCGGCAGAGTGCGCAACGGGAGGCCCGCTGCGCACAGACCCAAGGCGGGGCCAGCGCGACACCTCGGCAATGGGGATGGCTTGGTCCACCTCAGGTTTCCACAGCCCAGCGTGGCGGGCGCTTGTCGAGAAACGCCGACAATCCTTCCTGGCCCTCGGTGGAGACGCGCAGGCGCGCGATCAGGGCGGCATTTTCCGCATCGAGCCGTTCCGCGCTTTCGCGCGTGATGCCCGCAATGCGCAACGCCAACGCCTTGGCCTCGGCCTTGGCCTGGCCTCCGCATTTGCGCAGGAAGTGCAGGCTGCGCGCGACTGCTTCATCGAGGGCCGTGCGCGAAACGACTTCGTGCAGGAGATCGATGCGCCGTGCTTCATCCGCATCGAAGACCTCCGCGCTGACAAACAGCTTGCGTGCCTGGCGCAATCCGATCGCGGCGATGACATACGGGGAGATCACGGCCGGAACCAGGCCGAGTTTGGCCTCGCTGAGCGAGAACTTGGCGCCTTCGACGCCGATCGCGATATCACAACAGGCAATCAGGCCGATGCCGCCGCCATACGCCGAGCCATTCACTTTCGCGATCGTCGGCTTCGGCAGGAAGTTCAGCGTGCGCATGAGGCGAGCGAGACGCAGCGAATCCTCGCGATTCTCGTCTTCGCTGGCGGCCGACATGGCGCGCATCCAGTTCGCATCCGCTCCGGCCGAGAAGGTGCTGCCTTCGCCGGTCAGCACCAGGCAACCGATCGTGGCGTCGTCGCCGGTCGCGTCGATCGCCGAGGTCAGCTCGGCGATCAGTTGGTCGTCGAAAGCATTGTGCACGGCAGGCCGATTCAGGCTGATTTCGCGAATGCCATTGCTATCGATGATGCGCACTGCGTCGGTCATGCCATGAGCTCTTTCGGAAGAGCCTGATCATAGGGGTTTTCGGCGAGGACCTGCAGGCAGCCGACATTCGGAAAGCCATCGCCGGAAGCGGGCGATAGGGGTATAATGCGAACCATTCTTATTTGCCGTGGCCTTTCCATGCGGTTGTCCGAGCTGTCCCAGGGATCCGATGCCATCGTCCAGGAAGTCGAAAACGTGAGCGAAGGCGATCCGATCGCGCGCCGCTTGCGCGACTACGGCTTTGTCCGCGGCGAGCCGGTGAGACTGGTCGGGCGCGGACCGATCGGTGCTGATCCGTTGCTGGTGCAGATCGGCTACACACGTTTCGCCCTGCGTCGCGCCGAGGCGGCGCGCGTGCTCGTCGAGGGCGCAGCATGAACGAATCCGTCGCCAGCCTGCGACTGGCCCTGGTCGGCAGTCCTAACTGCGGAAAGACGGCCCTTTTCAACCTGCTCACCGGAGGACGGCAGAAAGTCGCCAATTACGCCGGAGTCACGGTCGAGCGCAAGGAAGGGCGATTCACCGCGCCGTCGGGTCGCGGTTTCCAGTTGCTCGATCTTCCGGGAGCCTACAGTCTCGAGGCCGCGAGTCCCGACGAGATGATCACGCGCGACGTCTGCCTCGGCAATTTCCCCGGCGAGACGGTACCCGATGTGATCGTCTGCGTGGCTGACGCGACCAACCTGCGCCTGCACCTGCGCTTCGTGCTTGAAGTGCGCCGCCTTGGCAGGCCGATGGTACTCGCGCTGAACATGATGGATGCCGCGCGCAAACGCGGTATCGAGATCGATGTGCCGAAGCTCGAAGCCGCGCTCGGCATCCCGGTCATCGAGACGATCGCGGTCCGTCGCAATGGCGCCGCCGAGCTGGTTCGGCGACTCGATGGCGGACTTCCGCAGGTGGCTGCCGTGGATTCCGGTGCGGACCTGCATGCCGAAGTGCGCGCGATGATCAACGACGCCATCCGCATGCCGCGTCGAACTGCCGAGATCGACGACGCGATCGATCGCATCGTCCTGCATCCGTTGCTCGGCCTCGGATTGCTCGGCGTGATCATGTTCCTGATCTTCCAGGCGGTATTCTCATGGGCGGCACCGCTCATGGAGGGCATCGATGCCGGGGTCGGATTTCTCGGTGAACAGGTCGGTGCCGGACTGGCGTCCATGCCCGTGCTGCAGAGCCTCGTTGTCGACGGCATCTTTGCCGGCGTCGGTGGTGTGCTCGTCTTCCTTCCGCAGATCCTGATCCTGTTCCTCTTCATCCTTGCGCTGGAGGAATCCGGTTACCTGCCGCGCGCGGCCTTCCTGCTCGATCGACTGATGCTCAAGGCCGGCTTGACCGGACGTTCCTTCATCCCGCTGCTGTCGAGTTTCGCTTGTGCGATTCCCGGCATCATGGCCACGCGCAGCATCCAGGATCCGCGTGATCGGCTGACCACGATCCTGATCGCGCCGCTGATGACATGCTCGGCACGCTTGCCGGTCTATGCACTGCTGATCGCCGCCTTCATCCCGGACCGCACGGTCCTCGGCATCTTCAACCTGCAGGGCGTCGTGCTGTTTTCGCTCTATGTGGCCGGCATCGTCAGTGCGCTGGCCGTGGCCTGGGTGATCAAGCTGGTACGGCGCGACAAGAGCGAGCATGCCTTGCTGATGGAGCTGCCTTCGTATCGCGTGCCGCATCCGCGCGACATCGCGATCGGCCTGTGGGAGCGCGCGACCATCTTCCTCAAGCGTGTCGGTGGAATCATCCTCTCGCTGACGATCATCCTCTGGTTCCTGTCGACCTTTCCGGGCGCACCCGAAGGGGCCACCGATCCGGCGATCAACTACAGCCTGGCCGGAACGCTCGGTCGCTGGATGCACACGGTGTTCGCACCGATCGGATTCAACTGGCAGATCTGCATCGCCCTCGTGCCCGGAATCGCCGCACGCGAGGTCGCGGTATCGTCGCTGGCGACGGTGTATGCCTTGTCCGGCAATGAAGACGGCCTGCAGGCAATCGTCGCGACACAATGGTCGCTGGCAACGGCGCTTTCGCTGCTGGCCTGGTATGTGTTTGCGCCGATGTGCCTGTCGACCCTGGCCACGGTGCGCCGCGAGACCAACTCATGGCGACAGGTCTGGATCATGACTGGCTATCTGTTCGCGCTGGCCTATGTCGCCTCGTTGCTGACTTACCAGATCGCTCGAGCGATGAGCACATGAGTGCGGGCATCGTGCAGACCGTCCTGGTCGCCTCGATCGTCTCGGTCAGCGCGATCGTTGGCATGCAACAGCTTGCGCCGGGTCCTTGCCGTGCGCTGCGAAGTTCGCTTGCGCGTGCGCTCGGCCGGACTAGGCACGTCGCGTTTCTGCGCACGCTGGGCCATTGGCTGCAGCCGCGAGAAGCCAAGCAAGGCAATTGCGGCAGTGGCCTGGGCTGCTCAAGCTGCGGAGGCTGCGGCTCTGCCGATCCGCCGCCGACAGGATCCACGCCACTGCGACTCGTGCCGCGGGAGCTGCCGCGGCATCGCTAGGCGACGTGTCGCTGTTCTGGAATGCGTCGCAAGCGGCGTACACTGCCGCGATGAAAACCCACGCATTGCATCGCGGCAATCAGCCGCTGCTGATCAGCTTGCCGCATGATGGTGAAATCATTCCGTCCGGGATCGCGGCACGCCTTGTGCCGTCCGCATTGCGCGTGCCCGATACCGATTGGCACGTTTCGCGTCTGTATGCATTCGCCCGCGATCTCGGCGCATCGATCCTCGTACCCACGCACTCGCGCTATGTGGTCGACCTGAATCGCCCGCCCGATGATGTTTCGTTGTATCCGGGCCAGAACACGACAGGACTGTGCCCGGTCGTGCAGTTCTCCGGTGAGCCGGTCTATCTCGATGGTGGACAACCTACGGCCGGGGAAATCGCCGAGCGCGTCGAGCTGTACTGGCGTCCCTATCACGCGGCACTGGCCGGGGAAATCCAGCGCATCCACGCCGAACATGGCCGCTGCACCCTTTGGGAAGGACATTCGATCCGCAGCGTCGTGCCGTTCCTGTTCGAGGGACGCCTGCCCGATTTCAATCTCGGCACGGTGGGAGGAAGCAGTTGCCGGATCGCCCTGCGCGAGCAACTGGTCGGTGTGCTCGAAGCCCAGGCGGACTACAGCTTCGTTGTCGACGGTCGCTTCAAGGGTGGCTACATCACCCGCCACTATGGCCGCCCGGAGCAGGGCGTCGATGCGGTCCAGCTCGAGCTCGCACAGGTCAACTACATGGACGAGGTGTCGTATGCGTACGACAGCGAGCGCGCGGCGCGTCTGCAGGTGCTGATCCGCCGACTGCTCGAAGCGGCTCTCGATTCCAGGTAAGCACCCGGCCGGCGGCCCTGCGAACTTCCAGCGCCATGGCGATCAGCCTGGCGCACACACGGGCAGGCTTCGCCGCGGACGTCGTTGCGACAGGTCATGCGCGGTCTTCGACGATGTTCCGGATTGCGTATCGCATTGCCGGCACGCATCATCGGCGGGTTTTGCAATCACGGATTCAACACGATGGCCAACCCGTTGCGGATGGCGGACACATTCAACGCGTAGTTCTCTTTCGGATTCGGCATGGTCTTCAGTTCGATCACCTTCCTTTTTTTCTTCCTTCCGCTGACCCTGGTGCTTTGCCGACTGATCCGGCCGGTCAGCTGGCAGAACGCCGTGCTGCTGCTTGCAAGCGCGATTTTCTATGCCTGGGGTGAACCACGCTTCGTTCCGGTGCTGGCGGCTTCAATCGCGTTCTCGTATTTTTGCGGCAACTACATCGCGCGCAGTGATGGCCGCGCACGGAAACTCTGGTTGATCGTCGGCGTGCTGTTGAACCTGGCCCTGCTGGTGGTCTTCAAGTACGCGAATTTCATTGTCGACAACTACAACCTGCTCGCCGATGCGGCGGGTGTTCGCTTGTTTCATCTTGCCCCGATCCCGCTGGCCCTCGGCGTTTCATTCTTCGTGTTCCACGGTATTTCCTATCTGGTGGACATCTATCGTCGCGAGGCCAGTCCCGCCCGCGATCTCGCCAGCGTGGCTCTGTATATCTCGATGTTCCCCCAACTGGTCGCGGGGCCGATTGTCCGCTATTCCACTATTGACCAACACATCCGTCGGCGGTTGCTGTCGCCTGGGCGATGCAGCTATGGCTGGAAACTGCTGGTCATCGGTCTGGCGCAAAAGGTGCTGATCGCAGACCAGGTCGCGTTGATCGCCGATGCAGCCTGGCTGCCCGCCACCTTGAATGCGCTCAATATCGGGCAGGCATGGCTTGGCCTGTCCGCTTACACCTTGCAGATCTATTTCGACTTTGCCGGCTATTCCAACATGGCCATCGGTATCGGGATGATGCTGGGGTTCGGGTTTCCACGGAACTTCCGCTTTCCGTATGTGGCGCGATCGGTGACCGAGTTCTGGCGCCGCTGGCATATCAGCCTGTCAGCCTGGTTCCGCGACTACGTCTACGTTCCGCTGGGTGGAAACCGCTCCGGCACCTTGCAGACCTGCCGAAACCTTCTGATCGTATTCGTGCTGTGCGGCTTCTGGCATGGGGCAAGCTGGACGTTCCTGGTCTGGGGATTGCACCACGGCGTGTTCCTGATTGCCGAAAGGACGTTGCTGAAACGTGCGCTGGGCGCAGCGCCGGCATGGCTTCGTCATGCCTACCTGTTGCTTGTGGTGATGACGGGCTGGGTCTGGTTCCGCTCGGATTCGATGGACCAGGCGATGCAGATGTTCGGGATACTCTCCGGTGTTCTCGCGCAATCCGGCGATGCCTTGCTGTTCCGGAATGCGGTCAATCCGTTGACCGTGTCGGCAGTGCTGGCCGGCGTGCTGTTCGCGCTTGATCTGCCGCGTCGCCTGATCGGTGCGATCAGTACGCATCTGCCTGCCATGCCGGCCAATCCTGCATCCCGCGTGACATCGGAGCTTGCGCTGTTTTCGCTGCTCGTGGTTGCGCTGAGTTTCGTTGCCAGCGGCGCCTACAGTCCTTTCCTCTATTTCCGGTTCTGACGAATGATTCGCGCCCGACCACACAACGTCATCCGCAACTGGCTGTTCCTCGGTGCGCTGATGGTTCCAGGCATCGTGATGCTGTTTGCCGCCCGCCAGGAAACCAGCCTGCGGGAAGCGCGAACGCTGGCCAGCGCGCCCGGCCGGATCGAACTGGTCGAGCATCCGCTCCAGTACGCCTCGTTGTGGGATGCCTTTCTCAAGGATCACTTTGGCCTGCGCGACTCATTGCTCGATATCAATGCACTGGTTCGCCGGCAACTGGAATCCCCGGCCTCAGGCCAGGTGATCGTCGGCAAGCAGGGATGGCTGTTCTTCGGGGACGGATTGCTGCCAGGGTCGGAAAGCGCGCGCGCTGTCGAGGAGAAGGTGACGCGTCAGGTCGAGCTGATCGGCGCGATCGCGCGACGACTCGACAGGCAGCGGGTTCCGTTTCTTGTCGTACCGACACCGGACAAGCACAGCGTCTACCCGGAGTACCTGCCCGGCTGGCTCGATCGGCTCCCACGCAGCGACGTGATGAGGCAGTTGATCGCCGGTGTGCGCGCCAAGGGGGTCGAGTTGGTCGATGTTGGCGATGCGCTTGCCTCATCGAGGGACCATTCGCCGCTGTATTTCCTGACCGACACGCATTGGACACCGATCGGTGCGGCGCTCGCCTTCAACGAGGTTTCACGGCTCAGCCGCGCGGTGCTCCGGCCGGTGCCGGTTCCGTCCGGTGCCACGCTTGTGCACGGCGCACCGCACGACCTTTCGCGCATGGCCGGGTTCGATGGCACGCCGCTGGACTGGGTGGTTCCAGGATTCAATTCCAGCTATCCACAGGCACTGCGCGAGGAACTGCAGGTCGCCGACAGCAGCCTGCAGAAACCCTTCGTCCTGCGCCGCGATGGCCTGGGCAGCAAGGTCCTGATCATCGGAGACTCGTTTTCCGGGCATTGGCCCAGCTACGCGCTGGAAAGCGCCAACACGGTCTACTGGAGCCACCACAACCAGTGCCTCGCCGACTGGCCGAAACTGTTGTCTCTGGATGTCGACCTCGTGATCTACCAGATGCTCGAGCGAACGATCGGCTGCCCACCGCTGGCACCCGAAGTCATTGGCGGCATCGACGGCTTGCAGGCACCGATTGGCTGAAGCGGGCCGGCTTGCGTTGCGCGTCAGTGCAGGGGGCGCTAGCCGATTCGACCAGGCATCCGGCTAAATCCAGCTTGCCAGAGCCAACCCCGCGCAACATTTCCGATTCAACTGGCGCGCTGCCTGCGTGGCAGGAACCAGGCCAGCAGTCCGATCGCAGGCAGCCAGGCACAGATCCGGTAGACCGCTTCGATACCGATATGGTCGGCCAGTTGGCCGAGCACGGCAGCACCGATGCCGCCCATGCCAAAAGCGAAGCCGAAGAACAGGCCCGAGATCATGCCGGTGCGTCCGGGCACGAGTTCCTGCGCGAACACGAGTATGGCCGCGAATGCCGAAGCCAGCACAAGTCCGATCACGATCGTCAGCAGGGTAGTCCACAACAGGTTGGCATGCGGCAACAGCAGGGTGAATGGAAGGACGCCGAGGATCGATGCCCAGATCACGTAACGCCGACCAATGCGATCGCCAACCGGTCCGCCGATGATCGTGCCGGCGGCAACGGCCGCGAGAAAAATGAAGAGATGCAACTGGGCCGACTGCACGCTGATGCCGAATTTGTGGATCAGGTAGAAGGTGTAGTAACTCGAGAGACTGGCCAGGTAGAAATACTTCGAGAAGATCAGCATGCCGAGAACGCCGATGGCCAGCACCACCTGGCGGCGCGTGTAGACGACATCACCCGGCGCGCGCGCGACCGGCTGGCGCAGGTTTGGAATCCGCAGTCGGTACCAATGACCGATGCGACCTAGCAGGACAATCGCGATCATCGCGGCCAGGGCAAACCAGGCGATGCTGGACTGACCTCGCGGCATGATGATGAACGCCGCAAGCAAGGGGCCGGTCGCCGAGCCGACATTGCCGCCGACCTGGAACAGGGATTGGGCCAGTCCATGCCGCCCGCCCGAGGCGAGTCGCGCGATACGCGAGGATTCCGGGTGGAAGACCGCCGAACCGGTGCCGATCATCGCCGCAGCGACCAGCAACACGGGGAAGCTCGGCGCACGCGAAAGGAGCAACAGCCCGAGCAGGGTCGACGTCATGCCGATGGCCAGCGAATACGGTCTTGGATGGCGGTCGGTCAGCATGCCGATCATCGGTTGCAGTAACGAGGCCGTGCACTGGAAGGTCAGCGTGATCAGGCCGACCTGGCCGAAATCGAGCGCGAACGAGGACTTCAGCAACGGATAGATGGCCGGCAGCAGCGACTGGATCATGTCGTTGAGCAGGTGGCAGAAGCTCAGCGTCGCCAGGATCGGGAAGGCCGTGGCCACAGCCGCATTCGAGGACGATCCGTCGGGTGAGCCGGCGATGACTTCAGCGGGTATCGACATGATTGCGCAGGATCCTGTGCGGGTGCTCGGGCGGCGCCCTGTGCTGCAACACACGACGCTGGAATTGAGGGGCCACGTTGCGCATTATCGGCGAAGATGCAGCGCTCACGCATGGGTCATCCGGCAGCTGCGGACCCTTCAGTAATCATGAGGTCGCGACCAATGAACGAAACCGAGCAGCGCGCCATCCTCGGCCTGGGCCTGATGGCCGCGTTTGCGGATGGTGCAAAGAACGAGCAGGAGCGCGACGAAATCCTCCGTGTCGCCGACGTGCTGCAAGCGCAGGCCGGCGTTCCGGCGGTCGCGCCGGGTCCCGATATGTCGCCCGGTCGCGCCGATCTCGATCAGCTCTGCGCAGCGTTGCAATCCTCCGGCTCGCGCCAGCTTGCCTACGAGATGGCCGTTTGCGTCTGCGATGCAGATGGCGTGCAGTCCGCTTCGGAGCGCGATTTCCTCGACCGCCTTCGAACCGTGCTGGCGCTGGATCAGGCGACCAGCATCGCTCACGTCGAGCGGGCCGAGGCGATCGCGGCAACCCCGATCCATTCGGGTCCCCGCGAGTTGGCTTCGTCGATGACGGCTGAGCAACTCGACAAGCTCATCCTCGATGCGGCGATTTTCAATGGCGCGCTCGAACTGCTTCCGGAATCGCTCGCGACGATGGCGATCATTCCACTGCAGATGAAGTTGGTCTATCGGGTCGGCACGTCGTACGGGTTCGAACTCGACCGTGGCCATATCAAGGATTTCCTTGCCACGGCAGGGCTCGGGCTGACGTCACAGTTTCTGGAGCAGGCCGGGCGCAAGTTGCTCGGTGGATTGCTTGGCGCGATCGGCGGACGCCTGCTCGGTGGAATCGGGCGTCAGGCGGTCAGCTCGGGCATGAGCTTCGCGAGCACCTATGCGCTCGGTCACGTGGCAAAGCGCTACTACGCGGCAAACCGAAGTCTCAGTGCCGAGATGTTGCGTGAGGCATTCGAAGGCCTCCTGGCCGAGGCGAGGACGCTGGGGTCGCGCTACCAGTCCGAGATCCGCGACAAGGCCAGTTCGCTGGACTTGAACAAGCTCGTGGCGACGGTCCGCGATCAATAGCAATCCCGGAAGGCATGGCGGATCCGCGCAGCGGCGCTCGAGGGTCACCCCGGACCAGCCTGTTCGCGGCTGAAGCCGCTCCTGCGAGAGCCGTGCGTTGCAGGAGCAGGCCAGCCGCGATGCGTCTTGTGCGGACCTCGCCTAGAGCACATGCTCAATGCGCGACTGCTATTGATGGCCATTGGCCAGTTAGATGCCCGCCGAAGGAAGCGATGAGCCATGCTCCGGTTCTCCCCGATTCGAGCCGCCGATCTGCGCGCCTATTCGCGCCTGGCGACGGATGCGACGATTGCCGTCACCGACCTGCTCGAGAACATGCACCACAACATCTCCCGCCTGCCGGGCGTGTTCGGAGAGGCGACTGACGAACCGGCGCGGGGAATCGCCGGCTTCGTCTATCGCAGCATCCGCGGCATCACGCGCAAGGTGGGCGGAGGCGTCGACAGCCTGTTGCGTGTGGTGACGCCGCAAACCCTTCCGGCCGATGTCTCCAGCCAGCGCGAGATCCTCGTGGCGGTGCTCAACGGCGTTGTCGGCGACTACTTGCTGGCGACTGGAAATCCGTTGCGGATCTCGATGCAGTTGCGACGTGATGGCGTGGCCCTGGAACTCACGCCCGAGGCCATCGCGGCGACCGTGCCCGAAGCGACAGGCAAGATTCTCGTGATGGTGCACGGCCTGTGCATGTGCGACCTGCAGTGGCAGCGTCGTGGCCACAATCATGGCGAGCTGCTTTCTGCCGAAGCCGGGTTCACTCCGGTATACCTGCATTACAATAGCGGCCTGCATATCTCGACCAACGGCCGCGAGTTCTCCGACAAGCTTGAAGCGCTGGTCGAGGCATGGCCGGTACCGGTCGAACAACTGGTCATCATCGGCTACAGCATGGGTGGTTTGCTGACGCGCAGCGCCTGCGAAGACGCGCGCAAATCAGGCAAGAGCTGGATCCGGCACCTGCGTGACCTGATCTTCATCGGCACGCCGCATGATGGATCGCCGCTCGAGCGCACCGGTAACCGCCTCGACGCGCTGTTGGGGTCGAGTCCGTATACCGTCGCGCTGTCGCGGCTCGGCAAGCTGCGCAGTGCCGGTATCACCGATCTTCGCCATGCCAGTCTCGATGATTCCGAATGGCAGGACCGCGATCGTTTCAGCGGGAAGGTCCAGCGTCGCGACGCCCTGCCATTGCCGGAGGGCGTGCGCAGCTATGCGATCGCGGGTTCGATTGCGAAGAAGGCGGGAACGCTGGGCGAGCGCCTGGCCGGCGATGGGCTCGTGCCGCTCTACAGCGCGCTGGGAATGCATCGAAGCCCGCAGCGCAACCTCAGGTTGCCGGAGTCGCGCCGCTGGGTTGCCTATGGCTCGAATCACCTCGACCTGCTCGACAGTGCCGACGCGTATGCGCGGATCCGATCGTGGCTCGACAAGGCGGAAAGCGAGGGTAGCTGAGCCCCTCGCCTTGCAGGATCCCGCTCGCGTCAGGCAATGGCAGCAAGCATCGCTTCAGCGCTGGAAACCTTGAACTCGCCCGGCGCCTCGACCTGTATCACCTTGACCACTCCGTCATCGGCATAGAGCGCGAAACGCTTTGCGCGTTCACCCATGCCGAAGGCGCTTGCGTCGAACTTGAGTCCCAGTGCGTCCGCAAATGCCGCGTTGCCATCGGCGAGCATGGTCAGTTCGGCGGGTACATTCTGCTGCTTGGCCCAGGCGTCCATCACGAAGGCGTCATTGACCGACATGCAGGCGACGTCGATCCCCTTGGCCGTGAATTCACTCATCTTCTCGATGTAGCCGGGTAGGTGCTTCGCCGAGCAGGTCGGCGTGAATGCGCCAGGTACCGAAAACAGGACGACCTTGCGGCCCTTGAAAAGCTCATCGGTGGTCACGGCCTGGACGCCGTCCTTGAGCGTGTTCAAGGTGGCCAATGGAATCTTGTCTCCTTTCTGGATGCTCATTGCGAATCCTTTGGTGGGTACGGGACAGGGCCGTGCATCATACGGCGATCGCATGAACCTACGCATTCGGTCCAGCTCTTGAAACGGAAATGGCTATCCCTACGTAGTGGGTAACGCGGCCGTGGGGTCGCACCATATCGAGGGTAACCAACATGAGCATCGCACGTCATTCCGCCTGGAACGTCAGCAACGGCCTGCAGCGCGACCTGCGCCAGGTTTTCGACCGGTTCATCAATACCGACGACACCGATCAGTCCAATGTCGTTACCAGCGAATGGGCGCCGCGCGTCGATATCCGCGAGGAAGAAAAACGTTTCGTCATTTTTGCCGATATCCCGGGTGTCGATCCGAAGGATATCGAGGTCAGCATGGACAAGGGCATCCTGACCATCAAGGGCAGTCGGAAGCCCGAGGCGGCGTCCGAGAATGGCCGGTTCACGCGGGTCGAGCGCTCGCAGGGTTCGTTCCACCGTCGCTTCGCCTTGCCAGACAGCGCGGATGCCGACAACATCAGTGCATCGGGCAAGCATGGCGTGCTCGAGATTTCGATCCCGAAAAAGGCTGAAACCACGCCGCGCCGGATTACCATCAACGCCTGATCCGCGCTCTCCGTTCCATGCCATTGGCCTGCGACGGGTTCGACCGTCGCGGGCCGTTTTCATTTCCAGACAGGTAAGGCATGAAGTTCAAGGACTACTACGACACCTTGGGTGTGAAGCCCGACGCCACTGACGCGGAAATCAAGCGCGCCTACAGGAAGCTCGCGCGCAAATACCACCCGGATGTCAGCAAGGAGTCAGGAGCCGAGGAAAAGATCAAGTCCGTCAACGAAGCCTACGAGGCGCTGAAGGATGCTGATCGGCGGCGCGAATACGACCAGCTGCGCGCAGGCGGTTATCGGGCTGGAGATGAATTCCGCCCGCCTCCGAACTGGCAGGGTCAACGCGGTGCGGGCGACTCCGGATTCCAGGACGCCGATTTCAGCGATTTCTTCGAATCGGTATTCGGGCGGGGTGGTGGAACGAGGGGGCGCAGCGGTCCGCGGCGTGGCAATGATCTGCAGGCGAAAATCCAGATCGACCTGGCTTCGGCGTTCACGGGAGGCCGCGAGCGCATCACCTTGCGCGACCCGGTGCAAGGAGAACGCACGCTCGAGGTCAAGATTCCCGCCGGTATCGAACCGGGCCGGCAGATCCGCCTGAGTGGCCAGGGCAGTCCGGGCGCCAATGGTGGCGCGGCTGGCGATCTGTTGCTCGAAGTCGGCGTTCGCGAGGACAGTCGTTTCCGCCTCGAAGGGCGCAACATCGTCGTCGTCGTGCCGATCAGTCCTTGGGAGGCCGCGCTCGGCGCAAGCGTGACGGTTCCGACCCTTGCGGGCGAGGTGGAGCTGCGCATCCCGGCCGGCTCGGACAGCGGACGAAAGTTGCGATTACGCGGTCGCGGCTGGCCGGGCAAGGAGGTCGGCGACCAGATCGTCGTGCTCGAAATCCATGTGCCACGCGCGGAAACCGATGCGCAAAAGCAGTTCTACGAGACGATGGCTGACACCTTCGATTTCAACCCGAGGCGGTAGGTCGGCATTCGGAATACCGACTTGCGGCCCGGCCTGCGCCTCGGCGTTCGGATCTGGCAGCCGTATCACGCACGAGCGGGCCGGCGCCCAGGACCAGGCTTTCCGAATCCCGAATCCCCGCTACTTCAGGGCATGTGTTCGTTGATGGCCTTGATCAACTCTTCTTCGTTGATGGGCTTCGTCACGTAGGTTTTTGCGCCCTGGCGCATTCCCCAGACGCGATCGGTTTCCTGGTCCTTCGTGGTGACCAGGATGATCGGGATATGGCTGGTCTTCGGATCCTTTGCCAGCGTGCGCGTTGCCTGGAATCCATTGAGATTGGGCATCACCACATCCATGAGGATGAGGTCGGGCAATTCGCGCTTGGCGGTTTCGACGCCAGCCGACCCGTCTTCAGCCGTGATCACCTCGTGACCCAGCTTTTCGGCGATGCGCTTGAGGCCGATCAGCTGCGAAGGTGAATCGTCGACGATTAGTACTCTCGCCATAAATAGTTCCGTGGTCCCCTGGTGCCGGTTGGCTCCTGCATTCTAGCCATGAGTTTGGCTGGCGACCAGCGAACCCGGTCAGCCGATCCGGACGATCGTGCGGCCAAACGAATCGCCGGCCAGCATTTGCGCAAAAATGCTCTCAAGTTCGTCGAAACCTGCCTCTTTTGTCGCGATCTTGTTCAGATTGCGCGGCTTCCAGTCGTCGGCCAAATGTTGCCAGATGTCGTCTCGAATCGAACGTGCGGTGCCTGCCGAGGCGATCCCGATCAGGCTGATGCCGCGCAGGATGAAAGGCATGACGGTTGTTGCCAATTCGATGCCGCCGGCATTGCCGCAGATCGCGATGTTGCCGTACGGACGGATCACACGGGTAAGCCCGGCCAGCATGTCGCCACCGACATTGTCGATCGCTCCGGCCCAATGCGCGTTCTCGAGTGGACGTTGTCCCCAGTACAACTCCTTGCGCGCGATGCACTGCTGGGCGCCCAGCTCGATCAGGAAATCGAATTGCCCGGTCTTGCCGGTGATCGCGTGCGCGCTGTAGCCGGCCCGGGTCAGCAGATCGATTGCCAGCATGCCGACGCCACCTGTGGCGCCGGTCACGACGATCGGCCCGAGATCCGGTGTCTGGCCATTCTGCTGCATTCGATACAGCGAGAGCGCCGCAGTGAATCCGGCGGTACCGATGATCATCGATTCGCGCAGGCTGAGGCCGGCGGGCAGGGGAATGGTCCACTTCGATTCGAGCCGGACATACTCGGCATAGCCGCCGTCGCGTGTCTCGGACAATCCGCAGCCCGTGCAGAGGACCGAATCGCCTTCCTTGAATGCCGGATCGGTCGAGGCAGCGACATAGCCCGCCACATCGATTCCGCCATTGAGCGGAAACCGCCTGAGGATCTTGCCCTTGCCGGTTCCGGCGAGGGCGTCCTTGTAGTTGACCGACGAGTAAGCGACCTTGACCAGCAATTCGCCCGGCGTGAGCGCGCTCGCCTGCATTTCTTCGACGCCGGCGCGATAGCCCTGATCGTCGTTGTGGATGCGCAGGGCGCGAAATGTCTGGTTCATTGTTGGCGGACCCCGAAACGGCGTTCCTTCTGCGGTTTGCCGATCCGCCATCCCGGGCGGACCGGATGTTCCATGCCTGAATCAGTTCGCTTTGTGGATCGCACGTTTGTCGACTGCGAGCGCCGCTTCATGGACGGCTTCGCTCAGGGTCGGATGCGCGTGCACGATGCGCGCGAGATCTTCGGCGCTGCCCTTGAACTCCATTGTCACGACGGCTTCGGCGATCAGCTCGGAGACAACCGGGCCGACCATGTGCACGCCGAGGATGCGATCGGTTTCCGCGTGCGCGATGACTTTCACATGGCCGGCGGTTTCGTTCATTGCAACGGCACGGCCGATCGCGGCGAACGGGAACGAGCCGGTCTTGTACGGAATGCCTGCTTCCTTGACCTGCGCTTCAGTCTGGCCGACCCAGGCGAGTTCGGGTTCGGTGTAGATGACCCAGGGAACGGTATCGAGATTGACGTGGCCGGCCTTGCCGGCGATCAGTTCGGCAACCGCGATGCCTTCCTCGGAGCCCTTGTGCGCGAGCATCGGGCCGCGCACGCAATCGCCAACTGCCCAGACGCCGTCGACACCGGTCCAGTTGTGTGCGTCGACTTCGACGCGGCCACGGTCATCGAGCTTGACGCCGGTACCCTCGGCGATCAGACCCCTGGTTGCCGCGCGTCGACCGACCGCAACCAGCAACTTGTCGACTTCGAGGGTCTGTTCACCCTTGCTGTCGGTGTAGGTGAGGGTGATGCCTTTCTTGCCGACCTCAGCCTTGCCGAGCTTGGCGCCGAGGCGGATGTCGAGGCCCTGTTTCTTGAACTCGCGCGCGGCGACCTTGGCGATGTCGGCATCGGCGGCGGCGAGGAAATCCGGCAGTGCCTCGAGGATCGTGACTTCCGCGCCGAGGCGCTTCCAGACGCTGCCGAGTTCGAGGCCGATCACGCCGGCACCGATCACGCCGAGGCGCTTCGGTGTCTCGCTGAAATCGAGCGCGCCTGCGTTGTCGACAATGTGCTTTCCGTCGAACTTCGCGAACGGCAGCTCGATCGGCACCGAACCGGTGGCGATGATCACATTGGTGGCGGAGTAGTCGGTGCTCTTGCCATCGGCTGCCTTGACCGAGACGACCCGGTTGGCCTTCAACGTGGCGAAGCCGCTGATCGCGGTGACCTTGTTGGCCTTGAACAGCGAAGTGATGCCGCCGGTGAACTGCTTGACGATCCTGTCCTTGCGACCAACCATCGCGGCGACGTCGATCTTCGCATCCGTGGCGCTGATGCCGTGCGCCTCGAAGCCATGGGTGAGGTTGTGGAACTGCTTGGACGAATCGAGCAGGGCCTTGGACGGGATGCAGCCAACATTGAGGCAGGTTCCGCCGAGTGCCGGCTTGCCGTCCTTGCCGATGAAATCGTCGATGCAGGCAGTCTTCATGCCGAGTTGCGCGGCGCGGATCGCAGCTACATAACCGGCCGGGCCGGCTCCGATGACGAGGACGTCGTAGTTTTCGCTCATTTCATTCGCTCGCGGGATTCGGGATTGGGGAATTGGGATTCGTCAGCGCGGTTATCGGGCGGATGCGGGTAGCCCGCTTTTCCGAATCCCGAATCCCGGATTCCGAATCCCGGATGTTGCCCGGAATCAGATTCCGAGCAGCATCTTGTGCGGATTCTCGAGCTGGTTCTTGATGTCGACCAGAAACAGCACGGCATCCTTGCCGTCGATGATGCGGTGGTCGTAACTGATCGCGACATACATCATCGGTGCGGCGACGACCTGGCCATTCTCGACGATCGCGCGTTCCTTGATCGTATGCATGCCGAGGATGGCCGACTGTGGCGGATTGACGATCGGCGTCGAGAACAGCGAGCCGAAGGTGCCGCCGTTGGTGATCGTGAAGGTGCCGCCCTGAAGATCCTCGAGCTTGATACCGCCTTCACGCGCACGCTTTGCGTAGTCGATGATGGCTTTCTCGATGTCGGCGAAACTCATGTTCTGCGCATCGCGCAGGACCGGCGTGACCAGGCCTTTCTCGGTCGACACGGCGATCGAGATGTCCTGGTAGCCGTGATAGATGACGTCATTGCCGTCGACCGACGCATTGACGATCGGATGGCGCTTGAGGGCCTCGGCGGCGGCCTTGACGAAGAAGCTCATGTAGCCGAGCTTGACGCCGTTGGCCTTCTCGAATTGCTCACCGAGTTGCTTGCGCAGCAATGCGACCTGGGCGAGATTGATTTCGTTGAACGAGGTCAGCATTGCAATCGAGTTCTTCGATTGCATCAGGCGTTCGGCGATCTTGGCGCGCATGCGCGTCATCGGCACGCGCTCCTCGGGACGGTCGCCCGGCGTCGGGGCCGCCGATTTGGCCGCGGCAGGTGCCGGCGACCTGGTCTGCGCGACGAGGTCTTCCTTGGTCACGCGGCCATCCCGGCCGGTGCCTTCGACACGCGAGGGATCGATCTTTTCCTCGATCGCAACGCGGCGGCCGGCAGGCGAGAGATCCTCGACACCCTTGGCCGCTGCCTTGGTCTCCACCTTGTCGGCCTTCGCTGCGGGCGGGGTCGCGTCGGTTTTCCTTTCGCTGGCGGCGGGTGCCGCAGCGGCAGCTCCTTCCTCGATGACGCCGAGCAATTCGCCACTGGTCACGGTCGCGCCCGCCTCGGCGCTGATCGACTTGAGGATGCCATCGGCTGGCGCAGGCACTTCGAGCACGACCTTGTCGGTTTCGAGGTCGACCAGATTCTCGTCGCGCTTGACCGCATCGCCCGGCTTCTTGTGCCAGGTCGCGATGGTCGCGTCGGAAACGGATTCGGGGAGAACCGGAACTTTGATTTCAAGGCTCATGAGTGCTGTCCTGGGGCGTCAGTGCGATGCTGTGGGATATCTGTGCTTATTCGAAAGCGTAGTCGTTGCTGATCGGCGAGACCAGCGCGAGTTCGACCAGGGCTGCCTGTTCGGCGATGTGGCGGGCGAGGTGGCCGCAGGCCGGCGCCGGCGAACGCGGGCGACCGGCATAGGCGAGGGCGTGCTTGCTCGACACGACGGCCTGGAAATGATGCTTGATCTGGTACCAGGCGCCCTGGTTCATCGGTTCTTCCTGGCACCAGATGATTTCCCTGGCTGCCGGGTACTTCGCCAGTTCTTCCTTCACTTCGGTGCGCGGAAACGGATAGAGCTGCTCGACGCGCAGGATCGCGACGTCGCTGATCCCGCGTTTTGCGGCTTCCTCGATCAGGTCGTAGTAGACCTTGCCCGAACAGAACACGACGCGCTTGACCTTCTTCGCGCTGCTCGCCGTCGCATCGGGAATGACCAGTTGGAAATGGCCGCCGGCGAGATCATCGAGGGTCGACACGGCCAGCTTGTGCCGCAGCAGGGATTTCGGTGTCATGACGACGAGCGGCTTGCGACAGGCGCGCAGCATCTGGCGGCGCAGCATGTGGAACATCTGGGCCGGCGTAGTCGGCACGCAGACCTGCATGTTTTCCATTGCGCAGAGCTGCAGGTAGCGTTCGAGGCGGGCCGAGGAATGCTCGGGACCCTGGCCTTCGTAGCCATGCGGCAGGAGCAGGACGATGCCGCAAAGACGCCGCCACTTCGCCTCGCCCGACGAAATGAACTGGTCGATCACGACCTGGGCACCGTTGGCGAAATCGCCGAACTGCGCTTCCCAGATGACCAGCGTATTCGGCTTGGCCGTCGCGTAGCCGTATTCGAATGCCATGACCGCCTCTTCACTCAGCAGGGAGTCGATGACTTCGACCGTGGCGCCGGGGTTGATCGTCTTGAGCGGCACGTGGCGTGAGCCGCTCTTCTGGTCATGCATGACGGCATGCCGGTGGAAGAACGTGCCGCGCCCGGCGTCCTGTCCGACCAGGCGCATGTTGTATCCATCGGCGATCAGGCTGCCGTAGGCAAGATTTTCGGCAAAGCCCCAGTCGAGGGGCTGCTCGCCCGCAGCCATCTTGTCGCGGTCGGCGTAGATCTTCGCGACGCGCGGGTGCAGGGTGATGCCGGACGGAATCCGGAGCAGACCCGCATTGACCGAGGCCAGGCTCTTCGCCTTGACGCCCGTGTCGACGATTTCAAAGATGTCGCTGGCCAGATGCCGGGACCAGTCGACCGCATGGGGGTCGTGGAAATCGGCATCGACACCCGGGATCGGCGCGCCGGCCTCGAGCAGCTTGCGATAGTCGTCGACCATCGCCTTTGCTTCATCGGCCGTCAGTGCGCCTTCGGCGACGAGCTTCTCGCTGTAGAGTTCGCGCAAGGGCGGACGGGCCCGGATCACCTGATACATCAACGGCTGGGTCGCGGCGGGTTCGTCGGCTTCGTTGTGGCCGTGGCGGCGGTAGCAGACCAGGTCGATGACGACATCGCGCTTGAACTTCTGGCGGTAGTCGAAGGCGAGGCGTGAGACAAACAGCACGGCCTCGGGATCATCGCCGTTCACATGGAACACCGGCGCGTTGACCATCTTGGCGACGTCGGTGCAGTACAGGGTCGAGCGCGCATCGTGCGGATTCGAGATCGTGAATCCGACCTGGTTGTTGACGACGATGTGGATCGTGCCGCCGACGCAGAAACCTGTCGCCTGCGACATGTTGAAGAGTTCCATCACGACGCCCTGGCCGGCGAAAGCGGCATCGCCATGGATCAGGACCGGTACCACGTGCTCGCGTTCGGTATCGCTGCGATGCGTCTGGCGCGCGCGCACGGAACCGGCCACCACCGGGTCGACGATTTCGAGATGCGACGGATTGAAGGCGAGTGCGACATGCACGGTTCGTCCCGGCGTGCGCACGTTCGCACTGAAACCCATGTGGTATTTGACGTCTCCGGAATGCGCCGGATCCTCGGCCTGCTCGAAGCGGCCCTCGAATTCGTCGAACAGCTTCGACGGCGGCTTGCCGAGGATGTTGACGAGCACATTGAGGCGACCCCGATGGGCCATGCCGATGACCATGTCCTTGAGTCCGGCGCTGCCACCGCGCCGCAGGATCTCGTCAAGCATCGGGATCAGGCTGTCTCCGCCTTCGAGGGCGAAGCGCTTCTGTCCGACGTACTTGGTATGCAGGTAGCGCTCAAGCCCGTCCGCCTGGGTCAACTTGTCGAGCAGATGCTTCTTCTCGCCGTTGTCGAGGCCGAATCGGCCGGCCGTGCTTTCGAGTTGCTCATGCATCCACTGGCGCTGGCCGGCGTCGGAGATATGCATGAACTCGACACCGATGCTGCTTGCGTAGGTCGCCTTGAGCAGGCTGATCAGATCGCGCAGCTTGAGGCGCTGCGGACCCGACAGGGATCCGGTATTGAATTCGGTATCAAGATCGGCGCCGGAAAGACCGTGAAAGGCGAGATCGAGATCGGGCGCCGCCGGGCGTGGCAACAGGCCCAGTGCTTCAAGTTCCTCGGCGCCATAGGTGTTGGCAAGGTCGAGCGGATCGAGATTGGCCGCAAGGTGGCCGCGCGACCGATAGGCGGTGACCAGCTTGAGCACGGCGGCCTGCTTCTGCGCCTCGGCGCTGTCGACCGCGGCATGCGCGGAAGTCCGGCCGGAAGGGCGCTGTTGCTGCGCGGCTTCGATGCGCGCGATCGCGTCGGAATGGGCGACATCGTTGACCGCCCGGCCCTTGATTGCGCTGAAGTACTCGCGCCACTCGGCAGAAACAGCGGATGGATCGCGCAGCCAGCCTTCATAGAGGTCTTCGATGAACGCCGCATTGCCGCCCGAAAGCGCGGACGTGGTCTGGAACTGCTGCAATAGGGTAGAGGAAGTCACACGGGCTCCGTCGCGGCGGGGAGGGCCGGAATGGGATGGATGTCAATCGGCGAGATGCGCGATCCGACGACACATTCGCCGGGACCGCAGACAATTGGCTGATTATAGCGACTGATGCCGCCGAATGCTGCATTGCGGCAGCCTTTGCGGGCGGATCGCTGGCTCGGGTTCAGGTCCCGGACATCGAACGCTCGCGGCGTGCCGAGCAAACTCGCACCTTGCGGAGTTTGCGCTCAGATCTCGAGCCTGCGCATTTCGGCGCACTCCTCGCTGCGTTCCCAGATCGCATTGAAGGATTCGAGGAGTTGCGCGTTGCGTCCCGGCCCATGGCTGCTGCCTTCGCCATCAAATCGGCTGGCCAGCGGGCGCTCGAACCAGGCATCACGATCACTGATCAGGAAACTGCCGGCGTACTGGCGATCGATCTCCTCGACCGGCGTGCGAAACGCGAACACGCTGGTCAGCCGTTGCGCGAGTGCGATCAGGCGGTGACCGTCGGCGCGTGCCCGGGCCGGTTCCTGGACGAGGATGCGGATGCGCGCATGCGGCCCGCCCAACGCGACCTGCTTCACTGCCGCAAGCACTTCGTTGTTCTCGAACAGATCCGGATCGAGATCGCGCGTGAACAGGCACAATTCGCGTCGCGCGGTGGCGACGACCGCAAGGATGGCCGCGCGCGCGGTTTCGCGATCCGTGCTGGTCAGCACGTGGGACTGGCTGCCAGGAGCGGGTGTCGAACGCTCGGGCGCGCCTGCCGGTGGAATATCGATGCGCATGTGGCGGTGCATGATTCCGCATTCGTCGAACTCCTCGCCATACGCCGCGAAGCCTGCGCGCTCGTAGAACGCGATCGCGTGGGTCTGCGCGTGGATCTCGATGCGGTTGAAATGTCGTTCGCGAGCGCGTTCGAGCAACACGCGCAGGAGCGCTTCGCCGACACCACGGCCACGCCATTCGCGCAGCACGGCCATGCGTCCGATCGTGCCCTTCGCTGTCAGCCGGCCCGTGCCAATCGGCCGCCCGTCCGGATCGCGCGCGACGACATGCTCGGACAGGGCGTCCAGCTCGTCCCATTCCTCGTCTTCGGGCACAGCCTGCTCGACCACGAACACCGCGATGCGCACTGCGCGGAGATCGGCCATGTCGACCGACCAGGTGGCAGGCTCCACATGAAAGCCATCATTGATCATGGGCGACTCCGATTGCGGCCGACGGCGAGATGTCCGGCGTTGACCAGGGCAAGCAGAAGCTCGTGCGACGCGTTGTCCAGGTTCGCCAGTTCATCGGGATCGAGATTGCGGCGACTGCAGAGTCTTTCTGCCAGGCGGCGTGGGCAGTCATATCGGTCGCCCGCAACGAACAGACTCGCGCCGCGAAGTGCTTTCGACCAGGCGAATCGCGACCATGGATTGAACTGCAGTCCGGCACCCGCCTCAAGGCGGCGCCGGAATTCGCTGTCACGCATCGGCTTGCCGCGCGGAACCGCTTCGTGCGCGGCACGATAGCGCGTGATGAACGCGCCGAACCAGCCACGCAGCGTGGGCGCGTCCACCTTCAACGCGTCTTGCAGGGTGCGGCCGATCGACTCGAGTGCCGCGCCATCGATCTCCCCGGCCGCCCTCGCCGGCTTGATTCCTGCATCCGAATAGCGCAGTTCCTCGCTCAGGCGCTCGGCCAGGAATCCCGAGAAATCAGCGACCATTTCAGCGACTGCCGGGGCACGCATGCCGATCGAGAAGGTCAGGCATTGCCCTTCGGCTATTCCGTGATGCGCGACGCCCGGAGGCAGATAGAGCATGTCGCCGGGTTCGAGCAGCCATTCGTGGGTCGGCGCGAATTCGCGCAGCAGCTTGAGCTCGACGTCGCCGCGGAAATCCTTCGGCGCCTTCGCATCGGTGCTGATCTGCCAGCGCCGCCGACCCTGACCCTGCAGCAGGAAGACATCGTACTGGTCGACATGCGCGCCGACCGAGCCGCCGTCCTCGGCGTAGCTGACCATGACGTCATCGACGCGCCAGCTCGGCAGGAAATCGAACGGACCGAGCAGGGCGGCCACATCGGCATCCCACTTGTCGACGTCCTGCACGAGCAGGGTCCAGTGGGATTCAGGCAGTTCGGCGAAATCCGATTCGCTGAAAGGGCCGTTGCGCAAGGTCCAGCGATCGCTGGCCGGATCGTGTGTGACCAGGCGGGACAGGGCGAAATCCTCGCAAGCGAGACCGCCGAGATCGTCAGGACGCAATGGACTCGAGAAATTCGCAAACGCATTGCGGACCAGCAGGGGTTTGCGTTGCCAGACATCGCGCAGGAAGGCGGCGGCGCTCATGCCGAGGAAGTGCCGGGTCGTGGCGGTGGTCTCGATCATGGAAGGGCCGTTGATCGTTCTTTGGCCAGGCGTGCGTCAAGTCTTGCGGATGCATCCGCGGCATAGCGTTTGCACGCAGCGGAGTCGACGAGTGGCTTGGTCGCAGCGGGCCCGAGGCGCGCCATCAGATCGCTCGCGCCCGGATGCGGGGTCATCAGGATGTCGCAAGGCAACTGGGCGACGATGTTGAACGTCGTGCGGAACCGGGCGACCACGCCGGGATGGGCTAGCTCATCGCTGAAGCGATAGTCGTTGGCGGAGACCGCGGTAAGGCTGTCGGCGTACACCATGTTGCGGCAGTCACCGGACTCGCAGGATTTCCAGGTCCAGCTCGTCGATCCGGGCGTGTGCGCCGGAGTCGCATGTGCGGTCAGGACCAGCTCGCCAAGCGAGAGCGTGTCGCCGTCCTCGATGCGGCGAATCGAGCTGACCGGCGGAAAGTCGCCGAGCACGCCGAATTGCGGATCGCTGCGATCATTGGTTCCGCGCGCCAGCGTGGTTGCGGCCGCTGCGCTTGCCACGACGGTGGCACCGGAATCCTTTTGCAGGCGTGCCATGCCGCCGGCATGGTCGAGATGTTCGTGCGAGCCGAGGATGTACTTGATGTCTTCGATCCTGAAGCCGAGCGCGCGTACGTTTGCTTCGATCATCGGTGCCGCCTTCTCGGTGGCTGCGTCGATGAGGACATGGCCTTCGCGCGCAGTGACGAGGATCGCGCTGATGCCGCAGGTGCCGACATACCAGGTATTGCCGAAGAGGTGCGCAGGCCGGGCCGGATCGTTCCAGCCAGCATCGGCTGGGCAGGGCCCGGCATGCGTCGTCTCGCGGGACTGCGCCGATGCATCCGCGCAAACCGCCAGAAGGACCAGTGCAGCCAGTTGCCGGCGTACCTGCATTCCGCGTTCTCCGGACGGTTAGATCGTGCGCGACAGGGAGCCGGCCAAGCCGGTGTAGTGCGCGGGAGTCAATGCGAGCAGGCGGCGCTTGTCGTCTTCGGGCAACGCCAGCGTCTCGATGAAAACGCGCATCGATTCCCGCGTGATGCCCTGGCCGCGGGTGAGGGCCTTGAGTTGCTCATAGGGGTTGGCCAGGCCGTGGCGTCGCATCACGGTCTGCACGGCTTCGGCAAGCACTTCCCAACTGGCTTCGAGATCCGCGTCCAGTCGCGCGACATCGACCTGAAGCTTGGCGACGCCCTTGCCCAGCGAATCGAGTGCGACCAGGGTGTGGCCGAAGGCGGTGCCGAGTGCGCGCAGGACGGTCGAGTCGGTCAGGTCGCGTTGCCAGCGACTGATCGGCAGCTTCGCGCTGAAATGCTCGAACAGGGCGTTGGCGATGCCGAAGTTTCCCTCGGCATTTTCGAAATCGATCGGGTTGACCTTGTGCGGCATCGTCGATGAGCCGACTTCACCCGCCTTGAGGGTCTGACGGAAATAGCCGAGCGAGATATATCCCCAGATGTCGCGTGCGAAATCGATCAGGATCGTGTTGCTGCGGCGTGTCGCATCGCTGATCTCGGCAATGCAGTCATGCGGCTCGATCTGGGTTGTACGCGCGTTGAACACAAGGCCCAGGCTTTCGACGAAACGTTGTGCGAATGCAGGCCAGTCGATGTCCGGGTAGGCGACGACATGCGCGTTGTAGTTGCCGACCGCCCCGTTGATCTTGCCGAGCAATTCGACACCGGCGATCTGGCTGCGCTGGCGCCGGAGACGCGCGAGCACGTTGGCGATTTCCTTGCCGAGCGTGGTGGGCGAGGCCGTCTGGCCGTGCGTGCGCGAGAGCATCGGCTGCGCCGCGAACGCCTTGGCCATTCCATCGAGGCGGGCATCCAACTGGTCGAGTGCGGGCAGCAGCACGCCTTCGCGTGCATCGCGCATCATCAGCGAATAGGCCAGATTGTTGATGTCTTCGGAAGTGCAGGCGAAGTGGACGAACTCCTTCGCCACGGCCAGCTCGTCGTGCCCGCTGATCCGCTCCTTGATGAAATATTCGACGGCCTTGACGTCATGATTGGTCTCGCGCTCGATGGCCTTGATGCGCTCGCCATCGGCAAGGCTGAAGTCATCGGCGATGCCGTTGAGCACGGCTCGCGCGTCGGCCGAGAAAGGCTTCACCTCGACGATGCCGGGTTCGTCGGACAGCGCGATCAGCCAGCGGATCTCGACGCGCACGCGACGCTGCATGAGGCCGAATTCGCTGAAGATCGGGCGCAGTGCCTCGACCTTGGCCGCATAGCGACCATCCAGCGGCGACAGGGCTAGCAGCGAATGGCTCATGGTGATTCCGTGTCGGTTTGCAATGAACGATCAGGAGTGACGGTGATGGCCTGCGCACGCGCGCCCTTCATCGTGCGCACGATCAGGGTGAAGCCATCGAAGACGAGCGATTCGCCCTCGGTGGGCAGGCGCTCGAGACGATGCACGATGAGACCACCCACGGAATTCACTTCGTCGGGCGATTCGATTTCCTGGTCGAGCAGGCGTTCGAGGCGATAGATCGGCATGCTGCCCGGGATCGTGAACGAGCCATCGGCCGCACGCTGGGTCGAATGGCCCGGTGTGTTCCGGTGCTCGTCCTCGATGTCGCCGACGATGATCTGCACGACATCGAACAGCGTGAAGAAGCCGACGACGCGCCCGCTGTCTTCGGTGACGAGGGCAAACTGCGTCCGACCGGTGCGGAAGCGACGCAGCATTTCGAGAATCGGCGTGTCGAGCGGCACGACGATGGCTGGCCGCAGCAGGCTCGTCATGTCGGCGAACGTGCCATTTTCGGCAAGCGCAAGCAGCAGATCCTTGACGTGCAGGATGCCGCGCACGTGCTCGAAGCCCTCATCGAACCACGGATAGCGGCTGAACTGCGAGCGGCGGATTTCGGCGAGAACCTGCTCCTGGTCCTGGCCGTCGTGCAAGGCACCCAGCTGATCACGCGTACGCAGCAGGTCGCCAGCGACGAGTTCGGGCAAGTCGAGCGCGTGGCTCATCATCGCGAACGCCTCGCCCGAATCACGCACGGCCCGGTTGGCATGCACGATCAACTTGAGCTCGTCGCGCGAGTAGTGGTGTTCGTGGCCGCTGACCTCATCAAGCCCGAACAGGCGCAGCATCAGGTTGGCGCTGCCGTTGAGCACCCAGATCGCCGGATACATGATCCAGTAGAAGGCATACAGCGGCGTGGCAGTCCACACCGACACGCGCTCGGGGCGGCGGATCGCAAGCGATTTCGGCGCGAGTTCGCCGAGCACGATGTGCAGGAACGCGATGATCGTGAACGCAAGCACGAACGAGATGATGTGGATGGTGTCGGGCTCGAACCCCCCGATGCGCGCGAAAACGGGTTCAAGAAGCGTCGCAAAAGCGGGTTCGCCGATCCAGCCCAGACCCAGCGAGGACAGGGTGATGCCGAGCTGGCACGCCGAAAGATACGCATCCAGGCGTTCATGCACGCCCAGCAGGATGCGTCCGCGCCAGCCGATGCGTTCAGCCAGACCTACCGCTTGCGTATGTCGCAGCTTGACCAGGGCGAACTCGGCTGCGACGAAGAACCCGTTCAGCAGGACCAGCAGGAACGCGGCGAGTATGTAGAAAACGTTGGCGAGCATCGCTCGATGAGGCGGCGGAGGGCGCCAAAGTCTAGCATTCGCGATGCGCGAATCGCTCGGCGAGCGGCAGGTTCTGAGACGGGGCGGTGCTCCAGGACGTCCTACATGGCCGGCCTCGCGCTTCGCCACTCGGTCGGAGGCCGGCGCCGGCCAGTGCTTCATGAGCGGCTATAATCGTCGACCCCTCACTCCTACTTCTTTCCAGGATCCAGCGATGAGCGACTACCGCATCGAACGCGACAGCATGGGCGAACTGAAGGTACCGGCGGATGCCTTGTACGGCGCGCAGACCCAGCGTGCCGTGCAGAACTTCCCGATCTCGGGATTGACCATGCCGCGCGAATTCATTCGCGCGCTCGGACTGATCAAGTCGGCGGCGGCGCAGGCCAACGCGGATCTCGGCCATCTGAAGAAGGCCCAGGCCAAGGCGATCCGCAAGGCGTCCGAACGTGTCGCCAGCGGCGAGTTCGACGCGCATTTTCCGATCGATGTGTTCCAGACCGGATCGGGTACCTCGTCGAACATGAATGCCAACGAGGTCATCGCGCACGTCGCCGCGGCAGCTGGCACCCAGGTGCATCCGAATGATGACGTCAACAACGGCCAGTCGTCGAACGACGTCATACCGACCGCCATACAGCTGAGTGCCGCGCTCACGGTCAGCGAGCGGCTGCTGCCCGCGCTCGCCCACCTCAAGAGCACCCTCGACAAGCGCGCGAAGGAACTTGGCAAGGTTGCCAAGACCGGACGCACCCACCTGATGGACGCGATGCCCGTCACCTTCGGCCAGGAACTCGGCTGCTGGTCGACCCAGATCGCCTCGAATATCGAACGCCTCAACGATGCCCTCAAGCGCGTGCGACGGTTGCCGCAGGGCGGCACGGCGGTCGGCACCGGCATCAACGCCGATCCGAAGCTCGGAATGGCGATCTGCGCCGAGCTGAGCCGCATGACCGGCGTGCGCTTCGAATCGGCATCCAATCTTTTTGAAGGCATCAGCACGCAGGATGCTGCGGTCGAACTGTCGGGTCAGCTGAAAACCCTGGCGGTCGGCCTGCTCAAGATCGCCAACGACCTGCGCTGGATGAACTCCGGGCCGCTGGCCGGTCTCGGCGAAATCGAATTGCCGGCGCTGCAGCCGGGCTCTTCGATCATGCCCGGCAAGGTCAATCCGGTGATCCCGGAGGCGCTGGCCATGGTCTGTGCGCAGGTCATCGGCAACGACACCACGATCACGATCGCCGGGCAGAGCGGCAATTTCCAGCTCAACGTGATGCTGCCCGTGGTTGCGCTGAATCTGTTGCAGTCGATCGAGATTCTCGCCAACGCGTCGCGCGCATTGGCGGACAAGGCCATCGCGGGCTTCAAGGTCCGCGAGGACAACATCCGCGAGGCGCTCGACCGCAATCCGATCCTGGTCACCGCGCTGAATTCGGTGATCGGCTATGACGTCGGCGCGGCGACCGCCAAGCAGGCCTACAAGGAAGGCCGTCCGATCATCGATGTCGCGCTGGAAACGACCCGTCTTTCGCGCAAGGAGTTGGCCAGGCTGCTCGATCCGATGGCCCTGACCAAGGGCGGGATCAAGGGAGGATCGGCCGGCGGTTAAGTGTCGCACCTCGGCGAATGGGCAGGCAAAAACATCGATGCTGGCACGAACCGTGAATGAATTTGCGGCCTTCGTGGCCTATGGCACATGCCCAAGCCGCCGCGGACCGCCAAGGTCCGCTGTTTGGATTTCAGAACTGTCAGGATTGTGGAGTACCCGATGAACAAACGTTTTCTTTTGCTGCTGGCGTTGGCCGCCAGCAGCGCATGGGCCCAGCGCAATGTGGATATCACCGCTGAGCAGTTCAACAGCGGTGGTGCCGACGGCACGCTGGTGGCGCTCGGCCGCGATGCAGCCGCATCCGGCAAGCGTCTGGTGGTGACGGCGCCGCAGCACTGGCATGCCAAGATCGCTGCCCGCATCCGCGCCGGTGGCAGTGCCGATGTCGTGCTCAAGGATGGTTTCTACGAAACCCTGCTGGTTCGTGTCGAGGACAAGGTCGAGGAGCCGGTCAAGCCGGAGCCGAAGCCGGAATCCAGGCCCGAGCCGGCGCGCCTGCCCGCACCGGCAGAGAAAGCGCGTCCAGTCGAGAAGGCGACCGAATTGCCGGCGCCCCCGCCGGCTCCGATTGCGATCGAGACACCAGCGCCGCCCCCGGTTGTCGAACAGGCTCCGCCACCGGCACCGGTTGTCGAGGAGCCGCCGCAGCCCGCGCCGACCGTTGAAGTGGCGCCGACGCCAGACGTCGCCGCCGCGTCTGCTTCGACGCCCGCCGCCGTGGATCCGAAGGCGCCGGTCATGCTGACCGTTGCCGAGCCGAGCGATGTCGATCCCGCACGCGCGTCGCTGGAAAAACTCTACAACGACGGCAAGCGGATCGCGCAACGCATCGAAGTGCCGGCCTTGAAGCGCGCCGACCTCATCTACACCGGCAAGGGCGCTGCAGTCGTCGTGCGTCGAGAGGGCGGCCGACTCCTGCGCATGTGGCTGGTGGGCTCGCTCAACGTCAATCAGATCGCCATTGGAACCGGCGGCGCGAACAAGTATGAAGTCTTGAACAGCAAGATCGAGTAGCTTTAATAACCGCGGCGGCGCCTGCAATGGGCGCCGCCGTTTTTTTTGCAAGTGTCAGCCGCTTGTCCGAAACGAGGCATTCCTGATCGTCTTCCCGGCATCGACGGTCTTCGGGCGTCGATGCCGGTGGCGATTGCAGCGTCGCTCAGGTCGACGTCTCGATCCGCGAGCGGCGCAACCAGACAGCAGTTGCGATCAGTGCGATTCCCGCCGCTGCCGCTATCCAGATCCCGGGTGTTGCGAGCACTGCGTAGACGCGGCCTGGATTGAAGATCTCGATCATGTCTTCGCCGCGGAACACGTGCTTCATGTTGCGCAGATCCGGATTGCCGTCGTCGATCCACCAGCCCGGAAAGATTCCGAACAGCAAGCGGGCGATCACTTCCTTGAACAGGAAATCCTTGTCGAAGTTCGGCAGCCCCATCAAGCCGATCCAGCCATTTGCAATCGCGGCGAACAGGGGAACGAGGACGGCCCAGAGGAACGGCTTGCTGCGGGCGAATGCCGACCAGAACAGAAGCCAGCCAGCAGTCGGCAAGGCCGCCAGGGCATCGACCGGAATCGTCAGCAGCAGGCGCCAGGACAGTCCCAGCGTGTGCGATGCGCCGATCGCCTGGAACGGACTGATGCCATGCAGGAGAGCCCAGATGCCGACGATCACAAGCAGGGCGACGTAGGCAATCGTTGCTATCGCCAATGAAATCAGGGGCGCCAGCAGCAAGGCAGCGGAAACCTTCGACAACACCGTCGACGTATCGGAAATCGGCAGGGATTTCCAGAAAAGCACGCTGCGGTCGCGACGATCGTCATACAGCGCGCCAAGCAGGTAGAAGAACAACACGAAGAAAAGGCCGATGCAGAGCACGCCGGCAAGCGCGACATAGGCGACATCCAGTCCCGTGCCTGCATGGACGTAGTCACCGGCGCTGAGCCGTGCGGCAATTTCCTTCCACGGAATCGCGCCATTGATCTGGACGCGCGATGAGGCACTCTCGGCGACGATGATGCCGAGAAGCGTGAGCAACAGCATCACGCCACTGATCCACACCGGCGTCCAGAAAAAGCCGCCCTTGTGTTCCCAGTATTCGCGTTTGACCAGCCAGCCGAACGTATTCATGCGTAGGTTCCCTTCATGGTGGCGACGAACAGGTCGGCAATGCTCGGCTTGTGCAATTCGCCAAGATCGGCCAGACGCCCGCGATCGACGCCGTCGAACAGAAAGATGGATTTGCCGAAGATCTGCCGCTCGTTGAGCGGGTGGAGCGCACGCGCGGCGTCGGCCTTGTCCGGATTGACCAAGACTTCGGCATAGCGATCGCCGATCTCCTCCATCGAGGCATTCAACGTGATCTTGCCTTCGCGGATGAAGATCAGATCGGTGAGGATGTGCTCGACTTCTTCGACCTGGTGGGTCGTGACGATGATCGTCTTGTTCTCGTCGAAGTATTGCGAGAGCAGATTTTCGTAGAAGGTCTTTCGATAGAGGATGTCGAGGCCGAGAGTCGGTTCATCGAGGACGAGGATGCGCGCGTCGATGGCCATGACCAGGGCCAGGTGCAACTGCACGATCATGCCTTTGGACAACTCGCGCACGCGCATGCCTGGCTTGACCTTGGTGCTGGCGAGGAAGGCTTCGCACTTCTCGCGCGAGAATCGTGGATGCACGCCGGCGACGAAATCGATCGCCTGGCCGACCCGGATCCAGCGCGGCAGGACAGCGACATCGGCGATGAAGCAGACCTGTTCCATCAGTTGTGGTCGCTGGGTCTTCGGGTCGAAGCCGAGGACGGAAAGATCCCCGTCGAACTCGCTCAGGCCGAGGATCGCCTTGAGCACGGTCGTCTTGCCGGCTCCATTCGGTCCGATCAGGCCGACGATGCGTCCGCTCTCGATCTCGAAATTCACCCCGTCGAGGGCGACGGTCGTTCCATAACGCTTGCTCAGGCCGCGAGCTTGGACTACAGCGCTCATCGCGATTCTCCCTCGAGTTTCGGTGCGTGCTTGAGCAAGGTGTCGATATCGATGCCCATGCGTTCGAGACGGGCGAACAGCGAGGGCCACTCCTCCTTGAGGAAGCGTTCACGCTCGGATTTCAGCAGGGCGCCGCGCGCCCCTTCGGTGACATACATGCCAAGTCCCCTTCGTTTCTCAACCAGGGCCTCATCGACGAGTTCCTGATAGGCCTTTGAAACCGTGATCGGATTGATCTGGAAATCCGCGGCCACCTGGCGAACCGATGGCAACGCATCTCCCTGTTTGAGCACTCCATCCAGGATCATCGCCACGACACGGTCGCGGAGTTGGCGATAGATCGGTGTGTTGTCGTTCCAGACCATGCTCATGACTTAATCCTTGATCGTGCGCGGCAGCGACTTGCCAAAGGAATAGTAGGGCATGTCCAAACGGGCATGCGGCAGCACATCCGGCAAGTTGAGTGCCGGGCTGCCGCCAGAAACCGAAGCGACGGCCACGGATGTCGTGGCAACCGGAACTTCGTGGTCGTCGGGCGTGACGATCACGAGCGGCAGGGTCGGGATCGCCGCATCCGCATGCACCGTGATCGTGCCGAGCATGGGAATCCGCTCTGCGGATACCGGGGCGCGGCCGGATTGCGCAATGGCAACTGCCCGGCTCGAATCGGCGTTGGCCACAGCGAGGACACCGACAGCACCGGCAATGGCCAGGGCAAGCATCAGGCGGACGTGGATCATTCGATTCATGGCGACCTCCTCGAGGTCTGTTGATGAGTTAGTGATGTAGCTAACTATAACACCTAAACTCAAGCTGTCAACCCGCGGCGGGTAAAATCAACGCATGACCGATGACCTATCCCGCCAGCAACTCCGCGACGCATCCGCATGCCACGCGGCTCCTGCCGGATAATCACCATTAAATCAGGTGGTTGGACTCCAGTCAGGGAAGTCGGATGAATGTGGGATCGGTCGATCGCGCCGTTCGCCGCGCAGCGGCACGGATACCATCGGCAGGGGATCGCTGCGATGATGCAGGCCCACTTGCCCTCTGCGGAGTACCGTCATGACCCGTTTCCTCCTGCTCCTGGTCCTGTTGCTTGCGAGCACGGGCGCCAACGCGTGCAGCGACCTGCTCGATGCGCAGTTCCGCCCATTGGCGGGCAAGGACAAGGTCGATCTGTGCAAGACCTACGAGGGCAAGGTTCTCCTGATCGTCAATACCGCGAGCAAATGCGGATATACGCCTCAGTACGATGCGCTCGAAGCGTTGCACGCCCGGCTTTCCGCGCGCGGCTTCGCTGTCCTTGGTTTTCCGTCGAACGATTTCATGGGGCAGGAGCCCGGCAGCGAGAAGGAGATCCGGGATTTCTGCACATTGACCTATGGCGTCAAGTTCCCGATGTTCGAGAAGGTGCATGTCAAGGGCGAAGAGGCGAATCCGTTCTACGCCAAGCTCGCAGCGGCATCGGACGGTCGCTATCCGAGCTGGAACTTCTACAAGTACCTGATCGATCGGGATGGCAAGGTGGTTGCCGATTTCGCCAGCAAGGTGAAGCCGGACGACAAGGATCTCGTGGCCAGGATCGAGGCGCTGCTGGACACGCCTGCAGCCAGGTAGGCGTCAACCGCACCGCCGCAGGAAAGCGGCCACAGCTGCCTGTCGCTGTCTTTTGACGATGCTCCAGTCGCATTCCACGCAGGGGCATCGGGCCCGGAGGCCGCTCCCGCGTGAAACGGGCGGAGACGCCGATGCTTCCACCGGCGTCTCCATTCCGTTTTCAGCCGCAGCTACTGGGCGGGCCGGATCAAGCCGAGCGCCTCCAGCTTCAGCACGATCTGCTGGACGGCCTGGTCGGGAGGAATGGCCGTCGTGTCGATGCGCAGATCGGGATTCTCCGGTACCTCGTAAGGGTCGCTGATGCCCGTGAATTCCTTGATTTTTCCAGCCCGGGCAAGCGCATAAAGCCCCTTGCGATCGCGCCCTTCGCAGGTCTCGATCGGCGTCGACACGTGGATTTCGACGAAGACGCCACCGGCAGAGACATTCTCGCGGACGATGTCGCGCGAGCCCTTGTAGGGAGCGATCGGCGCGCAGATCGCGATGCCGCCATTCTTGGTGATCTCGGCGGCGACGAAACCGATGCGCTGGACGTTGAGGTCGCGGTGTTCCTTCGAGAAGCCGAGTTCGCTCGACAGGTTCTTGCGCACGATATCGCCGTCGAGCAGGGTCACCGGCCGCGTGCCCAGTTCGAGCAGGCGGACCAGGAGCGCGTTGGCGATCGTCGACTTGCCGGAGCCGGACAGCCCGGTGAAGAACACCGTGAAGCCCTGCTTGTGGCGCGCCGGATGGGTACGACGCAGTTCCTCGATCACTTCCGGATAGGTGAACCATTCCGGGATGTCGAGGCCCTCCTGCAGGCGGCGACGCAGCTCCGTACCGGATATGTTGAGGACGCTGTCGCCTTCCTTCACCTCATCGGCGGGCATGTACTGGGCGCGCTCCTGCACATAGACCATTTCCTGGAACGGCACCATCGTGATGCCGAGTTCGGCCTGGTGTCCTGCAACCAGGGCCTGTGCGTCGTAGGGCCCGTAGAACGGCTTGCCGGAGCTGTCGTTGCCGGGACCCGCATGGTCGCGGCCGACGATGAAATGCGTGCAGCCGTGGTTCTTGCGGATGATCGCGTGCCATAGCGCTTCGCGCGGTCCGCCCATGCGCATGGCGAGGTGCAGCAAGGCGAGCGTCGTGGTCCGCTCCGGGTAATGGCGCAGCAGCTTCTCGTAGCAGCGCACACGCGTGTAGTGATCGATGTCGCCGGGCTTGGTCAGGCCGACGACGGGCTGGATCAGCAGGTTGGCTTCCGCGATCTGAGCGGCACGAAAGGTCAGCTCGACGTGCGCACGATGCATCGGATTGCGCGTCTGGAAAGCGACCACTCGCGTCCAGCCGAGTTTGGTGAACTGGGCGCGCAGTTCCGCGGGCGTCGAGCGCAGGTGGCCGAAATCGTAGTGGCGCGGCAATTCGAGTCCGTGCAACTTGCCGCCAACGTAGATCGGGTGGCTGCGTTCGAGCAGATGGCTGACGCTCGGGTGCTTGCGATCGGTCGTGCCGAAGACCTGCTGTGCTTCGAGCGCGCGGTCTGCCTCCCAGCGATCTTCCACGTCGAGGATCGCGAGGACGACGCCCTCCGGGTCACGCAAGGCGATCTGTCGGGCATCGCCGATCGAATCGGAAAACTTCTGGTCGACATCGAGCGTGATCGGCATCGGCCACAGATTGCCGTCGGCGAGGCGCAGGTTGTCGCGAACCGGCTCGTAGTCGCGGCGCGTCATGAATCCATCCAGCGGTGAAAATGCGCCGGTCAGCAGCATTTCAAGATCGCAGAGTTGGCGCGGTGTCAGGTCCCAGGAGGGCAGGCTGCCCGCGAGCCGCTTGAGGCGGGCGGCTTCGTCGGCGGAGACAAGGCCATCGACTAGATGGCCGCCATGCGGCGCGATCAACTGTGACATTGGGTTTCCTGGATTTGGGTGATGAGGGGGCAACGCTGCTGGCCCGCAGTGCAGAACGGTTCACCGCGACAAGGCGATAGCGATGCTTTCAGCTGGACGAGGAACCGGGTGATCCGGACAAGCGGTCACGCGAGGCGAGGACGGCTGCCGAAGCGCCGGCAATTATAGGGCTTCCAGCCATTTCGTGGGTCAGCGACGACGACGCAGGCACGGCGATCGCGGATTTTTGGGGAACGAGCGGACGCTCAGGCGAGCAGGGTCAGTTGCTCCTGCGCCTGCAGCCAGGCTTCCTCGGCCGTCTCCAGTTCGAGCGCGATGCTGGCTCGCCGGCTGGTCAACCCGGCAATCCGGCTCGACTGATTGCCGTCATACAGGCTGGAGTCGGCGAGTGCCGTTTCGATCTCGCCACGCTCGGATTCGAGCCGTTCGAGGTGTTTCTCGATGCGCTGGATTTCCCTGCGCAATGGTGCGAGCAGCGAACGCTGGTCGGCGCGTTCGCGGCGCTCGTCGCGCCTGGTCGTGGTCGCGCTGCCTGCCTCGCTGGACCGAACGGCCTGCTTGCGTCCGACCAGGCGGGCGTAATCTTCGAGGTCGCCATCGAATGGCCGGACCTGGCCCTCTTCGACGAGATGGAACTCGTCACAGCAACTGCGCAGCAAGGCGCGATCATGAGCGACGATCACGACCGCGCCGGCAAAATCCTGCAATGCTTCGGCGAGTGCCTCGCGCGTGTCGATATCAAGGTGGTTGGTTGGTTCGTCGAGCAGGAGCACATTGGGACGCTTGCGGATGACCAGCGCCAGCGCGAGTCGCGCTTTCTCGCCGCCGGAGAACTGACCGACCGGACTCAGCGCGCGCTCGCCGGAAAATCCGAACGCGCCCAGAAAGTCGCGCGCCATCGCCTCGCCGAGATCCGGCTCGACTCGTTGCAGGTGCTGCACAGGTGTTGCGTCCGCATCGAGCTGTTCGAGTTGGTGCTGGGCGAAATAGCCGATCGAAACACCCTTGTTCTCGCGCCGCTCGCCCTTCAAGACGGGGTTGGATCCGGCGATCAGCTTGACCAGGGTCGATTTGCCGGCCCCGTTCGCGCCAAGCAGGCCGATGCGTTCGCCGACGCGCAAGCTCAGCTTGATCCCTTCGAGAACCGTGCGACCGGCGTAACCCGTGTCGACCCGATCGAGCACGAGCAGCGGGTCGGGCAGGGCCAGTGGCGCCAGAAACTCGAAATCGATGCCGGATTCGACCCGGATCGGTGCGATCTCGGTCATGCGTTCGAGTGCCTTGAGTCGGCTCTGCGCCTGGCGTGCCTTGGTCGCCTTGGCCTTGAAGCGATCGATGAACGATTGCATGTGGGCACGTTCACGCTGCTGGCGTTCGTGCAGGACCTGTTGCTGGGCCAGGCGTTCGGCGCGCTTGCGCTCGAAGTGGCTGACCGAGCCGGCGAATATCTCGGCATCCTGGTCGGCGATATGGAGGACGTGGCTGACCACGGCATCGAGGAACTCGCGATCATGCGACACCACGATCAGGGTGCCCGTGTAGCGGCGCAACCATTGTTCAAGCCAGAGCACCGCATCGAGATCAAGGTGGTTGGTCGGCTCGTCCAGCAAGAGCAGGTCCGAGCGGCACATCAGGGCCTGGGCGAGATTCAGGCGCATCCGCCAGCCGCCGGAGAACGAAGCAATGTCGCGCTCGGCGTCGTCGTGTGCAAAACCGAGGCCGTGGAGAAGTTCGGCGGCGCGCGCGCGTGCCGCGTAGCCCGAGATCGCATCGAGGCGGGCATGCAGATCCGCCTGGCGCAGCGCATCGTGGTCGGCTTCCGCCGCGGCTAGCTCGCGCTCGAGACGGCGGAATTCGATGTCACCATCGAGGACATGGTCGATGGCCCTGGCTTCGAGGGCAGGCATTTCCTGGCGCACGTGGGCCAGGACCCAATCCGGCGGGCGCTGGAAATCACCCGAATCCGGCCCGATTTCCCCGCCGATCAGTGCCAGCAGGGTGGATTTTCCGCTGCCATTGCGCCCGGTCAGGCCAACCCGCCAACCCGGATGAACGGAAAAGTTCACGCCGTTCAGCAAAGTTCGGGAACCCCGGCGCAGGTTCATGTTCTCAGATCGCAGCATGGGGGACAGTCTAACGTTGCTCGCATGTCGCTCGGGCTGTTTGCCATCGCAGGCGGCCACCGCCACAATATGCGGCCCGCTTGACGCTCAAGAACCTGTCGGGTGGCCCGCAGCCGTCCTCAATCGTTTTACCCAGGAGTTCCCATACATGACCCGTTTTGTCCGCAAGACCCTCATCGCAACGGCCTTGACCTCGGTATTCATCGCCGGCAATGCAATGGCCATCGATGCTTCGCTGAAGACCGAGAAAGACAAGGTCAGCTACATGGTTGGCGCCGATGTCGGCCGCGGCCTTACCCAGATCAAGGACGAGCTCGATCTCAAGATCGTCATGCAGGCCCTGCAGGACGAGTTCAACGGCGGCAAGGCCCTGATGACCCAGGAAGAAGGCCAGACCGTGCGCCAGGAGTTCATGCAGAAGCTGCAGGCCAAGCGCGTCGCCGAGGAAAAGGTCGCCTCCGACAAGAACAAGACGGAAGGCACCGCATTCCTGGCCAAGAACAAGTCCAAGGCTGGCGTGAAGACGACGGCTTCCGGCCTGCAGTACGAAGTCGTCAAGCAGGGCACCGGCCCGAAGCCGAAGGATACCGATACGGTCAAGGTCGATTACACCGGCACCAAGATCGACGGCACCAAGTTCGACAGCTCGATCGACCGCGGTCAGCCGGCAACTTTCCCGCTCAATGGCGTGATCAAGGGCTGGACCGAAGGCCTGCAGCTGATGCCGGTCGGTTCGGAATACAAGCTCGTGATTCCGGCTGAACTGGCCTATGGCGAGAACGCTCCGCCGACGATCGGACCGAACGCAACCCTGATCTTCGACGTCAAGCTGATCTCGATCGAGACGGGCGCCGAGAAGGCTGCGCCGGCTGCCGCCGAGAAGAAGTAAATCGCAACGCGTGTCAAACTGAAGGCGTGCCGGTATCCGGCACGCCTTCTTCGTTTCTGCGGGATCGGCGGAGCGGCAGGGCCGGGCTCGCCGACCGCGTCGAACAGGAGTTGATCGAATGCGCATTGCGATTTTCGGGACAGGGTATGTCGGGCTGGTGACCGGAACCTGTCTGGCCGAGGTCGGCAACGAGGTGATCTGCGTCGACGTCGATGCGCTGAAGGTGGCGCGCCTCGAGCGCGGCGAGATCCCGATCTTCGAGCCCGGACTCGAGCCGCTGGTCATCGAGAACCACCAGAACGGGCGACTGCGCTTCACCACCGATGCGGCAGCGGCGATAGCCCATGGCGAAGTGATCTTCATCGCGGTCGGTACGCCACCCGAAGAGGATGGCAGCGCCGATCTTTCGCATGTGCTCGATGTCGCACGCACGATCGGAAGCAGCCTTTCCGGCCACGCCGTGATCGTCAACAAGTCCACTGTTCCGGTCGGTACGGCCGATCGCGTGCGTCAGACGATCGCACAGGAACTCGCTGCACGTGGCAGCGATGCGACGTTCGATGTGGTCTCGAATCCCGAATTCCTCAAGGAAGGTGATGCCGTGCAGGATTGCCTGCGACCGGACCGCATCATCATCGGCAGCGACAGCGCACGCGCGATCGCCGCATTGCGCGCGCTGTACGCTCCGTTCAACCGCAATCACGATCGCATCGTCCTGATGGATGTGCGCTCCGCGGAGCTGACCAAGTACGCCGCCAACGCGATGCTGGCGACCAAGATCAGTTTCATGA
>ENA-UOWO01000193-UOWO01000193.1-activated-sludge-metagenome-genome-assembly--contig:-NODE-193-length-89714-cov-10.139741_pt1 | contig 89714 bp, 83 predicted proteins | sample MGYA00238148_ERZ761564 | MGnify/ENA primary metagenome ERZ761564 (study PRJEB28885, sample SAMN05720194) | activated sludge metagenome | isolation source: Anaerobic digester | place: USA... | reverse complement strand
GAATCAAAATACATATTGAACCTTGCCCTGCCCTGTGTTAAACTGCGGAGAGAAGAAGAGTACTGGTGCATTTGTGCCAGCGGTACTTTTGCTATTATCTTTTCAAAATGTCCCTCTGCTTCCATGCCTTCCACCACACCCATACGGGTTTGCAGGTCGCCCATAACGGCCCCCACTGATTCATCCGGGCAAAGCACTTCCACGGTGTATACTGGTTCCAGCAATTGCGGCCCGGCTTCCATAAAGGCCTGCCGGAAAGCCTGCAGACCGGCGATCCTGAAAGAAATGTCATTGCTGTCCACATCATGCATTTTGCCATCATACACGGAAACTCTTATGTCTCGTGCATGGCTGCCCGTTAGTGGTCCGTTCTGCATCTTTTCCATTACCCCCTTTAAAATAGAGGGAAGAAAACGGGCATCAATGGCACCACCTACAATGCAGTTGCAGAAAACCAATTTGCCGCCCCAGTCGAGGTTGATATCTTCCTGTGCCCGCAGGTTAAGCCCTTCAGGGTTGGGAATGCCTTCGTACCAGGGTTCAATACGCATATACACCTCTGCAAACTGTCCGGCTCCACCGCTTTGTTTTTTGTGACGGTAACTGCTTTCTGCACGCCGGCTGATGGTTTCCCTGTAGGGGATCTTTGCTTTTTCAAATTTCACTGCCAGCTTATGTACATGATCTATTTTCCATTGCTGCACTTTTAGATGTAATTCACCCTGGCAATGTAATAGTGTTTGCTTCAACTCCGGAGACACTTCAATGCTAACGGTGGCATCTTCTTCCTGCAGCGTATGCAGTGCATGCGACAATTTTTCTTCATCGCCTTTGTTGATGGCTGTAATGGCTATGCTCACATTTGGCTTTGGAAAATTGATCGGCCACAGTTCAAGGTTAGCTCCTTTGTCGTGCAGCGTATTGTTTACATGGGTGCTTTTTAATTTCATGGTGGCACCAATGTCGCCGGCGGTTAATTCATGCACCGGTACCCGGTTATGTCCTTCCAGTAAAAACAGCTGGTTAAGCTTTTCTGTAACACCCGTGTTTTCATTCACCAGTTCGCAACCTCCTTTTACAGTACCGCTATATACTTTAAACAAACTCAGTTCTCCGATATGCGGTTCAATGATAGTTTTAAAAACAAATATGCAGGCAGGACCTTTTGGGTCGCAAGACAGTTCTTTATTGGCTTTGGTTTTTTGCGGCGGCATTTCATTGGCAGCCGGGCATACATAGTCTATAAAACTCATGATACGGCCGCTGCCCATGTTTTTTTCTGCTGATGCACAAAACAAGGGGAAGATATCATGTTTGATCATGGATGCATGCAGGCCTGCTTTCATTTCTTCCTCTGTGAGTTCGCCCTGGTCAAAATATTTTTCCATCAGGCCTTCATCATTGCTGGCTATGGTTTCAATCAGTTCTTTATGCAGTTGATCTGCTTTTTCTTTTTCATTATCGGGTATGGGCAGTTTTTGCGGCTTTCCACCTTGTGGTGGATATTGATACATCTGCATATTCAAAACATCAATGATGCTGTTGAAATCTGCACCTGTTTGCACGGGGTATTGCACCGCCACCACGTTACCACCAAAATGCGTTTTGGCTTCTCTGAGTGTTTTATCGAAATCCGCTTCTTCCTTGTCAAGCTGGTTTACCACAAACAGGGTGGGGGTTTTAAAATTGTCGGTGTATTCCCAAATAATATCAGTGCCCACTTCCACACCGGCCGCTGCATTCAGCACCATCACACCGGTGTCGGCTACACGCAATGCGCTGATCACTTCTCCCACAAAATCATCATAGCCTGGCGTATCGATGATATTAATTTTAAAGTCTTTCCATTGGGTGTGCAGCAGGGAAGCAAATACGCTGCTTTGTCTTTCTGTTTCCAGTTCGTGGTAGTCGCTCACTGTATTCCTTTGTTCAATACTGCCGCGGCGTTTGGTAATGCCTGCTTCAAACAGCATGCATTCGGCCAGCGTGGTTTTACCGGCACCTGCATGCCCAAGCAGGGCGATGTTTTTTACATGGTTACTGTCGTAGGTTGACATAGTAGTTAATTTAAAAAAATGAACAATGTCCTAAAGCAGGCAGCCAACCCGTATGGATTGGCTGCCTGAATATGGAATTATGATTTTACAAATTGGTGAAATTCTTCTTCCAGTTTGTCGAGATCTGCAATCAGCATATCTGTCTTTTCTTTTATAAAATGATGTGGAATGCGATGGCCGAAAGCAGGGTGGTGATTGGCATCTTTGATGTGGTGCTTTATCTCATGTTTCAGGTCGTGGATGTTGATGAGCTGGATGTGGAATTGATTGTGAAAATGTTCTATTCCTATTCTTGTTTCCTCATCCATTTTCCCCGGTGCGAAGTAATAAAGTTCGTTCTTCAGATTATTGATCTTTTCCCTGTAGGATACCAAACGGTCATACCATTCCTTACACTCTTCAATGAGCGTCATGTGTTGTGTTTCTGTAACCATAGCTGATTATATTTAGTGGTGAGTAATGCATGCATGTTATCAATGGTTGATGAAAGCTTACAGGATACAGCTTTATTTCATTTTCAAAAAGTAGCGGGTCGGCGGAGCAGCGTGCAGTATTTCGTGTTGACAGGAGAAAGCCGTGGTCGTTATTATCCAGTCTGGTAGTATAAAGTTAGGACTAAGGTTGGGAATGGCAAAGGGATTTTTTTGCTAAGCCCGAAGGGCTGTAATGATTATAGCAAAAGTCGAAATGGCAACGAGATTTAACCCCGAAGGGTTGGCATATTGGGTAAACAAGCGCTTGTTAGTCTGTTTTGTATCTACATTTTCCAATGCCACCCCTACGGGGTTTTCTATCGAACGGTAGAATTTGTTGACACTATAATAATGGCATCCCTTCGGGATTTTACCATAATGCATTGTATTTATGTTTCATATCAGTTTGATAATTTTAATGCTCATTTATGCCGGGTACATTTTCACAGGTTTATATCCAAATGGTATTTGCTGTAAGGGGAAGAGAAAATTTGATTAACCGTAAGTGGGGTACAGAACTGCACAAGTATATCTCAGGCATTATTAAGGGTAAGAATCAGAAACCCATTATTGTAAATGGTATGCCTGATCACATTCATGCTTTTGTTGGTTTGCGTCCTGCAATGTCGATTGCTGATTTGATAAGGGATGTAAAAAATAATTCCACCAACTTTATAAACAAAAGCAAATTTGTAAAAGGAAAATTTGAATGGCAGGAAGGCTATGGGGCCTTTTCTTATTCTCATTCACACATCAGCAACGTATATGATTATATTTTAAACCAGGAGAAACATCATGCTAAAAAAACATTCAAAGAGGAATATCTTGAGTTCATGAAAAAATTTGAAATAGAATATGATGATAAATATCTTTTCGAATGGTATGATTGATCTAATTACATTCCTGCCACTCACAGGACGATTTTTCGTTCACAAGCATAACTTGTAACAAAAAATCCGGCAATAGTTTTCTTTGTTTGGAGATAATAAAAAATCCCCCAGGGGCTGGGGGATTAAATTTATAATGGCTTTTTTACATTAAGTTTTACTTTCAATTCTTCCCAACTTTCTCCCAAATACCACAAAATGCACAACAGCAAAAACCAATGAGATGTACATCAGCGTTCTGTCTGTTTCAAACCCCACCGTATATTGATGTAACAAACCGGCTACCACTAATAAAAGGCTGAGTACAATACCGGTAATCCTGGCAATTTTCATTCCTTTCCTGTTGTCTGTTCCATTTCCAAGATGGCTGTGTTTAGCGCCATATACCAGGTATATGTCCATACCGATAAGCATCCAAACAAGTAAACGTATCCATGTATCCATTGGTAAAAAAACCATCATAAATAAACAAACCCCGATACCTAAGATGGGCACTAATGGAACCAAAGGTGTTTTAAAGGACCTTGGGATCTCAGGCATTTTTACCCTCATTACCCACACTCCAATACATACCAGTATAAAGGCAAACAATGTTCCGATACTTGTCATTTCACCAACAACCCTTGCAGGTACAAAAGCTGCAAAAAGGCTAACAAAGAGCATGAATAGCAAGTTGCTTTTGGCTGGTGTTTGCGTGGCTGGGTTAATAGACGAGAATACTTTGGGTATAAGCCCATCTTTGCTCATGCTGAAGAAAACCCTGCTTTGGCCCATGAGCATTACCAATATAACAGACGCATACCCGGCAAGTATTGCCACAATAATAGCCCTGTTAAGCCACGGGTAATGTGGTTGTATCACACCGTTTGCGTCTGCTTCACCCATGTGATCAATAGCAACGGCTACAGGAGCGATCCCATCCTTTCCTGCAAATGTGGAGTAATTGGTAACGCCCGTCATCACATGTGCAAACAAAATATACAGCACTGTACAAATAGCAAGCGAGCCTAATATTCCCCATGGCATATCACGCTTGGGATTTTTTGCTTCCTGGGCAGCCGTGCTTACGGCATCAAAACCTATATAAGCGAAGAATACAATGGCTGCTGCCCGGATGATACCACTAAATCCAAAGTTGCCAAATTCGCCTGTATTGTCAGGAATATAAGGATGGTAGTTGTCGTTGTTTATATACTTCCATCCAAGGAAAATAAAAACAATTACAACAGCTATTTTAAGTGCTACAATAACCGCATTTACTGTAGCACTTTCCTTGGTGCCCTTTATCAGCAATAAGCTCATCAAAACAATTATAAAAACAGCAGGAAGGTTGATAACCCCGCCATCCCATGGGCCTACAGTAAGGCTGTGTGGAAGTTCAATTCCAAATCCTTCCAGGAATTTTACCAGGTAACGGCTCCAGCTAATGCCCACAGTGGCGGCACCCACAGCATATTCCAGTACAAGGTCCCAGCCAATGATCCATGCAATGAATTCACCCATTGTGGCATACGAGTACGTGTATGCGCTGCCTGCAACAGGTATCATAGAAGCAAATTCGGCGTAACACAATCCTGCAAAAAGGCAGCCTAATGCGGCTACAATAAATGAAATGGTAATGGCAGGCCCGGCATGATTGGCGGCTGCCATACCTGTAATGGAAAACAAGCCGGCGCCAATGATGGCTCCAATGCCCAATGCAATCAGCCCGCCTGCGCCCAATGTTCTTTTTAATGTATGAGTGCCGGTTTCGCCAGCCTCATTCAATAATGCTGCCATAGGCTTTCTTACAAATAAACTCATAGTAAGTAGTGGTTTTGATAATTGATGTTACAGTAACAATCGAAATGGAAAAATAAGCAATAAATCCAAACCGCCCAATCCGTATTGTTTTTTTGTGAGCAGCGGCGGCAAACAGCCATTAAACATTATATTGCAAAATTAATTCCCTCCCCATGGCGGGTTGCATTTACGTATGGATTCACACAAAGGCAAAAAAAACAGGCTTACATTATACATTGGTATTGCCATGGTGCTGGGTATTGCCCTGGGTTTTGTGTTTAACCAAACCTATGTTGGTAACGAAAATAATCACATTGCCAATGCTGAGCTGCAAATACAACACATGCAGCAGCTGATGAGGCCTTTTGAAATTGCAAAAGACAGTGTTGCATTCAAAGCTTTAAAAGAGCATCATAAAAAATTAACCGATCAGAAAAAAGAAGCAGAACAGCATTTATTAGACACCCCTGATGAAATGCAGCCACTGGGCCAGATAAAACTGCTGGAAGATTCTTTAAAAACGATCAGCGGCCTGCTGGCTGCCCAGGTGGATACATCCAACACGGTTTACAAAGCTCTACAAAAGCAAAGAGCACTCATTGGCTTACAAAAGAACGAAACGATCAAGGCCCGGGATAAAAAATTAGACTGGTTCACCATTTTAGCAGATGTATTTATACGGCTGGTAAAAATGATCGTGGCGCCATTGGTGTTTACCACACTGGTGGTGGGAGTGGCTAAACTGGGTGATATAAAATCTGTGGGGCGTATCGGCGGTAAAACATTGTTGTGGTTTTTATGTGCATCACTCCTTAGTTTGCTGTTGGGTATGGTGCTCGTAAATTTATTTGAACCGGGCAAGCACATGAATTTGCCGTTGCCCGACAGTTCGGTCAGTACAGGTATTGATAAGGCAGCGATGTCAGTAAAGGATTTCTTTTATCATGTTTTCCCTGCCAGCGTTATAGATGCCATGGCCAAAAATGAGATACTGCAGATAGTGGTGTTCTCCCTGTTCTTTGGCGTGGCTGCGGCAGCGTTAGGTGATGTGGCCCAACCGGTAGTAAAAGCACTGGATGCCGTGGCGCATATTGTATTAAAGATCACGTCGTATGTAATGAGTGGTTTTGCCCCGCTGGCAGTGTTTGGCGCTATGACGGCCATCATCGCCAAACAGGGTCTTGGCATTTTAAAAACTTATTCCATCTTTATTGGAGAATTTTATTTTGGTTTATTCCTGTTATGGATATTACTGGCTTTGGCAGGTTTTGTGTTTATAAAGAAAAGGGTATTCAATTTGATCCGAAGGATGAAAGAACCCATTATGCTGGCCTTTAGCACAGCAAGCAGTGAAGCGGCTTTTCCTAAAACAATGCTTGAACTGGAGCGTTTTGGTTGCAAGGATAAGATCGTGAGTTTTGTATTACCATTGGGCTATTCATTTAACCTGGATGGCAGTATGATGTACATGACATACGCTTCTTTGTTTATTGCACAGAGTTATGGAATGCATATTCCTTTGGGAACACAGCTCACCATGCTGCTGGTATTAATGCTAACGAGTAAAGGTATTGCAGGAGTGCCGAGGGCTTCGCTGGTGGTGATAGCAGGAACACTGGCTACCTTTGATATTCCGGAAGCAGGCCTCGCCCTGTTGCTTGGTATTGATCCCTTGCTTGACATGGGCAGGAGTGCCACCAATGTGGTAGGTAACAGTATTGCTACTGCCGTAGTAAGTAAGTGGGAAGGAGAACTGACACACGGTCACCACCATGAACATTCACACCATCATGACCAGCATCACGGTCATGAACATACATGATAAAATGATTTGTCGTAACATAATGAAAAAGAAATTTGTGTTGTGCTGTATGCTTACAGCCATTATGGTGCAGTGCATTCAGGCTGCACCGGAACCCATATCATTTACTGTGCAAAGCCAGTATGAAACAGCGTTGAAAGAAGATACTATCACGGTTGTTTCCACGGGCGAGAAATTTGTAACCGATGCAAAGGGACATGTAACAGTAAATGCCACAAAGGATGATTTTATAAAACTGGGCAAAGATAATTTTGACACAACTGCCATATCTCTTCAAACGATTGACCGCAACAATGTGCTGAAAGTAAAAAAGAACTTTAGCTGGGTAGACCTGGTAACCCCGATGTTCTATATAGTAAACGGTGGGCTTTGGCTGATCATGTTTATTATTTTTGCAGAAACAGGTTTATTTGCAGGGTTCTTCTTACCCGGAGACAGTCTGCTTTTCGTGGCCGGTATTTACAATGCAGAACTGGTGGAATCTGTTTTTCCATTTATACACAATGAGTATGTGCAGTTGATAATTCTATGGCTGCTGATTTCTGTTGCAGGTATCATTGGCAACAGCGTTGGATATTGGTTTGGCCGTAAAGTGGGACCAGCCATGTATTCGTGGAAAGACAATTTAGTATTCAAACAACACTACTTACACGAGGCACAGGAATTCTATAAAAAACATGGTGGCGGTGCCATTGTGTTTGCCAGGTTCCTGCCTATTGTGAGAACATTTGCACCCATTGTTGCAGGCATAGTACACATGGACAAAAAGAAATTCATGTACTATAATGTACTGGGAAGTTTCATGTGGGTATTGAGTATGCTGGTGGCGGGTCATTTTTTACAAAAGTGGATTTATGCCCAGTTTAATTTTGATCTGAAAGAACACCTGGAGATCATCGTAATAGGTATCATACTGGTTACTACTGCACCAGTATTCATCAAATTATTCTTTAGCAAAAAGAAGAAACAGTAAAACGGTTATTTGCCCGTATGAATAAAAAGCCGGCTTCCATTTTTAATGTGGCAGTGATAGTAGCTGCATTGGGGTATTTTGTGGATATATATGATCTGCTGTTGTTTACCATTGTAAGAGAACCAAGTTTAAAAGATCTTGGTGTGAACTTGCAGGATGGTAAAGCGGTACTGGCAGCCAGTACAAAGATTATTAACTGGCAAATGGTGGGGCTCCTGATCGGTGGTATCGTGTGGGGAATCATGGGCGATAAAAAAGGCAGGCTCTCTGTTTTGTTTGGCTCCATTATCTTATACTCGGTTGCTAATTTTATCACTGGTTTTGTACAGGATACAGATCAGTATGCTTATGCAAGATTTTTTGCCGGTATCGGGCTGGCTGGTGAACTTGGTGCCGGAATTACCCTGGTTAGTGAATTACTTCCTAAAAATAAAAGAGGTATCGGGACATCCCTGGTAGCTGGCATCGGTTTGTTTGGTGCTGTGTTTGCCTATTTTACTTTTAAGTTTACGGACGACTGGCGCCTGTGTTATAAAATTGGTGGAGGTCTTGGTGTATCCCTCCTGTTTTTGCGTATAACGGTAGCCGAGAGTGGTATGTTTAAAGATGTAAAGCAACAGGGTGTATCACGTGGAAACCTGCTTGCTTTTTTTAACGATGCAAAGCGTTTTAAAAAATACATACTGGCCATCCTGATCGGGCTGCCAACCTGGTATGTGATCGGCATTTTGGTAAACTATAGCAACAGGTTTGCAAATGCATTTTATGGAGACAACGCTATTGAATCAGGCAAAGCGATCATGTATGCCTACGCTGCTATTGCCGTTGGCGATATACTGGTAGGTTTTGTAAGCCAGTATTTTAAAAGCAGGAAAAAAGCGCTTTATTTATTTTATGCATTTACCATCATTTCCGGGACCTTCTTTTTTAGTGGAATGATACAGAATGATGCCATGATGTATGTCGCCTGTACCTTCCTGGGCTTCAGCACGGGCTTTTGGGCCATTTTCGTTACGATGGGGGCAGAACAGTTTGGTACCAACCTCAGAGCCACCGCTGCCACCACTATCCCCAATATGGTTCGTGGAGCCCTTCCTTTGATCAATATGCTGTTCCTAGATCTGTTTCAGCAAAAATGGGGATTAACAATTATTGAAAGTGGCATTATCACCGGCGTTTTGGTAATGGCTATTACCCTGGTGGCTGTATATTTTACAGAAGAAACTTTTCATAAAGACCTTAACTACACAGAAGAGTAGCCTGTTAATTTATTTCTAAACTGGGTTTAAATAAAACCGCAAAGGCTTTTATTTGTTTGTTTTGTATGCATATGAAGCAAACCATTTCTTTGATCTTGTTTTTGATAGCCAGTTTTGCAGTGTCAGCACAAAAAATTGAAACCCGTATAACCTGGTTGGCCACTAACCCTGGTACTACTGATATCATTATTTACAATCCTCAACAACAATTAACCATCGCCGATTTTAAAGGCCAGCCCGATGCCTCTACTGACGCAGTGGCTATTACTTCCTCTGGCTTTATGTTCAAGGCAGGTTATCAATCTGAAAATGAAAAAGGTATTTTGTCCTTACAAGTGTATTGCAGTTTTAATAAAAACGATTCATGGATGAAGGAGCGGGGCAAAACTGCTTATATACTGGCACATGAGCAACGCCATTTTGATATCAGTTATTTGAGCACACTGTTGTTTATAAAAAAGGTACGGCAAACAAATTTTCAGCAACCGGATTTTATGGCGCAACTGCGAAATATCTATAAAGAAATTGTACAGCAAATGAGTGAGCGGCAGCAGCAATATGACAGTGAAACCAACAATGGCATCAATACAACAAAGCAGGAAGAGTGGAATAAGCGTATTGAAAAAGATATTGCCGGTTTGTCTAAAGACGTCAAACTATAGTTTTCTTTTTGTTTGTTGACCCACCAGGAAATTTTCAAAGGCCGGCAGAGAAAAACTACTCAGGTTATTTTCTTTTGTTACCATGGCTTTTTGCGCCACCAGTACACCATAACGTATATCTTCAAAGCCTTCAATAAAATGTGCATCCGGGTCAATGGAGATCAATACATTTTTTTCCAGCGCATAGTCAATGTAACGCCAGTCCATATCAAGCCGGTTGGGGTGTGCATTCAGTTCTATCACCACATTATTAGCAGCGCAGGCATCAATTATCTTTTTATGATCAACAGGGTAGCCCTTGCGGCTGAGTAATAGCCTGCCGGTCATATGTCCTAAAATGGTTGTGTATGGATTTTCAATAGCCTTTAGTAAACGCATCATTGCTTTTTCTTCGGGCATCTTCAAATTAGAATGTACAGAAGCGATCACCAGGTCGAAAGTGGATAAGATACTGTCGCTGTAATCAAGACTGCCATCGTTTAAAATATCGCTTTCAATACTTTTAAAAATTTTGAATGGCGCCAGTTGGCTGTTTAATTCATCCACATACCTGTGCTGCTCTTTTATCTTTTCCTCGCTCAGGCCACTGGCATAAAATGCACTCTTACTATGATCGCTTATCACGAGGTATTCAAATCCTTTGGCAATAGATGCTTTGGCCATCTCTTCAATCGTATTGCTGCCATCGCTCCAGTTGCTGTGGCTATGTATTATCGCTTTTATATCGCCGGGCTGTATTAATGCAGGGAATGGTTTGGTGGCTGTTTGTAAAATGCTGGCTTTTTCTCTCACAAATGGCGGAATATAATTGAGGCCCACACTTTCAAAAAGCTGCTGGTCATCATTTCCCATCCTTTTATTGAGATCAGCCGTTGGAAACTGCTCCATAAATGCAGCAATAAATGTTTCGTTGGCTGAAAAACGGAACAGGTGGCTGTTAAATTCTTCTGTGCCTGTATATAGACGAAGCCTTAAACCATTAGTTAGTTTATATAGCAAAGAGTTGGATGATTCTTCCAGCAGTTGGGGTGGGTTGGCGCTGATGAATTTCGGTTTTACATTTTCATTGCTGTCATTCACCACGTATTCCAGTTCATCAATAACTTCCAGTTGTCTTAAAAAAGAACCGGTGACAAAAACATTGCCGGGAGAAAATAATTTTTCAAGATAACCGGTAATTTGTTTTTCAATCACCTCCACTTGTGCGTATAAAAAACTTCCCTTGTTCTTGAAATAATATTCAATGGCTTCTTTTACGTTCTGCTGCGTTTTTTCTCCAAAGCCTTTATACAATTTTAAACGGTTCTCTTCACATGCATACAACAGTTCACCTACTGTTTCAATTTCCATTTCTTTCCATATCGTTGCAATTTTTTTTGGACCAATACCTTTTATGTTCATCATCTCCAGGATCCCTTCGGGTGTTTTTGAAATGATGTCAGTCAATGCTTTTAATTCTCCTGTTTCTAATAATTCAATTACTTTTTTGCCGGTGGATTCGCCGATGCCTTTTATAAAAAATATTTTCTCTTTTGGGGTTTCGCTGAGCTTTTCGGGCAAATTATCGATGGTGAAGGCGGCGATGGAATAACTCTTCGCCCTAAAACTATTCTCTCCATGAACGTCCATTAGTTTTGATAAAAGAGAAAAATTTTCTGCAATCAGTGCATTTTCCATAAATAAAAAATTAGCAGCAACATACATTTTTTTTGTTGCAGACCCTAAAGTTAATGGTTGAAAAATAGTGAAGAAGCAGGAGAGAAGGAAAATATTGAATCGGCTGAAACCCGCGCCCAACAAAAAGTCCCGGCGATTCGCCAGGACTTAATGCTATTAATTTTTTCTTTTGAAAAAAATTATTTTTTCTTAGCAGCTTTCTTAGCGGCTTTTTTTGGAGCAGCTTTTTTAGCAGCTTTTTTAGGAGCAGCTTTTTTTACAGCTTTTTTTGGAGCAGCTTTTTTAGCGGCTTTTTTTGCAGTTGCCATGTTTTTTAAAATTTAATGGTTAGTAAATAATGCACTAAAAATAAAAACATTTTTTAATCTGCCAAAAAAAACTTTTATTTTTTTAAGCTGTAGCCTCCAATGCTGATACAGAAACTGTGCTTTTATCACCTTTACCTTTTCTGAATTCAACCACACCATCCGTTAATGCGAAGAGTGTAAAATCTCTGCCAACACCAACATTTTTTCCAGGATGATAAACTGTACCACGCTGACGAACGATGATGTTACCTGCAACAGCAGACTGACCACCGAAAATTTTCACACCTAATCTTTTGCTTTGTGAATCACGGCCATTCTTAACCGAGCCTTCACCTTTCTTATGTGCCATTTTATTTTAGTTTAGAGTTTAAAGTTTAAAGTTGAAAGTCTAAAGTTTTTTCAACTTATAACTTATCACTTGTTACTTACAACTTTTAATTATGCAATTTCAGTTACTTTGATCTGTGTGTATTGGGTACGGTGACCATGCTTTTTACGAAAGCCTTTTCTCCTTTTCATTTTAAAAGCGATCACTTTGTCACCTTTTACAAGTTCGCTCAGTATTTCTGCTTTTACAACAGCTTTTACTGCGCTGCCTGCGGCAACATTTCCGCCGTCACCTGTAAGTAACACTTCGGAGAACTCTACTTTATCACCGGTTTTACCAGCGATATGCGGAACATACAGGCTATCACCTGCTTTTACAGTAAATTGCTGTCCGGCTATTTTTACAACTGCTAACATATATCCCAAATTTTAGGACGGCGAAGGTATAGGTTTTCTTCTAAAATCTATATTTTTTTAGGCATGTTTTTCAGTAAAAGTGGATATTTTGCCCAAGTTACAGTCAATTTGCACTTTAGCAACACTAAAATCACCCATTAACCGGCCCCGGAAAGGTCTCAAAAGCAGTCAAAACTTACCTTGGAATGAAAAAACTCCTGAAGCCGTTACAATATATATATACCATTTATGCAGTCCTGGTTTTTGTTGGATACTTATTAGTAGTGTTTCCGCTGGTGGTATTGGCCTCGTTTTTTGGTAAAATAAGGGGTGGCAACTTTTTAAACAGGATCTGCTGGCTTTGGGCTGATATACTGTTCCCTTTGTTGGGTATGCACCACAGAAATATCTATAAAGCTCCACATGACAATTCTAAACAATATGTATTTGTATTTAATCATATTTCTTATTGGGATATTCCGGTTATCATGAAAACGGTACGCCGCCAGCATTTTCGTGTGTTGGGAAAAGCGGAGATGGGTAAGATACCCTTGTTTGGTTTTATGTACCGGCAGGCTGCAGTAACGGTGGACAGGAGCAGCCCGGAAAACCGGGCAAAAAGTGTATACCAGCTAAAATCTGTTATCAGTAAAGGCATTTCTGTTGTAATTGCCCCGGAAGGAACTTTTAATATGACCCATCGGCCCTTAAAAGATTTTTATGATGGTGCATTTCGCATAGCTATTGAAACACAAACACCCATTAAGCCCTTGTTGTTTTTGGATGCGTATGACAGGATGGGTTATGAAAGTATTTTCTCGTTCACGCCCGGCAGATCAAGATCCGTTTTTTTAGAAGAAGTGCCGGTGGAAGGATTAACCATGGAGGATATGCCCGCATTAAAAGAAAAAGTGTATAAAATGATGGAAGAAAATTTGATTGACTATAAAGCATCCTGGATTAAGCCTTAATTATGTTTTACTTTTGACATCTTTTTGTAACCAACATTTGTTTTTCATGTCATCAGCGTTGTGCCTGCCCGCCGTACAACTTTGGCCGGCGGGTCACTCACTTGTACTTATTGTTTCATGGCATCGGAAAGTATTTGTTTAACCCAGGTTCTTTTTCCAAATGAAGGACACCGCTAACATATTTCAAACAGCGCTTTTAGCAGAAAAAGTGATCGCTTATGCTGAAGTGATCCTCCCGTTAGCCTTACCCAATACCTATACTTACAGCATCACTGAAAAATACCAGGATAAAATACAACCTGGCTGCAGGGTGGAAGTGGCGCTGAAGAACAAGCGCTATGCAGGAGTGGTAAAAAAGATCAGCACACAGCAACCGGCTTACGAAACCAAGCCCATTTTAAATGTACTGGATGAAGAACCCTTATTGTATCCACAGCAACTTCAATTGTGGAACTGGATAGCCGGTTACTATATGTGCAGTGAAGGCGAAGTGATGGCGGCTGCATTACCTGCTCATTTTAAACTTAGCAGCGAAACCATTTTGCAATTCAATGATGAATACGGCGATGATTTTTCAGACCTGAGCAACGATGAATACCTGGTGGCCGAAGCACTGCTTATAAAAAAGCAACTCAACCTGAACGAGGTGCAGCAGATACTGGATATCACCCATGTATATCCTGTAATAAAAAAATTAATTGAAAAGAAGGTTTGTACTGTATGGGAGGCATTGAGCGAACGGTATAAAAGTAAGAAGGAAAATTATGTAGTGCTTAATCCACAATATAACGGCGATGCAGCTTTAAGTGAGCTGCTGAACAATTCACCTGCCGGACAGGCAGGCTGGAGCAAAGCACCCAAGCAAATGGAATTGCTATTAGCCTATTTGCATCTTTTAAAAACCGAAGGCGAAGTAACACAACCTGAACTATTAAAAAAATCAGGCGCCACCGTTGCACAGCTAAAAGGACTTGTTGATAAAGCTGTTTTATTTATTGAGAAACGAAGTATCGACAGGATCAAATCCGTGCCCAAGGCAATGCAGGTTGAATTTGAATTGAGTCCTGCACAACAAAAAGCTTTTGAGGAGGTACAACAAAGCTTTACCAATAGAAATATTTGCCTGTTGCATGGTGTTACCGGCAGTGGCAAAACACAACTCTATATTAAACTGATTGAACAGTATTACAACTTAGGAAAACAGGTATTGTACCTGCTGCCGGAAATTGCATTGACGGCACAAATGATCCGCCGGTTGCAAACACATTTTGGCGGCAATATTGCGATCTATCATTCTAAATTTAATAATAACGAAAGGGTAGAGTTGTGGAATAAAATTAAAACAGGTGAAACAAGAATTGTGCTTGGGGCAAGAAGTGCGTTGTTTCTTCCTTTTAAAGAATTGGGATTGATCGTTGTGGACGAAGAGCATGACAGTTCATTCAAACAATATGATCCGGCACCCAGGTATAATGCGAGGGATGCGGCTGTTTATTATGCTTCTTTGTTTCCGGTTGGCACACCGGTCGGTACCGCAGGTCAGACCGGCATCATCGCCACACCGGTCGGCACCAAAGGTCAGACCGGCTTCACTTCAGCAAAAGTTTTACTAGGCAGCGCCACACCATCCATAGAAACCTATTTCAATGCACAAAAAGGTAAGTATGGTTTGGTTGAATTAAATGAAAGGTTTGGTGGTATCACACTCCCGGCCATTGAAATAATTGACACAAGAAAAGTAGTTCAAAAAGGCAAGGTCATGCTGTCTCCGCAATTGAAAGAGGCCGTTGAAAAAACAGTGGCTGCGGGCAGGCAGGTTATTTTGTTTCAAAACAGGAGGGGATATTCACCCTACATTATTTGCGGCACTTGCGGTTATTTACCCCAATGCAAAAACTGTGATGTTACGCTGACCTTACATAAATTTTCGAATAAAATGCATTGCCACTATTGCGGCACTACTTATCCAAAGTTAGTTGAGTGTCCTGCCTGTGGCACGGTAAACTGGATGGAGAAAAATTTTGGTACAGAAAAAATTGAGGAAACCATCGAAGCAGATTTTCCAAATATTCGGGTGGCCAGGATGGATGTTGATTCGGTGAGAGGAAAAACAGCACACGACAGCCTGATCAAATTATTTGAACAGCAGCGTATAGATGTGTTGGTAGGCACACAGATGGTGGTAAAAGGGCTCGACTTTGAAAAGGTAAGCCTGATTGGCATTTTAGATGCAGATGGTTTAATGAGCTTTGCTGACTTCCGGGTGAATGAACGGGCCTTTCAATTGATGGAGCAGGTGAGTGGCCGTGCCGGACGAAAAGAGGAGCAGGGGAAAGTGATGATCCAGGCCACGCAGGTGAATCACCCGGTGCTGCAATTTGTGCAGCAGCATGATTATAAAAAAATGTATGCCTTTGAGCTGGAGAACAGGAAAGAGTTTTTTTATCCCCCGTTCAGCCGGATCATTAAAATAACGTTGAAGCATAAGTCAAAAGATACGGTGGACGATATTGCTGAAAAGTTAGGGCAGGCATTGATGAGGGATCTCAATAATTTTGTGATTGGTCCGGCAGCACCGGTCGTTGGCAGGATAAGAAACCAGTACCTGATGGAATTGTTTATCAAACTACCGTTGGATATGAAAAAGATAGAGCGGTATAAACAGGTGATCAGGAATCATTTTAATTTGCTGCAGACGGAACAGCGTTTTAAGAGTGTAGTGATGATTGCGGATGTGGATGCTCAGTAGGAAAATTTGACAATGTGACAATTTGTTGATTTGGTAATTTGATGATTTGAAAATTTGATGATGTGAAAATAGCAGCGCAGGGGAAATTGATCTTATGTTGAATGATATTTTTTAATGGTAAAAAATTGAAGGATGCAGGTACTTGAAAACATATCGCTTAAAAAATACAATAGTTTTGGCATCGAAGCCTTTGCGGCCTGCTTCAGTAATTTCAAAACTGTGGACGAGGCACGTGAACTGATTGCATTAAATAGAACGAGCAACCAAAAACGGGAAACACTGATCTTAGGCGGTGGCAGCAATATCCTGTTTACAAAAAATGTGGACGGGTTGGTATTGAAAAATGAAATCACTGGTATTGAAAAAGTAGAGGAAAATGATGAGCATGTGTATATCAAAGCAGGCGCTGGTGTTAACTGGCATAGCCTTGTATTGTATTGCATCGAAAATAATTTTGCAGGCATAGAAAATCTGTCGCTTATACCCGGCAATGTGGGGGCTTCTCCTATGCAGAATATTGGTGCGTATGGGGTGGAGATAAAGGATGTGTTTTATCAACTGGAAGCACTTCATGTTGAAGATGGAAATTTGGTTACATTCAATTTAGCTGATTGTGCTTTTGGCTACAGGGAAAGTATATTTAAAAGAAGATATAAAAATCAATTCATCATTACTTCGGTTACATACAAGCTGAATAAAAAACCATTCTTTAATACTTCTTATGGCGCTATTGAACAGGAACTGGAGAAGATGCAGGTAAAGGAATTAAGCATTCGTGCTATATCCGACGCCGTTATAAATATCCGCAGCAGTAAATTACCCAACCCTGCTGAGATAGGTAACGCCGGCAGTTTCTTTAAAAATCCTGAAGTACCAAAAGACCAGTTTGATAATTTGAAAAATGCTTTTCCAAATTTGGTTGGATATGTTTTGGAAAACGGGCATGTGAAGCTTGCAGCTGGCTGGCTGATTGAGCAATGTGGCCCGCAGGATACTGTGTCATGGAAAGGCTATCGTGCGGGAGATGCTGGTTGTCATGCAAAACAAGCGTTGGTATTGGTAAATTATGGTAATGCCACAGGTGCTGAAATCTATTCTCTAAGCTCAGCAATCATTCAAAGTGTAAAAGAGAAATTTGGAGTGCTGCTGGAGAGAGAGGTTAATATAATATAAAGTATAACAGTAAGCTTTTACCTTTGTTTCAACTAAAACAATCAAAATGAAATCACTTCTTTCTACAGTTAGCTTTCTGCTGCTTGCTTTTTGTAATAACGTGCATGCACAGGCAAAATCGGTGTTTGTTTAATTGGGCGGGCCTGGGCTTGCTTCAGTTAACTATGATATGCGTTTTCAAAAAACTGAAGGTGGCTTTGGTGGCCGCATTGGTATTGGTGGATTTAGTATCAGCGAAGACGGTACCAGTGCATCTGCTATATTTCTGCCAATAGGGGTGAACTATCTTTTGGGCAAGGACGAAAGAAATTATTTTGAAATTGGCGGCGGGATAACTCCTGTTTTTATCAATGACAATTCAAGCGATGGAAGTTTTACCAGCACATTTGGGCACTTGAATTTTGGATACCGGCTTCAGCCTAAAAACGGCGGATTTCTTTTTAGAGCAGGCATCGTTCCGATTTTTAATAAAAACGGATTTATCCCTTATTATTTTGGATTGTCTTTTGGATATAAGTTTTAAAGAATGTTCACAATACAAAAAAGGCAAATGATCTTTTCATTTGCCTTTTTTTATCTTATGTCTTTTTATTAATACCGGTTTCTCGGTTTGTCAAAATCCGGCCGGCTGTTATAACCACCGCCACCTGGTCTGGGACCGCTTCCTCCGGGTCTTGGTCCACCACCGCCACCACCGGGTCTGTCTTCTGCAGCTTTTACCACCAATGGTTTTTTACCAAGTGAAATGTCATTCAAACTTTCAATCGCATCTTTTGCTTCTTCTGATACGGGCATCTCTACAAAGCCAAAGCCCTTGCTTTTTCCTGTTTCCCTGTCCATCGCAACCTTGGCAGACATTACAGTTCCAAATTTTTCAAAGATTTCCTCTAATTCCGCATCGTCCAGGTCATAGGGTAATCCGGCAACAAAGATTTTCATTTCAATTAGTTTTTTGTAAAAATAAGAACTTTATCAATCAACCCGGTTAAGAAATTATTTTTGATTTACGGAAAAATAAATACCCGCTAACCTGCTAAAAAAGAAGCGGCACTGGAATTGTCCGGCACCGCTCTTACCATACAAAGAAAACTTATTGGTTAACCCTCAAATTACCGCCTGTAGCCACGGTGATACTTGCTCCGGGCTGTACCGTAATACTTTTACAGTTTGCAGTTACGCCATTGGCCACGGTGGGACTAAAAGGCCTGTTGGCGGGTATCAGCACCGGGTTGGCTGCACCCGGCACCAAGTTGGTACTCCAGTTAGCAGGATTGTTCCAGGCAATGCTTGTATTACCAACCCATTGGTAGGTATTGTTGCTTAATGTGCCACCTGTAAAATCAATCTTATTATCCATTCCCCATGCACCATATTCATCCAGCACCCTGAATCCAAGTTTGTGCACCCCATTGGGAACAGTAGATATATCTGCATCAAATATCAGGTTGGCAATATTGGTGGCTGCGGTAATAGTAACTGGCGTGGCCCGTCCATACCCAGGATCGGTGTCTACATAGTATTCTACTCTCACCACTTTGGGAACAGGAGTTGCTGCAACTCCTGTGTAAGGTTTTAAAAATATCCATTTGTTATCAAGACTCCATCCTCCATTGGCATCACGGCTGCGGATACCCACAATATGCACTCCCTGTGCAAGTGGAGTAAGATCAATATTGATGGCAAGGTTCTGCAGGTTTTGCGCTGCGGTAATGCTGATAGCTGTACCATTTCCATACCCAGGGTCTTTATCTAAAAACCATTCAACCCGGTTGATGTTGGGCGCTGCTGGCGCTGCCACGCCTGTAAAAGGTTTCAAAAACAGCCATTTGTTGTCGATACTCCAGGCGCCATTGGCATCACGGCTGCGGATACCCACAATATGTACACCCTGCGCCAAAGGAATGAGGTCAATGTTGATGGCAAGGTTCTGCAGGTTTTGTGCTGCTGTAATGCTGATGGGAGTGCCGTTCCCATATCCCGGGTCCCTGTCTATATACCACTCTACCCGATTGATATTTGGTGCTGCAGGAGGAACTATATTAGAGAATGGTTTTAAGAAAAGCCATTTGTTATCTATACTCCAGGCTCCATTGGCATCCCGGCTGCGGATACCCACCATGTGTACGCCTTGCGATAATGGAGCTATATCAAGGTTAAGCGTGGCTGTTGCATTGGTAGTACCAGCAAAGCTAAGATTGGTGCCATTTCCGTAACCCGGATCAGCGTCGATGTAATATTCAATCCTGTTAATGGCAGGCTGCGCCGTCGACACCTGGTTAATTACCAGGAATGACCATGCCAATAACAGCATTCTTATTTTTATAAAGTCTTTCATGTTACTTTAATTGAGTTGCTGTCAGTCATTAGTTGTTTCCTTTTGTACTCAGGTTGATTTGTATGGTACTGCCGGGAGGATTATTGCCTTGTGGTGAAGTGAGCAAATAAATGGAAGGTATGGAAGGCAGGCCCGATAATTTGTACGGATAATTTCCCGTAAACATTCCTATAGCAGTATTGCCTGTACCAACAGTGAGTGCCGGGCTGCCGGCTTTTAGCTGAAACCTGGCATCGGCACTGGTGGTACCAATCAATGGAAAGGCCGTGAAAATGTTAGCTGCGTTCGCAATGGGTGTAATTACATTGCCGGTGCCGGTTCCCCAGTTAATGGGGGTTTGCGATTGCAATGCCAAATTATAATTGAAAACACTATTGCCACCGTTGGCAAAAACAAAGTAGTTAAAATTACTGGCTGCAACACTGTTGGTATAACTCAGGAAAATATTGTTTTGTACAACATAAGCACCTGCACCTAGTTCAATACCCCCTGAATAGGACATGGTAGTTGCACCTCCGTTCAGATTATTTGCGCTTTGTGTACCATCAAATGCCCATACATTGTTGGAGATGTTGCCACTGTAAGTATTGCCGGCAGGCGTGCTGAAACTGTAGATCAAATTATTGCTCACATTCATATTCAAACAGCTTGAAGCATTGCCAAAGTATTGGGCAATATTAACCCGGTAGTTTTGCAGTATTTGCAGGTTGGTTATCGTTCCTGCCGGATTCAGCGACGTGACATAAACAAGAATATCCCGGTTTCTTGACACCGTTATATTGCTGTCGGCAACGAAAATTGTCCCATCATTAAATCCAGAAATGACAGAGCCATCACTTCCTCCACCAAATGTAACCTGGCTAATGGTGGCGATACCGGCAAAAGCCTGTTGGTTGGCATTTCCTTTTGGTGTACTGTTTGGATCAAGCCAACTGCCCGGACCAAGAATGATCAGCTTTTTCGTGATGGTACCACCTACTGTATTATTTGGGAAAATGAGGATGGTATCTCCATTGGCGGCAGCTGTATTGGCAGCAGCAAAATTGATATAATCTGTTCCCGAAACAGGACTTCCAAAAAAACCAACCCTGCGGATCTTTGCAGTGGAATCAATGCTAAATAGTAAAACAAGAACCGAAATAAAGGCAAACTTTTTCATTGTGTAGTTTTTAATTATATATAAAGAAGATATTTTATTAAGTAGCTGGCATGCCACAGGAGGAATGGATAAAATGAATAGTGGGAGCGGACTGGTATTTGCTATATCAAGGTTTTGGTAATACTCAGTTTTAACTTGCTGTAAACATACCAGCAATATTTTTACAGGGCTGTTTGTAATTACTGTCTGGTGTTCTTAAATTATTAAATGGCAAAGCAACATCAAACAAGGTTTCGCTATGAGGGAGAAAGTGAATACATTCGGAAACTGTTAAACACTGTTATATGACAAAAAGGAGAAAGATAACCCTGTCGGTTGTAATGATTGCACCCCTGTTGGTTTTGACATACGTGGCATTTAATGGCTGGCATTTGATACCACAACCATTCATTACATACGGTGGTAAAGGCTCTATGGCCGATACCTCTGTTGCAGGATCACAGTACAGGCAATACTGCGCCGGTTGTCATGGTAACGATATGAAAACATTTGTAAATCATGAATGGAAATTTGGCAAGACAAGGTCCGCCGTTTTCAAAGCTATCAAGTACGGGTATCCTGTTACGGGCATGCCTGCATATGATGTTACATTCAGCGACAAAGAAACTTACAACCTCACGGATTATTTGCTGAAAGGAATAGCTGTAACCGCTGCTGCACCAGTGGAAGCAACAAAAGGTCCGGGTGTATTTCAAACAGACCTGTTGAAAATAAAAATTGATACGGTGGCCCGTGCAGGCAAAATTCCCTGGTGTGTTGGTTTTTTACCAGATGGTGACCTGTTGGTTACCGAAAGAGGCGGCGATCTGTACAGGATTGGAATGGATAGAAAACTTCAAAAAATATCAGGTGTTCCGCAGGTGATGGCCAAAGGGCAGGGAGGACTGTTTGATATATTACCTCACCCGGATTTTTCGTCTAACCAGCTTGTTTATATTTCTTACAGTAAAGCAGAGAGCGGAAACACCGGTAAAAGTACAACTGCGGTAATGCGTGCAAAACTGGAGGGAACTGCATTAAGTGAACAACGGGATATTTTTGTTGCCAGGCCTTACAGGAACACAGAGCATCATTATGGTGGAAGAATGCTGTTTGATAAAAATGGCTATCTGTTTATATCGGTTGGTGAAAGAGGAAATGAAAATAAAAGTTCACAATCAATCAGCAATGACCTGGGTAAAATTCACCGCATAAAAGAAGATGGCAGTATCCCGGAAGACAATCCTTTTGTTTCAACTAAAGACGCCAGTCCGTCAATCTTTTCTTATGGACACCGCAATCCGCAGGGTCTTTCGGTTCATCCTGTAACGGGTGCTGTTTGGGAAAATGAACATGGCCCAATGGGAGGGGATGAGATCAATTTGATTGTAGCAGGAAAAAACTATGGCTGGCCCGAGATCACCTATGGTATAAACTATAATGGAACACCCGTTACAGATAAAACCTCTCTGCCGGGAATGGAACAACCCTTGCATTTTTGGGTGCCGTCTATTGCGCCAAGCGGCCTGGCATTTGTGCAGGGAGATAAATATAAGGGCTGGGAAGGCAATGTGCTTTCCGGATCATTAAAATTCCGTTGGTTGAGTCGTTGTAAAACCGACGGCAACATCGTTTCAGCCGAAGAATCTATGCTGAAAGAAATCGGCAGAATGAGAGACGTAAGGGTTAGTCCGGATGGTTATATTTATGTAACAGTAGAAGACCCCGGCTATGTGTTAAAACTATTGCCCGTATATGAATAGAAAAGACCTTTACACTAACCAGCACATAAAACTGCGGCTACTGTAAAGATCTTTTGTAAGGGAAGTAAATTTTTTAGAGAACGATTACGCTATTAATACCGCCAAATTCGTTGGCTACTTCTTTATCAGCGGCTGGCTCATTCAGCCATTCGTTTTCGTTTACACGGTATTTAAACTGGTGTTCAGAGTTTTTAGGTAAGGATAACTCAGCGGTAAAGCTGCCGTCTTTTTTCTTGCTCATAATGATGGAGTTAGCCCAGTCACTGTTCAAGCCAAGGATTTCAACTGTTTCAGCATTTTCTACGTTAAAAGTGAATTTTACTTTGCAGTAATCTTTGGTTTTGTAATACGTCTTTTGTACCATTATTATATTGTTTTGGTTATTCTACGGCAATTAATACGCCGGATCAAAAAAGGTAACCCTGTAAAGTTTATTACAACTGTTTGCTGTGGAAAAGATGTAGATAAGGCCACGCAAATATTTGCAAATATTCATTTGTTATTATCATTAACATCACCAGCCTTTCATAACATTTTTGCGGCAAAAAATTGATATAGCTGTAATTATGGTACTTTTGGCACTGAAAAAATTTATATATAAGCATGGGCTGGATCATTTTTATCGTTGCCGCTATTGGCTGGCATGTTGGTTTGTATGGAATGTTTAAGAAAGCTGGCATTGAAGGCTGGAAGGCATTTATTCCTTTTTATAACACCTGGTGTATGGTGGAAAAAATGAAACTGAAAAAGTATTGGTTCTTTTTACAGCTCATTCCAATTGCCGGTCAGTTTATAACTATCTGGATCACTATCAAATTTGTTGAACACTTTGGAAGGTTTGGTGTGGGGCATCATGCAATGACAGTTTTTCTGCCCTTTATTTATTTTCCCTATTTGGGTTTTTCAAAAGGTGAAAGATATGCGGGCGAAAAAGTGATGCAGAATTATAAAAAATCTGCAACACGTGAATGGATAGATGCTGCTGCGTTTGCGGTGGTGGCGGCCACATTGATCCGCACATTTGTATTCGAGGCCTATACCATCCCTACACCATCTGAAGAAAAGACTCTATTGGTAAATGATTTTCTGTTTGTAAGCAAATGGGCTTATGGTCCCAGGATTCCTAATACACCGGTTGCCATGCCGTTTGTGCATCATACCATGCCATTTGTAAATGCCAAAGCTTATTCTGAAGCCGTGCATATTCCCTATACAAGATGGTTTGCCAGCCCGGTAACCAGAAACGATGCGATGGTATTTAATTTTCCTGAGAATGATACCCTTATCAATGATGAAGAACGCTTCGGATCAAAGCGTACTTATTATGCGGCCATCAGGGACGTTATGAGAGAATTAAAAGTGAATGAAGGCCAGGCAAGAAGTTACCTCGACCAGCAGTATGGCGATATAACGATTACCAGGCCGGTAGATAAAAGAGAGAACTTTATAAAACGTTGTGTTGCGATACCCGGCGACAGTATCAAAATTGAAATGGGCCAGGTATACATCAATAATAAAAAGCAGGATTTTTTTCCTCACTCTGAGCGGTATTATAAAGTAAAGGACCCTGCAACTTTTTCAGTTGATATAGATAGTCTTCATGCGCTGGGTATTAACGTCAATGCCAACCCGGAAATCAATGATGTGTTGGTAAATGCTTACGGAACAGATGCAACCCTCGTAAATATCACCAATGAAGAATGGAAAAATCTCCCCCAACAGGTGAAAGATAAATTTGAATATTTTACCCTGCCGCCGGACAATGGCGTATTTCCATATTATGACCTTTCAACCGGCTGGAGTGCGGATAATTTCCGACAGATGTGGGTACCCTCAAAAGGAGGCACTGTACAACTTACACCGGATAATTATATCCGTTACCAGCGCTGTATCCGTTCTTATGAGAACAATAAATTTGAAATGGTTGGGAGTAAGTTTTATTTGAATGATAAAGAAGTGACAAGCTATACATTTAAAATGAACTACTATTTCCTGATGGGGGATAACAGGCATAACTCACTCGACAGCCGTTATTGGGGTTTTGTTCCTGAAGACCATGTGGTAGGCAAAGCATCATTGATATGGTTTAGCTGGGAAAAAGGCCCGAGGTGGAACCGCATCTTCAAAACAATAAAATAATTACAGGTACTTTTATTTAAGTACTTATATTTATACCAGGAACGCAAAACCACAAAGTTGTCTTTGTGGTTTTTGTTTCTCCAAAGTTTTTTGGACACCAAAAAAGGATGCTATGGAGTTAAAAAAAATACAGCTTTCAATAGAAGTATACCGGTTTGCCGAAGAGTTACAAACTGGTGATGCAGAGTTATTATCAGCCGCAAGGGAAATAACTGCAGCAGCATATGCACCCTATTCGCAGTTTTTTGTCGGCGCTGCAGCAAGACTGGCCAACGGTGCTATTGTGAAAGGTACCAACCAGGAAAATGCTTCTTATCCTGTTGCTATTTGTGCAGAACGTACCCTGATGTCTGCCGCTGCTACCTTATATCCCGGGGTGGCAATAGAGGCAATGGCCATCAGTTATGATAATAAAAATGGCAAGAGCAATAAGCCCATATCACCCTGTGGTGTGTGCAGGCAAATGCTGACTGAATTTGAAGACCGTACGGGCCGGGAAATGAAGATCATTATGAGCGGACAAAAAGGTGAAGTATATATTGTGAATACTGCCAGGGAATTGTTGCCCCTTACTTTTACCTCGGTTGATTTGAAAGGATAGTATAACCTCAACAATAAATTTAGTGGTATGAAACTTATGCTGATGTTAGTGCCTGTTTCACTGGTTTATTTTTTTTCATTTACCCCTCAACAAACCCCTCCCTTTCAAAATATACAATATAGCGTTGAGCACTCAGATTCTTCCACAAAACAATGGATAGAGGATTTTAAAATATTCAGGAGTGCTGTCTATCAAAATGATAAAGCAAAAGTTGGGGGATTCTTTACATTTCCTGTAATGAATCCTTCTGATGAAATTTGGTTTTTGGTGTTATCAGAAAAAGAAAGGGAAGCAAAAAAGCTGACCAATAACATCACCCCTTTTACCAAAAGTGATTTCAATAAATATTATAAAAAACTTTTCCCGCCGGCATTTATTAAAACAATACTCAAGATAAAATCTGCCGAACTTTTTAATAAAGGAGAAACCCAGTCTGATCCATTCAGAGAGGGAAACACAACACATACAATGTTTGCTTCGGTTGATAAAGAAACCAGCATCCTCTCATTGAACCTGTCTTACAATACGGTGTGGAAAGATGAAAACGGTGAAATAACGGATGGAGGAGAAAGTACTGTTATCTATTCTTTTAAAATAACAGACAATGCACATTTACAGTTTATGTATGTACGCCTTGCAGGATAATTAAAATAAAGTCTGCACCCCATTGGCATATTTTCCTTCATGCTCCAGCAGCCATTTTTTACGCCACAATTCACCAGCATAGCCAGTCAGGCTTCCATCGCTGCCAATCACACGGTGACAGGGAACAATGATAGCAATTTGATTTTTGCCATTGGTGGTACCCACCGCACGGATGGCTTTTGCATCACCCACCCGTTTTGACAATTCCAGGTAACTAATGGTTTTGCCATAATTTATTTTTAGCAGTTGCTCCCACACATTTTGTTGAAAGGGAGAGCCCTTTTGTTGTAAAGGCAGATCAAAGTTTTTTCTCTCGCCTGCGAAATATTCTTTGAGTTGTCCGGCACACAGGTTAATTAATGGGTGGCTGGATATTTCACTGACCGGGGTGTTTGCATCCTGTTTTATAAAAAGTACCGCATTGATCGCTTCATCTCCTGCATGTATGGCGATTTTTCCGATGGGTGTTGCTATTATATGTTTTACTTCCGGCATGTATTTAAAAACCGGTGAATTTACAACGCAAAACCTACCGAAAAAAATAAATGCCTCATTGTGGAGAATGATATTAATTATACTCAAACAGTTGTTCGTTTGCTTAAAAAATAATTTCTTTGACGCATGAACCAGGAAGTAACGGCAGTAGATAAAAGTGAAGCAAGATTTATTGAAAAAGCAATGAATGCCATTGCCGATCCATGCCGTTTATCCATCCTGCAGGAAATTTCCCGTAAAGGCGCTGTCTGCTGCGGTGATGTGCAGGGACTAACCGGTTTGTCTCAGCCTACCTGTTCTCATCATATCAAACTTCTGTGCGATAGTAAACTCCTTGACTGCCGTAAAGAAGGCCGCAATCATTTTTTTACTTTGAATAAGATCAATTTTAAAAAAGTGAGTTTATTTATGGAGCGGTTTCATCAATAGGCAAAGGTCAATGGTCAATGGGCAATGGTGAATGGTGAATAAGCAGGTACTCAAGTTTGCAAAGGGGCAATATGGAGGCGATAAAGTTTTTTATTTCGACACCTGTCATATCAATCATACCCTTCCTTTTTCAATCATCATTAAAAATCCATATCACCCAACCCTGCATCCATTCTTAACTTGTTTTCCCGGTTGTAATAACACCACCTCATTATTACAGGTTGTCAGTTGCCAATAGGCGATAATTAAGAGAGCAGGTAATCAAGGTCGGAAGTGAAGAGGCAACTTTTTTTGCGCTGGCAAATCATATCAATCATACCCTTCCTTTTTCAATCATCATTAAAAATCCATATCACCCAACCCTGCATCCATTCTTAACTTCTTTTCCTGGTTGTAATAACACCACCTCATTATTTTCATCATACACGCCCAATACCAAACACTCACTAAAAAAATTGGCGATTTGTTTGGGAGGAAAATTTATCACGGCAATTACCTGCCTTCCTTTTAATTCATCCACATGATAATGTGCAGTGATCTGTGCAGACGATCTTTTAATGCCGGAATCTCCAAAATCAATCGTCAATTGATACGATGGTTTTTTTGCTTTTTCGAATGGAGCAGCGGCTGTAATTGTTCCCACCAGTATCTCTATTTTTTCAAAATCGGCCCAGGTAATCATTGCTGTTTTTTTTATTCTGATGAAATAAAGTATTTTAACAGGCCAAATTAGTAAATATGGCGCTTGATATAAAAAAGGTTACCATTTCCGATGTTTCATCAGTTGCATTGCTGTTTGATGCCTACCGCGTTTTTTATAACCAGCTTTCCAATTTGCAGGCTGCATTTGATTTCCTCGAGCAGCGGGTATCAAAAAATGAGTCAACTATTTTTTTGGCAGTGATGCGTAATGAACCTGTTGGTTTTGTACAATTGTATCCGGTATTTTCCTCCGTACAAATGAAAAAATCATGGATACTCAATGACCTCTTTGTAGCAGAAACTGCCCGTAACCAGGGAATAGGAGAGGCCTTGCTGCAACAAGCAAAACAATTTGGCAGAGAAAGCGGTGCTGCCTATTTATTATTACAAACCGGTTCGGATAACTACAGTGCACAATCAGTGTACGAAAAAAATGGATGGATAAAAGCACAGGATTTCTTTTATGAGTATCCGCTGTAGCCTAATGGTATTGACTGGTTCACTCCCGGAAATGTTGCCGCCAGGTTAATGTAGTTTTTTTTGAAATCAAGAACTTGCTGGTGAAAAAAGCATTTTCATTACACCAGCAGCATATGTGGTCGCAAACCCGTTCCCCGTATAACAACCAGTTTACCTGCCCGATTTACCGCTAAAAAAAATAACACATGACTACTGCTATCAGTCCTGTCGGCAAATCAGAAAGGATCAGTTCAATGGATATTATCCGTGGCATCGCTCTTTGCGGTATCCTGCTAATGAATATTACCGGTTTCGGTTTATACAAAGCTTACGATGATCCCACAGTGAATGGCGGCGCCAGTGGATGGAACCTTGATGTGTGGTGGATTAACAGCATATTTTTTGAGGGTACGATGCGGGGGATGTTCTCCATGCTTTTTGGAGCCGGTATCCTGTTGTTTACAGGCCGTTCTCAAAACAACGCCAGTATTGTTACGGACCTGTTTTTTCGCAGGCTGCTTTGGATGGTGCTGTTTGGCATTATTCATTGCTATCTTTTATTGTGGCATGGTGAAATATTATATTGCTATGGCATTGTAGGCATGTTTGCTTTCAGTTTCCGGCACCTGGCACCTAAAAAACTGGTAACCGGCACTGTTATATTGTTGTCGCTGGCCACCATATGGAATATAAAAGACTATTACCAGGATAAAAAGTTATATGAAACAGCTGCTGCCGCCACCAGTAAAAAGGATAGCGGGCAAGTCCTGTCAAAAGACCAAACAGCAGCAATTGAAGACTGGAATAAAAAACTACTTGACCGTAAACCCAGCACGGAAAGCAAGCAGGAAGGCATTGCCGCCATGCATAAAGGTTATTTTAGTGTGGTAGGGCATATGGCAGCGGAGAACCAGTTTATGCAGACCATATTTCTTTACCGTTACAACTTCTTTGACACGCTGGCCATGATGCTGCTGGGCATGGCATTTTTTAAATGGGGTATCTTAAAGTCGGCGCTTTCTAACCGCTTTTATATTTTGATGGCCTTGCTGGGTTACGCTATTGGATTGTCTGTAAATTATTATGAAGCGGACCTGCTGTTGTCAAATCAGTTCTCTGTGATGTCTCTTAATAAAAGTTACCTGACATATGATGCAGGCAGGCTGCCGACCACCTGCGGGCATATCGGCCTTATCATGCTTTTCATAAAGTCTGGCTGGTTGTCTTTTTTACAAAAAGCACTGGCGGCTGTGGGGCAAATGGCTTTTACCAATTATATTATGCATACCCTCATTTGTAATTTTATTTTTTTGGGCTATGGCCTGGCGTTATTCGGAACATTGCAGCGTTACCAATTGTATTATATTGTTTTTGCGGTATGGATACTGCAGTTGATTCTTAGCCCGCTATGGTTACGCTATTTTCGCTTTGGCCCTTTAGAATGGTTATGGCGCAGTCTTACTTACTGGCAACGGCAGCCCTTTAAAAAACAGGAAAAAGAAGAGCTGGAGTAGAGACAATTTTTTTTTATTCCTCCAGTCCGCCTTTTCTCTTGGCTTCTTTTTTCTCTGGCCACTTGCCTGGCTCACCAGTTTTGCTGTTGATTGGTAATACAGCTTTTTCACGAGATACTTTTGCAGGTTCTTCACAGGCCATATAAGCCAGCACAGCAGCCAGGATAGCATTACTGCGTACATCGTCAAACACTATTTTGTCATAGGTGTCCCTGTTAGTATGCCAGGTATAGCTTCCATACAACCAGCTGTTGGAACTTAATGAAAACGCCGGCACACCAGCTGCCACAAACGACGCATAGTCAGAACCACCCCGGTCGGGCGCTCCCGGAAAACTTGTTTCTATGTTGTCTTTGATATTGGAGGGCACCTTGCTAAGCCATCTTTTTAAATATTCATAGGAATGTAAAAAGCCCTGGCCGCCAAGACTCACCACACGTCCGGTACCATTATCCTGGTTAAACAACACTTGTATCTTATCCACCATTTCAGGGTGGTCTTCAATAAACGCTCTTGATCCATTCAAACCCTGTTCTTCACTTCCCCAATGGCCCACAAGAATGGTGCGTTTAGGATTGGGATATATTTTTTTCAGTATACGCAGTGCTTCCATCATTACAATAGTACCAGTGCCGTTATCAGTAGCACCCGTGGCCCCATCCCAGGAGTCAAAATGAGCCGACAGCATAACATATTCATCCGGTTTTTCTGTTCCTTTTATTTCTGCAATGGTATTAAAAGTGGGCATTACCCCCAGCTCTTTTGAATCTGCCTTCACACTTATTTTTGGCCTGGCACCAGATTCGGTCAGGCGGTATAGGGTTGCATAATCTTCCAATGCAATATCAACCGTTGGAACTTTTATTGTGTTGGCGCCAAAAATTTTATTGGATCCAAATCCTGCTGACCAGTAAGAAGTTACGATACCAACAGCACCCGCATTTTCCAGCGCTCTTGCCAATTCCTTATTACCGTAGCCCGTTTTGCTGATGCGTTTACGCCAGGCATCCGTTTGCTCTGTACGTGCCTTCTTCATTTTGTCAAAAGATTCTTTCAGCCCAAATTCCTGCCAGTTATAATCCGGCCGGCCAGTTGGCTGACACATAGAGATCAATACAAACTTTCCTTTTACATTGGGTAACCATTGCTGAAAGGCAAGCGAATCGGCTACATCAGCTAATATGATCGTTTCAGCACTTATGGTTTTTCCATTGGTGGAAGGGCTCCAGGCCAATTGCATTCCGTCCAAAGTTTTTACCCTTGGGTGTACCATGTCGATATGCGTAATACCTCTTTGCCAGCCACGCCACTGGCCCCATTGCTCATTACGGGCAGCAATACCCCAGTTACTGTATTTAGCCACGGCCCAGTCATGAGCCTGTTTCATTTGTGGAGAACCTACCAGTCTTGGTCCTATACTGTCCAGTAATTCATACGCCAGTTTTTCCAGTTGTGAATTTTCAGTTGCTTCTTTTACGATGCCTGCCACAACAGCAGAATCTTTTGGTTGTGCATGGCTGATAAAAGCGGGCAGCAAAAACAACTGCAGAATACAGAGGCGGATGTAATTCATAATAATAGCGATTTTTAATACATGGGATTTACCAGCGAATGTATTGAATAACAGGAAAAGCAGGTCAGGAATCTGAAGTTTTTGAAAAGCGGCATATATGCTTTTGATATATTGATCATATGTGTAAAGGTCATTTATGCAATTTTACTTTCCCAGGCATCCGGAAGTTTATTATGTTCAAATACATTTCAACTTGCTTACTCTCCTGTGCTTTGATCACGGGCACATTGGCCCAGCCAGGCTTTTCACTTGCACCCCTGCGATTCAAGGTTTTTTATAATGGAGAAGATTTTATCCGGCGTACCGAAAAAGATATTGTGCTGGAATGGCACAGCAGTACTACCAACCACTGGCAAAAAGCAATGGTGCAAAACGGTGAGTTTATCACCGGTGCCGTAGATGCTAAACGAAACCCGGCAGACATTAAGATCTATCGCAGGGGCAGCCTGGATACGATGTTCATCAGGACCTCTCAATCGCTTCATCATATCCCCTTTCAATCGGGGCAATTTGTATTTGACCATAATACAGCACCGCTTGCCAATATGAAAGCCTTTTCTGCTACACATATAATCAACCAGCATTGGAAATACTTCAGCATTTCAGCAAAGGATACACTGCCATTGTTGCAGAAACAACGGTATGTGTATATGGACAAAGACCTCTATCCGCATGATTTTGAAGAACCGAATGAACCAGGTGTACAGTACAAAGGATTTCAAAAAAGTGAACACATACAAGCAACTGATGAGGATGAATACGAACTGTATATGGAATTAGGCCAGCTGTATTACGCACCAGCCCTGTCTTCTTCCGTATACTGCATCGGGTATGTAAATGACTTGCACAAAGAAATAAAAGATTACCGCCCCTGGTTATTAGAATCAAAAGACGGATGCCGTTCATGGTCAATTCGGTTTGCCCTACAGGAGGCCGACGCACAGTTGGTGAACATCAACGACAGGGGGTTTGTTTTTTTTAGGGAAAATGAAAGAACAGTATTCATTACCTATGATGCTATTGGAAATCCCATTGATTCATCCGCAACAGAATCGCCCTGTAACGCTTTACAGAATATTTTTTCATCCTGTGACACAGATACTAAGTTCTCTACTATGCAAGGGGTGGAATCTTCCAGTCCTTATATGGCTACCCAATCTTCATCACATCTTTTTCACCGGCGGTTTACCAATGACGGTGTTCATTTTATTTCAATTGAAGGATTACCTTATCACCCAAATGAAATAAACCGTGCAGGTAAAAATGGCAACGAAGAAAAATTGTTAGAGCTTAATACGGGTGATACCTATGCTTATCTTACCGTTCGTAAAAACAAAGTAGTGGTGGTAAGCTATGATTACACTTTGGTGAGTGACAATTTTGGAAGCAGCTGGACTTACTACCGCAATGGATTACTTAATGGCGGCAACTGGAATTTTATCTGGCTGGATGACAATACATTGGTAAATGTAACACAGGAATTTGCTGATGTAATCAAAGTTGATTGAAATAATACTTGCGTTTATTGATGATGAACCGCAAATGAAAAATAGTTCTTTTTGCCTTGGTCGCACTTTTAAGCGGCTGTTTATAAGCGTCAGTCTTTTGCTGCGATGATTGGATCATTTCAAAAAATAAAATGGTATACGCAATAGATCAGTCTTTAAGCAATACATCATCCGGCACCGTTATCAAGCCTATGGCTTTGGAATGGGCAATAGCGTCCACACTTTGAGTAAATTGCAGCGTAGCTATATTTCGGCCCTGTATTTTTTTTAATACTTCTTCAGTTGCGGCAAAATTGCCGGGTGCAACATTCCGTATATAAACGGCGGCGATGCGCTCTCCGTATTTCTCTGTCAGTGTTTCATAAATGAAAGGATCTCTTTGAGAATTGTCACCAAACAGAACAAAGTGCTGTTTAGGAAAATGCACAAACAACCGCATGATGCGTAATAGTTTCCCTTCATGTTTTGTCTTGCCAGTTTTAAATAACTCGTACCATTTCTTTATTTGGCTCAGCAAAAAAGCACCCTGTGGTAACCTGTTGATGGAAAAAAATGTAAGGAGATAATCATACAGGTTCCATTCGCTGCTGGATACATAAAAAAATGGGTTTGGTTCGTGGGGTGTAGTGTGCGATAAAGCCAGCAACTGGTAATGCCGGTCTACGTCTTTAAATATTTTTCTTTGTGCCGGTGACTTAAAAAGCAGTTCTTTCAGTCGCTTCAGGGTAGTGGCTGAATGCGAAACCATCACGGTATCGTCTATATCAGAAATAAATGCATACTGCGTGATATGCGGCACTACTATTTCGCCGGCTGCTTCATACAAAGTGTTTGAATCATCCTGCAAACACACTTGCAGGTTATGTACTCCAGCCGGTGCACTCTCCACCGATTTCCATTCCAGTACAAAAAAACCATCTGCTTCAGAAACTGTTTCAATTGTTTGCCCCTTCCAGGTTGTTTTCACTGCCCTGTTTCCTGCAGGCTTTACCCTAAAGAGATGCAACAAATGAAAGAGATTGGTCCAGGCTCCACGGCTATTTACCTGCACGGTTTTTATGGGATTATTTAATACATGTCCAAATAACACCATATCATTGGTATGGCCATATCCCCGGTATAGTTTTAGCATTGTTTGGTTGCCCATGACGCTTCTGTAATTTAAACAGTAATATATGTTACCAGGTAATGACGTGCCAAATTTACTTTTCATCATCAATGCAGCTTCTGGCAATAATGATACAGACTGGGATGGAATGATCTCAAGCCATTTTAGTTATAAACCTATCAATGCCATTGTTTACTTTTTGCCCGAGAAATGTGATCTGCAGGAACTCAAGAAAAAAATCGCAGAGGTGAACCCGGAAAAGGTGATTGCAGTAGGAGGGGATGGTACTGTAAAACTAGTGGCTGAAGCATTGATTGAAACAGGTATTCCATTGGGCATTTTTCCTGCCGGTTCTGCCAATGGTATGGCAAAAGAACTGGATATACCTGTAGATCCAATCAAGGCTTTTGATGTGATAGAGCATGGCACAATCAAAAAGATTCACCTGGTAAAAGTGAATGACGAGATCTGCATTCACCTGAGCGATATTGGCTTTAATGCTTTTGTAGTTAAAAAGTTTGAGGAAGAAAACATTCGGGGCATGTGGGGCTACATTAAATCAGCCTGGGGCGTACTGTGGCAATATAACAGGATTGAGGTGCAGATCAGATCTGATGAAGGATATATCAAAAGGGATGCAGCCATGGTGGTAATTGCCAATGGAACCAGGTACGGTAATGGTGTAGTTATTAACCCACTTGGCACTTTGCAGGATCATCTTTTTGAAGTGGTCATTATCCGCAAAATATCATTCAGTGAAATATTCAAGATGCGCTTTTTGAGCAACCGGCTCAATGAAAAGAAAACAGAACTTTTACAGACTTCCAGTTTAGTACTTAGCTCTAAACGTTATGTTCATTTCCAGGTTGATGGTGAATACCTTGGTAAAACAAAAAAATTAGTAGCGGAAATAATTCCGGAAGCTATCAGTGTACTGGTGCCTGCCCGATAAACCAAAATACCAGCATCATTGTGAGCGTTCCAGATTAATAAATTTAACTGCTGCTCCAGGTCAGTTTCCCGTTGTTTCCTGCTGCTTCTTCAACAGGTCATCATTAGTAACACCTTTTTTCTTAGACACATTTTCTGTAAGTTTTCCAAAATTGTATGTTAATGCCAGTACAAGACCACGCCTGATACGGGTGTTAATATTGGTGCTGTAAAAATTGGGGTCCCTGATAATGTTTTTAAAGTCACGGTCTTTTTCAAAAAAATTAACACCTCTTACCGAAATGGTGAATTTTTCGTTGAACATTTTATAGTTGACAGCCAGGTTGTACCAGGTGTTGAATGGATAAGTGGTTTGAATAGTAACAGGGTCCTGCCACAAACCAATATAATTACTTACACTCAATCTGCTGGTAAATTGGTATCGCTGGCTGAAATTAAAATTACCACCCCATCCTTTATTGAACTGTGCTGCATCCGAGTTGTTCTTAATGTCAATATAGCGGAGAGAACCATTGATAAACAGGCTCCATTTTTTGGTGAGTTTGGTATTCAGGTTCAGGTTAAGGCTGCCCGTTATTTCTTTTCCAATATTGAGGCTGGTGGTTTTAGTGATGCCAGTGGAAGGGTCATAAAAAATATAATCCAGTATTTTATTGTCGCTGTAACTTCCTTCAATATTAACACCATAAAAAGTAGTTCCTTTTCCATAACGTACCTGGGCCGAAAGACTGTGGCTGGTTTGTGGCCCAAGATTGGGGTTGCCAAAAGAAATATTCAGTGAATCATTATTAAATACAAATGGATTCAGATCCCAGATAAAGGGGCGGGATAACCGCTTTGTATAATTAATGGTAAGCGTAATACTATTGTTTAGTTTATTTGATACCTGGAAATTGGGCAGCAGTGTGGTATAGTGATTTTTTACCTTGGTATTAGAACTGGTAAAATTGCCATCCACATTCGTGTATTCTACTCTTGCACCTGCACGAAAACTGAATTTCTTTATTTTAAAACTGTACATGCTGTATACACTTACTACATCCTGTGCATAACTGAAGCGGTCTGTGTTAGATGGATTAGGTTGAAATTTGTCATTTACATCATACTTAACAAGGCTTTCAAAATCGGAGCTTGCCCTGCGTAAAATGGCCTTTACACCACTTTCAAATCTTCCTGTTTTTCCCCACGGTATACTATGATCTGCCTGTAGTGTAAACTGGTTATTCTTTGCATTACTGTTGTTTTGTAAAAAACGTTCAGCATTGTTGTAGGTCTGCAGACTGTTAGCCTCCGATTCGCTTTTTCCAAACTCACTAAAAAATTTCACACTGAACTCCCTGTCCTTATTCTTTTTAAATTTTCGGATATAGTCAGTGCCTATACTGTAGCCCGGGGTATTTGTTTTGCTTTCCAACTGGTACAAACCATTAGTAGATACGGTATTGATAAAATCAGTAGTGATTTGCTGTTCAAAAATATTTTTTTCATTCCAGCTGTCAACATTGGCGTACAGGCTCACGGTGTTGAGTGTGTCAACTTCCCAGCTTATTTCTGCATTTCCAAATTGCCAGCCTTGTTCATTCCGCTTGTTACCGGCTAAGGTTCTTTTGCTAAATGCAGCCGTATTAACAGGTGTATTGGTAACAATGTTTGATAATGAAATGGGATCAGTACCGCCAAAATCATATAACAGACTGATGCCAACGTTGCCCAACTTTGCATTGCCGTTTACAGACAGGTCATTCAGTTTATCACTGGTTCTTGAAAACGACGAGATCGTACCGTTATAGCCAACCACTTTTTTCTTAGTGATGATGTTGATAAGTCCGCCAACACCTTCTCCATCATATTTTGCAGAAGGATTCGTGATCACTTCTATTTTTTGAATCAGTGCCCCGGGAAAAGCCCTCAACGCTTCTTTAATATTATTAGCGAACATGGAAGTTTCCCTGTTATTCAGCAATACCCTGAAATTTGATTTCCCGTTCACTTTTATATTGTCTTCACCATCCACACTCACAAAAGGTGTTTTTCGTAAAATCTCGATGGCCGTTTCTGATTTACTCCCCGGGTCATCTTCAACATTGAATACAACTTTGTCATCAGTTTGCTCTACCAATGGACGTTGTTGTTTCACCACCACTTCATTCAGGAGGGTGCTGGTTTTTTGCATTGACTGGTTTGCTGCCTGTACCGGGCGGGTTTCAACACTAATTTGTTGACTGCCTGATGCAAAGCCCAAATGGGAGAAATGGAGAATGTATTTTTCCGGCTGAATCTTATTAAAAACATACGAACCGTTTTCTTTGGTAAGGGTTGTTTGCAGTACAACAGCCTGTTCATTGGCTTTCGCCAAACGTACGGTCACCAATGAAAGTGGTTTACCACTGCTGTCTGCAACCATACCGGAAATTTTAGCAGATTGCGCCCGGCCTTCCTGGAAAAGGAAACAGAAAATGATACTGATGAAAAGCAGGGTTCGTTTAGTCATGGCTATTATTGGTAATAATTTTGAGTGATAAGATTACAAACTAATTCGCTTTGATATGGTAAAAGTTGATGAAAGGAAATGAAATGCATAGTAATGGGGGGATACGACTTTCATTAGTAGAATTACCTGGTTAAAATTTAACGGATGTAAACAGCAATTCCCTTTTAAACAAAAAGAAAAGCTCCTATTTTTACGGCCTCATCAAAATTTAACCATTCGATGTTTACCGGGTTTTGTAAAAAAATGACAGCAGCAGCTTTGTTCTTAGTGGTAGTAACAATTGCTGCAGGGCAGGCAGTGCAGGAGCCAAAGTCACCACCGGAAGGATGGAGCAAGCCCTATAAGCCTTTTCGTATTGCGGGTAACCTTTATTATGTTGGCACGTATGACCTGGCCTGTTATCTCATTACAACCAGCAAAGGAAATATTCTCATCAATACAGGCCTGGCTGCTTCTGCCACTCAAATAAAGAAAAATGTCGAAGCCATGGGATTTAAATTCAGTGATATAAAAATATTGCTCACCACCCAGGCGCACTACGATCATTTGGGTGCAATGGCCGTTATAAAAAAACAAACAGGAGCTAAACTGATGCTGAATGAAAAAGATGCTGCAGTTGTAAGAGATGGAGGAAGGTCTGATTATGCCTTCGGAGATACCGTGAGTTCATTTGTGCCAATAGAACCAGACAGGTTGCTGCAGGATAAAGATACCATTGCACTCGGCGGTATGAAACTCGTGATGCTGCACCATCCTGGGCATACAAAAGGTTCCTGCAGCTATTTGTTTACAGTTAAAGATAGTAAACGTTCTTATAAAGTACTCATAGCTAACATGCCTACCATTGTAACAGACAGGCCTTTTAATGAATTGTCTGCTTACCCTGGGATAACTGGCGACTATGGCTATACTATAAGCGAAATGAAAAAACTTTCATTTGATATCTGGCTGGCATCTCATGCCGGTCAATTTGATATGCATGAAAAGCACAAGCCGGGTGATACCTACAACCCCCGTGCTTTTTTTGATAAAAAAGGCTTTGACGCCTCTATGGAAGAATTAGAAAAGGAATACGTGGAAAAGATAAATAAATGATCTATCCTTTTAACTTTTCTTTGAAAAAATCCATCGTTCGCTGCCATGCCAGTTCTGCTGCAGCCTTATCATATCTTGGCGTGGTGTCATTCAGAAAACCATGGTTTACATTCGGATAAATATGAGCCGTGTATGCCTTACTGTTAGCCTTTAATGCTGCTTCGTATGCAGGCCAGCCTTCATTCACCCTCTTATCCAGTTCGGCGTAGTGCAATAATAGCGGGGCTTTTATTTTAGTCACCTCTTCAACAGGCGGCTGTCCACCGTAAAAGGGCACGGCGGCGGCAAGTGTGTCAATCCTGGTTGCCATCATGTTGCTGATCCATCCGCCAAAGCAAAAACCCACCACACCTGCCTTGCCATTGCACAGTGGATGCTTAACCAGATGTTCATATGCGGCAATAAAATCTTCCAGCATATCATTACGGTCACGCTTAGCTTGTAATTCCCTGCCAGCGTCATCATTGCCGGGGTAGCCACCCAATGGCGTGAGCGCATCCGGTGCTAATGAAACAAATCCGGCTACAGCAGCCCTTCTTGCCACGTCTTCTGTGTGCGGATTAAGACCCCTGTTTTCATGCACCACCACAATACCACCTAGTTTTTGAGTATTACCCGCCGGCATGGTAAGCAGCGCTTTTATAGTGCCGCCTCCCTTTGGCGAACTATAAGTGATATACTCCGATTGTATCCTTTCGTCATCAGCCTTTACCTGTATAGCATTTATATAATCCGGCATCAGGAACCCCATGAGTGAAGTAAGCGTAAGTCCGCCAACAGCATACAATGATAGCCGTTGCATAAAATCACGGCGGTTCACTCTATTGTGGGCATAATCGTCATACAGGTCAAAAACTTCCTGTTTGATATCTTCTTTTTTGATGTTGCTCATTGTAATTGATTTTTATAGGGATTAAAAGTAAGGAATCGAACTGCATAAATGGACATCTTTTATGAACAAATGAGATTTAAAATAAGACGTCTAACGGCAATAAAAAACCCTGCAAAAAATATTGCAGGGCCGATGTATCATAGGAAATTATTTTAAGCCACCTGGCTTGATTTGTTTCGGCCAGTAGCAAAGAACGCTGCTATTAGTATTATGAAAAGCACTACTCCTCCCCAGAACTGTGGCATACGGGAAACGACTTGCCATTTTGATTCATCTACTGTATCACCGTCAGCCGCAAAGGCCGAAAACTGTGTTAATAAGGCTGCAAAAAACATCATAACCCTGTTTATTTTATTAGTCAGCATCTTTTTCATAGTTATAATTTTTGGTGTATCAACACTTATAGAATAACCAGGCCAAATTGATTTATAGTTGTTTTTTTAAGGAAGCGGGAAATAAGTTCTACTGTATGTAGTATTGGTTCCATCAGTGTTGTAAAGATTTTACCCCGGTAAAATGTTTTGTTAATTCATTCTATAAACAGGACAATAAAATGATTTCTTAACCTGGTTCAATGCTGTTGTTTTTTTGCTACGCTACCTTTGTCTTTAAATTATATCATTATGGAAATGGGCGTAGGGATGTTTGGTGATCTGCACATCAACAATAAAGGAGAAATACAACCTGCCGGTCAAAGGCTGCAGGAACTGATTGAGGAAATAAAATTGATGGATGAAACCGGGCTGGATTTCTACGGCATTGGCGAACACCACCGTCCTGATTATGCAGTATCATCACCACAAATTATTTTGGCTGCGGCCGCCACCGTTACGAAAAATATAAAATTGGGAAGTGCAGTCTCTGTATTGAGTTCCGCAGATCCTGTAAAACTATACCAGGATTTTGCCACATTGGATCTTATCTCCGGCGGCAGGGCTGAACTGGTGGCAGGTCGTGGCAGTTTTATTGAATCTTTCCCTTTGTTTGGCAACAGCCTGGCAGACTATGATGCCCTGTTTGAGGAAAAATTAGAACTCTTGTTGAAAATAAATCATGAGAACCCTGTTACATGGAAAGGGAAATTCCGCCCCGCATTAGAGAATCAATTAATACTCCCCCGCGCTGTAAATGATCATTTGAGTGTATGGGTAGCCGTTGGTGGCACACCCGAATCGGTAGTAAGAGCAGCAAAGAATGGCCTGCCGGTAATATTCGCCATTATTGGAGGCAGCCCGGCCCAGTTTAAACCTTTGTTTGATTATTACCGGGAAGTATACCAGCATTACGGACACGATATAACTCAACTGCAGGTTGGTGTACACATGCATGCTTTTTTTGGTGATGACAGTAACACAACTGCTGACGAATACTATCCGGTGTATTCAGCGCAAATGGACAGGATTGGCCGCAGCCGTGGATGGCCTCCCTTTCAGCGACATCAGTATGATGCAGGAAGAAAGAAGAATGGGCATTTGATCATCGGCGATGTGAACGAGTCTGTAGATAAGATCATTCAAATGCATGAATTATTTGGTCTCACCCGTTTTTCTGCTCACATGGATGTAGGAGGGCCCTCGCATGCTTCCTTAATGAAGTCAATAGAGATTTTTGGAAATAAGATAGCCCCAGCCGTTAGAAAAGCCCTGAAAAGCTAACGGGTAGTTTATTGTAAGGCTGATGGCTCCACTTGATTACTCAGCAGCCATCCAAATGCTTCCCATTTTTTATCAACAGCTGTGCCGGCTTTCTTTTCAATATATTGTTTTGCCATGCGCTTACCATAATTGTAATTGATCACATAACTCCTGTTGGCTTTTATAAAACTAATCGATTTCACAGCAGCGGATTCATTCATTAATGAAAAATTTTTGAGCCAGTAAACTGCTTCTTTCTCTGTCATGGTTTTATTCATCAGGCCCCTGCATACTTCATTGCGGACAAAGTTTAATTCATCTCTTAACTCAAGTGCTTTAAAGTATAAACTGATATGGGTTGTGTCAATGCCTGCAAGCGGCAACAATACATTTTTTGCAAATTCAATTTTTTCATCACCCGGGAAAGCCAGTTCTATTCCGTAGTTAGCGCTGCCCTCAGCAATCAGTGACTGGGGACTGTACAAGGGGTAGAAAGAGATCTCCACCCAGCCTTTATCACGGTAAAGATTTTTTTCCAGCAGCATATTGTACACATGGTGGCCCGGGTAACTCTCATGACTGCCCACGTCAATCACCCTGTCGATAAAAATATCCAGGTCAGTATTTATCTGAATAACACTCCGGTAATTGCCTTTGTACCAGTTATAACCACTCCAGGGTTTATTGGTCACAAATTCCAAAGTAAAATTTTCTGTTGCCGGTAGTGCATAGTATTTTAAAGTGCGTTTCCTGCATTCTGCAATAGATGTTTTTAAAACGGTGTCCAGTTTTGTTTTTGGAATAACAAAGTGGTTGGCCAATTGCTGAAATCGTTCATTCACCGTACCAGGCCCTGGCAAAAGACTGTCTAGTTCGTTTGCGATCGCTTTAAAGTGCATTGTGTCATACACCGGCACAGTTACGCCATACAATTCTTTTGTTTCTATCTCAAAAGAAGCAGAGTCGCCGCCAAATAGTTTTATCCTTCTTTCAAATGCTTTTAGCTGCGATGTGATCCATGCTGAACGTTTGGCTATTGTATCATTTGCATTTCCTTCCAATGCTTTCAGGTCATTTGTAAGCATGTTCACTTCAGCAAGAAAACGGTCTTTCGGAAAAACACTGTCAGTTTTTACCATTGCAGGTTTTAGTGAATCAGGTCCATAATATGCATCTACAAAGCTTTCATCATATTGCCCGATGGCAAGCCCCAGCCGTACATATTTTTCTGCAAGGCTGTTAAGTTGTACGGCGTCGTTACTATTACTGGTATTCTTTTGTCCGCAGGAAAAAAACAGCAGCAGTACTGCCGGAAAGAAAATTTTATACATAACATTTATTTCAGTTGATGAAGATACGGCAGGACCATGCAAACCTGTATCCGTTTGTATTTTTTCTTTTCTTATTTTTAGCAAAAATATTCAAAGATGAGAAAGCAAAACGTGCTATACATTTTAACGAACGGGAGAGTGGCAGCGATTAATAAAAAAGATGGCGCCATTGTGTGGGAAATAAAATTAAAGGAATACGTTAAGAGTTCCATGCTCAGTGGCATAGGGCAAATAGTGAATGAAGGAGATAAATTATATATAGGAATTTCGGGTATCCTGATTTGTCTGTCTGCCAAAGACGGCTCCCTTGTGTGGAAGAATGAACTGAAAGGGTGGGGGTATAATTTTATAAGCATGGCCAATACCAGTACTGAAGCTGCAGGTGCCGCCACACAGGCTGCTGCTTCCGCGGCATTGATCGCATCCACTGCCGGTTAATCAGATCAACAGCCTTACTGGCGGGATACCAGCAATTTTGTATTGATGGTGTTTCCGTTGCAGTTGTACCGGGCAATGTACAGGCCCTGTGGCAGTTTGGCTATATCAAGCCTGGCTGCCGGGCTGTTTACACCTGCAGTAAGCACTATGATTCCACTACTGTTGATAAGAGAAATATTACCCGGACAGCTTATGCCGGTTATATTCAGAACATCACGGGCAGGGTTAGGCGAAATAGAAATGGTAATTGGTTGTTGTTTCAGTTTTATAGTTATTATATGACTATAGCTGCTGCTGCCATCCGCATGGGAAAACTTCAGCCGGTAATAGTTTTTTTCTGCTGTTGGGATATCTTTAAACTTTCCAGCCGAACCTGCTGACAATGTTGCTAACCGGTTGAAGTGAGCGCCGTCCGTACTTCTTTCTAATTCAATTTTAGTGTACAGCACAGGTTCCGCCAGTTGCCATTGCAAGTTGGATTCGTTGCCATTACTGTTACCTGTAAACGCAATTAACCCGGCTGGCACAACGGAAGTTTTGCTAAAGCTAATGTCATCAAAATATACATTGATTGCCGGTTGGTTAATATACAGCTGCGTCTGCAGTTTGATCCGCACCTTCCTGGTGCCGGCAGGCGCAGTCCTGGTATTGGAATGTTGTTGCCAGGCAGTTCCGGAACCATCAAAGTTAGACTGCCAGTCACTTCTATAGCTGGCACCTAATATTGTGTTGGCGCTGTTCATAAAATCAACCACAAATCTTCCGATATCGGTTTGATTGGATACGGGCGTCTGGATGTAACCACTAAAATCATATAACTGGCTGCCAGCATCTATGCTGCTGCTGTCGGCGGATACATCAATAATTTGCTCCAGTTCAAATGGACCGGTAAAATAAGTATCGCAGCCCGGGAAAAACACGGTGCCTCCAGTGGCTCCTGTTGTGTGATCGTAAGGATAATTGGCGGTGCCATTTGGTTTCATCGTCCAGTTCACCATATTATTAGTCGGTACCAGCAAACAGGTTAGGGCACCCTGGCTTAGTACTGTCCATCCGGTTCCTCTTGGCAAACTTTCAGCATCGGGATTAATTACCAGGTTTTGAGCATGCAGATTGATGAGTGTTATAACAACTGTAAAAGTAAATATGGATTTCTTCATAGCTGATTGGTTAAATCAAAAATACGTTTTTCGGTTGATTGAACAGTGGACCGGCATTTCAATTTTTAGGGTTGCCAGCCTTTGTACCATTATGCAGGATTATTGATTCTTTAAATTACCGGGAAATCAGCAGCCCGGGCTTTATTAAAAGGTTAGCCACCCTTTTTGAAGGTTGTTCCCTGTCACCCATTTTCGTTATTGCAATTGTCACCGGGTTTTTGCAATTTTGTTTCCACAAAACAACTTTTAATGCTGTTAAAAACGATCACCAGCGTTCTATTGTTCTTTGCAGCAAACTCCCTTGCTGCACAAATAACTATGGCAGATAAAGCCGACTGGTATCCTGTAGGACAAGTAAAGTCAATTGGTACACTGATAGCTAAACTGGAATACAGCATTGACGGCAGTGATACCACTTATTTCCTGTTAATGAAAGATTTTAAAAAGCAACAGGAAGTAAATTATTTTTCACTCAAATTTAAAGCAACCGGAAACGCATGCGCTCAATTCTATCAATTGCTAAAGTCATTTTTTGATGACAACAACCGGAAAAATAAGGATTACATGCAGACGTTTACGTTAGGTAATGCCGGTGTGAACCTGCAGCATTGCACGCTGATTGCAAAGCATGGCGTAAGGCTTACTACCAGGGAAGGATATATAAATCTTTCAGAAAAAGATATTGATAAGCTGTTTGGTAAAAGATAAGTTTTACTTACTGTCCCGTGCCGGTAACTCTCAACGAAAATCCCTGGCTTACAGTAACAGTTGCATAGGTAACAGGCAAAAACATCAAAAACAGCAGGAGGCTTTTCATATTGTAATAAAGGTTTTTTGCGATGCTAAGCAGTTTTTTCTGATTTAAGCAGAATCCGTTTATGAACAAGGGTTGAATAAAAGAGCGGACAGTGGCCACCTCGTTTATTTCCCCTGCCCCGTCTATAAACAATATATATTCCTATTTTTACGTTCTGCCTTGTTTAAGTATCTGTAATGGGAATCGAACAAACGAATAACGCTGGGTCCATTCTAAAGTACAATCCGCAATTTGACGGGTTGCGGTTTATTGCCGTTTTTTTTGTAGTGTGTTATCATTGGTTACCGACATTTCACCATAGTGCTGCGGCTGAGTTTGTGGGTGGTGGTAAATGGATTAATTTCTTTTTTGTGCTAAGCAGTTATCTAATTACAAGGATACTCATATCGGCAAAAGCAAAAGGCGAACAGTTGGGTATTGCAAGGCCAAAAGTGATACTCGTGTTTTTGCTCCGTCGTACCATCAGGATCTTTCCTCCTTATTATCTTTATTTATTGGCTTTGTTACTTATTCCAAACATCACTGCAGAAGTAAAAGAGCATGCCGAATGGTATTTTTCTTACTTAAGTAACTACCGGCTGTTTGAAACACAGGAATACAACAGGGTTACGGCACATTTATGGACATTGGCAGTGGAAGAACAGTTTTATATTTTTTGGCCCTTTGTCATCCTGTTCATTCCTAAGCGTCATTTTTTAAAAACATTGCTCTTAATCATTGCAGCTTCCGTTGCCACCAGGGCTGTTTTTTATCATCCTGTTTTAATATCGCAGCAGATATTGACGGAGTATTGTGCAGATGCATTTGCCATTGGCGGCATCATGGCCTATAAATATACCTTGGCTACCGAAAAAGAAAAACTGTTGATAACAAAGTGGATCAGGATTGCTTTAATTGGCTCCATTGTATTGGCCATACCTATCCTGGTTAGTAAATCAGATTACTATGGTTTTATATTCAACAGGCTGTTTTTCTCCATCATTTCATTTTCATTGATCGAAGGGGCGCTGAAGGGTTATAATAATTGGTTTGGAAAATTCCTGGTGAATAAAAAAGTACTGTATGTAGGCCGGATCAGTTATGGTATTTACCTGTATCACCTGCTGGTACCCATCATTTTTTGGCGGCTTTACCGGATGGTATCTCATTATTTTGAGGCAAACCATGCAGGCTTTTTAGCCAGGTTTAAAAAGCCGATCGATTGGTGGGAGATGGCCGTTACCTCCGAGGTTGGATCCTTTATTACCTATTGTATCTGCGTGATCATCATTGCTTCACTTTCAGCAAAGTTTATTGAAAAGCCATTGAGCAAATTAAAAGTAGGGTACAATGGGGCTAAAAAACCTGCTGCTGATAACACAAAGGGACCTGAGGCAATGCAAACTTCAACTTAATAAGATAAATAGAACAACCGCTGAAAAAACGGTCGTTTATATTTGACGATACAACAGCCGGTAAATCAACATCAGTTCTCCTGTTTGGTCAGGATTTCTTTTTTCATTTTTTCCCACATTCCGTCAAAGGTTTGATTGTTTTCTGTTTTCCATTTATTACTAAACTGTCTCATCTTTTCTTCCCTGTCTTCTTTGGTGATATTAAAAAATACGTTGATCGTTTCTTTGTCGTGCTGCAAAGCAAGACTGTTGTACAGTTCTTTCAACTCCTGTTCTCTCCGTATATTTCCTTTCGCCATTTCTATTTCCAGTTCTTCCCTTAACAACACTTTTTCATCATAAGTGCCGGCCGGTAATAAGGTTTTGGCAATAACGGGCATCAGTTCTATCAATAGCAAAATGGCCACCAGGAGGTAATACCTTGTTTGTAAAGCACTATTTGTCTTTATCAAATTATTGAGGGCTTCTATCTGTGTGAGAAAACCATCATTGAAATTTGCTGCATAAGCCTGTTGTTCCTGTTTAGTTTTATTGTCAATATCCTTCAGTGCTGCATCAATTCTGTCTATTGTAGGCTGCTGTAGTAACAACTGTTGTTTATATGCTGCGTCCAGCTTTTCATATTCCTGCTTTTTTGCCAGCGCTATTTTTTCAATACCCACTTTGCCAGTACCGCCACTGCCATCGGCTTCGGCCAAAAAATTCTCCCTGGCCTTTGATACAGCGTCCATTTGCAGGCGCAATTCATTTTGCAAACCTGTTTTTTCTGCAAGCAGTTCCGTTTTGTTCGTTTTGTACAAAGAATTCAGCAGGTAGCTGTTGTTTATTTTTTTCTGCTCGTCATCATAAGCTGTCTGCAGTTTTATTTCTTTTTTAAACATATACAACAAGGCAGGCTGTGCCATAAAAGTGCCGATAGTAACAGCCAGCATTCCCCTGAACAGCAATGGCAGCAAGCGGTTCTTGTTTTGTTTGTTAATGCCCTTTATCAGGGCCCGGTCAATCGTCAGAATGATAAATCCCATAAAAAAACCCAGGGGCCAGGCCATCCAGCTGTCACCGGTCACCGTGCTGAAAAAGTAGGTCCAGGCAAGGGTGGCAAATGCCCAGGTGGCCAATACGGTCATACCGATGATCTTGTACCGGTTCCGGTCAATAACGGCATCGGCCAGTAATTCTTTTTCTGCAGTTGACAACCACCATAAAAAATGAGTGAATGGCGAAGGAGTATATTGCTCCCTTTGCGCAATAGCAATGTTCTTTTCCATTAAATGAGTTGTGTTTGATTTAGTAAAACTGAATCAATAGCGGAGTTGCCGTGGTTTAAGTTGAAGTGGATGCAAAATAGGCAAAGCTTTTTATTGAGTGACTTAAATGGCTGTTTTTATTCACCTGGCGGGATACATTAACAGTTCTTTAAATGGGCCGGTTAAACCTCCTTTCTCCATACCCCTCTAAACATGTATATTTGCGCCGCCTTTATAAACGAAAATTAAAACCTGGAAATGAAGAAAATTATTACTTTTTTAGTGCTGATCGTTGCTGTATTTACTGTTTCAATGGCACAGCCAAAGCCTGGTATGGGCAATAACGATCCTGAAGCTAAGACGGTACTGGATGCCGTAAGTGCAAAATTTAAAACATTTAAGTCTGTACAGGCAAAATTTTCATTGAGTATTGAAAACTCTGCAGGCAAAGTGCTGGGCAACAAATCAGGTACAGTGTATATGAAGGGAAGTAAATACCGTATCAGTATTACCGGGCAGGAGATATTCTCCGATGGAAGTAATGTGAGCACTTATGATAAATCAGCCAACGAAGTAACCATTACTAAAGTTGACCCAACGGCCAATGCTATCACACCACAAAAATTGTTCACCAATTTTTACGATAAAGATTTCTTATATAAACTGAATGGTGAAAAAATCGTAAAAGGAAAAACTGTACAAGAGATAGAACTTACGCCAATTGACAAAGCAAAGCCTTTCTTTAAAGTGCTTTTGTATATTGATAAAGCATCGAAAACACTCAATGGCGCCAAACTGTTTGAGAAAGCTGGTAACCGCTATAACTACACGGTAAGCAAGCTTAACGGCAATGCTAACATTACCGATGCACAGTTTGTATTTGATGCTAAAAAATATCCCGGTGTAGAGGTTGTTGATTTGAGATAATTATAAACCAATGATTTGAAAAGGCGAAGTAATTGCTTCGCCTTTTTCTATGCACTGATTTCAAAAAACGGGGCGACAAAAGGTAAGTATAAGCGCTTTCCTCCTAGGTCACTTTTCTGCATCTATGCTAATTCAACCTTATCTCAAACAACTTTGGCCAGTTTTTCCCGGTTATGTATATCTTCTTAGTTGTACTGTCGTAGGCGATGCCGTTCAATACATTTTCCATTGGCCTGATGGGGTAAGAAGAGTAGAACGACCGGAGCATGTCAGCCGTTTCTATTTTACCAATTACCTGCCCGTTGGAAGGATCAATTTTTATTATTTGTGTGGTGCCCCAAACATTGGCATAAATAAAACCTTCAATATACTCCAGTTCATTAACATAGTTAACAGGTCCATTGTTATCCCTTACCTGTATAATGTGAGATACACGGAAGTTTTCAGGATTTACAAAATATAAGTTGCCGGCTTCCTTTCCATCACTTATGATCAATTCTGATCCGTTATTCGTCATGCCCCAGCCTTCTCCCTGCCAGGGAAAGGTTTTTAATGGTTTCGAAAGATCTTTCAAATCGTAAATCAGCGCAATGTTATTTTGATAGGTAAGTTGGTAGAGCTTGTCTTTAAAAACACTGATCCCTTCTCCAAATATCGCAGGGTCTTTCACAGGATGTTTCTGTAAAACACTTCCTGTCTTGATGTCGGTGATTTGAATAAAAGTCTTTTTTTCTTCCCCGGTACCTTCATACAATTTTCCATCATGAATTTGCAAGCCTTCCGTAAATGCGCCGGTATCGTGCGGATATTCTGCAATCAGCACAGCCGACAACATGGGAGGTGCAGGTATACCAGTGTTAGTGGTAGAAGGCGTTGCTTGTTCGTCTGCACCTTTTTTAACAGGGTCGTTGCAGGAAAAAAATAAAGCAGTAACTAATAAGAACGTAAATGATCGCTTCATCAATATTTTATTTGCCGGCAAATGTAGCAAAGGGATTCACACCAGCCCTAAACGCATTTGTAAAAGATTGCAAATTCTGTTTTGGCGCTTCTGCATTTTTTTACTTAATTGCAGGGTCTCTGAATTAGTAATATCCTCATCACTAAGCTTACCATTCAGGGAACCTGACTCCAATTCCTCTTAAGAATTATTACTTATTTGTGTGGCCATTTCGCCAGGCATATCCCCGTATCCCGTTGTAAAACTGCATAAAATCATCCATTTTTTACACCAAAACACTGCTATTTTCCATATTTGGGAATAGCTGGCTGTCTCCAATCCGCTGAAATGCCTGCTGGTACTGCATTCCGCACTCTGGCACTAATACTGAATTCAAAAGGGTACACAAACAGGTACTCCAATTCAGATTTTATGAAAACACTTACAGGCATATTACTTCTTACACTTTCCTGCTCACTGCAGGCGCAGCGCAACTGCGGTTCCGAAGCATACAAAGCCCATTTGGTTCAAAATAATCCTGCTGTTGCACAATCCATCCAGGCGGCAGCACTTCAAATAAAAAAGACATTAGAGCAAAACAGGCTGGTTGCCCGCAGGGATACTTCCGCTAATGAACTGATCAATATTCCTGTAGTTATCCACGTAGTGTACAACACCCCGGAACAAAACATCAGCGAAACACAAATACTATCGCAACTAACAGCGCTTAATAATGATTTTAGTAACCAGAACAGTGATAAGGTTAACAGGCCATTGGTATTTGATAATGTTGCTGCAGATGCAAGGATCCGTTTTTGTCTTGCCCAGGTAGCGCCTGATGGAAGACCGGCTAAAGGTATCATCCGCAAACAGACCAGCATGTCTGTATTTTCTGCTGATGATGCAGTGAAAAGCAACATGAGAGGAGGCGATGATGCATGGGATAGTAAAAAATACCTTAATATATGGGTGTGCAATTTAGGTGGAAGGACCTTGGGCTATGCTTCTTTACCCGGCTCACCCGCAAACGTGGATGGGGTAGTGATCGGTTTTGATGTATTCGGCACCGTTGGAAGCCTGCGCCCAAGGTTTAATAAAGGAAGAACGCTTACCCATGAAGTAGGGCACTGGTTAGGCGTAAAGCATATTTGGGGTGATACTGAGTGTGGAGATGATGAAGCGGATGATACACCAAGACAAAGAACTTATAATTTTGGCTGTCCTGCTTTTCCAACTGTTTCGGCTTGTTCTGAAACAGCCGATGGCGATATGTTCATGAATTTTATGGATTTTAGTGATGATGCCTGTATGAATATGTTTACGGTTGAGCAAAAGAAAAGAATGAGGGCCTTGTTTGCAACAGGAAATTTCCGAAACAACTTCCTTACTTCTTTTGCATGCGACAGTACATTGGTTCAGGCTGGACCGGTAGCCGTGGATACAGTAGCTTCACCAGTGCCAGTGAAGCAGGATGTTTATAAAATTTATCCAAACCCAGCTTCATCTTTTGTAACGCTTGAATACACACCCGCTGCTGCGCTTATCAAAAAGTCATTTACTGTTTATTCCATCACAGGAGTAAAACTGCTGAGCGGTGAGTTAACAAAAGAAAAAACAACATTGAGCCTTTCTCATTTAATGAGGGGTATTTATATTGTTCGTATTGGCGAAGGAAATGAGACCATTACAAGGAAAATAAGCAAGCAATAGTTGGAAAGAAAACTCAAAACCGGCTGGCTACTTTTTCATTAATTCAACAACCTGGTCAGCGACTACCGGTGCCAACGCCACACCCATTCCACTCATACGAACACAACAAAATACATTTTTGTCAATGGCTTTTACTATTGGCATTTTTTCTGAACCCATCGCCATAATGCCGCTCCACCTGTCTGTGATGCTGAAAGGAATGTTCGGCAATAAATGTTTCCTGATAAATGATTCCAATTCGTTTTGAATGATGGGTGTGGTCATCATAGCTGTTGTTTCTTCTTCTTCAAATGCCTTATTTCTTCCACCACCCAATAACAGCCTGTTGCCCAGGTTGCGGAAATAGTAAAAGCCTTTATCAAAATGAAAAGTTCCCTTTATCTTAAGTACGTCAATTTCATTTGTCAGTAATACCTGGCCCCGGTTAGGGATGATGTCTTCTGTTGGTAACAATTCTTTTGTAAATGCATTGGTGCACAAGAGCAACTGCCTGGCACAAAAATTCAGTTCATTGGTAGTTTCTATAATGATACTTTCTTCTTTCGTATAAAATTTTTTCACTTCAATATTGGTTAGCACCTGCACGCCCATGTTTTGTACTTTCTGCAATAAAGCTTTTACCAATTTGCCTGAATGTAAACCGCCCTCTAATTTTGTTTCGATCATGTGATCAAAACCGGCAAAGCCCATTGCTTCCAGCTTTTCATCAGCCTTGCAGAAGGTTTTTTCTTCACCAGTTATGGATTGCAGTTTTTCATTCAGCCATTTCAAATTTTTGTCAACGGCTATCCAGTCTGCAGCGTCGTTTGTAAAACACTCAAATCCGCCAGCAGCATCGTAATCAATTTCTTTTTCAGCAAAATATCTTCTTATTTGAAGTAAACCTTTGTACCGGAGCGATACCAGCTGGAAGGTTTTTTCTTCACCTGCGGCAGCCACATCGTGCAGTAATTCAGAAGGGCTGCCAAAACAACTGAAGCCTGCATTTCGTGTACTGGCGCCTGTTGGTATAATACCTCTTTCAAGAATAGTTATTTTTTGAGCAGGATCTTTCTCCAACAGTTTCAGGGCACTCCACAAGCCAACAAAGCCACTGCCTACAATGATGACATCCTGCGGCGCAAAAAATGTTTCCTTCTCCCAAATAGATAATTGTGGCATACAAGCAATTGTTAAAGTGGGTAAAGGTAGAAAAACAAAACAGGCTGGTAAACCCTAAGGCATTATTTTTGTCCTTTCACTCAATAAAAAATACCTCATGAAGAAAACTATCCTTTTTGCCTTTTTTTCCATAGCCCTTTATTGCGCTTCCTTTGCACAGGGTTTTGGCGATCTTATCAAGAAAAATACAAAAAAAGATTCTACAGGAAAATCCGGTATTGGAAAAGTGCTGGATAAAATTCCCGGTGGTGCAGGCAACAGTGGCAGCGGATTAAGCAATGATGATATAATAAGTGGATTAAAAGAAGCCCTGCGTGTGGGTACCGACAGCAGCTCCAAACGCCTGAGCAAGATGGATGGATTTTTTGGTGATGCTGCCATAAAGATTTTAATGCCGGAGGAAGCAAAAAAAGTAGAAAGTTCCTTGCGCAGTATGGGAATGGGCAGTATGGTGGATAAAGCCATCCTTTCAATGAACAGGGCTGCAGAAGATGCAGCCAGCGGTGTGGGTAATATTTTCTGGAACTCTATAAAGAGTATGAGTGTTAGTGATGGCATTGGTATTTTACGGGGTGGTGATTTTGCAGCAACAGAGTACTTAAAGAAAACGACTACTGCTGAGCTAACTGAAAAATTCAGACCGGTGATTGAAACCTCCCTGCAAAAAACAGAAGCTACTAAATACTGGAAGGATGTTTTTAGCAAGTACAATATGCTGGCCAGTAAAAAAGTAAATACCGACCTTACTGCTTATGTAACAGAAAGGGCTTTAAGCGGTTTGTTTTACAATATCAGCCTGGAAGAACAGAAGATCAGGAAAGATCCAGCCGCACAGGTAACGGATTTATTAAAAAAAGTATTCGGAAAATAATCGTACTGCATTGTTGCAGGAAGGAGCGTTCCCAACGTAGTTGGGGACGTTTTTTTATTTTAGTGGTTGTACGCACTTAACTTTCTCACTTACATTTGTCAGACAATCTAATGAATATGAAAAAATATTTGCTGCCATTTATTGCTTCTCTCTTATTGTCTTTAAGCGCCCTTGCCGATGAAGGCATGTGGCTTCCGCAATTACTGGAAGCGTTGAATGAAAAAGAAATGAAGAAGATGGGGATGAAGATTAATGCGTCTGATATTTACAATATTAATAAGAGCAGCCTGAAAGATGCAATCGTAAGTTTTGGCGGTTTTTGTACTGGGGAGGTGATTTCAGATAAGGGGCTGCTGCTTACCAATCATCATTGCGGACAGGATGCGATCCAAAACCATAGCAGTCTCCAAAATAATTACCTGAAAAATGGCTTTTGGGCTGCATCCAATAAAGAGGAGCTGGCCAACCCCGGACTTACAGCCACTTTTATCATTCGCATTGATGATGTAACGGATGCCGCATTGAAAGGAGTTAACAGCAGCATGACAGAAAAAGAGCGGCAGAGTATAATTGATAAAAATCTTGCCTCGCTGAGAGAAACGGCAAAGAAGGAAAGCTGGCAAAGTACATTGGTGAAGCCATTTTTTGAGGGCAATAAATATTTTCTTTTTGTAACTGAAGTGTATAAAGATGTCCGCCTGGTTGGAGCACCGCCATCCTCCATCGGCAACTTTGGAAAGGATACAGACAACTGGATGTGGCCAAGGCATACAGGAGATTTTAGTATGTTCCGTATTTATGCAGGAAAAGATAACCGTCCTGCAGATTATTCGCCGGATAATGTGCCGTATACACCTAAGCGCTCCTTGAAAATTTCACTGGACGGTGTAAAGGAGGGTGACTTTACAATGGTATTTGGTTTTCCTGGTACTACTAAAGAGTACCTGCATTCAGCTGCCGTGGAGCAAATTTTAAAAGTAAGTAACCCCGCAAAAATTGCCATCAGGGAAAAGGCGCTGGATGTGATGGGGGATTATATGCGTTCGGATGAGGAGATCAAGATACAATACACCGATAAATATAGTAAGGTGGAGAATACCTATAAAAAAATGAAGGGCGAAATACTGGGTCTTTCCATTTCAAAAGGAGTAGATAAAAAGAAAGCAGAAGAAGCAGCTTTTGAAAAAACCGTTGCAGGCAATAGCGCACTTAAAGAAAAATATGGCGATCTGCTTCAAAAACTATCAGCTGCTTATGCTGCATTTGAACCGTATGGTTACGCCAGGGATTATTACACAGAAATTATTCCACGAATAGAATTGTTTACTATTGCCGGCCACTTTAGAACGGTAATGGCCGCATCCCAAAAAGACGAAAAATCTTATACCACTGCATTAACGGGTGCAAATAAAAAACTGCATGATCTGTTTAAAGAATACCATGCACCTGTTGACAAAAAGCTTTTTGAGGTGTTAATGGAAATGTATGTAAAAGGACAAAAGGAAGCGGATGTGTCACCGGTATTAAAAAGTATGCTGCAAAAATATAATGGTTCCTATTCGGCACTGTCAAATGCCGTTTTTAGCAGTTCCGCTTTTACAGATAAAGAAAGAGTATTAAAGTTGCTTATTAGTATTGGAGAGGGAAGTAATGCTTTTACTGAAGATTCAGCCTATATTTTGTATAATGACATTTATACCCTGTATCAAAGCAATACAACTCCAGGTCTGAATGAACTGCAGGCTGAGATCAACAAACTGCAACGAACTTATATGCAGGCCCAGATGGAAGTCTTTTCAAAAAAAACTTTTTATCCTGACGCCAACAGTACATTCCGTGTTACTTATGGCAACGTAAAAGGATATAAGCCAAGAGATGCGGTGACCTATCATTTTTATACTTATTTAGATGGATTGATGGAGAAATATAAACCGGGTGACTATGAATTTGATGTGCCTCAAAAACTGGTTGACCTTTACAATAAGCAAGACTACGGTCCATACGCAGTGAAAGGCAAATTACCGGTTTGTTTTATTGCTGCCAATCATACCACCGGCGGCAACAGTGGCAGCCCGGCGCTGGATGCCAACGGGAACTTAATTGGTTTGAATTTCGACCGGGTTTGGGAAGGTACTATGAGTGATATCAACTATAACAAGAATATATGCCGCAATATCATGGTTGATATTCGTTATGTACTTTTTGTAGTTGATAAATTTGCAGGTGCCAAACATCTTGTGGACGAAATGCAACTGGTTAAAAAAACAACTTCATCCTCCAAATAACCATACCGTAACAGCAGCATATACCACAGGTATACATAATTGATGTTTAACCGCTGGTTGGTAATGGATAATTTATTGCAACTTGTAACCAAACAGGTATGTCTTTGCTATAAAAATCAACCACTTATCCTGAAATTTTTTTTTCATTGCGGTTTTTTTATACGATTTTTGAAACAAGTTTACCGAAAAGAATATTTGCTGCGTATGCTCTTGATGAAGGTGTAGATCCGGATCATTGCCCATGACAGCTGTAAAAGTACCCTCCTTAAATCAAAGCAAAGTTTTAAAACCACAATTGTACTTCCAATGAGAAAATGTATCTATCCTTTGAAGGGTTTAAAAGCCTTTTACCTCTTTGCCTTACTGACTATCCTGGGCAACACTTCGTTTTCCCAGTTTATTTCTTATCCGGTTCCGGCGGAAGCGATCACCCGGGGGCTTGATAGTACCTTGCTTACGGTGCAAATATCTTTTCCTGCCTGTACCGGGGTATCAGTTACGGTGAATCTTGGCGCCACCAATGCGCCGGGGGTAGTTGAATACATACCTGGCTCAATTAATAAAATCAGTGGTGTGGGCACCATTACGGAAAGTGATATTTCCGATTTGAGTAACCCGGTTTTTACGGTCGGCAGCACTACATTGGGTCAAACACTCCGTTTTACCATACGCCGGAGGGCTTTCTGCGGCACTGCAGCTTCCACAAAAGATAATATCGTGATCACCGGCACGGGCGCAGGCTGTAACTTTAGTGAAACCAATTCTAACGTTAATACATACACGCTGCTTGCACCGGCATTTACCATAACCCCGCCTCCTTCTTTGGTGAATGCCAATGTAGGGGATACCTATAACAGAACGGTGAATATTGTAAATGGAGGTAATGGCTGTGCTGATACCGTAGGTTTCTGGATAAAATATCCAGCAGCATCAATGCTGTTAAACAGCCTGACAACCGGCGGTAATCCTGTAACAGCTTTGTTTACTGATGGTGACAGCAGTTATTTCCAGTTAACTGGTTTGCAACTGGGCCCCGACGGTAAATTGTGCAACGGTGAAACGGTTACCCTTATTGAAAATGTGACTGTGCTTAATTGTAATGTTGTTTCTACCTACGGTGTTGCCGGATTTGATTTTACCGGTACCCGCTGCCAGGCAAGAACGGCGGTGAGTGGAATGAGCATGAATAACGCCACACCGTCCATCACTGTTACAGCATCTGTACCGGCTACCAACTCCTGCTTTGTGGCTGCACCAAGGGTAGTATCTTATACCATCAGGAATAATGGTGCCGGACCAGCTACCAATATAGTTATCAATACCGGCGCACATTTTAATAACCTTACCACCACTGATGCGTATGGATTTATTGATACCGCCTCCATTCAAATAACACTACAGGGGCAGGCACCGTTCCATCCTGATGCTTCTTTGTTTACTTCGGTAACTACAAATGTTGCATCTCCAGGTAATACACTTGCTTGTAATACTGGCAGAATAAATAATGTTCGTTTATCCCTTCCGCCAACAGTGATACTGGGTGCAGGTGATTCAATCACACTGACATACAATTATATTTATTGCGCCAGTACTAATAGTTGCGATGAAGCCTATACAGGTACAGCACAGGGAACGCAGGTATCTTACAGGAATGCCTGCGCTAATACTACTTTTTCAACAGGGAATTATGTTGGTTCTACTTCATATCCTTATAACCTTCCTTCCATCACAGCGTTTGAATTTCCGGCGCAGGTAAGGGCAGGTGATTGTTATGATGTTACATTGTCAACACCTGCATTGCCAACAAGTAATATTTCTGCAAGAGGCTATATAGAATATTCTCTTACTATTCCTGCTGGTGTAACCTTCAATTCTGCCACTCTTATCGGTGTTGTTGGTTCACCTCATGCCGGTTATCCGAGGGTAGAAGGAAATATTGTAACTGTAAGATATAATGTGAATACCGGCGGTAACCCCGTTAAATTCATCTTTTGTTCACCGGTTGGCCTTTGCACCACAGAAAACCTGGATGCGGTGATCACTACCAGTCCAGACAGCGCTTGCCAGATATCAAACCCGGCAGACATCAACAGTGTAAAGCGTTGCCAAAGTTCGCCGATCAACTTTGTATGCACCGGTCCTTGTGATGGTGGTGGTACTGTTCCGGTTTATTGGGACTACCGCAGGAAAAATTATGGAGCCCCTGATAATAACTATAATAAAATGCCTGATGGTTCCGGCACTGTAAATCCAGCTGTTGTATATGAAGACAGGTACAGGCCCGGGGATACACTTCACAGTGAGTACAGGGGTTATCTTGTTGCGCAAACTTTACCTGCAAGTGTTACTTCATGGCCGCATATCAATTCAAACTGGAGTTTTAATGCCCATATTTGGGCACCGGCAGGTACAGCCACTGTAACTATCATCAGGGGTGGAAACAGCACAATTGTATCCGGAGTGCCGGTAACAACCATTACTTATGGTAAGGAATTCAATGCAGATTTTAGCCAGGGGCCGGCAGAACTCACTGCTTTGGCGCCTTATCAGCTGGATGACAGTATCATCGTGGAAGCAGATTTTGTACTGAGAGACAGTATCCTTTCCGGTGGCGGTTCTACCGAGCATATGACTGCAGTTGATGATGGTACATCTGGAAAAACATTTGCAGATGCGCCAGAAATCGTCATATTAAATAACAGTGTTCACGCCAGCACAGTGGCCAATCCAACCGGAGCAAACAGGTTTACCTGCTTTATTCCGCAATACAATGCCAATGTGCTGCACTTCTTCCATCAGTCGTTACTCTATGGAAATAATTTGATCGGTTGCGGTGCTGCCAGGCATGAAATAAGGGGCTACACAAGAAAGCTCAGTGGGTACACAGCTAACTATTTTCCAGGTGAATACCGTCCAGAATTTATACCTGACAGTTTAATATTGATTTTCCCTCCAGGTATGACGGTGATACCCGGAAGCCAGGCAATATCCGGATTATTCGACAATACACCGCCAACAGCTCCTGCAGTTTCTTTTGGAGCTATAGCACCTTATGTATCTTTAAATGGAAACTCACTCTCAGGTACCACAGTTGTATTTAATGTAAGATCAGCATTGTCGGCCAACCCATCCTGGCTTTTCCAGAGCGAGGGTACCAACTATAATTTTGGTATAGATGCCCGTGGTGGTTGTGCCACCCCGGCTTCATTCAGCATACAAGGAAGGCAGACAGGACATCTTTTTGAATGGCCTTCTGCAGGCTTGAACGCTTCCTATAGTGATTCTGCAAGATCGCAGGTGAGTACTACTTATACATTACTGAATAAACCGAATGTAAACCTGGGGTCACCTGATGCTACCGTTACACCATCCAGCGATACTGCCTCCTGGTCGCTGTTGTTACAAAACAGCAGTGGTCAACCAGCGCCATTTAACTTCATACGACTCACACCTAATGCATCGTTTACAGATATTGTGGTACAAGCAGGCAATAATGTTTTAACAGCCAATGCAGAAGGTATTTATGAATTGGGGAATATCAACGCTGGCATAACCAGCATTGTTACCATTTCTGCCAACACTAACAGTTGTGCAGTGGACAGTATGAAAATAGAAAGTGGCTGGGATTGTGTTGCCTATCCTGCAGGTGCAGACCTTGCTGGCTACCCCTGCTGGAAAACTCTGTGGTTAAAAGCAGATCCACTACCAAGCCAGATACAGCTTTCTGTAGACAGGCAGCCTGCAACTCCAACCATAGAACTGTGTATCACCGATACCATGATATTTAAAATGAACAGTGCTCTGGCTAATTACTCTGATAATCCTCAGTTCAGGGTAACTATACCAGACGGATTGAATATTGCTGCGAGCGAAATAGAATATCCCGAAGGCAGCGGTAACTGGGAAGTAGTGGCACCGGTAATAGAAGACGGCATATATGTATACAATATTGAAAATCATTCCGGCGTAGGGGAAGCTGGCTTACCCGGCACCGTTAGCAACCCAGGTACAGCCAACAGGGCGGCAAGACTGCGCCTGACCTATGCCACCACCTGCGATTTTGTAAGTGGAAGCAAGGTTTCTGTGCAGCAAAGAGCAGACCGGCCATGTGGTTCACCCATTTCAACCGATCTTGGTTTCAATGGTGTTGTACGGGCCAACCCAATTAATATAACAGGAGTTGCCGGTCCGGGTATTGTAGGCTTTAACCTTAGCCTCACGCCTGGTGATATCTCTTGTGGTACATCCAATATCAGCGGAAGTATTACACCTTCGGGGGAATCAACCTCAGCGGCAGATACCATTGTAGTAACGATCCCTGCAGGACTGGAATATGCCGGCAATTTTGTAAGTGCTGATGGGATGACGATAGTAAGTGGTTATCCAGTGGCAGGTCCCGGCGGATCACAGATCATCAAGCTTAAAGTACCAGAAGGCGTTACATCAGGTAATTCAGTAAACTATAGTTTTGATATCAGTGCTGCTTATGTAAATCTTGGTTGTGGTAAACTGGATATTTCCAGCCAGATGGAAAGATCGGTAGCTCCGTTGCTTTGTAACGGTAATGCTTGCCCTAATAGCGCAAAATTTGTAGTGGGCAGTTCCGAAAACCAGGTTTCAATAGCCAAACCAGAACTGGTACTCACAGGTTTTGAATATGTTTCCGGAACGCTGGCAGAAGGTGGTACTGTTACAATGGCGGTAACTGTTGCCAACAACAGCCTGTTGCCTGCACCAGCCGGCACCTATTATGTTGAATTTTTCTGTGGCACCAATGTTACTCCTTTTGCATCTGTATTGTTTCCTTCTGAAGTTCCACTCGGTGGAAGTATCACAGAAAACCTCACAGTTAATATACCAGTTGCCCCTGCATGTGTAAACGGCGAATCAATCAGTGTGATGATCAGGCCGCTTACGGCTGCAAACCAGCAACAATGTTTATGCAACGAAACCACCAGGGGTACATTGTCTGTGGTTCCCGTATTGCTAAGCAACTTTTCAGCCCGCCAGTCTGGTTGTAAAATAAACCTGCAATGGCGCAGCGAAACTGAACTGAGCTTTAAAAAATACGAAGTTGAGTTTAGCACAAACGGCCGCAACTTTACTGTGGCAGGCACTATTGATGGAAGAGGAAGTAATAGCAATTACAGCTTTAATCACCAGCCTTCACAAGGAAGGGTTTACTACCGCCTGCGTATGATCGATAACAATGGCAGCAGCCGCTTTAGTGATATCATTGCCATGAATATGTCATGCACTGGTAAAAATGTATTGGTATATCCTAATCCTGCCAACAGCATATTGAATGTAAATCTGTCTGGGTTTACATCAGTTGCAAATGGCAGGTTGTACAGCAGTACAGGTCAATTGATCACTTCTCACCAACTGCTCAATGGAAGCAATACCATTTCCGTTGATAAACTGGCAACAGGCAACTATGCTTTGGTAGTAACCGAAGCAAACGGTACACAGCAGGTGTACAGGATCCAGGTAGCGCATTAAAAAAATAGAAGTAAATTTTTCAAAGAGGCTGTTTTACACAGCCTCTTTTTTTTGCTGCAGGAGTCTTATAGTTGAACCATTAAAGCAATACATATGAGGCTTAGGAAATTATTCTACCTGGCTGTTTTTATTTTTTGTACCTGGCTTGCCATAACCACCCGTACACACCGCCATTGGTTTCATCCATTGATTGCAACATACGGCGGAGATATTATCTGGGCAGGGATGTTCCTCTTCTTCCTGCGCATTTTTTTTAGCAAGATCAAATTATGGAAACTGGCACTGATCTGTTATGGTATGGGTGTGGCGGATGAGCTGTTGCAACTGTACCATGCACCCTGGATAGAGTCTGTTCGTCAAACAAGGATCGGCGGACTGGCGCTGGGCTTTGGTTTTTTATGGAGCGATATACTCTGCTATGCTGTTGGTACCCTGATAGCTTACCTGCTGATAAGTTTTATTGAAAGAAATGATACTAACAAAATTTCACCGGCACGAATATGATCTACATTTCAGCGAACAAACCTAGTTGCTGCGGTTTTACGTTTGATTTTACGGGCTGGTTAATTTGATTGCCGGAAATACGGAAAACTTCCGTTGCGGTATAACGGGAGGCTACCACCACTTTTACATCCCCGGCTTGCTGTATAAAAAGATTGGCCGCTAATTGTGGTTCATTATTTTCCTTTGACAAGTGAGAGAGGAGTACATGACTCATAAACGGAGGCCTGTGTTTAATAAACAGCTCAAGCGCCTGGCGGTTACTTAAATGCCCCTGCCCCCCACGGATGCGCTTTTTCAAATGAATGGGATAGCGGCCGTTTTCGAGCATCTCCTCGTCATAGTTCGATTCTAAGAAAACTGCATGGCATTGTTTGAAGTGCCGGATGAGGTTGTCACAAACAACCCCAATGTCGGTAAAAATACCAGCCGTAATACCATTACAGCTTACGATAAAACTATGAGGATCGGAGGCGTCATGACATTTGGTAAATGCCGTAATTGCCAAACCACCAATCATTATACATTCCCCTGCAGAAAAGTTTTTGGAAAGATGTTTAATAAGTATTGGGCCATGCTTCGCCGTTAGGCTGGTGATATAAACGGGCAACTGGTATTTATTGGCGAAGGTGGAAACACCCCGTATGTGATCGCCATGTTCATGTGATACAAATATTGCTTTTACAGTACGGATATCAAGCCCGAGTTGCTTCATTCGTTTTTCTGTTTCCCTGCAGCTGATACCAACATCTACCAATACAGCATCTTTGTCATTACCGATATAATAACAGTTGCCATTGCTGCCGGAATTTAATGAAGCGATGAATAAGGACATATTCTGCAAAGAAATTGATTTTATTAGTCTCCACCATATTTCTTACGGTGTGTGTACATCTTTTTTGCTTTGCTTATAAGTATTAAAAATTCTTTATCCAGGTACCTTTCTTTATTAAAACAACCCGCAGCTAATTTCTGGAGCGCCCGCCAGCTGATGGTTTTTGAATAGTCATTGTCTTTTAATTTCATACCAAACATCACTACGCAGGCTGCTTTCCTGATGCTGCTGTCGGTTTGTTTTAATGGTAGCAAATCACCGGGGCAGGTGTACGAAATGCTGTAGTCTGAACTTGTTAAGGGCAATTTATAATGGACATTCATGTTGGCCAGCCAGTTGGAATGAATGTTGGGGGTGTCTGCAGGGGACAGTTCAAAAACAGCCATTAATGAATGCCCGGAACCAATTTCTCCTCCTTTCAATTTCTGTAAACTGTCGGTAAAAACGGTATTGTCATTTTCATATCCAAGCAGCCGGTATTGAAAGACTTTGCCGGGATTAAAATTTACCGAGATAAAAACATCTTCCGCTACGGTAAACAGTGTTTTGGTAATATCTGTTACCAGCACCCTTTCTGCTTCCTGCTCATTATCAATATAGGCAAAATTGCCATTACTTTTCTGCGCCATACCGTAAAGCTTTGAATCTTTATAATTGCCAGAACCTACACCGAGGCAGGAAAGATAGATTCCGCTTTGCTTTTCTTGTTGAATAAGATTCATCAGGTCTTTTTCTGTGCTCATACCCACATTAAAATCACCGTCTGCAGCAAGGATAATCCTGTTGTTGCCCCCTCTTATAAAACGTGCCCGGGCTATTTTAAAGGCCAGCCTGATTCCTGCTTCACCGGGAGTATGACCATCAGCGGTAATTTTTTCGATTGCTCTTGCAATAGCTTCTTTATTTGTTCCCGGTATTCCCTCAAGCAAAACTTGTACGGTTTCTCCAAAAGTGATCACCGACACGGTATCCTCCGGCCGTAGATTTTTTATCATTTTGATAAAACCGGATTTAATCAGCGGCAGTTTATTCGGCATGTCCATCGAGCCGGATACATCCAGCAGAAATACCAGGTTGCCGGGAGGCAGGTTTTTCATGTTGATTTTTCTTGCGCTAATGTTTAAAAAAAGCAGTTCATTTGTTTTGTTCCAGGGACAACTGGTTAAATAAGAAGAGCAACTAAAAACGCTGTCACCCCCGGGAGTATTGTAATTAAAATTAAAGTAATTCAGCATTTCCTCTATCCGTACTGCGTGGGGTGGCAGCAGACCATCCATTTCATTGATCAGCCTTCTGATATTACTGTAAGAAGCCCTGTTGATATTAGCTGAAAAAGCAATGCCTGGAGCAACAGTGCTCTTTTGAAAATTATATTCGCTTGTATGCCTGTACGTTTCATTCTTTATAGTTCTCAAACTGCTGTTTTCATCAACCTGGATAATAACAGATGGGTTATTTTTTGTAAAAATTACCGACGAAGGCAATGGACGCAAAACCACTCTTGCGTACTCGTCTGCTTTCACTAACAGGCTCAGCGAATCAAATCCATCGCAGGAAAAGATCAATGTGTCATTAGCGTTAGAAGAAGAAAAACCAAAATTGCCATAGGCATCTGACTTGTATGTGAGTTTTGTGGCGGCTGAAATAATCTTTACAGCGGGAAGTCTTTGACCACGGGAGGTTGCTACCTGGCCCCTGATATAATGCTGCGTATAAACATTATTTGTTATGCAAAGCAGCACTGCTATAAGCCTGAATTTTTTCACATCAGTAATTTATTTTGAGGCGGTACGGTAAAAAATGCGGGAGGTTCAGCAACCGGATCCACCTCCACTATATGCTCTATAAAAATAAACATTTAACCTGTGTTGTGGAATTTTATACTGGCATCCGCAAAATATTTGTATAAATAATTCCACGGTGCAGTAATTATATGATTATATCATCCAATAGGGCACTTATGAATTATTCACAATGAGAAATTTGTATCCACAGTTTATATTAAGTTATTGTTTTCATTAGAAGTTTTAAAAATATTGGGATGGCTTTGGCATAAAACTTTCTGGTTGCTACTAAAACGATGCATATGAAAAAGTCCACTGCCGGTTACCTGCCACCACATTCGTCAGAACTTAACAGGAATATAGATGCTGTGCAGCATTTTGTTATGAATACTTTGCAGGATACAAAAAGGGAAATTGGCGAAAGCCTGCATTATTTTAAAGATGGTATTGCAGGCAGGTTTAATAAAACCGGGGCTTATTTAAACAGCCTGGTGCTTCCAGTCAATAATTTCATCAAAGATGTCCAACAAATGGAACAGGAGTTTGAGTTGGAGCGTACTAAAAACAGTGAATTTTGTATCTGCCTGGATGGTCGGATGGTACCTGCGTCAGAAGTGCTGAAAATGGATATGGAAGAGAATTATTAAAGTTTTTATTCTCCTTACGAAGCCGCCTAAGGGTGGTTTTTTTTATATGTAACAAGTTCGTTGTTGTTTTTATCATATGTGTAAAAGGCTGGTTGACTGAACTATTGAGGACTGAGCACTGATATTTTGATAAAATTGTTTGCCTGATTGTGAATTATATGCAGGAAAAATTGTTATTTTTGCAAACTTTTTAAACTCACAATTCACATATGGAAGTATTAGCGCCCTCGTTATCAGTAATTGAAAAAGTTGAACTGAAAGACGAGAAAAACCTGTTGATACAGGGGTTACCCTCCACTATTGAAAAACAGTTTGCAAAACTCTCTTTTTCCAAGAACGTTACACCACTGTTGAAAATCAGGAAAATTGATTTTGCACTCGTGTTTGCTGTTAATCACAATCAGCTAAAGGACATTCTAAAAGATGTGGTGCCTGCACTTGCAGACGACGCCAAATTATGGATTGCTTATCCAAAATTGTCCAGCAAGATTGTGAGCGACCTTTCAAGGGATTGTAACTGGGACTGTATTGCCACTCATGGACTGGAATCTATGAGGCTGATTGCATTAGACAATGTGTGGTGTGCCGCACATTTCAAAAAAGCAGACAAGATCAAAAAGATCAAGAAAGTAGCTGCAGCGCAATTGCAGTAATTTTATTTTATTATTTTTTTACTAAGAGCTGGCAGCTATTTTTTTAGCAAGCCAGCTTTTTTTTATGGGTAACAACCAGTTTTTAAGCAACTCTTTTTTAGTAGGTACTGTGTTGTTAAAGTAAATCGTATCGGCCGTTATAAAATTATTATCCAGGCCGTATTGTAACTGAGAGAGCGGCAGTAACTGCACTTTATCCTTCACCAAAAAAGCGAGGTTAAGCCTGTCAAACATTTTTACATTAAAACGCTGCTCAATCATTTTGATAACCCTCACACTGCTGTCGGTACTGCAGCCACTTACTCCGGCGCCTGTTTCATCCGCCATCACTACAACGAACTGCCCGAAAAATAAATTAGCATAGCCCTTTACAGGTGTACCATGCGTTTGCCAGCTGTCAACAAAATCAGCCAGCATCTTTTCTATCTCAAAAGCTTCGCCTAATGTAAACATACGGCTGCTTTGATATATCCACACCCGTGAGTTGTCATCAAAATTGTCAGGAATATGTTCTTTCAGATCAATAGTCATAGGGCAAAAATAGTAAGAGATTTTATTAAATAGAAGCGGCAATTATTTCTGCAATATCCAGCACTTTAACTTCGTCTTCTTTATTACTGTTCTTTACACCATCCGTCATCATGGTATTGCAAAAGGGGCAGGCCGCAGCAATTACAGCAGCGCCAGTTGCCAGGGCTTCGTTGGTTCTTTCCAGGTTGATCCTGATCTCACCTTTTTCTTCTTCCTTAAACATTTGAGCGCCACCGGCTCCGCAGCAAAGACCATTGGAACGGCAACGTTTCATTTCCACCAGCGATGCATCCAGCGCCTCCAGCACTTTCCTGGGTGCCTCATAAATATTATTGGCCCTGCCGAGGTAGCAGCTGTCGTGGTAAGTAATTTTCTTCCCTTTAAAACTATGACCGTCGGTCATTTTTATTTTTCCACCATCTATCAATTGCTGTAAAAATGTGGCGTGATGTATCACTTCATAATTACCACCCAGTTCCGGGTATTCATTTTTTAATGTATTGAAACAATGCGGACAGGCAGTAACAATTTTTTTTATTCCATAACCATTGAGGATGCTGATATTCTGGTAAGCCATCATTTGGAACATAAACTCATTACCTGCACGCCTGGCAGGATCACCCGTACACAATTCTTCTTTGCCCAGTATGGCATATTTAATTCCAACCTTATCAAGTATGGTAACAAATGCTTTGGTTATCTTTTGTGCCCGCTGATCAAAACTGCCGGCACAGCCCACCCAGAATAAGACTTCCGGTGTTTCACCGCTTGCAGCCATTTCAGCCATTACTGGTACATGCATATCGTTCGTTGTTTAAGCAAATGTAATGAGTTGTTATGTATTTACATGTTTCTGTAATGGCTAACCATTTGCATAAACACACGGTCTGAATTGATAAATACAACAATTCTGTTGAGTAAGTTTTTTGAACGGTTCGAAGACTTTACTTTTGCAGCCAAACAACTGTTAAAATCCTTCAAGTGAAATTAAAACTGCTGCTGTTGCTTCTGATACATTACTTTTTTTTCCTGCCAGATATTTGTGCCCAATGGAGAGCGGACACAATAGCTGGTGGTAAAATGGTAGTAAAGCAAACATCTTATTCTGACCGTTTTTTTACGATTGCCGACACAACCGGCGGCAGTATGTATATTTTTTTTCAGCTGGTACAAAACCAACAAGGTGGCGCTGATTATGCGTTAAAGATGCAGCGATGTGACCATGAAGGAAATCTGCAGGCTGGAACGGTTGACAGTGGGTTAACAATCCAGTCACGAATCACTGATCTTTTTGATGCAGTGTCAGATGGTGCAGGGGGCGCTTATATTTTATATGCCTTATGGTCGCCCGAAACGCATTCAGACGATAGTGTTTACTTATACCTGCAACATATTAACAGTAATGGAAATAAATTATGGGCGGAATTTGGCAAGCCTGTAAAGGTTCAGCACACTGATTTTGATTTTGAGGGCAAACTGCTTTTGTACAATGATAAAAGCGTTGCAGTAGTATTTTCAAGTGCTGCATATGGTGATAACGGCTATGGCCAGTTATCAGCGCAAAAGTATAACAGTACTGGTAGTACATTGTGGGCGCCGGGTAATCTGGCTGTATGCACCGCCGCAGAAAAAAGAGGTATGTACTACATAACAGATGATGGAAGTGGGGGCCTGCTGGTAGTTTTTGAAGATGGCAGAAATGGAACATTTTCCGGCAACTCTTATAACAACCTTGATATTTTTATGCAGCATATCAACGCCAATGGAGTTTTGGCGAATAATGCAGCAGGAGCAGGCATCATAACTGCTTCCAGTTATCAAAGCCTGTACGTGGAAAAACCAGGTGACAAATATATTTACCCGGATGGCACCGGAGGCTGTTACTTTTTATATGAATCCGTGGCAATGAATAATCCTGATGTAAAAGATATTTATGTGCAGCGGATCAATGCAACCGGCCAGGCAGTTTGGGCAGGTGCAGGAACATGGATAGCACGTTCTGATTATTCTGGCCGGAATGTTTATGCTGTTGACATGGATGCGGCACCGTCCGGACAATTGTCTGTATTGTATAACACGTCAGATGGAACAGGTTATTATGATGATCCAACCGAATTAAGACTTCAAACAATTAATAATGCAGGTTCCGTTCAATACACGCCCGGAATCGGGAAAAAAATAGCAACAGTTTTTAACACCGGTTACAGGGAGTATTCAGCACCTTTCGACATAAAATATGCCTTTAATGGCGAAGCGATCATAGTTTTCAACTATAAGGCAGATAGCCTGCAGCTTCATTTACAAAAGATAAAAACTGATGGCACCCTTACATGGGACAGTGCCGGGAAACTGATTATCCGGCAGGCGGCCTACATGCCACAAATTCTTAAAAGCAACAATAATAATTATCTATTACGTTGGTTTGACAGGCGTAATTATGGTGAATGGGTGGAAGATGGTAAGGGCGATATGTTTGTAAACCCATTTGACGTTAATGGAACTTTCTTTTCATCACGTACCAGAATAGTCAGCGCAGGCAACGGGGCATGGAATACTCCGTCTACATGGGTTGGTAATATTGTGCCAGGGCCAAATGATATAGTAGTTATTACAAATGCTGTTACTGTTACTGCTGCCGCTTCCTGCTATTCATTGTCTGTTTTGCCACCTGCTGGAAACATTATTGTGCAAACAGGCATATCACTGAATGTAATGCACTAAAAAGAAGCGTTGAGGATTCAAAACGGCTGCCCGTGTGTATGCGTAATGATCTTTTTAGTAACACCCGGCAGCATCTTCATTGTACGTACGAATAGATTGGTGATCCATTTCCTGCCAAAAAAGCTTTGTATCCGCATGCCTTCTTTTACCCTGCCTGCAAATACTTTTTGCCAGTTGATTCTGTACTGGTCTTCCATTTCTTTCCGGCTTATTTTATGTTGCAAAAAATCATCCACATACCCTGCTGCTATTTTGCTGCTGTGCAAAGCCATGCTCATGCCATTGCCACAAAGCGGTGTTATCATACCGGCAGCATCACCCGTCAATAAAATATGATTGTACACCTGTTCTTTTGCACTAAAAGAAATTTGAGAAATGGTGACAGGCGCATCCAGCAATTTTTCACTGTGGGTAAACAGTTCCTTCAAATGCCTGTTTTGATACAGGATATTTTTTTCTAAAGCTGCAATTGAATTATTGTTCCTGCTGAGGTTGTAAGCATTGGTGAGATAACAGAGACAATATTTATCCCCTTCCACTTTTGAAACACCGCAATAACCATGTTCAAAATTGTGCAATGAAATAGTATCTGCGGGTAAATTTGTTTTGATGTGGTACTTAACGCCGATATAATTGTTGAGCTTGCTGATCCTGGAAGAAATAAAAGGCCTTTTCCATTTTATATCCAGCTTGCTGCGTTTGCCAAAACTGCCGCAACAAACCTTGCTGTTAAAGACGCCCTTGCTTGTATAAATAAAAAACAATTCCTTTTTGTACACCACATCATCCACCTTACAATTTTCTTCTACGATGACATTATTTTGAACAGCGATCTTTTTTAATTCATTATCTAAAAAATAACGGCTGATGCCAAAGCCACCCAGGTCCAGGTCTGTTGTAAGTTCATTTCCATTGGGGGATGTAACAACCAGTTTATTAATAACTGGCAGCTCAAACGAAGAAAGGGCTAATCCAAGCGATTCAAGAAAGGGCCAGCTTTCCATGCTGATATATTCGCCGCAAACCCGGTGAAACGGGTATTGTTCTTTTTCAAACAATATAATTTTATACCCTTTTTTGGCAAGCTGTATTGATAGGGCAAGTCCCGCCAGTCCGCCACCAATAATGGCTGCATCATATAATATTTCTTCATCCATGGCAGTACGTAATTAAATAACGGAAGGCCCATTTCCATTGGAGTGAATATTTTTTAATGCCAGCCCATTCCAGTAACTGTATCCATTCTGTTTTTGTAAAGGCACGTGCAACAGACAGCGGGGCGTCATTCTTTACGAGGTATGATTTAGAAAATACTTTTGTAAGTAATTTGATGGAATGGTATGCCAACGGGTGACGATGCAGGTCGTTTATAAAAAAACCTTTGCCTGCATTTTCTTTCATCCATTGCAGCATGAGTACCAGTTCTTCTTCTTTAAAATGATGACAGAATAAGGAAGAGAAAATGATATCCGGTTTGTTTTGATTAAAGTCACATTGAATATAGTCGGCAACGATCCATTCAGCATTGAATGTACTGCATTGTTGTTTTGCAAAACTGATACAGGCTGGTTTTATATCAATGCCAACAAAACTGGCGCTTATATTATTTGAAGTGCACCATTTTGCAATAGCCGTTAAATTATCACCTCCCCCACAGCCAATTTCGCAAATGCTGACCTGTTTGCCTGGCGTGAAGGTGCCAAGGATTTTTTGCACACCCTTTATCGTAATAGCATGTCCACCCAACAAAGTATTAATAACATTCAGCTCTTTCATATTTTGCTGAATAGCAGCAAATGGTACCTGCACATCGTCAAGTAATTCCTTTGTGTTCGTTCTTAGTTGCAGGTTAACCATAAGTTGCAATAAACGTTTCCATTGTTAGCCCCGGTCCAAAAGCGGCACCTAATATATTATCCCCGTTTGTCTTTCCTTCATTTAGTTGATCCAGGATTTTTTTTAATACAAACAGGATCGTAGGTGAGCTCATGTTTCCGTAGTCATTTAATACTTCGTAAGAATATTTCAGGTCATCTGTTGTCAACCCTGTACTCTGACTGATAGCTTCTAATATTTTCTTTCCACCAGGATGCATACACCAGTAAGTTATTTCCTCCTTGCCAATGCCTCCTTTTGCCAAAGCCTTTGTAATGAGTTTGTCAAAATCCTCTTTTACCAGTTCCGGCACATAACCGCTCAGCGTCATCAAAAATCCTTTAGACGACAATGCCCAGCTCATATCTTTTTTCCCGTTGAATGCTACGTTTGAAAAGAAACTTTTTAGTATAAGTCCCTTTTCACTGCTGCTGTCATGCTTTGCCAGCACAGCCGCACAGCCATCTGCAAATAACAAGGTGGAGGTGAGGTTGTCAATACTGCTTTCTTTTTGAAAATGAAGGGTGCACAATTCAGTACATACGATTATTACATTAGCTGCAGTATCATTTTTACAAATAGCGTCTGCCATTTTCAATGCATGAACCGCTGCATAACAACCCATAAAATTGACAGATGTCCTGAATATTTCAGACGGCAGTTCCATTGCTTCCATTACCAGCAGGTCGAGCCCGGGAGCGCTCATGCCGGTGCAGCTTACCGTAATTAAGTGGGTAATATCATTTTTATTGATCCTGCCCTCAATACAATCTTCAATGGCTTTTACTGAAAGATCCACAGCATAGTCATTGAACCAATCCATTCTTTTCTCCAAAGAAGGAAAAGGTTCCAGGTCTTCCGCGGTACTGTAAAATTTTCTGTCTTTAGTACTGCAACTGTAATCGGGCAGAACGCTATACCGGGTGCTGATGCCGCTATGCCGGTAAAGAAATTTCAATTTTCTTTTTTCCTCCTCATTGCTGCTGTGTATTTGGCTGGCAAATTCAAAAATAGCCTCCTGTGTATGTTTATACGCAGGTACGGAGGTTGCTATGGAGATAATTTTACTCAAAATCTTGTCATTAGAAATAAAACAATAAAGGCGGTGTTTGTGCAGGCAGATGCAAGTAAATTCATACGCATGGTATTAACGAAATTAGCAGCCAGTTGGTTGCGATTAACTTTATTGAACCACCAGAAGAAGTACAGCAGCACAGGTAAAAAGAACAACTGAACTATAAAAAAATCCTTTTGCCTTGATATAGAAAACAATTGGTATGCCAGTAATAGCATGGCTGTAGCATAAACAACCGCTGTAAACACAAATGTGCCAGTATAGCCCAGTTTCATGCTCAAGGTAGTAACGCCGTCTTCTTTGTCCTGTTTGTGCTGGTATATCTGGGTTAATGGATAAAAGCCACCAATAAGCAGTGAAGCGATCAGCATATCCATAGAAGAAATGGCGGTAGTTTTATCTGCACTGCAGCCATGGGCCACCATAAAAAAAGTAACTGCACCCTGGAAAATGATAACCGTGATGTAACCAATAAAAGGATATTTTTTAAGCCGAATACCCCTGTAACTGTAGGCCCGGGATGCTGCTATATAAGCAATGGCCGCCAGTGCAAAATACAGGCTGATAAAAAAACTCAGCCCAATTGCAAGAGCGTCTAAAAAAATGCTGGTGTAAAAAAGTTGCTTCGTTGGCTCCAGGGGATTTTTGATACCTCCAATACTTTCTGTATCCCGGTCCATATAACTGTTGTATCCGTTGCTCGAAGGGTAGATGACCATATGCAGGATGATGAATATAAGAATGGCATTCCCTGTATTGATATTAGTTGTTTGGCTTAGTGCAAACCAGTATACAGGCATCAGGAAAAACGAAAAATGAAAACGTAAAAGTTGTATGGTTGATTTTTGCAGCATTTACCTGGGAATAATATGAGATTCACTTAAGTCGTGTAATTTACTACTCACTTACAGTTAAGTGGGTATTTTGTTGTAAGCAGCCTGTCCTGAACACGTCTTTCGTTTACACCCGGCTGTTGGCCGCGGACTTTATAAAACTATATTTGCCACATGCCTACACTTTTGCGGGTTTTTTGTTGGGGTATGCTGATCAGCTTTTTGGGTTGCCTTCCTTTAGGTACACTCAATGTTACTGCCATGCAGATTGGCCTGCAGGAGAGTATAAAAGAGGCACTGCTTTTTTCTTTGGGTTGTTTGCTGGTGGAGATGTTCTATGTACGCCTGTCGCTGATAGGTATTGAATGGATACAAAAGCAGGTTAAGCTGATGCGTATAATGGAATGGCTTACCCTGGCCATCATCATTGCATTGGCTGCAGGTAGTTTTATTGCTGCTTCAAAGGAAGGCCACCATCAAAAAAATGAAATTTTAAATAATAGTTTGCACCGTTTCTTGCTGGGTATGCTGATGAGTTCTATAAGCCCTGCACAAATACCCTTTTGGTTTGGGTGGAGCAGTGTACTGTTTCAAAAAGGGGTACTGCAACCAGTGAAGAGGCAGTATAATTTTTACATTGTTGGGATAGGATTGGGTACCCTGTTGGGTAATGCTGTTTTCATTTTTGGCGGGCAATTGATTGCAAAAAACATTTCAGACAGCCAGGCCTATATTAATTGGTTTATCGGGGGTATTTTTACCATAACGGCTATAGTGCAAACAGTGAAAATGATCTTGCATAAGGATGGGGTAAGCAAACTGGAAGGGAAAAACCGCTGATGCCAGTGCATTTAAACCTGTAATTGACCACTTACCAAACTTACTTCAGAGTCTCTTGCAATCCATTAATTTTGCTTCTGCATGAAACATCTTGCCGCCCTCAATCACTTTTTCTGGAAATACAAGAACCGTTTTTTTCTCGGCATCCTGTTTGTTATCCTTACCAACTATTTTAGAATATTAGCACCCCAGTTTACCGGTTATGTTGTAAATACGGTGGTACATAAAGCAGAAAATGGGTTCCGGCAAAACGATGTGTTAGTGGAAAAGGTCATTCATGCCTTGCAAGGCGAAACTACCGGCAATAAGATCGTATGGTGTGGGATCATCCTGTTGATTCTTGCACTCATCAGCGGCTTCTTTATGTTTATGATGCGGCAAACCATCATTGTAATGAGCAGGCTGATTGAGTACGATCAGAAGAACCAGGTGTTCACTCATTACCAGCGATTAGATACCAATTTTTATAAAACCCACAGCACGGGCGACCTGATGAACAGGATATCTGAAGATGTAAGCAGGGTAAGAATGTACACCGGTCCGGCCATCATGTATTTCATTAACCTGGCAGCCGTACTGGGCTTCAGCATATTTTTTATGCTGAAGGCCAGTCCAAAACTTACATTGGTTGCTTTATCCCCCTTGCCCTTATTGGCCATTACTATTTACATTGTCAATAATATCATTGACAAAAAAAGTGAAAGGGTGCAGGCCTTATTAAGCCAGCTTACCACCAATGCCCAGGAATCGTACAGTGGTATCAGGGTAATAAAATCTTTTGTACAGGAAAAAGCGATGCTGGGATTCTTTGATGCCAACAGCGCTGAATACAGGAAAAATGCGCTTGGCCTTGCAAGAACCGAAGCGATTTATTTTCCCAGTATGGCCTTGCTTATTGGCATCAGCACCTTGCTTACCATTATGGTGGGTGCGCTGGATGTAGTGCAAGGAAAGTCTGATGTTGGCCTGATAGCTGAATTTGTAATGTATATCCAAATGATGACTTTTCCGGTGAGCGCAATTGGCTGGACTGCCAGTATGACCCAGCGTGCAGCAGCATCGCAAAAACGTATCAATGAGTTCCTGGATATGGAGCCTTCAGTAATAAGCCCTTTACAAGGGGAAAAGCCTTCCCTGGCTACCGCCATCGAGTTTATTAATGTTGATTTTACTTATCCGCATACTGGCATTCGGGCGTTAAAGAATTTTTCATTGAAGATTAACAAGGGGGAAAGAGTTGCCATAATTGGCAAAACAGGTGCCGGTAAATCCACCATCGCCCAGTTATTACTGCGTACATATGACCCACAGCAGGGTGCAATTAATTATGGAGAAGTGCCACTTCACAAAATTGACCTGGGTTACCTTCGAAACCAGGTAAGTTTTGTACCGCAGGATGTTTTTCTTTTCAGCGACAGTGTTTACAACAATATCTCCTTTGGTTATCCTGGTGCTACAAAAGAACAGGTTGTTGAGGCAGCGAAGAATGCTTGTGTTGATAAAGAGATAAGGGGTTTTTCAAAAGGATACGAAACGATGATAGGGGAGCGGGGCGTAACCTTGAGCGGAGGTCAAAAACAGCGGATCTCAATAGCAAGGGCGCTCGTCAAGGAGTCTTCTCTTGTTATTTTTGATGACTGCCTTAGTGCCGTCGATGCAAAAACCGAAAAAGAGATAATAGGCAACCTGGATGATTTTTTACAAGGAAAAACCGCCGTCATTATTACACATCGTATCTTTTCTTTATTATCTTTTGATAATATTATTGTACTGGGTGACGGGGAGATAATAGAGCAGGGTACACACAATGACCTTTTACTAAAGGACGGATATTACGCACGAATGTATAAACGCCAGCAGGAACAGGAAAATACGATTACTTAAAATGAATTACTGTTCAGCGTAATCCAGCAAATATTTAGTTCATTTTAAACAATAAACAAATTGTCCCCACTGCATTTTGAAGGGCTTCTAAATATTCCCGTTTTTTTTGCTATTTCAAAAACAAGGCTATCTTTGTTAGCGCAAAAAAACTAATTAGTAACCAACTAAATTTAAACTTAAAACTGTGGCGTACGAGAACAACGACAAAAAAATGGAAAGCGTTTATAGCAAACGTATCAGGGCCGGAAAACGCAGGACTTACTTTTTTGATGTAAGAGAAACCCGTGGCAATGACTATTATTTAACGATCACTGAAAGCCGCAAGCGTTTTGATTCTGATGGCTATGACAGGCACAAGATTTTCTTGTACAAAGAGGATTTCAACAAATTTATTAAGGGACTTACAGATGCTGTAGATTTTGTAAAAACAGAGTTGATGCCTGATTTTGATTTTGACGCATTCAACCATGATACTCCTTACGAAGGGGATGGCGCAGAGGCTACTATAACGGAAACCGGCACTAATGCAGTCGTTGACGAAGTCCCGGAAACCCAGGTTGATGAGGTTAAAGCTGCAGTATTGGATGATGCACCTGCACCCTCTGACAATGGAAGCAGTGTAGAAGTTGATAAGTGGTAAATTTCTCAAACCAAAAAAATATCTGGCCTTTCTCTTGGAGAAAGGCTTTTTTTTATTATCTTGCCTTCACGTTTAACGTATTGCTTACCAATCTCCTCTGGACTACAATTGAATATCCATTGTAAAGTCGCTTCAAATTCAATCTCCGCTGGTTAAGTTTTCGTGCTTTTGTATTAGCGCCGAACTACTACCAACTAATTCTTTATTTTCTTTTTTTTAATAAACCCCATGCGGATATATGCATTGCATATCTATGTGCCTAAGGGGTTATCCGTAAACCTAATAATGAAACGTATGAACAACGAAGCTTACATTGAACAGTACAAGTCATTTATCTACCGGCAGGAATATCCATGTGTTGCTGCAAAGGAGGCGGTACGCAAACAACGGGTAAAGGTCTTTGTAGCAGGACATATGGCTTGCCCCAAAGACGACAGGGCTATTCTCGATTTTATGTACAATTTTGTGGATGAGTACCGTAGTTCCGGCGATTTTTTTCATAGCGCAGCTATAATATTCCCCAGTCATGATACAATACCTTCTGAGGAAATGTTTGAAACCATGCTTTTTCAGCGCTTACAGTCCTTAGCCGATATGGGTGGTCAAGAATATGCCTACGACAAAAGGGTAAGCAGCGACCCGACTTCAAGGGCTTTTAGCTTTAGCATCAAGGAAGAGGCATTTTATATTATCGGACTGCACCCCAATAGCAGCCGGGCAGCACGAAGGTTTGAGCACCCAACAATGGTATTTAATCCTCACCAGCAGTTTGAAGTACTGAGGTCAACTCACAGGTACGAAAAAATGAAAAATATCGTTAGAAAGCTCGACACAGCCTATTCTGGTTCGGTTAACCCAATGCTGCAGGATTTCGGAAACTCTCCGGAGGTTTTTCAATACAGTGGCAGGAAAGTTGACCAGTCCTGGCAATGCCCATTAAAAATAAATAATTATATAAAAGGTGAACAACATCCAACCACGTAACGGAACTTCCTTTATTTTAAAAAAAGGACAACGTTTAAAAGTTACAGATATAAAGGGAGAGCAGGTTTCAGATTTGGTTTGTTTCAATTTAAATGACAAAGAAGAGTACCTATCATCCGGAAGAACAATTGATTATGCCGAAACAATATTTTTAACAACTGGTCATTTATTCTATTCAAACCGCAGTAATGTTATGTTTGAGATAGTAGAAGATACAGTAGGGAGACACGATTTTTTATTAACGCCCTGTAGTTCAGATACATTCAGGATCATTTACGGACATACCGATCCACACAGGGGTTGTTTTGGCAATCTCTGCCATGCATTAGATGAATATGGAATTAAGCCAGATGATATACCCATCACGTTCAACCTGTTTATGCATGTAACGGTGGATGGAGACAGTGGTAAAGTGTCGGTATTGCCTCCCAAAAGCAAGGCAGGTGATCATATTATTATTGAAGCTAAGATGGACCTGATCGTTGGACTTACTGCCTGTTCGGCCGAAATGTCTAATAACTACGCTTTCAAACCCATCGGCTGGGAAATTCTGGATTGATCATGAATCTTTATTACCCGGTAATCATTTTAAAAAACTGGTTTTAAATCATTTACGGTTTTCCTGTTATCAATAATTTGTTTGTGTTTGCCATTTTTTGTCAAAACAAATGGAATATTTAGGGAGATCCGGTAGCTGTTGAATTTAACCTGGTCTTTTACTTTTTCAAGGAATGGCAAATAATATGCTTCTGTCTTTGTACCATCCGTGTGAATATTTACTGTAAGACTTTCCTCATCATAGCTCGTTTGAAATTTAGTGACCGTGGTTTCATATTTAAATAAGAAATAAAAGAAAGAGTCATGAAGGCGATTTCCAAACTTGTCAATTATAATATCACTTGTCCTGCCGATTACCTGCTTAATTACAGGAAAATTGCTGCCACAGGCGCAGTCTTCATCCGCAAACTCCAGTATATCACCGGTATAATACTTCAGCATGATGAAGCCTTCATTGGTTAAATCTGTGCATATCAAATTTCCTTCATTATCAGATGAGTATGAAATTTTACTACTTATTAAATGGAGTTTACCACAATTGCATTCGAAAGCGGAAGTGCCAGATTCATTACAACCGTATTGATTGATTACTTTCAGTCCAAAAGCGTCTTCAATATTTCTTCTTGTACTTTCTTTTAATATTTCGGCAGTACATACAATTCCTTTAAGATGTTTGAATTGCAAATTATTTTTTACTACATAATTAGCCAATTCATTGATTACATTGGCATAGCCGTAAATGATCTGGGTTTTACGCCTTATCATATTTTGGGCATGGCTGGCCAGGGTTTGTTCATTTAGGGGTGTTGCAGGATATATATCAATATTGAAAAGTTTATAAAAGACTTTGTGTGCAATGCCGGTTTTAATTAAAGACGTTCCGGCAATAAAGGCAACTTTGTTACCTGCCTGGTAGCCAGCGCTTTCCCAGCTCATCATGATGCCGGCCCACAAGTATGACTGTGATTCGGAAGTAGTGTAGTAAACCAAAGGGATACCGGTAGAGCCACCGCTTTGTTTTTTTTGGAGCTTTCCTTTATATGCTCTTGATATAAGCCCGGGTGAGTTGGCCCTTATAATATCTTTGGTAGTAATGGGCACCTCTTCATAGGTTCTAAACCGGGCATAATAATCTGTATGGCTTTTTGCTTTTAAGAACAGCTCATCCAGCCTTTGTTGACTAAAAGCCTCCAGTTCAGTCTTTGGAAGGAACTGTTGTTTTTTAAGTTCCTGCAGGGCTGCCATCATACGGGTACCCCTTATCAGGTCAATGAAATGCAATCGTATTTTTCCAAACATATAACCCCGGGGTTTGATATAAAACGCTGTTTCACCAGAAAATGATATGGCAAGTAAGAGAAAAAAAATGAGCTGGGGATAATCAGCGCCAAAAATTTATCACAGCTAAACTATTGAAAATGATCTGTTTTATTGGATTATTCTTAGCTAACAATAGTTTCGTTCAGCAAGTTTTTGACCATACCTTATGTTATGTAATTGTAAACTGTTACCTTTGCAACCGTTCACTAAGCAACTAATTTAAGTACATGCATTGTAATGAATTACCAGAAACACTGGGTTTTAAGATCGTTCATACAGGTAAACTGTTGCTTAAAACCATCAATGTGATCTTTGCCGGTATCAGCAGGGACATCACGTTTGAACAAATGGGGGTACTATATTACCTGTCCAGGAACACCGGTAAAAAAGATATGATACAGCAGGATATTGCTGGTTTGATGGATAAAAACAAATCGGCGGTATTGAGGTCTATTGATATATTGGAGCAGAAGGGTTTTGTAAAGAGAATACCTGCGGCGGGAGACAGGCGCAAAAATGTGATCGCACTTACCGACGAGGGAAAAACCATTATTGAAAGGATGCATGAGTTTTTCCTGGAGCAGGACGTGGCACTAAAGGAAGGCATCGAGGAGTCTGAACTGGCTATCTGTTTAAAAGTGCTCTCAAAAATACAGGTCAAGTGCAGGGCGGGCGAAAGGCTGTTTGCCGTGAGCTGATAAACAACATACAAAAAAATGGATACGGGTAACAATTTGATAACTTTATCTTACATTTAAAAATATTTTACCAAACACTAAACCGTGAAGATGATTAACAATCCCCTCAAGAAAAAAATAGATGCTTTTAAAACTGTTGATAAGTTAAAAGAAGCAAATATTTATCCCTTTTTCAGGCCTCTGCAAAGCGACCAGGATACAGAAGTGATGATTGGATCGAAGCCTGTGCTGATGTTTGGTTCAAACAGCTATCTCGGTCTTACAAACCACCCCGCTGTAAAGGATGCCGCAAAAAAAGCAATTGATAAATACGGAAGTGGTTGTGCCGGTTCAAGATTTTTGAATGGTACACTTGATTTGCATTTGGAATTGGAAGAAGCATTGGCAGATTTTGTAGGGAAAGAGGGTGCGCTGGTTTTCAGCACCGGTTACCAGGTTAACCTGGGGGTTATTTCTGCACTTGCCGGAAGAAATGATTATTTGTTCATGGATGAATGGAACCATGCCTGCATCATTGATGGTGCCAGGCTGTCGTTCTCAAAAATTTACAAATACGGACACTCTGATATGGCGCATTTGGAAAAATTATTGTCCAATGCTCCTATAGATGCATTCAAACTCATTGTGACGGACGGAGTATTCAGCATGGAAGGCGATATTGCCAAACTTGACGAGATAGCCAACCTTGCAAAAAAATACAATGCATCCGTTTATGTAGACGATGCCCATTCTCTTGGTGTGTTAGGAACTTGTGGCCGGGGTACTGCATCTCATTATAATATTACCAATAAGGTAGATCTGATAATGGGGACTTTTAGTAAATCACTGGCCTCTATCGGCGGTTTTATTGCAGCTGATAAAAATGTAATTGAATACCTAAAGCACCATGCACGTTCATTAATGTTCAGCGCCAGTATATCTCCGGGTGCAACAGCGAGCGCATTGGCTGCCTTAAATGTAATGAAATCCGAGCCGGAAAGAATTGAAAAATTGTGGCAGAATACCAACTATACTTTGCACCAGTTTAAAGAGGCTGGATTTGATGTAGGGCCGACGGAGTCTCCGATCATCCCGATTTACGTCAGGGATAATGAGAAGACCTTCATAATGGCAAAGATGCTGATGGACGAAGGTGTGTTTGTAAACCCGGTTGTGTCACCAGCTGTAAGCAGTGAATCATCCATGATCAGGTTTTCGCTTATGGCTACGCACACATTTGAGCAAATTGATTTTGCAGTGGAAAAGCTGAAGAAAGTAGCTGAAATGCTGAACATCCCCAATATGCACCACGAAAAAGTAGCAGTAAAGGCATGATCCAGGTAAGGCAGGTTTCCTCAAAAAAAGAGTTGGCCTCGTTTATAGATTTCCCACACGATTTGTACAAAGGTGACAGCAATTATGTGCCTGAACTGCACATCGCCCAAAGTGATTTGCTTACACCCGGCAAGCACCCTTTTCATGATCATTCGCAATTACAATTATTCCTTGCTTATGAGGGTGAAAAGATAAAAGGCAGGATCGCAGCTGTTATAAATAACAACCACAACAAATTTAAAAATGCAAAAGATGGATTCTTTGGTTTTTTTGATGTGGTAAATGATAAAGTTATTGCAGGCCAGTTACTGACAAAGGCTGAAGAGTGGCTTAAAGAAAAAGGTGCAGATAAAATGGTTGGACCTGTCAATCCTTCTACAAATGAACCCTGTGGTTTACTGGTTGACGGTTACGATAGTCCGCCTGTAGCGATGATGACCTACAACAAACCTTATTATCTTGACTTGCTTACGGCTGCTAATTTTTATAAGCAAACCGATTTACTCGCTTACGATCTGCCCACGAGTACGGTTGATAAGCGCACCATTCAGTTGAAAGATGCTTTGCTGAAGCGGCTTGGTAATAACAACATCGTTATCCGGAAGGTAAACATGAAAGACTTTAAAACCGATGTAGACAAAATACTGGAAGTATATAACAACGCCTGGGCAGAAAATACAGGTTTTGTGCCGATGACTGAAAAAGAATTCAGGTACCTCGCTAAAGACCTGAAACTGATCCTTGACAAAGATTTTTGTTTACTGGCCGAACACAACGGCAAGGTCGTTGGTTTTGCTTTGGCGATTCCGGATATAAACCAGTTGCTGATAAAGATCAAAAGGGGACGTCTTTTTCCAACGGGAATATTTAAACTTTTACTGGGCCGCAAAAAAATAAATTATGTAAGAGTGCTTGCACTTGGCGTAGTGGAAGGATACAGAAAGATGGGAATTGAGGCTTGCTTTTATGCTGAAATAATTGAAAGGGCGGCTGCAAAAAAAATAAAAGGTGGAGAAGCGTCCTGGATACTGGAAAATAATGAACTGATGAATAACGGCCTGCTTAAACTCAATGCTAAAGTGTATAAACGCTATAGGATACTAGAAAAAGCAATATGAGAGAAAAGGTTTTGATAACAGGTGCAAGTGGCTTTTTAGGATATCATATTATCAATGCTGCAGTAAAAGAAGGGTATGAAGTGTATGCCGCTGTAAGAAAAAGCAGCAACGTAAAACATTTAGAACACTTATCCGTCAACTATATTGAACTTGACTATAAAGATGGGGCGGTACTAGAAAAGTTATTTGAAGAGAAAGGTTTTGACTATGTAATACATGCAGCCGGCACTACCAAGGCCAATTCAGAAGCAGAGTACAACCTGGTGAATAATATTTACACTATTAATCTCGCCACAGCAGCTGCTAAAATTAAAAAAACAAAGCGGTTTGTTTTCATTAGCAGTTTGGCTTCCATTGGGCCTTCAAAAAATGCGGGGGAGACCATTACGGAAAGTACGCCCCGTAATCCAGTTACCGCTTATGGAAAAAGCAAACTGAACGCAGAGAATAATTTGAAAAAGCTGGACATTGCCTCCACTATTTTCAGACCGACAGCAATATACGGCCCCCGTGAAAAAGATATTTTTATAGTAACCAAAACATTGTGCAAAGGAATTGATCCTTACATCGGCCGGACCGCACAGCAGTTGAGTTTTGTATATGGGCCGGATATGGGAGAGATTGCGGTGAAGGCATTAAAACAAACAGGTGGCAATTTTGATTACAACATAACTGATGGAAAGAGCTACAGCAGGTATGATTATGCGGATATTGTCAAAGACATTTTAAATAAAAAAGCGGTAAGGTTTCATTTGCCCTTGCCCATAATAAAAGCGGCTTTGTTCCTGGTAGAAAAGATGAACCGGGCTATGAACAAGGTTTCGCCGGTAAGTATCGAAAAACTAAATGAACTTACAGCTGTCAACTGGGCCTGCGATATCAGCAAAGCAAAAAAAGAACTTGGATTTGATCCTAAGTTTGATCTGGAGAAAGGGTTGAGGGCCTCAGTAGACTGGTACAGAGAAAATAAGTGGCTGAAATAAGCAGATATAAATGTTAAAAAAATGGTATATCGGTTTACAAAATAACTTGTTTGGTAACAATTGTAACTATATAAGTGAAATTTGCAGCCGTAATTTGAATAAATAATATAAAAAATAAACATGGAACAGAACGTAAAACCAGCCGAAGGTAAACTTGGGATACTGGTTCCCGGTATGGGTGCAGTAGCAACCACTTTTATAGCTGGTGTGGAAGCTGTAAAAAAAGGTATAGCACAACCAATAGGATCGCTCACACAAATGGGCAGCCTGCGAATTGGTAAAAGAACAGAAAACCGTAATCCAAAAATAAACGAGTTTGTTCCACTGGCAAAGCTGGACGAGATCGTTTTCGGCGGATGGGATATCTATGAGGATAACGTGTATGAAGCGGCCATTAATGCTAAAGTACTGGATGCTAATTTATTAAATGCGATCAGGCCTGAACTGGAAGCCATCAAGCCAATGAAAGCGGTGTTTGATAAATCGTATGTTCAGAACCTGGATGGTACCAATGTAAAAAAAGCAGCCACCAAGTATGATCTTGCGCTGGAACTGATAGCCGATATAGAAAATTTCAATAAGATAAATAATTGCACAAGAAGTGTAATGGTGTGGTGCGGCAGTACAGAAAAGTATATTGAAGTATCAGCGGCACACCAAACCATTGAAAGCTTTGAGCAGGGTTTAAAAGACAACGATGCCAATATTTCTCCCAGCATGATCTATGCCTATGCATCTATAAAATGCGGTGTACCCTTTGCAAATGGTGCCCCTAATTTAACCTGTGATATACCTGCATTAATTGATCTTGCCAGGGAAACAGGCACACCCATTGGAGGCAAAGATTTTAAAACGGGCCAGACGTTGATGAAGACGATCCTTGCGCCGGGTTTACATGCACGGGCATTGGGCGTAAGAGGATGGTTCTCTACAAACATACTTGGTAACAGGGACGGCTACGTGCTCGATCACCCGGATAATTTCAAAACAAAAGAAGTAAGCAAGCTGAGTGTGCTGGATGAAATATTTAAGCCAGAATCAAATCCCGAATTGTATGGTGAATTGTACCATAAAGTAAGGATCAACTATTATCCTCCTCATGGTGATAATAAAGAAAGCTGGGATAACATTGACATTTTTGGATGGCTTGGTTATGGTATGCAGATAAAGATAAATTTCCTATGCCGTGATTCTATCCTGGCTGCACCAATTGTGCTTGATCTTGCTTTGTTCCTTGATCTTGCAAAACGTGCCGAAATGAGTGGTATCCAGGAATGGTTGTCATTCTACTTCAAATCTCCACAGGTGTTGGAAGGGTTGGCTCCCGAGCATGACATTTTCAAGCAATTGATAAAAATGCAGAACACACTGCGTCATATGATGGGCGAAGACCTTATTACACATCTTGGATTGGATTACTACCAGGACCTGGTAGAAGCAATGTAAAATCATGCAACTGCATAAAATCATTGCATCTGTTGCAGGTATTGGATATATAAAGGGTGGAGGTACACTTGCGGCATTATTGTATTGTATTATATGGTTTTTTTTACCTGCCAGTTTCAGTAGTGGATACTGGCAGGTAGTAATAGGCGCTTTGATAACCGTAGTAGGTGTCTGGTGTTCAAATAATGTAGATAAGGTTTGGGGAAAAGACAGCAGCAAAGTGGTGATTGATGAAGTGGCCGGGATGGCAATAGCTCTTTTATTTGTGCCGCATCATATTATCTTTTTGTTATGCGGACTGATATTGTTCAGGTTTTTTGACATTGCAAAACCTTTCGGGGTACGGCAAATGGAAAAGTGGCCAAAGGGATTGGGTGTAATGGGAGATGATATCCTGGCAGGTGTGTATTCACTGGCAGTATTGCATCTCATTGTTTTCTTTTGGCCTGTTCACACTTAAATAAATGGCAGGCATCATTACATTTTTAAAGGCGAATGTGGCTTCCTTGGTTGCAAGCGCCTGCGATTTTGGCTTTACCGTTTTACTAAAAGAGGTTTTTGCAGTTGATGCAGTTGTGGCCAGTGTGTCGGGTACCGTTTTGGGTGGCGTCATCAACTTTTTGATTGGCAGGTATTGGGCTTTTAACGCAGCCTCCAAAAGTATAGCAGGGCAGGGTCTGCGGTATTTAATTACCTGGTGTGGCAGTTTACTTTTAAATGCATTGGGTGTTTACCTGTTGATTCACTTTGCAGAAATTGATTACAGGATAGCTAAGCTTATTATTTCTTTAACCGTGGCAGTTGCCTATAACTATCCGATGCAAAAAAAATATGTTTTTAAAAATATTTAATAGTATAGCTTTTATGAAGACGAAAAAGAGGCAGTTGCTTCTTTTGTTTGTAGTGCTGGTAAGTTCTTTATTGGCCGGTGCACAAACACAGCAGCAGGTAACCATGGTAAAAGGTTTTATCAGGGATGCCGTTACAAAACGCCCCATGCCCCTGGTAACAGTAATGTTTAAAGACGGCAAAGGTGTTTCAAGTGATGAAAATGGAACCTACTCCATTGCCACCCGAAACATGAAATTCACTTCCATTATCTTTTCTTATGTAGGGTATACCAGTGTTACTCAAAAAATAAAGCCGGGCGTGGAGCAGAGTATAGATGTAGACCTGGAAATGAACTCTTCAATGAAAGAGGTTGTGATAAAGAAAGGAAGAGGAAGATACAGGAATAAGAACAACCCTGCCGTGGAATTGATAGACAGGGTTATTGAAAATAAAAGTAAGAACCGTATTTCTGCTTACGACTATGTTCAATACCAGGAATATGAAAAGATAGCGCTGTCGCTTGCCAACAAACCTGAAAAACTGATGAAGAATAAACTCTTCCGGAGTTTTAAATTCATTATGGAAAATGTAGATACTTCTACCGTTCCGGGAAAATCGTTGTTGCCCATTTATATCGAAGAAAATATTGCAGATAAATATTACCGCAAGGATCCTTATGCTCAAAAAGAACGGGTGCTCGGTGAAAAGAAAGTGAACTATGGTGATTTTTTAGATAATGCGGGCATCAGTTCCTATATCAAATCATTGTACGCAGACATCAATATCTACGACAACAATATCCCTTTGTTACAGCAGCAGTTCCTTAGCCCGATTGCTGATATGGGGCCTGCTTTTTACCGCTATTACATAAGAGATACTACAGAACTGGATGGCATAAAACTCATCCGCTTATATTTCACTCCTAAAAATCCCAATGATCTCATATTCAGAGGTACGATGTTCGTAACACTGGATGGTAATTATTCTATCCAGAAAATTGAAATGACCATCAGTAAAAAAGCCAATGTAAACTGGACCCGGGAATTACAAATAAAACAGGATTTTGAGAAAGGTCCGGATGGACGGTATCATGTCATCAAAAGTGATATGTTCACCGAGTTTGCCCTGGTAAACAACAGCAGTGGAAGTATGTATGGCGAAAGACTGGTGTCGTATAAGGATATCAGGATAAACCAGCCGGCACCTGACAGTATTTACAAAGGCAAAGACCTGGTAAAACTTTTTGATGAAACGGCTCCGGTAGATGATAGTTTTTGGGTAAGCAACCGACATACGCCGCTGTCAAATGTAGAGGCGAAAGCATATTATAATATTGACAGTTTAAAAAACACCAAGAAGTTTAAAACCTTTATGACGGTTATTACAGCTTTGTTTACCGGCTATATTGTGTTAGGCGATTATGAAATAGGAAATACCAATACGTTTTATAGTTTCAATCCTGTTGAAGGCTTCAGGCTTAGATTGGGAGGAAGAACAACACCCAAATTCAGCCAAAGGATGTATTTTGATAATTACCTGGCTTTTGGTTTCAGGGATCAACGGTTTAAATATGGACTTGGAGCTACTTACTCATTTAACAACAAGTCTATCTATTCCTTTCCGCTCCACTACCTCAGGGTAGGTTATCAATATGAAATGAAAATACCCGGGCAGGAACTTCAGTTTGTGCAGGAAGATAATTTCCTTTTATCTTTCAAGCGGGGTAAGAATGACAAATGGCTTTACAACCGGGTAATAAAGGCAGATTACGTTAGGGAGTTCGGTAAAAATATTACTACCACCTTGGGCTTTAAGCGTATCGAGCAGGAACCGGCGGGTGCTATCACTTATGTAAAGCCGCAAACAACGGATTCAATCAGGAATATTACTACTACCGAGTTTTCAACTGAACTGCGCTGGGCCCCGGGAGAGCAGTTTTACCAGGGCAAAAATTTCCGGATCCCTATCATTAACAAGTATCCAATTTTCAAGCTGAGGTATATTGCAGGTGTTAAAGGATTATTTAATGGAGAATATGCGTATCACAATTTTAACCTTTATGCCGAAAAAAGGTTTTATATGAGCCAGCTTGGTTTTACAGATGTAACAACAGAGGGAGGCTATATTTTTGGCCAGGTGCCCTTTTCATTGCTTACAGCACACAGGGCAAATCAAAGTTTTGGCTACCAGCTGAATTCTTACAACATGATGAATTTTTTAGAGTTTGTAAGCGACAAGTATTATGCTGTTAATTTTGACGTTCATTTTAATGGATTCTTTTTAAATAAAGTTCCTTTGCTAAGAAGGCTTAAATTGAGGGAAGTTGCCAGTGCCAAATTATTGTGGGGCAGTGTCAGGGACGAGAACAACCCGGCTAAAAATCCGCAGGTGTTTAAGTTTCTTCCCGAAACCTATACGCTCGACAACGGTCCCTATGTGGAAGTAAGTGTTGGTTTGGCTAACATCTTTAAATTAATACGTCTTGATTTGATCAAAAGGTTAACTTACCTTGATCACCCGGATATTACCACCTGGGGATTAAGGACAAGGGTACGTTTTGAATTTTAATATTTTTGAAAACCTGTTTTTGAGAAATGGCACAGGACCGGATAAGGGACAAGCTCCAAAAATCAATTTATGTTGTTATCAACCCATTCGTCAAGGGTCTGATCAGGATAGGTTTTACTCCCAACCTGGTAACCATTACGGGTCTTGTATTGAATGTTGGGGTGGCCATTGTTTTTATTAAAGGTGCAGAAGAAGGAAACAGGGGCGATCTTAGTTATGTTGGATGGGCAGGAGCGCTGATTCTATTTGCAGGTTTATTTGATATGCTGGATGGACAGGTGGCCAGGCTGGGCAATATGAGCTCAAAATTTGGTGCCCTTTTCGATTCTGTGCTGGACAGGTATAGCGAACTGATCATGTTCCTGGGAATTTGCTACTATCTCATTGCAAAACATTATTTCATTAGTTCCTTGTCGGCTTTTATTGCCATGATCGGTTCGATGATGGTTAGTTATACAAGGGCAAGAAGTGAAGGGCTGGGTATAGAAAACAAAGGTGGTGTGATGCAGCGGCCAGAAAGAGTGGTGATGACAGGATTATCTGCCATTGCCTGTGGAATAACGGCACATTTTATAGGTGGTGATTATAAGTTCTACGTTTCTTTTTTGAATTTTCACTTGTTTGAAACGATGACTATTTTTACCCTGCCGCTTTCTATAATGGCTATTCTTACTAACATCACAGCCATTAAAAGACTGATGCATGCAAAGAAAGAGCTGGATGGGAAATAAACAGCTTACCGGGATCGCTGGTTTTCGGCTTACCTTTGCAGCGTTGTTTTGAGGAAAGAGAAAAGTACATTCTGAAATTTTAATACAATGGCAAAAAATTATATATCCAACAGCGAAGAATCGACCAGGCTGTTTAAAAGCAGCTGGATGGAGTTGCTTTCAAAAGTTCATTTCTCTGTTCCGCTTTTCATTTTTATACCGGTAATTGCTGTGTTCTGTTACCTTGCTTTTTCAGGAGGCATCAGCATAGGGGCTTTTGCAATGTATTTTGCCATTGGCCTTGCAGTATGGACCGCAACTGAATATTTTCTTCACCGGTTTATTTTTCATTATCACCCAACCAGTGACTGGGGTAAGCGGATACATTTTATTTTTCACGGCGTTCACCACGATTATCCCCGTGATAAAAAAAGATTGGTGATGCCCCCATCTGCAAGCATACCACTGGCTACACTGTTTTATTTTCTTTTTTCTTTGATCTTCACCAGACTTAACCTGTTTGCCTTTTTCCCGGGTTTTTTATTGGGTTATTTAATATATGACATGCTGCACTATGCCATGCATCATTACAATTTTAAATCGGGTGTGATGAAGAGGATCAAGCAGCACCACATGCTGCATCATTACCAGGATCCTGAAAAAGGTTTTGGCGTAAGTTCCTCCTTGTGGGATGAAGTACTGCTTACCAAATTTAAAAAGCAACCAGAGAAAGAAAAAGTTGATGCTTAACAGCGCCGCCATTTTTTATTCATCCAAAAATATCATTGCAGCCTTAGTAGTTACAGTATTGTACCTGCTGCTGTCGTTTTTTTTAATTGGCTTTAAGACCGATCAGTTAGTGCTGGCTGCCATCTTCAATCTCTTTTATTTTGCGTCTGCACTTAGCCGTAAGTTTATTCTCGGGTTTTCTATTTTCATTGTGTACTGGATCATTTTCGACTACATGAAGGCCTTCCCCAACTATACCTTCAATGAGGTGCATATCGGGGACCTGTATAGTGCAGAAAAAGGATTATTTGGTATTGGTTCGCAAAAGATCACCCCCAACGAATACTGGCTGGCGCATCAAAACAGTTTTTTAGATGTGATGACAGGGATATTTTATTTATGCTGGATACCCGTTCCACTGGCTTTTGCGGCCTATCTTTTTTTTAAGGATAAGCAATTGTTCCTGCAATTCTCCCTCACTTTTGTGTTTGTTAATTTTATTGGTTTTATTATTTACTACACTTATCCTGCAGCGCCGCCCTGGTATTTACAATTGCATGGAAATAATTTTATACCCGGCACACCCGGTAATTCTGCAGGGCTGGCAAGGTTCGACCAGTTTTTTGGAGCTGGTATTTTCAAAAGTCTTTATGAAAAGAGTTCTAATGTATTTGCAGCCATGCCTTCCTTGCATTCTTCGTATCCATTGATCGTTGTGTATTATGAATTTAAAAAGAAAGCAGGTTTATTTGCAAGGATCATTTTTGTTATCGTGATGGTGGGCATTTGGTTTGCGGCAGTGTATACAAGCCACCATTATGTATTGGATGTGCTGGCAGGTATAACCTGTGCGGTTATTGGAATT
>ENA-UOWO01000192-UOWO01000192.1-activated-sludge-metagenome-genome-assembly--contig:-NODE-192-length-89716-cov-8.105810_pt1 | contig 89716 bp, 72 predicted proteins | sample MGYA00238148_ERZ761564 | MGnify/ENA primary metagenome ERZ761564 (study PRJEB28885, sample SAMN05720194) | activated sludge metagenome | isolation source: Anaerobic digester | place: USA... | reverse complement strand
GTGGCAGGCCTGACCGCGTTCGTCTACGGCATGTTCCGGCTGCTGTCGGTGGGAAATGTCGACGGGGTGTGGCACGGCCTGAACTGGATCGGGACCGGCGCGGCGCTCGTCTCGACCGAACGGGTTCTCGAGCTGCTCCAGGGGCCCGACTGGCCCGACAAGATCACGCTGCGGGAGAAGCTGGGCTGGCTGGCGTATCTGACGGGCGGCATCGGCATGGTGTTGAGCTGGTGCACCACCCCGCTGCCGCTCGTACTGCTCGGCTGGGCGCTCGCGGGCACCGAACCCGTCAAGGTCGTCTGGAGGCTCGTCGTCGAGCGGTTCACGGACATCAACGCCGACCGGTGGGTCGACTGGTTCGGGCTGCTGCTGATCATCCTCGGCATCCTGTTTCTCGGCCTCGGCAGCATCGGGCCGCTGATCGGCCTTGCCGTGAACGTCCGGGCGAACTACGACAGCGGCAGCGGCACGATCGCCCTCGGGGCCGGAACGGCCGCGCCGGGTGCCGCCACCTTCAATCTGATCCCGATGGCCGTCGGGGCGTGTTTCCTCGTTCTCGGCGTCGGGATCCGGCGCCGGGCGATGTGGGCGGGGGCGCTCGGGCTCGGCGTGACGTTTTTCATGTTCATGCAGGCCTGCAACTCGGTTCTCGTCGCCTCGGGCGGCCACATCACCCATCTGCCGCGCGCCCTGGCAGGCGAAAGCATCAACCTCGCGCTTTCGTGGTTCCTCTTCTTCGGATTCTATAGCATTTTCTATCCATTGGTCTCCGAACGCATCAAGGGGCTTGCCGGCATTCTCGAGGGCAAGCTCAAGGACGCCGACGAGGCCCTGAAGGAGACGCGGGGCCGTCTGGAAAAGGCGGCGCACGATGCCGCCCAGGCCGCGCGCGACCTCGATGACGAGCGGATCAAGTTCCGGGCGCTGTTCGAGAACACCAACGAAGGCATCATCCTGTTCGACGAGAACGATATCATTCTCTATATGAACCCGGCCTACTGCTCGTTCTACGAGATCGACCGCGACGCGTGGCTGGGGAAGAAGTGGCCGGGGATTTTCGAGCGGCCCGGCATCGCGGTCTGCACCGACGGCGCGAGCATCGACCCGGACGGCGCGCAGAACGGCTCGGCCCGGCCCCGGCGGGGCGAGGTCACGATCACCGACCCGCGCGGCGGGATCAAGCGGCGACTCGCGTTTTACGCCAAGCGGATCACGAACGCCCAGGGTGAGGTGATCGCCTGCATGGGCCTCTCGCGCGACATCACCCTCGAACGCGAGATCGACCAGATGAAAACCGAGTTCGTCAGCAACGTCAGCCACGAGCTGCGCACCCCGCTCACCTCGATCCGGGCCTACACCGAGATGCTGCTCGACGACGAGACGGATGACGTGCAGACCCGGCGCGACTATCTCCAGATCGTGCTCGACGAGGCCGTGCGGCTGACGAACCTGATCAACGATATCCTGGACCTGTCGAAGATGGAGGCCGGCCGCAAGGCGTACAAGTTCGCCACGATCGGCCTGCACGGACTGATGAAGAAAGCCGCATCGGTGATCGCGGCGGATGTGCAGAAGAAGGGGCACACCCTGGACGTCCGGCTGCCGGACACGGACAAAACCGCCATCTGCGACGCGGACCTCGTGCACCAGTGCGTGTTGAACCTGCTCAGCAATGCCGTGAAGTACACCCCCGAGGGCGGCCGGGTCACCCTCGCCCTGACATACGATATCAACAACTACACCATTGCCGTGACGGACACCGGCCCCGGCATCTCCCGCGAGGACCAGAAGCAGCTGTTCAGCAAATTCTTCCGGGTCGAGAGCACCCTCAACCGTGACGTCGGCGGCACCGGGCTGGGACTGGCGCTCGTCCGGCAGATCGCCCATGTACATCAGGGCGAGGCCGGGGTCGAATCCGAGCCGGGAAAAGGATCGACGTTCCGCCTGACGCTTCCCTACGCCCCGGTCCCCCCGGTTCCTCCCGAGAAATCCGCCCCCAAAAAGCCCTAAGCGGCCGTAAAAGGGGCTTCGAGAACGGTTCACCACCGAGACACGAAGCCACAAAGAATCCTTCGATGAGGCTGCCAGTGTTCTTTGTGTTTTGGGGTCTTGTTGATGAAAGAATTCTCGTTGCCTCGATGTCTGGTATGTGAGGCTCTTCCCGACAATCGTTCGTGAAAAGACGGAAGGAACACGCCGAACAACAGCTTCAGCACAGAGAACACAGAGGACACAAAGAATTCACGGAGGATCGGTATATTCTCCGTGCAGCCTCTGTGTTCTTCGTGTCCTCTGTGATGAGCGTGTTCCTCATCATCCTGATTTTATCATTCATCCACCAGAGACGTTGATTTTCGACGGGGAGACTCACGGAGGGTGATCGGCAGGGGGGTCTTGCCTTCTTTTCTCTCTTCTGGTATTATGCCGTAGCGCGCGTGCGCAACAGCAAGCGAGGGTGGCGGAACTGGCAGACGCGCCAGACTTAGGATCTGGTGGTTATACCGTGCGGGTTCAAGTCCCGCCCTTCGCATAGCAAGCATGCAAGCGGGAGTAGCTCAGTTGGTAGAGCTCCTGCCTTCCAAGCAGGAGGTCGCGGGTTCGAGTCCCGTCTCCCGCTCTTTTTTATTTCTCTTGGTTCTCAGGTATTCCATCGCCGAAGGAGTTACAGATCCATGTCCATGCAGCTCAAGACACAGGTTCAGGAAATCGGCCCCAACAAGGTGGCCCTGACCGTCGAAGTGGGCAAAGAACAGGTTTCCGCGGCCTACGATCATTTCTTCCAGCGGGCCGCCCGCACGATCAAGATTCCCGGCTTCCGCCCCGGCAAGGCTCCCCGGCCGGTTCTGGCGAAGTTCATCGGCCCCGACGCGATCCGCGAGCAGGTCGAGGAAGAGCTCGTCAACCAGGTGTACCCCGATGCCATCCGCCAGACCAAGCTGCATCCGGTCAGCGATTTTTCCGTCGAAGAGTCGAACCTCGCGGAAGGTGAGTGCTTCACCTTCAAGGCGACGTTCGATGTCCGGCCGAAGCTCGGCGACATCAACTACCGCGGCCACACCGTGACCGTGAAGCGGCTCGACGTCGACGACGAGCTGATCGGCAAGGTGCTCGAGCAGCGCCGCGAGCAGTTCGGCAAGACCGTTCCGGTCGAGGACGGCGAGCTCCAGTTCAACGATTATTTCATGGGCAAGGTCGCCGTTTCCTGCGACGGCGTCGAGGATGCCGAGCTTTCCGAGGAAAAGGGCTACCACAAGTTCACGGAAGACGGCCGCATGTACCTGCCGATGAAGGGCATGAAGCCGGGCGAAACCCGTTCCTTCACGTATGAAGCGAACACCGATGCCGACAAGGATTCGAAGTATTTCGGAAAGACCCTCGACATCAACGTGACGCTCGAGCGCATCTCCCGCCCCACTCTTCCGGCGCTGAACGACGAGTTCGCCAAGGAAGTCGGCGACTTCGCGACGCTCGACGAGCTGAAGGCGAAGATCCGCAAGGATCTCGAGGAACATGCGGTGAAGGACGGCGAGGAGCGCGCGGTCGACGAGATCCTGAAGGAAGTCGTCGCCAAAACCCACGTCGATCTGCCGTCCGCGATGGTCGAACGCACGATCGATTACTTCGTGTCGAACATCGACCGCCGGTGGCGCCAGTTCAACAGCAGCCTGAGCGAGTTTTTGAAGCGGTCGAACAAGGATTACAAGGCGTTCCGCGAGGAGTTCCGCGAGAAGGCCGAGTTCGAGACGAAGGTGATGCTGGTCGTCGACGAGATCGGCGAGCGTGAGAAGATCGAAGTCTCGGATGCCGAGTTCCGGGCCGAAGTCGAAAAGCGGGCGTCGGATTACGGCATGACCGTCGACAAGCTGATGGAGCATCTTTCCAAGGGTGACGGCGAGGAAAATCTCCGCCATACCGTCCGGGATCGCCAGATTCGCGAGTTTTTGCTAAAGAACAACACGGTTCATTACGATATGGTCAAGGAAGCCGAATTCAACAAGGGGGATAACGCACAGTGACGCTGGTACCAATCGTCATTGAGCAGAGCAGTCGGGGCGAACGCGCTTACGACATCTACTCGCGTCTTCTGAAGGACCGCATCATCTTCATCGGTGGCGAGATCGAGGACCACATGGCCAACCTGATCATCGCCGAGCTGCTCTTCCTCGAGTCGGAAGACCCGGAGAAGGATATCTCGGTGTATATCAACAGCCCCGGCGGCGTGGTCACGGCCGGTCTGGCGATCTACGACACGATGCAGTACATCAAGCCCGACGTCAGCACGATCTGCATCGGGCAGGCGGCGAGCATGGGCGCGGTTCTGCTCGCGGCGGGCACTGCCGGTAAGCGGTATGCGCTCCCCAACTCGCGCATCATGATCCACCAGCCGCTCGGCGGTGCGCAGGGCCAGGCCAGCGACATCGAGATCCAGGCCGGCGAAATCCTGCGCATCAAGGAAAAGCTCAACGACATGCTGGCGCACCACTCGGGCCAGCCTCTCAAGCGCGTGAAGAAAGACACCGACCGTGACTTCTTCATGTCGGCCATGGAAGCCAAGGAATACGGCATTATCGACGAAGTCGTACAACGCAAGCCAGTAACCGCCAAAACGGCCGGAGAGTAAGCATGCTGTCTAAGAGCCCCCAGTTCCGGTGTTCTTTCTGCGGGAAGAGCCAGGACCAGGTCCGCAAGCTGATCGCGGGTCCTGAGGTGTACATCTGCGATGAGTGCATCGGGTTGTGCAACGACATCATCGTGGAAGAGGTCGATGACGACCAGACGCACGAGCTGAAGGGCATCATCAAGCCCCGGGAGATCGTCGACGTGCTCGACCAGTACGTCGTCGGTCAGCAGCGCGCGAAGAAGATCGTGGCGGTTGCCGTCTACAACCACTACAAGCGGCTGGCGCTGGCGAAGACGCCCGGCCGACGGGACGACGTCGAGGTGCAGAAGTCGAACATCCTGTTCCTCGGCCCCACCGGCTCAGGCAAGACCCACATCGCCCAGACGCTCGCCCAGCTCCTGAACGTGCCGTTCTGCATCGCCGACGCGACCACCCTCACCGAGGCCGGGTACGTCGGCGAGGACGTCGAGAGCATCCTGCTGAACCTGCTGCGCGCCGCCGACTACGACGTGCAGAAGGCCGAGAAGGGCATCATCTACATCGACGAGATCGACAAGATCGCGCGCAAGAGCGAAAACCTGTCGATCACCCGCGATGTCTCGGGGGAAGGGGTCCAGCAGGCGCTTCTGAAGATGCTCGAGGGCAAGATCGCGCACGTGCCGCCCCAAGGCGGCCGCAAGCATCCGCACTCGGAGTTCATCCAGATCAACACCAAGGACATCCTGTTCCTGATGGGCGGCTCGTTCGAAGGGATCGAGAAGATCGTCGAGGGGCGCACCCGGACCAAGTCCCTGGGGTTCGGCAGCACGCCGATAGCCCGGCGCGACAAGCGCATCAACAATCTGCTCGCGCAGATCATGCCCGAAGACCTGCTCAAGTTCGGCATGATCCCCGAGTTCATCGGCCGCGTCCCGATCGTTGCGACGTTCGACCAGCTCATCGAGGAGGATCTCGTCCGGATTCTCACCGAGCCGAAGAATGCCCTGACCAAGCAGTTCCAGCGCCTGCTCCGGATGGAAGGCGTCGATCTCGAGGTCACCCCGCCGGCCCTGCAGGCGATCGCGCGCAAGGCGATCAAGCAGAACACCGGCGCGCGCGGCCTGCGCCGCATCTTCGAGGAGATGATGCTCGACCTGATGTACGAGGTTCCGTCGAACCCCGAGATCGAGAAGGTCATCATCACCGAGCGGACGGTCGAGCGCAAAGAACCATATCAAACGATATATAAAATGGCCGAGGAAAAGACGGCCTGAGTCGTTTCCCGTCATCCCACGCAGGTGCGAGCCCCCGGCCCGCACCTGCGTTTCTTTTCCGGTGGTTTTGGGAAGCTACTCGGCCGGGGTGAGGCCGGCGGCGCCGGCGATGGGCCGGGGCTGGTTGTCGCCGGCATCGAGGCGGATCGAGCCGTCGGCCATGAGGAACCGGGAGCCGGGCGAGTCCATCGTGACGCTCAGCCGCCGGGTTCCGATCCGGACTGCGCCCGCGTCGAGGGTGATCCGGCTGGAGGCGGGCCGCTCCTCGACGAGGAACTGGCCGCCGAGCCCCATGACCGTGCCGGCCCGGGTCGTGACTTCGAAGCCGTTGCCGCTGGAGCGGAGATCGCACGTCACCTGGCCGCTCAGGAGACGGGTTCCCGTGGCCGTCAGCAGGAATCGGGCCTGGGAGGTGAACTGGATGCGGTTTTCCCCGTGGAACTCGACGAACAGGATGCCGAGGGGCGGCACCCGGTAGGTGACGCCGGGCTCGAGGGCACCTTCGGATGGCAGGGCGGGTCCGGCTGAACCGCGCCATCCGGGCGCCGCCGGCCCACTTCCCGCGTCGTGCGGGTCGGGTCCGCTGCCGGCCGGTTCCAGACGGCTCAGCGTCTGCCCGGGCGGGGCGGAGAGGCGATAGGTGTAAAAGCCCCGGGTCGCCGGTGCCGGCGCCGGAGCGGGCCGGACGAGGCCATCCGACGGGGCGGCGGCAGGGGCATGCGGGAGACCACGATCGCGGAAGACGAGCGCCAGCATCAGCACGAAACAGAGGGCAAGGCCCCCCGCGAGCCAGCGCTGCATACGGATCAGTTCGGCCACGACGCCGAACACCGAGTTCTGGGCCGCCTGCGTCTGGGCGGGCAGAGGCGGGATACCGGAAGGGCTGTTGCGGGCCGCAAGCCGGTCGAACAGGGCCTGGAGCCGGGTCGCATCCGGCCGGTCCGCGGCATTCAGAGCGTAGCTCTCGCCCAGGCGGGCGAACAGGTCGCGCCAGACGTCGAACTCGACCCGGCACGCGGCGCACTGACGGATGTGGCGCTCGATGCGCGTTCGCTCGGGCAGCGTGGCCTGCTGGTCGAAGTAGGCCTGGAAGTCGATCTGCTCATGGCAGGGTTTCGGATTCGGGTTCATCGGTCTCCCCCTTCATCGCCGGCCTCGGCGGCATCGGTGAACAGCCGTCGCAGCTGTTCGCGGGCCCGGAACAGCCCGACCTTGACCGTGCCGACGGGCTCGTCCAGCAGCAGCGCGATCTCTTCGTAACTCAACATCAGCCCATGCCTCAGAACGAACAGGAGGCGGTACCCGGGCGGCAGCCCTTCGATGCACCGGTCGATCGTCACCCGGTTGACGGCGCACTCCCCGGGTTCGGGCAGGGCGGCGGGCAGCGCCTCGTCGTCGAGGGGCACCAACCGCAGACTGCGCCCGAGCCGCCGGTAGTGCTCACCGATCAGGTTCACGGCGATGCGCAGCAGCCAGGGGGCGAACTCCCGGTTCGCATCGAACTGATGCAGCTTTTCAAAGGCCTTCAGAAACGTTTCCTGGCAGATATCCTCGATCGTGGGTTCGTCCCGGAGCATCCGCCGCGCGATTCCCCGCACCCGCACCCAGTAGCGCTCCACCAGGGGCCGGAACGCCTCGGTGCGCCCCTCCCGGACCTGGATGATCAGGTCCCGGTCGAGATCCCCACTGCCGTGTCCCATGCGCTCAGCCGGTCGTCACCGGCCGACGCCGAGAAACCGGCGGGCACGGTCGAGCCATGGCGTGGCAGCATGATGAGCGTTGAACCAGTCGCAGAGCCGGGCGGCCCGATCGGTCTGGCCGATGTTCCAGAGGCCGCGGATCAAATGGTAGAGCCCCTGCGGCTCGAGCCGATCGATCGAGCCGCGTGCCACGGACTCGATTCGTTGCCTGGACAGCCGCGGCCCCAGGGTGTCGATCCGGTCGGGGGCGAGATAGGCGGTTACGCGTCCGGGCTCGACCGGAAGCGAGCACGAGACCAGGCTCAGATAGGTCCAGGAATCCTGCCAGAACGGGGCCAGGGAAGCTACGGCCGAAGCGGTTCCGGCCGCATCCGGCAGCGGCTCGGCATGGTTCCCGACGATCAACCGCCGCAGGATCAGATCACGCACGTCTTCAATTGCCGGTCGTGTTTTCAGGGAGGCAAAGATCTGGTACATCCGGCCGGCGATCACGGTTTCATCCAGTCTCAGACACCGTTCGAACGCATCATACCAGGCTTCCGGCAAACGGCCGACGGCCTCCGCGACACGCCGGGCCAGACCGGTTCCGGCGGCATCATCCAGATGCGCCAGCGCGATCATCGCCTCCTGGATCATCCGGCTTCGCAGGGCAATCGAGCCGGGACCAACCGCCAGCAGCCGCTCCGCTTCGAGCGCGGCCATTGCGGCTTCCCGCCAGAACCGGGCGCCAGCGCAGTACCAGACCCGCTCTATGGCGGTAAGCGCAAGAATGGAGGGCGTTTCCGAAGCCGGCGGCACACCCCAGACGGTTGCGGAGGACAACGGCCGCACCGGACCATTCCCGACGGCGAGCTCTGCCGTTCCCGACAGCATCCGCCCGCCGGAAACCGTCGCAAGGCAGCTTCCCTCACGGATCCGGATCCGAGAGGGGCCGGCCGCGAGGACGACCGGCAGCCGCCGGCGCCGCACGATCAGCCGCACCATGCCCGACTCCAGATCGTATTCATCGATGCTCCTGCGAAGGGTCGTCCCGGGAAACAGCGCAATCAGGCCACCCACCGTGTCGATCACCCCCCAGCTCCCGCGGGCCGTCACGATCTTCATCCCCGGAATCAGCTCGACCGGCGCCGTCGCGGTCGAATTCCGCTCCGGCTCAGGGTAATGGAGGGGGTTCCCCCGTTCGATCGCCTCCCAGGCCCGACCGGCCGGATTCGTCACCGGCTGGGCCGCATGACATCGGCAAAGAACACAGACAAGCAGTCCGGCGAGGATCCCTCCCAGCCATCGATGCAAGCGTTGTCCTCGTTCGGAATATCTGTCCATACGTGTACTATGCCATTTATACCACCCCGGTTTCATTCGTGTATCGATCTTCTCGAATTTTGCTGGAATGCATCTTGCAGCTCGTTTCGGATATCATCCAGAAAGAATGGACACGACGCCCCCGATGCGACGCACCCGTTGGATCGCCGGAGTTTTCCTGATCAGCCTCCTGTGGGCTTCTCAGGCGGCCGTCGCCTGCAGTCTGGCCCTGCACGAATGGCAGCCCCGTGCCCGCCTTTCGTTCACCCCGTCATTCCCGTTGCTGTTGCTGAGCGAGCTGGACATCGCCCGCGAAAAGGTGCGAGAGGGAACCGTCAGCCGCGTGTTCCAGGTGGCCGATCCGACGCTTCTGACCGGCCTTCTCACCCTGATACCCGCGCTCCTCCTGCCGGAAGCGGGATGGCAGGTCATCTCTTCTCCGCAGATCGTCCGGCCGCTCTTTCTGTCACCGGCCTCGGGAACGGGTTCGGCTGAACTGCGCCATCCGGGCGCCGCCGGCCCACTTCCCGCGTCGTGCGGGTCGGCCCCGCTGCTTCTCGGAACGGATCTCCAGAACCTCCGCGTGGTCCTGTTCTCGGATCGACGATCGGGAAACCGGTGCCACCAGCTCGTCGTTTACGAAACCAAGCGCATCCGGGCCATCCACGGTCTCGCTTCGCAGCCATGGGCCCGGGAAGCCGACGGCAAGGCCTGGATCTCGCTGGTCTTCTACGAGTATCCGGTGCCCGGGCGGATTCTCTCGCTCTCCGCGTATCCGATCGAGGGCCAGATCCGAGAGGTGTATTCCAACCCGGAACTCGTCGAGTCGCTGATCGCCCAACGGCGTCTCCAGCTCCGACCGGCGTCGGCCTATGTTCCGGAGTCGCGAGAGATCCCGGAGATGCCCGAATGATGAAGAAGCGCGGTACACTTTTTTTACAGATGTCGTTGATTTTTTACATTCTTCTCCCCTTCCCCGGTGTCCCGGGGGATTTTTCCGTCGTGGAGTTTGACAGGCTGCTTCGGGAACACCCGCTGATGAGCCAGTTCGACGAGGAGACCGGAAGATTCAAAGGGACGCCGAGCGAAGTGCGGGAGGCTGCCTCCATCGCATCCGAAATCGCCTCGCTTGACCGTGATCTGGCGTCGGTGGAGCGTCGGCGGAGCGAAATGGCGGGGGCCCTTCTGCTCGCCTCGGATCCGCTCGGTGCGGATTTTTCGGGTTGGAACGAGGTTCGCGAAGCGGATGCTGGAATCGCGGAACTTCAAAAACGCCGCGACGCTCTTACGGGGTTGATGCGCATCGGGGGCGCGCCGGACGCCGACTCCCTGACTCCCCTGGTCAGCGGCCTCGTGCAGGATCTCCTTGCCTCCTGCTCCCGCGCTCCGGACACGATTCTCCTCAACCGGTTTCCCCGGTTTCCGGCCGCCCCTCCGGTCGTGGAGATCCGTCCGCCCGGCGAAAAAGACGGTCCGAATGATCCGATTCAGCCTGACCTGATGCGCCTTCGGGAGGTCATCCGGTCGGCGCCGCTGCTTGGGCCGCTGTTTCCTTCGACGGAGCGACCGATTCTCTATTCCGGGGAGGCTCCTCACCCGTGAACAGGTCATTCCGTCTGTTGCTCGCTCTCTGTCTCGCCTCCTGCTCGGCACTCCCTGCGATGGAGCCCGCTTCGGACAGGATCGGCAAGGTGAATCTCGGCCTGGCCGCCAGCCTTCATCCCCGCATGGCTGCGTTCGACTTCCAGCGGCTCGGCTTCATCCGGTCGTCCGGGACTGCTTCCACGCAGAGCCGGGAGCTGCGTTCCCGCATCGAAGAGCTCGACCGGCAGGCGACCGAGGTCACCCGGCAGAAACAGGAGTGTTTCCAGCAGCTCGACGTCCGGTTCGAGGCAACGGCCTCGGGAACGCTCCTCCGGAACCGGCTGGCCGAGCTGGACCGTCTGGCGCGCGATCTCGAAAATGCACGGCTGGAGACGGAGTTCGCCCTTTCCCACCCCGATCTCACCCCCCCGGAAGAAACCCGGCGAATGCTCGGGGAGATCGACGACGAGGTCATGAGCCTGGTTCAGGACATGGGACGCGAAGGGAAATACCGATTGATCTTGAATACCACGATCCCGGTGCCGTTCGGGTTCCCGATCTCCTACCGTTCGGGGCAGGCGTTCGGCAACGGGCTTCGGGAGCTCGACCAGCAGGTGTTGAACGGGCTGCTGACCCGCCGGGAGGAGGAACTCGATCCGCAGACGCCTGACGAGCGAAGCCGCCGCTGGATCCGGATGACGCAGCGATCGGAGGTCCAGCCGCTGCTTCCCGTGCGGCCGTGGCCCCTCGTTCTCACGGGCGGCGATGATATCACTCCCGAGGTGATCCGGCGGCTGTATGAACGACACGGTGTTCCGGCATCGATCACGGCAGCCGTCGCCTCCGCGGCTGTCGAGTATGGATTCGAGATAAAGCATTGAGCATTCCGCGGAAGTATGGCTAAATGAACGAGAAGCTACCCAGGAGTGGAACCATGAACCCAACCGTCAGATTCCTCTGCGTCTGCCTGCTGATCGCCGCTCTGCTGGTGCCGGTGCGCAGCGCGCCTGGGCAGCCCCGTCCCGGGGCCGGTGCCGTCATCGGCAAGGTCGATTTCCGCGTGTTGGTGCTGCTGCACCCCCTGATGATGGGATATGACGCCCAGAAGGGGGCATTCCAGCTCGAGAAGGGCAAGGGTGATCCGGCTGCCGTTCAGAAGCGGCTTCAGGAGCAGCAGACGCGCGTCCGGCAGCTCGAGGACAAGACGCGGGAGCTGCGGGCGAAAGTGACGGAGCTGCACCGGAACAACTCCCGTGCGATGGGCGAACTCAACGACCGGTATCTCGCCAGTCTCGTGGGTCTCGCGACCGGCCCGGCCGGGATGAAGCAGCAACAGTTCGAGATCGACCGGATGCGGATGGAGACATCGCACCAGGCGAAGCTGACCGCCCTCAGCGGGGAACTGGCGGTGGCGACCGAGGAGCTCGAGACCCTTCGCAATCTCGCTCTGCATCCGGGATACACGACCCCCGAGGAAACGGCAGCCCGGTTCGCCTCGATCATGAACGAGGTCCGGCAGACCGTCCAGCGCATCGCCGCCCAGCGCGGCCTCCAGGTCGTGCTGAACTCCGGTTTTCAGCGAAGCCTGCGGAGCCTGAAGCGGGTGGACGAGTCGCCCCTCTCCCCGGATCTGAGCTATCAGAAAATTTTTACGACGCCCTTCACCCGGGAGATCCAGGGAAGCCACGATTTCGTGGCGGGGTATTACGAGAACATCGCCGGGATGGCGCGGGACTGGCTCGCGCATGGGGACCGGATCCTCGCCCCCGTTCAGTCGGCGCTTCTGGACACCGACATTCTCGTCGGCGGTGTCGATCTGACCGGAGAAGCGCTATCAGCGCTGTTCGCCGGGTACAACGTCAACCAGAACATCGCGGCGGCCGTCATCAAGGCGGCCCTGGAGCCGTGATTCCGTCCATCGTCGAATCTGGCATGTCCTTTGCGCCGTATGGTACGGGCCGGGTTCTGCCCGTCGTGCCGGCGTGGTGAAGCCGTGAGTGAGGAGAGAGCGCATGAACACGAATCTGCTGAAATCTCTGGGGCTGGCGGTGCTTCTCGTGATCGCGGGAAGCCTCACAACCGCCGTCCGGGCCGAAACGGCCGATTCGGATCCTCGCTACAAGCGGGACGGCGAGGTGTATCTGCTGATCGGCAAGAACTCGGCCACACCGGTTCCCGGGCAGAAAGACTACCGCGGCGTCTGGCGGCTGAGCGACCCGGAGGGGATTTTCAACAAGGGGTCGTTTCCCCAGTATCTGATCGGCAAGGTCGACATCCAGGACATCTCGGTCGATCTGCAGCGCAACATCTTCACGCTCTCGGCCCCGAACCAGAACACGATCGGCGCGGGGTTCAAGATCAAGCGGCAGGTGCTCGACGACTCCGTCACCAAGCAGGCCGCCGATCGCGGCTGCCATTCGTATATCCACATGGATCACCGCGGCGCGTATTGGGGATACAATACCGACGTATATAGAACAGGCCCCGTGGGCCGAGGCATCCTCAGCGGCGGCGGCGGCTCCACCTGGTCCGGTTTCAAATCAGCAGGCCCCGGGGTTCTCACATCGGAGCCCCCGAACCCGACATCGTATCTGCCCGCCTATAAAAACACGAAACTCCAGCTCGAGTATTATCCCGGCAAAAAGTGGTACGAGATTCCGAACGGCGCCTGGTACTCGAGCTGGAAATACGTGAAGGGCTGCGGCTGGTTCTACCAGGTGTTCGCCGATCTGGTGACCGGCACGCAGTATGACTGGACGCTCTACAAGTGGGCGCCCAACACCACGGCGACGGTGTATTCGCAGCAGGCGGGGAACACGTTCGCCACGACGTATGACATGAGCATCAAGCGCGCGACGCTGGCCGGCTGTCTCGACGGGTGCGGCGGCGCGTCGGGCAACGAGGCGATCAAATCCGACAAGATGGTGTTCAGCTCCGCATTCATGCCCGTCGTCGACAAGTTCGGCAACACGACCTCGCGCACCTACTTCTACTCGCGGCCCGAGGGCAAGTCCGGGTACAGCATCTCGACGACCGGCCCCGGAAGCACCAATTACGTGCTCAAGGGGGATCCGGTCGGGTTCGGGGCGGAAGCGCCCGACTCCCAGTGGCTCGGCGTTTCGATGCGGGATGCCAACAGCGATTACCTCTACTGTCTCGGCAACTCGGTCATCAAGAACTGGATCAAGACGGGAGGCGGCAACGATGCGGGCGTCAAGGTCTCCGCCGTCGCCGTGTCGAACCAGTGGAGCCAGAAGGGCGGCATCGTGTTCGCCTTCGACGAGACCGAGAAGATGGTGTACAAGTTCGAGCGCGACGAGATGGGTTCCCACAAGAACTCGGCGTTTCCGATCAGTTCGATTCTCGGGGCAATCGGCGCCAGCGCCAACAGCAAGATCGAAGACATCAAGGCGGACGGCGACGGCAACCTGTACATCGGGCTGACCTACCCGGGCACGAAGCTGACTCCCGCCGAGATCACCGCCAAATGGACCAACAACGATGCGTTCACCTATGAGGTGGCCGACAACGTCAATGACGAGGGCTTCCAGACCGGCCGTCTCTTCTTCCGTCAGGATTACCGGAAAACCGTGTTCCGCATCAGCTCCGAAGGCGAGCCCCCCCGCGAGGAAGGCACGAAGGGCGGCATCGTGTTCGCGACCCAGATCTTCTCACGCGAGCTCAGCATCACCCCCGAAGGCTGGAAGCAGCTCAAGGAGTCCGGCCCGATGCCGAATGCCGGCATCGCCCCGATCGTCGCCTCCTGGACGACCAGCCCGGCGAGCGGCTCGATCGGCCCCTTCGTTCTCTCGGAATACGCCGCCGGCAACGATCCAGGTCAGTGCCGGATCGCCGTCATCAACATCCCCAAGCCGCCGGATGTGAACAGCCTGCGGGACAAGTTGTCCTTCCTCGACATCATCGGCGCCTACCGGGACAAGATCCCCGTTTACGACCCCAACGAGCGCTCGACGAACCAGAACACCGCGACACGTCACGGATCGCCGCTGTCGACGCGCGTTCTGTATTTCTACATGGTCGAGAACTACCCCGTTCCCACGGGCGCCCAGAACCCCACCGTGAATCCCGATTACGACGGGGACGGCCGGCAGAGCGGCTTCGTCTCGACCCTCAAGGATCCGAACCCCTCGACGGCCACGCCGGTCGGCGGCAGTGTGCGGTATTACTGGCAGACCTGGATGGTCGAGGACAAGGACAAGCACCCGGTCTGCCCCCCCGAACCGATGTCGGAGCAGGGGGCCGCGGGCTCGTATTTCCACTGGTTCTACACCCCGATCAAGGGCAAGTTCATCGTCACCTGCCGGGTGGATTACGACTGGTATGACTACAGCCTTCTGCCGTTCGGCACGACGATCACCCAGTTCATGGCCAACCCCGGCGCGGCCTACAAGCTGAAGACGAAGGCCGTCCCCAGCATCTCCGGAACCATGCACCACCTTTCGACAAGCCGCCTGGGCGATATCATGGCGCTGCCGGATTTCAAATTCATGACCGCGTCGGCCTCGACGTACATCGGCACCATTCTCGGAAGCGGGGAAAACCGCGAATACTATGCCGTCGAGCCCGTCGTCGTCACCGGCGATGACCAGCCGCCGCCGCCGCCCACGAAGGAAATCGCCCGCATCCAGCGGTGCGACGTGGCCGGCAACGACCCGCTGAGCGAGCTGAACTGGTATCCCCAGGGTCAGGGCGTGATGAACCCGTCCGGCGGCTTCCACGGGATCCGTGTCGGCACGCCGTACCGGTGGCGCATGGATATCGCCTCGCAGTCGATCTTCTTCCACGAGGACCTGAGCCTGGCCAAGAATGCCATTGATTATAATATGCTTGCGAATAAATTAATGGATCCCAAGGAGCTTTCCTACTTCGTGAACCAGGATCCCGAGTTCCGGTTCATCCGGTCGGGCGACGACATCCGGTGGGCGCCGAACTCGACGTATGCGATCGAGGCCTACCTGAAGTATCCCGTCCCGCCCCTGTCGGGCGGGAAGCCCAAGATCGTCCAGGTCGACCTGGGTTCGGACATGACGAAGGTTCCGACGAAGGGGTTCGCCTACTTCACGACCTCGAGCAGCCTGCCGCCGACCGACCCGTTCGAGGCCGAGCTGGTCATCGAGATGAGCCGTCTGTTCCTGTATGACATGCGGATTTTCCACATCACGAACGGCAACGAGCGGCTGCTCGGCAAGGTGCCGAACCTGCCCAAGAAGCTGACGATCACGGCCAGCGCCAAGGTTCTCATCACCGACACGCTCGCCCCGTCGATCGCGTTCAAATCGACGAACCCGGTCCAGTTGTATGGCCTGGCCGGCGCCGCCCTGACGAGCGGCACCAACGGCAATCCGACCGGCATCCGGTTCCGCGTGGAGGACAACGATCCCTGGGACGGCGTTCCCGGCATCACCCCCCACGTCGCGTATACGACGGGAAATATTGCGACGAATAAAACGATCATCGACAACAATTACGGCAAGGCCGGATCGGCCAATTACAACCTCAAGCCCGTCTTCAACCTGGCCAACCGGGGGGCTCAGCTCTCCTATGACGTTGCCGGGATCGACGCCGCGAGCCGCAAGGTGACGCTCGCCCGCAACGCCTACAAGCCCAGCTACGGAGCGTTCCCTCCGGGCACCGGGCTCCCGGCGCCGGTGGTTTCCTGGAGCGAGGACACCTCGAACAAAACCTTCCGGGCCACGCTGGACTACACCGTTGCCTTGTCGACCCTGAACAACGGCGGTCCCATCCAACTGTCGAAATTCTACGCGAACAATACTCCCGGCTATAAACCCTACGAGTTCTGGCTCAAGGCCCGCGATGCCTCCGGCAACGAGTCTTCCGAGATGCTGCTCAACCTGGTCCTCCACGTGAAAGACGACATCCCGCCCGATCCGTGGGGCTTCGCGCGCGAATACAAGGGGAACCGCACGGCCCGCTTCCCCGGGAACGCCGCCATCACCTCGGATGCGCAGTTCCTCAACCAGACATCCCACTCCCCGAGCTTCATCTCGCGCGGCAACTGGCTGCCCGGGGATGCCGACTCCGGCCGGGTCGGCCAGATCTGGACGGGGGGCTTCAACACCGGCCTGACGGCGCTCTGGCCGGTCAACGACACGATCGCAGCCCTGCCCGAAACGATGGGCAAGCTCACCACGACGCCCGGCAATCTCCAGGTCGAAGACAACGTCGAACTGCTGTTCGAGGTCGGTGCCGGCGACAACGCCGGGGCGGCGACGGCCAAACTGACGTTCCGATATTTCGACATCGACCGGACGGAAAAGTCCGCGAGCACCGGTTCCTCCAGCTTCTCCCTGCCCGGCACCGGGACCGGAGCCGTCACCACGACCACCTCCTCCGTGCGGGCGGTCTTCCGCGAGGGATCGAGCGTGCGGTTCCCGATGGCCATCCCGATCCTGATCGAGGCATCGGACAACGCCCTCAACTGGGACAGCTACACGGGCTGCACATACGCCCCCAACGGCACCTGGAGCTGGAACCCGGCGACGCCGACCAAGGGCTCCAGCGCCCCGAACAAGCGCACGTTCCGCACCACGCTGCCGGTCTTCGGCTCCGAGCTGAACATCCGGACGATCGAGCGCGGCGTCCGCTCTCCCGGGAACTGATCGTGTTCTCGACAAGGCGGGCCCTTCCGGAGTACAGTACCGGAGGGGCCCAGGCTTTCGAGCTTTTTCCCGGGCGACGGCAGACATCCGGAGCAGCCACATGAACACGGAACGTCCGACCAACAGCCGCACAGGCTTCACTCTCGTCGAAGTCCTCGTCGCAGCGGCCGTCTTTTCCCTGTTCCTCGGGGGGCTTTTCACGCTGTACCGCATGGGCAGCGGCATGTTTCAGGCCGGCAGCTGGAAATTCCAGAAACAGAAGGACGGCGAACGATTCCTGGCCATCCTCAAGGAGCGGCTGGAACAGGCTTCCCATGCGGCCGTGGTCGATCCGACCGGCTCGCCCCAACTGACCGAGTCCCTGTCCCGGCTCGGGTTCGTCAACGGCACCATCAACCGGTCCACGATCGGAAACGCCACGACCCGACTGCTGCTGTTCGTGATCTGCAAGCCCAGCATCGGCACGACGCCCGGCCTCCTGGCCTACCAGGGGCTCCGCGCCATTCCCACGCCCGGCCAGGCAGGCCTCTTCAACCTGCAGATGATTTCGACGACGAACGTCAACCACACGTTTTTCGCCGGCACATCCTTTCCCTTCTTCCCGAACGGGGCACCGACCCTGTCCCGCTTCAACCAGGCGGGCGGGCCCACCCCCGGCACCTTCCGTCTCGGCGGGGATCCCGACATCATGGAAGTCACCGAATGCTCGAACCTGGTCATTTCACACACCGGCGGCGTCGCCTCGGAGAGCCTTCTCAGCCTCACCCTGGAGTTCAAGCATCCCAATCCCCACCACGACAAAACCCATGTCATCCAGAAGATCGTCAGCCGGCTCGAAGTCCAGACGGCATCCTTCTCCGCGGGAGGCCTGTGATGCCGCACCCTCCTGCCGCCCGCCAACGGGGCGTGACCCTCACCGAGATCATGATCGCGATGTTCATCATCGCCATTTCCTTCATGCCGATCATGGGCGCCCTGGGCACGTCGGTCAAGGCGACGGTCAAGGAGGACACGGTGGTGAGAGCCATGAACCTGTGCCAGGAAAAGCTCAACACCAGCCTCCATTTCCCCTTCGAATTCTTCGTCCCGAATCTCGGAACGCCCATCGACGTCCCCATCGCCACCCCGGGCGTCAGCCTCACCCTCGGCCCCGAAACCATCGAGGGGGTGACGTATACCTCCGTCCTCACCGTGTCCGACCGGCCCGGGATCTTTCGCGTCCCCGTCCGGAACCTGGCCGTCGGGAATCCGGCGGACCCGAAGACCTGGACATTCACGAACCGGAATGTCGCCTACAACAACCTCGTTCACACCTACACTCTCGAGGTGAGCTGGATCGACAAGGGCGGGACGGCGCGACGGTTCTACACCCTCGTCACCTTCCGGGCCGATCTGAGGAGTTGATATATGATTTCACATATATATCATTCGAGTCATAACCGCCGGGGAACGGCGATCATCCTGGCGCTCGTTTTCGGCGTCCTTCTCCTCCAGTTCGCGATCGCGTACAGCGGCCTGGTCGGGAAGTCCCGCCCCCAGACCGATATCATCGACGAGCGCGTCCGGCTGCATTACCTCTCGACGGGGCTCACCGAGATCGCCCTGCTCAAGTTCCAGAAGTTTCCGGCGGATTTCTACAACTCCTGGAGGTTCCAGGCATCCTCCTCGACGAACCTGTCCTTCTGGCAGGACACGACCGGCCCGCTGTCCGAATTTTCGATCGCCGCCCCGGAGTTCATCGAGTATAAGACGAACGGCTTCGCCGCCTCCCGCTCCTCGTTCAATGAACGGCCGATCAGGCTCTGGCTCACCGAGATGCGCCTGATGACGGACAACCGGTGGAACGTGGAGGTTCTCCAGATCAAGGCGCATGCCGAGTATGCCGGCCGAACGGGAAAACCCGTGAACATCGACACGGTCCGGACCCTGCGGACCGAGCGAATCACCCGGCGCTGAAAAGCTCCGGGGTGTTTCATGCGAAACATCCCGGGAGAAACGGCGTTTCAGAGGGTTTCGGGAGGAGCTTCGAACCAGCCGCGCACCCGCGGAACGGATTTGATGACGTGGGTCTTCTGCTCCATTTCCAGGGTGAGCAGAGGCCGTTTGGCGGCATCACGGGCGTTCAGCCAGGCGATCAGCGGCCCGTATTTGACGGTACCGTCGCCGACGGCGATGTGGTCGTCATCCGAGCCGAGATTGTCGTGGAGGTGCAGCTCGAAAAGCCGCGTCCCGAGCATCTCGAGCCAGTTTTTCAGGGACACCTCGGAAAACAGGTTGAAATGTCCCGTGTCGAAACAGATGCCGGCAACCGTTTCCGGATACGGTTCGACCAGGGCGGCCAGATCGTCGGGGGTGGCATCGTAGATATTCTCGAAGGCGAGCTTGACGCCGGCCGAGCGGGCATGGTCGACCAGGCGGTCGATCTGCGGCTTCGCGCGGCCGAACCAGTGGGGGAAATTCTTCCCGAAAACGAACGGTCCGTACCCGGGATGGACGACGAGCTGGCCCGCCCCGAAGGATTTCGCGGTATCGACGGCCCAGAGAAGCCGCTCGAGGCTGACGGCACGCACCCTGGGATCGTGAGCGCCAAGGTTCAGGTCGTAGAAGGGCGCATGCAGGATCGGCCGGAATCCGCGGGAGGAAACATCCTTGCGAAGCGTTTCGAAATCTGCCGGAGAGAGCCGGTCGATCTCGTCCCCGGAGAAATACAGCTCGGGCTGGAGATTCTGGATGGCGAGAAAATCGAGCTCTTCCGCGTTCATGTGGCGGTAAGCGAGATTGACGTAGAGTGCGGGGGCAGTCATGATTTGTTGGGCTTCTCCCCTTCGTCGGGAATCGTCGCCTCGTCGACGAGCATCACCGGGATGTCGTCCCGGATCGGGTATCGCCGGTGGCATGCGTTGCAGTTGAGCGTATCCTTCGCGTCATCGTACGAGATGTCGCCGCGGCAGGCCGGGCACGCGAGAATCTCGAGAAGTTCTTTCTTGATCGGCATGAGAGGCTCCTCTCCAGGGTCCGAGAACGTGGGCCCCAGTATAGTCGCCCGACATCAAAAATTCAAGCCACCACAACGGCCGCCGGGGGAGAACGGCCGAAAACAGCCCCCCCAAGTTCGCCAATGACGCAGATTCTCTTCGATCCTGTTTTTTCGAGGAATCCGCGGGATCAGGGTCCACTGCAGATGCGCCGGGGGCACGGATCTGATATAGTGGCGCATGGGAAGCGCCCTGACGGGTGCAAGTCATACACGGGAGAACGGGAAGCCGATGCCGGGAACGCTGATCATCCGTCTCAAGGGAATGGGCGATATCGTGCATCTTCTGCCGTCGCTCGAGATGCTGGCGGGCCGGGAAGAACTGCGCCCCGTTTCCCTGCTGTGCCAGGCCCCGTTTGGCGACATCGTGCCGGATGATATGGGCGTCGAAGTGGTCCCGCTGCCGGCCCATGCCACGGCGTTCCAGACCGTCACCCTGCTCCGGCGCCTGCGGAAACGGCGGTTCGACCGGCTGTTCGACCTGTTCGCGAATCCGCGCACGGCTCTGATCAGCTTCCTGAGCGGGATCCCAAGGCGTCTGGCATTCGATCACCGGGGGCGGCGCTACGCTTACCACGAGACATGGCTCCCGCCCGATCCGAACAAGCATCTCACCCTGCTCTTCCAGGATTTCTTCGCCCGCTTCGGCATCCGGGGGGACATCGGCCATCCGCGCCTCGCGAGGACTCCCTCCCTCGCTGATGGGGCCGGCGCCCTCGTTCGGAGCCACCTGTCGGACGGGCCGCTGCTGGGCGTCAATCCACACGCCACCTACCCGTCGAAAGCCTGGCCGCCGGAACATTTCGAGGAGCTGATCCGGTGCTGGCACGCGGCGACCGGCAGAAAAGCGCTCCTGTTCTGGGGTCCGGGCGAAAAGCCCGCCACGGAGCGACTTCTCGAGCGGCTCGGCCCGGATCTCGCTTTCACGCATGAGAGCCTTTCGATCCGCGCGTTCATCGAGTTGCTGGCGCGTCTCGACCTGTTCGTCACGGGCGACACGGGGCCGATGAACCTGGCCTGGGCGCTGGGCGTGCCGACGGTCGCCCTGTTCGGGCCGACGACCCGCAGCGCCGTGGCTCCGACAGGCAGCCAGCATCTCTCCCTGCACCACCCCACGCTCGAGTGTCTCCAGTGCCACCGCGAAACCTGTGACGACGGCCGCTGCATGACGGAGCTGACCCCAGCCTTGGTCTGGAGCGCCATCCGGGAGAAGTATTCCTCGCTGTTTCCGCATGGAGGGGATAGATGAGCGGGCGGCCCGCCATATTTCTCGACCGGGACGGCACGCTGAACCCCGATCCGGGCTATATCTCACGGCCCGAGGATTTCGAACTGTTTCCCGGCACCGGCGAGGCGCTGGCCCGCCTCCGCGCGGCCGGGTATCTTCTCGTCGTGGTGACGAACCAGTCCGGGGTGGCCCGGGGGATCATCCCCCCCGATGCCCTGGAAAGAATCCATGACAAGATGAGCCGGGAACTGTCCCGGTCCGGTGCTGCCCCGGATGCCATCTATATCTGTCCCCATCATCCCGATCATCCCCCCGCAGGCCAGCCTGCCGGAACATCCTGCGGCTGCCGCAAACCCGAACCGGGCCTCGTGCTGAGGGCCATCGCCGAGCTCGGCATCGATCCGGCGGCGTCCTGGGCCGTCGGCGACCGGATGACCGACGTGCGGATGGCTCTCGCCGCAGGTGTGGCCCCCGTGTTGATCATGCAGGAACGGCCCCGCGATCTTCCGGAATCCGTTCCCTGCGTTCCCGACCTCGCCGGAGCGGTCGACCGGATCCTGGGCGGACCGCAACCAAACCGCCTCTGAGCCGGTCGGCGAATCGGTACACAATTTTTTTCCGAATTTCCCCACACCCCCCGGTCGGTTCGTATAATCGGAATATCGATCCACGCGACCGACACAACGAACAAGGAGAATAAGAATATGTTGAAGACCACCGCCAAGGTTCTGTTCGGGGCCCTGATCGCCATCGGTCTTCTCATTCCCGCCGCTCCCGACCAGGCCGAAGCCCGCTCGAAGAAGAAAGTCGGTTTCTTCACCCGCGTGAAGCGCGCCGTGAAGCACAAGGCCAAGATGACCGTGAAGAAGACCCGCCGCGCCGTCGTGAAGGCCGGCTGCAATATATCGAATGGTATTCATGACTCCGCCACCAAGGCCAAGTCCGCGATCACCGGCAAGAAAGCCAAGCGCGTCTGGGTCAAGGGCCACTACAAGACCCACAACAAGAAGCACACCAAGGGTCACTTCGCTCGTGTGAAGCGCCATCACAAGCCGAACGGCGGCGCCAGCCAGACCCCGGCTCCGGCCCCGATGCCCTCGGATCCGGCGATGCCGATGTAAGTGGGATAGCCATACGGATCGAGCCCCCGTGCAATGCACGGGGGTTCGCTGTTCTGGTTCGACATCAAAGGAGTCGCCCATGAAACGGTTCACCAACGTCCTGTTTCCCTTCGCTCTGTGCGCGGCATTTGCCTTTCTGTCCGTCACCGGAGTCGCAGCCGAAGCCCCCTCCCGGACGCCACTCCCCCCTCTCGCCGCACTGCACGTGGCGTTTCCCCCGGACGCCATCGGATCCGATCTGGTCGTAGCGGCGTTTCCCGAGCTGAAAGACGAGCTCCGGAACATCGAGGACGTGGTGCGGAAACATGCCCGGTTCCTGCCCGATCGCGATCTGAGCGAATTCCGCGTGTATCTCCTGGACGGCGGCACCCCGGGCAGCCTGACGGATGAGTCGTTTCTGTTCGCGGTGAAAGGCCGGTTCGACGAGGCAGCCCTGCTTCCGCAGCTTCCCCAGCTCCTCTTCACGCTCGAAAAGGGCTCGAGGGGTGAGGGAATCGTGCGCGCCGGCAACCGGAGTCTCGTCCGGGGTGCGCGCATGACGGCGTTTTTCGCGGCATCCGACACCCTCTGCCTCGCGACGCACAAAACCGCCACCGCTCTGGTCGAACGCGGCGTGTCGATGGAAGCAGGCCTCGAACTGCCGGCCGGAGCGACGAACTCCCCGCTGTTTCTGCATGTCGATATCGCCCGCCTCCTCGAACGCGACCCCGAGTTGAAGGCGAAAATCCAGACCACCCCCGAAGGGATCCGGCTGATGCTGAACGCGCTCAGGCAGGGCAGATTCACCCTCGAAAGCGGTGTGATGCGGCTTGGGCTCGATTTTGCAAGTTCGAACGGGGTGGAGGTCGGCGCGTCGCTGTTCGACTCGTTCCGAAGCATCGGCCTCGCCAAACTCCAGGAGGAGTCGGCTTCTCTCGATCAGAAGGTTGCGACCATGGAGCCGTCTGCTCTCTTGTCCGAATGGCGGATCCGCAAGACGATGCTCGCGATCGGCACGGCGCTTCTCAAACGGGTCTCGATCGAAAAATCCGCAACCGGTCTCACGATCACGATGCGGCTCCCCGATGCGATCAATGGGGCGAACCCGCTGCTCGTCACCTCGACCGTCAGCGTGCTCGCGGCGATCGCGATCCCGAATTTCCATCGGGCGCGAACCATGGCGCAGAAAAATGCCTGTTTCGCCAACCAGCGCATCCTGCTGAGCGCGATCGATATCTATAACCTCGACAATACAACGCCCAAGACGTCGCTTTCCCCCGAGGATTACGGTCCAGCCGGCATTCTGCTGCTCAAGGGGTATCTGAGCGACGGGCTCCACCTCCCCACTCCCGAATGCTCCTATTCCTCGGAAGGAGATTTGGGCAAGGGGGGATATATTACGTGCGGCGTTCACGGAAGTTTTTTCGAAAAATAACGGCCAAAATACCCCACACCCCCGGTTCGGTCTGTACAATCTGAAACATAGTTCCACAACGTATTCGAAAGAACACGGAGGAATCAATAAGATGACAAGCCGGTACTCGAAGATCATCAGCGTGGCGCTCCTGGCCCTTGGCGTTCTGTTCGGCGGCGGCGAAGCCAGCCAGGCCGAGGCGAAATGCCATAAGAAGGTCGGATTCTTCACGCGCATGAAGCGCGCCATCAAGCACAAGGTCAAGATGACGGTCAAGAAAACCCGCCGGGCGATCGTGAAAACCGGCTGCGCCATCTCGAATCGCATCCACGACGGTGCCACAAAGGCCAAATCCGCGATCACCGGCAAGAAGCCGAAGCGCGTCTGGGTCAAGGGCCACTACAAGACCCACAACAAGAAGCACACCAAGGGTCACTGGCGCCGTGTGAAGCGCAGCCACAAGCATTCCGGCGGCTGCGGCACCCCCAGCCAGGCTCCGGCCCCGATTTCCGGCGGTCAGCCCCTGCCCCCGCTGGACCCGGCGATGCCCCAGTAATCAGAACGGTTTCCAGAAACGGCCCCGTGCGAGAAGCACGGGGCCGTTTTGCACTGCGATAAAATTCCTTCCCTTTCGCCACGAATGCCCCTATAATGGCGCCCATGTCGGAAGCCGCATCGCCCACAGCCCCGCAGAACACCGCCCCCTCCCGCTGGGAGTCGTGGCTGGGCGCCCGCGCCGGGGAGGGCCCGGTCGCCGCCGTGGCACTGCTGTATTTTTTCTTCATCATCACCTCGTATTATGTCCTGAAGCCGATCCGCGAGGGGCTCGCGATCGAGCTGGGCTCGCAGCGCATCCCGGCCCTGAATATCCTGTCGATGCTGTCGCTGATTGCGGCAAATGCCGGGTACAGCTGGCTGGTCGGCCGGTACAGCCGCGACCGGTTCATCACCTGGATCACACGCGCATGCAGCGTCTGCCTCGTGATCTTCTGGGTGATCTTCCGGTTCACGGACCAGCCGATGGCGGGCACGGCCGTCTGGCTCGCCCCGGCAGCGCTGCCGGCCTGGTTTCCGGACTGGCTTCCCGTGCCCACGTCCCGGGCCCTGGCGATCACGGCGTATTTCATCTGGGTGAACCTGTTCGGCCTGTTCTCGCCCAGCATGTTCTGGTCGTTCATCAATGACTCGTTCACCACCGACCAGGGCAAGCGGCTGTACACCACGGTCGGGTATGGCGGGCTGATCGGCGGGCTGTGCGGCGGCATCATCACCGTGGCGCTCACCAAGCTCCTGGGGACGGCGAACATGTTCCTGGTCGCGGCGCTGCTGCTCGAACCGACCATCTGGTGCATGCGGTTCATCGACCGCCGCTGCCGGCCGATCCAGCCCGCAGCGATGCCGCAGCCGGATCCCGCGCCGCGGCCGGCCGCCGACGACGGGCGCGGCCCGAGTCCGTGGGACGGCTTCACGATCACGTTCACCTCGGCGTATCTGACGCTGATGGCGCTCGAGATGTTCCTGTACACCTTCGCCAGCAGCATGTATTCCTACCAGCTCAATGCCCTGATGGAAGCCGCCCGCCTCTCCTCCGACGCCCGCACGATCTACTGGGCAAATATCTACAACATGATCAACGGCCTCTCGCTCCTCACCCAGTTCTTCGTGACGCGGCTGGTGATGCGCGGCTCCTACCCCGCGGTCGGGCTGCTGCTGCTGCCATTCTCGCAGATCTTCGGCTCGCTGCTCCTGATCCGTCTCCCGCTGCTGGACATGGCCGCGGCCGTCGGCGTCATCCGGTATGCGCTCAACTACTCGACCGGCCGCGCCGTGCGGGAGCTGTTCTTCACCCCCCTGACCCACGACGAGAAGTATCAGGGAAAGGGGTTCATCGACACCCTGGTGTTCCGCGCCGGCGACGGTCTTTCCTCGGTGCTGCTGCTGTGGGGCCTCGGCGTCTGGGGAGCCGGGCCCTGGGTCGACGTCACGATCGTCGCGACGATGAGTTTTTCCGTCATCATCGTCCTCGCCCTTGGAAGTATATTCAGCAAAATAGATCCTCGCCGGCAGGAAGCGGCCCGCGAGGGTTCAAAATGATTGCGCCGGATCGCGTTTCCTGCTAAGATACGGCGTCCTCAAACCCGCACCAAGACGGAGGATGATACGATGAGCGTCAAGATGATCGTGGTCGGTTCCATCGCCTATGATACGCTGCAGACCCCGAAAGGCCGGCGTGAGCGCGCTCTGGGCGGCTCCGCGACGTATTTTTCGACGGTCGCGAGCTACTTCACGAAGGTCGGCCTCGTCGGCGTCGCCGGTTCGGATTTCGAAGCCGCGCACGTCGAGTTCCTGAAGCGACACGGCGTCGATCTCGCCGGATTCGAGCGGGTCGAGGGCGACACGTTCCACTGGTCGGGCTCGTACGGCGAGGATTTTGGCGACGCCACGACGCATTCCACCTGCCTGAACGTGTTCGAGAAGTTCGATCCGAAACTTCCGACGGAGTATCAGAACGTCGATTTCCTGTTCCTGGCGAACATCCATCCGGCGCTCCAGATGCGCGTGATCGAGAAGGTGAAGCGGCCGAAGCTGATCGCCCTCGATACGATGAACTTCTGGATCACCTCGGCCCTTGCCGACCTGAAGAAGGTGCTCGGCCACATCGACGTCCTGTTCCTCAACCAGCAGGAAGCCCTGATGCTGAGCGGGGAGAAGAAGCTGTCGGGCGCCGTCGCGAAACTGCTGGCGATGGGCCCGAAGCGTCTCGTCATCAAGCTCGGGGAGCTCGGCGCCTTCACCGTCACCGAAGCCGGCCGGTTCTTCGCTCCCGCCTTCCCCTGCCGGGAGATCACCGACCCGACGGGGGCCGGCGACTCGTTCGCGGGCGGCTTCATGGGCTGCCTCGCCGAGCACGGGGACATCTCCGAGAACGGGTTCCGGCGCTCGATGCTGTATGGGGCGACGATGGGCTCGTTCACCGTCGAGAAGTTCAGCCTCGACACCTACGAAACCCTGACCCGCGCCCAGATCGACGAGCGGTTCCGCGCCATCCGGGAGATGATCGCCGTCTCCTGATCTATACCCTAAAATATACGACCCGGGGTGCGTGGACCGCACCCCGGGTCGTTCGTTCCGGCTCGTTCAGGAGATCACGGCTTCGGCGGGTTTCTGCGCGCACCGGCATCGGGTCCGCTCGCGCGGGATGGCGCGAATCAGGGGCTCCATGATGCGACGCAGGTTTTCGGCATTGTGCTTGAACACCTCCATGACCTCGGCCGCGGTGACTTCGGGGACGTTGCCGACCAGGCCCGCGTCGAAATCCGTCACGAGGGCGATATTCACGATGCAGATGCCGAGCTCCTGGGCAAGAACGACTTCCGGATACTGGGTCATATTGATCGTATGCCAGCCCATCCGGGTGAACCACTGGCTCTCGGCCCGGGTCGAGAAGCGCGGTCCCTGGATGACGACGATCGTGCCGCCGTCGTGGACCCGGATGCCGCTTTCCCGGATGACGCGGACGGCCGTTTCCCGCAACTCGGGACAGTAGGGCTCGGCGGAGGAGATGTGCATGACCGAGGGCCCCTCGCAGAACGTGTCCTTCCGGCCGTTCGTCCGGTCGACGAACTGGTCCGAGACGACGAACTCGCCCGGCTTGATATCAGCCTGAAGCGAGCCACAGGCGCAGGGGGAGATGACGCGGCTCACCCCGAGCTCTTTCATCGCCCAGAGGTTGGCGCGGTAGTTCACGGCATGGGGCGGGATGCTGTGGCCGCGTCCGTGGCGCGGGATGAAGGCGACACGGGTGCCGTCGACCTCGCCGATCGAGATGGTGTCGCTGGGTGAGCCGTAGGGGGTGTTGATCTTCACCTCTTCGGTTTTCGTGACGAAGGAGTAGAACCCGCTCCCGCCAAACACCCCGATGTCGGCCCGCGGCCGTTCCTGGATCGTCATGTCATGCTCCTCTTCCCATGTCGCTCGCGCGCCGGACCGGCGCCCCATCGACAATACCACACCCCGCCGGGATTCTCCCACCAGGCGTGCGGAACCGTCAAAAAAAGCCGCCCGGCGGTCGTGCGCCGGGCGTCCCTGGAAACAAATGAACCGGTTACTTGCCTTCCTTGAGCATCTGGTTGTATTCGGCAAGATATTTCTGATAATCGGTGTAGGAGGATTTCGCGGCGGCCGCGTCGCCCTTCTGGGTGGCATCCATGTAAGCCCGGTAGGCATCGAGATACTGGTCATACACCTGCTGGGAGGTCTTCACGACGGCCGCGCCGGCAGCCTGGGCTGTGGATTCGACGGCCGCAGCGGCGGCACCGACCGAGCTTCCCGAGAACCGGCGTTCGATGATCGACTGGGAGCGCTCGAGCTGCACCTTGACGCTTTCCAGATTTTCCTTGTTCACCATGATCGCGCTCTTGCCCGTCACTTTCTTGATCAGGGCCGCGATGGCACGGGCGATGAGACCGCCGCCGATGATACCGATCGCGAGCATCGGCGCTCCCATTCCGGCCATCAGCAGGCCGCCGCCGATGGCGCCGAGCACCATCGCGATATTCGCGAAGCTGGAGGTCGCCCAGGTCATGAGCTTCTTCGAAACGATGTACCCGCCGACGGCCCCGGCAACCATGCCGATGGGGCCTCCGCCGACGGCCATGCCGATGACGCCGCCCATGAAGGCGCCGGCGAGGCTGCCGGCCGTGACGGTGGTCCAGCGGATCGCCTTGCCGACGGACTGGAGGAAGCCGGCGTTGGCGGGCTGAGGCAGGGCAACCCAGAGGGAGAGGACCATCGACAGCACCAGCAGGATCGAAACATCCTGGCGGCGGCGATACGCGATGCTCATAACCATATGATGACCTCCAGCGGAAGACAGTCGTCGGTGAAGATTTCTTCTATTATACGCACGGAACCCGGGGGCCGGAAGGTACCCCGGCAAAGGCTCGGGGAAAACCGCCCACCGGCCTTATCGGGACACCGTGAGAACGATCGAAAAGCCTTCCCGGGAGCCGCCGAGCCGGGCAACCGTCACGGCTGTTCCGGGTTCGGCCACGAAGCCTGTCCGGACGACCTGGGCGGTCCGGGCATCCGTGCCGGCCGGCAGATTCAGCTTGCAGGTCAGGGCCCCGTGAACACGCCCTTTCTCATCGATGAAATCGGGCAGCAGGGCGATACTGGAAGTGTCGGGCGCCATGCGGAGAGGCTTGTCGCCTTCCTTGCGGGCAATCTGCTTCACGACCCACTCCATCTGGCTCTCGCGACCGATCATCACCCCGCACGCGAACTCCCGGATCACGGCCCCGCCCTGCTTCAGTTGGACGAGTGCGCGCATATCGGGCCGGGGCTGGTCGATCGAGGCAAGCAGCTTCTCGACGTCCTGCACGACATGTGCCCGGGCACTGATGATCAGGCGGTTGGTATCCTCGACAACGGCGACGCGCACGTCCTTGGTCATGGCCGAGATCACCGCCTTCGCGGCTTCGCCGGCACTCATGTGGCGCAACTGCCGGGTGACACGGATCACCGGCAGCTTCCGCTCGTCGGTCAGCAGCATCGTGTTTCCCTCGATCTGAAGGAAGAAGCCGTTGGCTTCGGCGATCTGGCGGGCGAGCCGCTGCACGGGAACATCCTTCGCCTTCACGGTCACATTTCCCCGCACGGCCTTCTCGGTGATGACGTTGCAGCCCGCTTTTTCTCCAAGCAGTTTGAAAACGTCGCGGATGTCGGCATTGGTGAAATCGATCGACAGTTTCCGGTCGAGTTCGGCCGCCGACACGGCCTGACCGGCGCCGAATGCGAACACAACAGCCAGGACCGCCCACAGAACAACCCGATGGTTCATAGAGACCTCCTCACGGAAATTTCAGGCCCGGAAGCCTGCTGTTATCTCAATTCCCGGCCGGAACCGGGGCCGAAAGGCTTCCGACATCGGGCGTGCGATGGAGCAGGAACGCCTCGACCTCCTGGAGCCGCTGCTGGACGAGGGGGGTGACGAGGCCGGAGTTGAAGCGGGAAACGTCGAGTTCGATGCCGGCATCGGCGAGGCCCAGCGTGAGCACGCCAGCCTTGAACCGCGATTCCCGGATGGAGCGAACGGCGTTGTCGAGGGCCACATCGAGACGCTTGATCATACTCGCGGCCACTTTTCCCGGGGCAATGCCGGACTGGTCGCCATCGACGCCGATCACCAGGAAGGGGGCCCGGCGGGAGGCATCGATCAGCCCGAGGCCGGTGCGGCCCGCGGCGTGGTAGATGAAATCGGCACCGGCAGCGGCGAGTTCGAGGCCGATCTTCTTGCCGGCTTCGGGGTCATTGAATGCTTCGGGGGTTTCCCCGGCATAGCGGACGAGCAGCTTCGCCTGGGGGTTCACGAAGGCGATGCCGTTGCGGAATCCCTTTTCGAACGAGGCGATCACGGGTGAGGTCATGCCGCCCAGAAAGCCGATCGTCTGGGTTTTCGTCAGGAGGCCGGCGAAAGCCCCGGCGTAGAACGAGCCTTCTTCTTCGTTGAACAGCACCGACAGGACGTTGGGCAGCTCGACGACCGAATCGAGCAGGACGAAGCGGGTCTGGGGAAACTTCGTCGCAACGCGCCGGACCGCCTCGTTCGCGAAGATCCCGACGGCTGCGACCAGATCGGCATTGCGGCCGGCCAGGAACTCGAGGCTGGACTCCATCGCCGCGACATCGCCGGGCTCGATGACGTCGACGACGCAGTCGGGCAGTCGGCGCAGGTTCTGCACGCCGGCATAGGCGGCGTCGTTGAACGCGTGGTCGCCGAGGCCGCCCACCGAGAGGACGATTCCGATGCGGAGCATCTTCGGCGCCACGGAAACATCCTTCGCCGCCGGGGCCGCCTGCACCGCCGTGCATGCCAGGAACACCATCATCAAGAAGACGATCGAAAGCCGCATGGATGACTCCTCCAGGGGATGTGTGGGGGTTGGGCGGACCGCGTTTATGCTGCCGGAGCCGCGATCGGGCGCACTTCGAGGATGCCGAGCTGTTTGAGGACCTGTTGCAGGGACCAGAGGACCCGCTCGTCGTATCTGCCCTGCTGGCGCGCCATCTCGTCGATCGACTCCCGGTAGGTGCGTTCGGCCGCATAGGGACGGTAATGGGTCATGGCATCGAACGAGTCGGCCACCGAGACGATGAGGCCGGCGAGAGGGATTTCGGGGTCGCGCAGGCCACGGGGATAGCCGGATCCGTCGGGGTTCTCGTGGTGGGAGAGGACGGCATCGGCAACGCGGTCGAGGCCGGGAATCTCGCGGATCATGGCGGCGCCGACGACGGCGTGGGACTCGACCTGGCGGCGTTCGGCCGCGGAGAGCGGGCGGCGTTCTTCCAGGAGGGCCGGGGGCAGGGAGACCTTGCCGATGTCGTGCAGCAGGCCCGCCAGCTCGATATCGATGAGTTCGCGGTGGGAGAGGCCCATGTTTCGGCCGATCGCGACGCAGTAGTTGCGCACGCGGTCCCAGTGGCCGAACTCTTCACTGGCCCGGTTTTCGAGCACCTTGAGGAAGAGGCCGAGAAGCGATTCGAGCCTCACGAACTCGCCCAGGAGAGCGAGTGCCGAGACGACTTCCGGTCCCGGCTGCCAGGCCGCCAGAGAGTTCTCGGCATTCCCGGCGGGGGTGAAACTGATCAGCCAGGTCATCCCGGCGGCGGAGATGGGCCTCCACCAGCGGCTGGCGAAGTGCATGCCCGACGGCGAGGCGGCCAGTTCCGGGGGCAGTTCGGTCGGGGGCAGGGAGCCTCGGCTGTCCTGGCCGCGCCAGGTGCGCCCCCAGGGGAACCAGACCTGGAGATTGCTGCCGGTCGCTTCGAGGGCCTTTTTGAGATCCGTCAGAACGGTTTTCCAGACTTCCGAGATCGAGCTGAGTTCGAGCGGCTTCATCTTCCTGTCCTCCCGGGGCGGGTCATCCAGTATCCCCATCGTGATGTCTTCCGGACAGCATACCCCTCCCCGGCCAGGGAAGGCAACCTTCTTTCCTGCCGGACTCTCATTTTATACTATAGCATATACTCTAACGTCCTGGACCCCGCTGCAAACGGAGGGCTGCGGGATGGACGGGCGATCCCGCTCTTCTCCCTATGGGAATTCCTTGACAGGCCGGAAAGCGGGTGCCTATACTGGGGGCTTGTCTGAAGACAATCGCCGCGCGCATCAGGAGAGGTGTTCATGAGCAGCAATTTCGAGAATCGGCTGGCCCTCAACCCCGCCCTCATCATCGGCCTGGGGGGCACCGGCAAGCGCGTCCTCATGAAGTTCAAGGAGGCGTTCCTCAACAGCCCGCAGATCCGCGAGGCGTTCCGCCACGCCGCCGACCCGCGGCCCACGCTTCCCGATTTCATCGACCTCTTCTGCATCGACACGGACCTCTTCGACTCCCGGGCGCACGAGAAGGTTGAAGGCGCCAAGCTGAAAGAGGAAGAGTATCACCAGATCAACATCCAGAACGCCAACCAGATCACCGGGAATCTCGACACCGACACCTACGGGTATCTCAACGAGTGGTTCCCGGCGAAGCTGAAGCATCACCTGGGCCAGATCAGCCAGGGCGCCCACCAGTTCCGGTTCACGGGCCGGTTCGGGCTGTTCGTCGACGCGCAGCGGATCTACCAGCAGCTCAAGGCGAAGATCAGCCGCATCATCTCCCGCAAGAACGTGAACCAGGACGACCAGATCGTGCCGCTGACGAACAAGCAGGGCCAGATCCTGACGCCGGAATTCTACGTCGTCGGCTCGCTGTGCGGCGGTTCGGGCGCCGGCATGTTCATGGATATCGCCTACCTGCTCAAGATGGCGTATTACCAGCTTTCGGGCGGCAAGGGCAAGCCGAGCATGGTCGGCATCCAGCTCACCCCCGAGGCGTTCACGCAGATCGCGATCGATCCGAATGTGAACGCGACGGGCCGGCTCGAGGCGAACGGCTACGCCTCGCTGGTCGAGGCGTTCTACTTCATGAACAAGGAGAAGTTCCCGCCCACCAAGAGCGCGAAGGACATCCTCACGCAGGACCGCCGGAACAAGCTGATGGTGAACTACGGCCCGATCGGCCGGAGTCACGATGCGACGACGTTCGGTTCGACCTGCGAGGAAGCGCCGTTCGACCAGCTGTATCTGCTCGGCACCAGCGGCCTCGACGATATCGCGACGTATGACACGATCGCCGCCGAGTTCGTCTTCACCAAGCTCGCGACGAACCTGCGCCAGGCGCAGAACTCGATGCTCGACAACGCGTCGCAGGTGCTCGGGCAGCTGAGCTCCGACCTCGAGGGCAAGCAGCTCAAATGCCTGAGCACGGCGGGGTACAAGAGCTTCTACTACCCCCTCGACGTGATCATGGATCTGTACACCTATAAATTGTCGATGGACGTGACGCGGTGGCTCAAGCTGTCGAGCGACAAGATCACGATCGACGGGATGGTTCACGAGTTCGCCGAGACGAACACCGACCGGTTCGACCTGACCCCCGACGGGGTGTTCGCGCTTTCCAAGAAGCTGATCCCGCGGGCCCAGTATTGGGACAACCCGATGTTCCACACGATGCGCACCGAGCCGCAGCAGCAGCCGGGCGAGTCGGCGAGCGCTTATATTCTTCGCAAAATAGATGAGATGGACCGGGTGAAGGTCAAGAAGGACGAGATCAAGGGCCGGGTGCGGGTCGATTTCGAGAAGGCCGCCATCGAAGGCGGGAAGGTGCTGAAGGAGAAGGTGATCGAGATCATCGACAACCCCGACCAGGGCGCCCTGATCGCGATCGATTTCCTCACGGCGTTCGAAAAGTATCTGTCGCGCTTCCCGCGGGACGTGCTGGGCCGCAAGGACGAGGAGCTGCGCAACCGCCAGCTGAAGGAGCAGCGCGAGTATGTCGCGGCCCGCGACGCCCTTTCCAGCCGCCTGAACTCGATGTTCGGGCTGGGCGGGAAGTTCCTCGAGCTGGGCACGCTGCTTTCGGTGTCGAACATCCGAGAGGAGTTCGCGAAGCTCGAGAAAGAGGCGCAGGAAGCGGTCGAGATGGAATACGAGCGGTTCTGCCTCGGCTGCGCGGCGGATTTCCTGAAGTATCTCGCCGGCCATGCCCAGAACCTGCGCAAGCAGGTCGAGGAGTTCGCCCGCAAGCTCGACGCCGTGACGAAGAACGGGATGATCGAGCGCAGCTACGAGTCGTGTCTCGACAAGATCAAGCCCTACTCGAAGGTTCAGGCCTACGTGCGCACGTTCATCTTCGAGGAGCGCGACGTGGAGCCGTTCTACAAGTATCTGCTGGGGGATCTCTCGAACAACGACATCGAGAAGGAGTTCCTGGTCACGATCGACCTCGCGAAGAACTGGGACGCCTACACGAACCCGCAGAGCGACTCGCTCGAGAACGATATCGTCCGCTATTGCCGCGGCCTGATCGGCAAGCGCATGCTGGGCGGGATCGAGGAGTTCATCCACTGGAAGGATTCGGCCAAGCCGGGCTTCAAGAAGAGCCTGATCGAGAGCCTGATGAACCAGTCGGCGCCGCTGATGACGATCAACGACCGCGGCAACAACCAGCCGGCCCGCATGAACATCGTCACGCTGGGCATCGCCGAGGAGAACAGCAAGCTGGCCGAGGAGATCCGGGAGAGCCTGCGGAAGGGCGAGATCGGCGTCACGATCGCCCCGACGAGGAACCGGTTCGAGATCAGCCTGCTCCAGACCCTGCACGGGATGTGCCCCTACAACCTCAGCGCGATCACCCAGTGGCAGGCCCTGTACCGGAAGAACACGGCGAAGATCAACTGCCACGCGATGCTGACGAACGATGCGTATCCCGTGCTCTGGTCCAGTTACGGCCTGATTCCGGCCAAGACGCTCGAGAATCTGTACATGGTCTATACCCTGCTGCGATACGAGATCCACGCCGATCCGGCGAAGACCGTGCACGGCATCGAATACAACCCCGAGCTGGTCCAGTTCGAGCTGCATTATCAGCAGGAAAAGCCGGTCCCGATGGGCCGCACCATCACCGAGCTGTTCGACTACCTGAAGAACAACACGATGGGCATCTACCTGATCAACACCGTCTACAAGGAAGGCTGGCTGACCCTGCCGCTTCCGCAGCAGAATGCAATCATCAAAAAATATCTTCCAATATTCACAGACAAGGTCAAGCAGCTCGAGGCCGGCATCGAACAGGAGATCCGCACGAACCACGAGGTGTCGGCGGCCAGCGACGAGCTGCTGTCGATCAAGCGCGGCATCCTGCGCGTGCTGACGGATATCCACGAGCAGCACGAAGCGATCTTCAGCCAGCGGCCGTCCGGCGTGGCCGCCCAGGCCGGCGCGCAGAACCCCTGACAAGGAGCCCCACCCATGGTCGAAGTGAACCCGGGTAAAACCGAGATCAAGATCCAGTCCGGCTGGATGGTCTTCACGGCCGTCGCGGCGATCATATTTGCCCTGATATTCAAATTCGCCGTCCCCACCGGGGTGACGGCCGGCGTCGTGTGGGGCCTCGTGGCTCTGGCTCTCGCCGCCGACTGGTGGTTTTTCCACGCCCCGGGACTGATGATCATCTTTTTGGGATGCCTGCTCGCCGGCCTGGGATTCTGGCTCCACTTGTACTGAACGCCGGCCCGCGGCACCGGATACCACACGAGAGGCTGAACGGTCATGGTCGAAGTAGCACCGCGAACGGGTGAGATAAAGATCAATTACTGGCGGTACATCGCGTTTCTGGTTCTGCTGGCCCTGCTCGGGCTCGGCACCGTCTGGACGATGTATTCCTCCTCGTGGGGGGCGAGCAATCCGTTCGCCGAGTGGCTGCGCAAGTATCTCTCCCTGGCGAACCGGTTCCGGCCGAACGCCAAGCCGGAAGACAACCTCGCGAACGCCCTGCGGCTGCACGGCATCGAGAAGCTGGGCGAGAAGCGGTATGCCGTATTGTTCACGGCTACCGATGCGAACGGCGATCCGTTGACGACGGTGCGGGTGGCGGATGTCGAGATCCAGCTCGGAGCCGACGCGGCGGCCAGGCAGCGGGCGCTCGTCGACCGGGTCGCCCCGCTCCACATGATGAACCAGCCGGACTCCGTCGCCTTCGCCGGGGTCATGGACTACTCGGGCAGCATGTTTCCCGAGGACATCTCGGCCATCGAATCGAACTACACGGCCTTCCTGAACGCGGTCGTGCTGCCCTTCTCGGGCAGCATCATCAAGTTCAACAACACCGTGAACACGATGAACCCGCTCACGACGAGCAAGAGCGAGATCGAGGCGGCAGTGAAAAAGCCGGTCCCCCTCGAAAACACGGCGTTCTACTCCGGCATCGACAAGGGCATCGCGGATATCCAGGCGCGGCGGTGGATGCGGTTTCTGCTGCTGACGACGGACGGCAACGACAACGCCTCGGGCCACACGCTGGAAGAAGTGATCACCCGGGCCCGGCAGCACTTCGTTTCGGGCTTCGTGCTCGGTTTCGGCTGGCTCAATGTCAACATCCTCAAGCAGATCTCCGAGGAGACGGACGGCTACTACGTCTATGTGCCCGACAGCAGCCAGCTCACGACCTGGTTTCCCAAGATCGCGAAGATCGTGAACAACGTCCAGGTCGCCGAAGTGTCCCTCCCGACAGACGTGAACCTGCCCCTTTCGGTCTCGATCACGCTGAACGCGAACGGAACCCGTCTGCAGCGCAGCCGGTGACGGACAGCGTCAGCGCGGCACGCGACACCAGAGACGAGGCGTTCGGATGAAGCGTCACGAGATCGACGGGGAAGCGACGGAATCCTGTTCCCCCGCGGTGAAGGCCCTGCTCGAGCACGCCGGCGCCCTGCTTCGCTGGTGCGAGACGACTCTCGAGGCAATCCGTGCCCATCGGAACCAGTTCGGGGATCTCGATGTAGCGGGGCTCGAGGTGGGCATCACCTTCCTGCGCCGACGGCTGATTCCGCACGTCAAGACCGGGGGGAGGCTTCCGCCCGTCGTCATCCTGTGCGGGGGCACCAACACGGGCAAATCTACACTTATCAATACAATATCAGAATGCATAGTTTCGCCTTCCGGCAGCACGGCGAGTTTTACCAAACGTCTCGTCGGAGCGGGCCGTGAGGAGGATCTGAAAGCGATTACGGCCGCCCACGCCGATTTCCATCTCGTTCCCACATCGGAACTCTCGGCCCATCGGCCGCGCCGGCGTGCGATCTACGCGGATCATCGCCCCGACTGGCCGGTCGGGCTGCCGGTGCTGCTCGACTCTCCCGACGTCGACAGTTCAGACCCGGCCTGCCGCGCCGCTGCCCGGCTTGGGCTCGGGCTGGCGGATCTGCTCGTCTGGGTGACGACCCAGCAGAAGTACAAGGATCTGGCGGGCATCAGCTTTCTCGACGAGGCAATGCTTCTTTTGCCGCGCCGCATCGACGTGTTCAACCAGTATCTGCCCCGCCACCAGGAAGCCCTCGAGGATCTGACCACGAGCTATGGGGAGCGGTGGCCAGACCATCGCCGCGCCGTCCTCGCGATCCCGGAACAGTCCCCCGCCGGGGAAGGCCGACTTCCCGTCTCGGCCGTCGCCGAGCTTCGCCGGCATCTCGTCGAGGCGGCCGCCGATGCCCGTGGCCGGCGCATCGAGGCGCTCTCGCACGGGCTGGCCGGCGCCGGAAACGCCCTTGCCGGCTCGGCGGGCATGATCCTGTCCCGGCAGGACGAGTGCGCCGGCATGATCCGAGAGTATCGGCTGCGGTTCGAGGCGGGACTGCAGCAACCTCTCCGGGATCTCCCCGGACACGAGGCGCCCTTCGAGCTCCAGAACGCGGTGATCCGGGTGCTCCAGCCCCGGCTCAAAACCTCCGTCGGCGATCTCGTCACCTCGATCACCCGCACCGCCGGCAATGCCCTGCGCAAGGGCGTTTCCCTCTTCGGCATCGGAAGCATGCTCGGCGCGCAGGCGCCCGGAGATCCCGTCGATCCTGTCTCGGAGCGGGACCGGCGCGATATCGAAGCGACGGCTCGGCTCCTGGAATCGGCCCGGGCCGATCTGCTCGACCGCAGTCGGGTCGCATCGGAGCAGGGCAGAGCCGTGGCGGCACGGTTTCATGAAGAACTCCGGCAGCTCGCGTGGCCGGAGCCGGAGGCGCTGCGCGAGCGGCTCCGTGAGCATTTCGACGCCGGCCGGATGGAGCGGATACGTCCCGTGATCGACCGATTCGAGCACGATCTGGAAGCGTTCTGCGACCGGAATCCCGAAATGATCCAGACGATGCGTGCCATGGTTCCCGGACTGTCGGCTCTTGCCGGGCTGGCCGCTGCCGTCATCGCGATCAAGACGACGGTCATCCTGCCCGGGGTGACCGAGTATCTGCTCGGAGGCATCGGTCTTCCGATCTACAAGCGCTTCGAAGAATGGCTTCCCGGCAATCTGCTGGGCCTGGTCGACCAGCTTTCCCGGGAGCCGTTCATCGCCCGCACCTACGATGCCTTCTCGAAGACCCGGCGGGCGGTGTTCCTCGAAACGACCGAATGGCTCTCGAAGCCGGTCGAAGCCCTGCTCCTGCCGGTCGATCTCGAGCGTCGCGACGTTCCGCTGCTGCTCGAGCAGCTCAGAACCGACTGGGATGCCGTCCGGGCCGAGTGGTGAGGCTCATTTCGCCCAGGTCGAGCGCAGCGCAAGCTCCTCTTCGGTGACCCAGCCGCGCTGGCTCTTTCCGTCAGGGCCGGGGACGGATTCGACGAGCAGCGTGTCGCCGACGATCTCGAGGATGCGCAGTTCCGAACCGGCCTTGATCTTGTACCGGCGGGGTTTGAACAGGAAGTTCTTTTTCAGGATATCGTGCTCGTCACCCCGGCGCTGGTAGACATACAGATCCGTTTTCACCCGGTACACCGACGTGCGGTCCGGCTCAGAGGCCTTCGGCTGTTCGGGTGAAGCCGGCTCGGGTTTCACCGGTTTTTTCGCCGGCTCGGGCACCTCGACCTTCGTCCCGCAGCTCGAGCAGAACCGGACATCGTCGAGCAGTTTCGCGCCGCACCCCGAGCAGTAGGCCGCCCAAGCGGACGCCGTACAGAACAGACAGAAGCAGACGAACAGCACCAGCTTTTTCATCTTGAGATCCTCCCTCGATGCATTCGGGGTATTCCCCTCTCTTCAAAGGTATACCCGGAAGCCCCGAAAATCAAAACCGCCTCTCAGCGGGCCGGCGACAGGCGGAACACGAGCGGCGGGGACGCCGTATCCTCCGCCAGGAACAGGTTGGGGTGGGCATTCACCCAGCCGTGTTCCGGGGGAAACGGCGGAAACAGGACGACGGTATCGATCCGCCGCTCTCGAAGCCGGCCCAGCCATGCATCGAAGCTGGCTTCACGGGCAAGGCGGGCCGGATCGTCGTATTCGATGACCGCGCCCGAAGCCGTGATCGGAAGATAGGTGACGTGGTTTTGGAGATTCCGCCCCAGCAGCGGGGCCCAGGACCAGTCATACCCGATCGGCCCCCAGCCCGCCGAGAAAGCGATGCGGCGCGGCCGGGCCGGATCGTCGCACACCACCCACGCGCGGGACGCTTCCCGGCCGAGTTCGTATCCTTCATGGGCGGCAAGAAGCTGACGCGGCCGCATGGCCGCCTTGGCCGGCTGGAGCAGGATCAGAAGGAGGAAAAGGCCGCAGGCGGCGACCGCCAGCAGCCTGGCAGATATATTTATAGATATCTTTCTGATGGGCAGCAGGGCGGCGAGCGGGGGCAGAAGGAGCAGAACCCCGTCGAGGGTGGGAAATCCGGTCGTCCAGGTCGAGACGAGGGAACCGGTTGCGGCGATGACCGACAACAGGACGAGCAGGCCCGTGACGAGGCGACGCGGCGCGGCTTCCCAGCGCTCGAGGGAAAGGAAGGCAAGCAGGATGAGAAGGGCGAACGGCAGGGTATTGAGGCGCGCGTTCACACTGGCGAAGATGACATGGAACTTCCACATCCCCGAGCCGAACAGCGCGGCGGCGGAGGCGGCAAGCACAAGCGAGAGGTAGATCGCGAAACCCCGGCTCACCCGTTTCCAGACGGTGACAAGTCCGGCCGGTGCCAGCACGAGGGCGACGAAGCCGGTCGGCCCGATCGAGACGGGTTTGAAACCGAAATACCAGGTGATATACCAGGCGATCTCCCGCCACAGGGAGCCGCCGGAGATCGTGGCATCCGTGGTTTCGGCGAGATGCCGGAGTTTTTCGGCCCAGGCTGCACTGCCGGCGAAGATCGGAAGTCCGGGCAGACCCAGGGGCAGAGGCCAGGTAGGCGAGCCGAACCGGGCATACAGCAGCCCGTAATGGCGGAATCCGAGAGCGGCCATCCCCGTCAGCAGCGCGGCCAGCGGCCAAAGGGGCCTGGGTCCCGGCCGGATCCATCGCAGCAGGAACACCACCGCTACGGCTCCGACACCGGCAAGGGCGAAGATCTTGATCGCGAGGCCGCAGCCGAGGGCAATCCCGCAGAGGAACGCCGGGGCGGCCGCGTCGGTGCGCCACGCATCGAGGAAGAACAGCGAGGCTGCGACGAGACAGGCGATCAGGGGGATATCGACGTAGACGGATGCGGCGAAGCCGAAGACGGCCGGCATGAACCCGGCCAGGCCCGCGGCAAGGGCGGCCCGGCGGGGAGCCAGACCAAGCTGCCGCCCGAGTTCATAGAGAGCGGCCAGCAGCAGACCCCAGGATGGTAGCGAGACAAGACCTGCCACCAGATCGCCGTGGAACGGCAGCATCAGCCACGCCGTGAGCATCTCCCCGCCGGTCGGATAGAACCGGTAGGTCACCCCCCAGGCGCCGGGCGTATCGATGTCGAACCAGCCTCCGGTCTGAACGAACATCCCCGCGTAATAGAGGTGATAGGTCAGCGAATCCGTCGTGACGGGGATGTTCAGAAAGCCCCGGGCCACGAGTATCAGGATCGTCGCGAGAACCGCCAACACCAGAGGCCGGGCCGGCGTGGCGAGGGCCTGGTCGAGCCGGGCAAGCGCATGCCTCAGATCCCGCAGCAGCAGCCCCGTCAGGGAATGATCGCCACGCGGAAGCCAGCGATGCAGTCCCGCGGCCGTCAGAGCGAACAGGCAGCTCAGCAGGACCGCGGGAAGGAGACGGAACGCGCCGAAACCGGCCAGGATCTGAAACGAGCCGATCTGGAACCCGTTCGCCACGACGACGGCCGCCGACCATCTTCGGGCCGCCGAACCCTGCGGCACGAGCCAGGCCGCCAGCGCCCAGGATGAAGCCCCGATCGTCGTCAGCAGAATCATAGCCCAGGAGGCGCAGGCCGTCCAGCCTATTATATCGCTAATGTTATAATTCATCATGGTTATCGTTCCGGAGCCACCGCGAGGTGGCGGAACACCATTGCCGGGGAAGCCGTTCCCTCGGGCCGGAACAGATCGGGGCGGGCGGTCACCCAGGCGTGTTCGGGAGGCTGGGGCGGGAACAGGACGACGGTGTCGATCCGTTCTTCCCTCAGCCGACGGAGCCAGGCTTCGGCATCGGCGGCGCGCGCGACCTGGTCGGGGTCACGGTATTCGATGATATCGCCCGTCTTGGTGATGGGAATATAGGTGACGTGATTCTGGAGATGACGCCCGAGAAGAGCCCCCCAGTACCAGGCATACCCGAGAACCCCGTCCCAACCGGTCGAAAAGGCGATCCGCCGCGGCCGACCGGGATCGTCGCAAAGCACCCAGGCGGGAGACGTGGAGCGGTCGAGTTCGTGGCCCTCATGAGCAGAGAGGAGCTGTCCTTCCCGGAGCCGGTCTTTGACGACGGGAAGAGCCGTGAGCGCGGCAACGAGCAGCAAGCCGAACAGGATGGCGCGGTTGCGGCCGCAGGAGAATCGGGGTAGTTCCCGGAGCGGCAGCAGAGCGGCAATCGGGGGGATCGCGGCCAGGAGAAGGTCGAGACGGGGATGGCCGGTCGTCCAGGTGACGAACAGAGAGTATCCCGAGGCGATGGCGGCCAGGCCCGCCATGAGGATGAGCCCCAGACGGCGGGGCGCTTCGGGCCAGCGTTCGAGCGCCAAGACCGCAAGCAGGATCAGCAGGGCCATGGGAAACGTGTAGAGACGGGCGTTCACACGGCAGAACAACAGATGGAAGTGCCACATATCCGGCCCCAGGAGCGAGGCGGCCGAGGCGGCAAGCACGAGGAGGGAAAAAGCGGCGAATCCGCGACTTCGCCCCCAGGCGAATCGGAAGCCGGCCGGTGCAAGGGCGAAAGCCAGAAGCCCGACGGGGCCGATCGAGACGGGAGTGATGCCGAACAGCCATTTGGCCATCCAGCCGAGTTCGAACCCCGGGGGACTTCCGGCGAACAGGATTTCGGTCAGGCCGCTCAGATACTGCATGTAGGCGGCACGCGCCGGGCTTCCCGGAAACAGCGGGATTCCCGGCAGATTCAGGGGAAACGGCCAGGACGGCGAACCCCAGGCGGCGAACGAAACGGCGTAGTGGCGCACTCCGACGGCGGCGAGGGCGGCGATACCGAGCAGCCAGAGAACGAGGTTCCGGCCCTTCCCGCCGCTCCAGAGAGCTCGGAGCCCCAGCAGCAGGAAGGCGGCACCGACGCCGGAGAGGCTGAGAATTTTGATCGCAAGCGCGTTTCCCATGGCCAATCCACACAGCAGGAAGGCGGGCGCCGACGGTCCCTGTGTCGCCGCCTGCGGATCGGCTCCCTCGAACGAGGTCCAGGCGGCGAGAAAGAACAGCGAGCCGCCCAGCAGATTGCCCAAGAGGTGGATGTCGACGTAGACCGAGGCGATGAACGCGAACACCGCCGGCATGAAGCCGACGATCAGGGCCGGAAGAGCCGCCCGGCGGGCCGGCAGTCCCAGCCGGCGGGCGAGCTCGTACACCGCCGCCATCGCAAGCCCCCAGCCGGGCAGTCCCGACAGGCCCGCCACCAGGTCCCCGTGGAACGGCAGCAGCCACCAGGCCGTCAGAATCTCGCCGCCATCGGCATAGAAGCGGCATAGGACGCCCCAGTCGCCCGGCGCGTCGAGCTCGAACCAGCCCCCGTTCCGGATGAACCCACCTATATATATCAAATGATATGTCAGAGAATCCGTCGTGACCGCGAGATTCACGATTCCCCGAAGCGCGCCGAGCGCGACGGCCCCGAGAAGGAACAGGACGAGACGCCGGGCTGGGGTGGCAAGCGCCTGGTTCACCCGGCTCCGGAGATGTTCGAGATCCCGGGCGGCCATCTCGGCGAGAGACGGCGTGCCGGCCGGCCGGCCGCGCCAGAGGAGAGCTGCCGCGCCCGCCGCAAGCGCCGTGCAGGCGAGAACCGCGGGAAGGCGGAAGAGGCCGAAGGGGGCGAGAACCTGGAAGATGAGGATCTGAAGGGCATGCGCCAGGATGACGGCGCCGGAAAGGCGGCATGCCGTCGTTGTCCCCGGCAGCAGGCGTGCGGCGGCTGCGAACGCCGAGACGGCGACGAGGACCAGCAGGGCCACCGCGGCAGCCGCGCCGGAGAGATGCGTCAGAAAAGCGGTCGAGACAGGCATGGTCGTTCGCCGGGGATCATAGCACGGGGGGCGGAGCGATTGCCATGAAGCGCGGGCGTGGGGTATGCTCTCGTCTGCATGGAATCCGCCACGTCATCCGCCCCGGCCGGCCAGGTCACGGCCGCCGGCCTTCGCAGCCTCATCGGCACCGCGCAGTCGCTGTGGGGCCGCCCGGCTGCGGCCGACGCAGCCGAGGCGCACCGCCTGCTCGCACTCCTGGAAAAGCGTGAGAAAAGCGTCTGCGACTGTCTGCTGACCGTTATCGCAGGCGGCACGAAGGTCGGCAAGACGACGCTCATCAACGCCCTGGCCGGCCGGGAGATCAGCTCCGCCTCAGCCCGGGCCTGTTCGACGCTGCGACCGTCGGTCTATGCGCACCAGCGGCGCGCCGGCATGGCCCGCCGGCTCCTGGAGGGCATCCTCGAGCCGTCGGATGCCTTCTTCAGCCACGATGAAGCCGCGCTCGAACATCTCATCCTCGTCGACACCCCGGACCTGGACGGGATCCGCGAGGAGAACCGGCAGGTGTTCGCCCGGCTTCTCGAGCGGGCCGACCTGGTTCTCTGCGTCGTCACGACCCAGAAATACGACTCGCTCGATCTGTATGCCGTGCTGGGCTCCTCGATGGGCTTCCGGCGGGCCGTTTTCGTTTTGAACCGCATCGACGAGGGCATGCTGACGCCCCGCGAGCAGGACGATGTGATCGCGGATCTGCGCAAGAAGATCGGCGCCCTGCCACTCCGCACGCCGCTCGGCGAGGAGCTGCCCGTTTTCCGGATCTCGGCCCACAACGCCTTTCTCGCGAAAACCGGCCAGGGAGGCGGCCCCCGCTGGGATTTCCCGAAACTGGAGGAGTATCTCCGCGCCCGGCTCGACCAGACAGTCGCCGCCCGTATCAATGCCGAAAACCAGGCTGAACGCGCCTCGGAAACGGCCGCCTGGATCGAGCGCGTTTGCCGGCTGGAGCCCGCCCGCGGGGTGACTGCCGAGCTGCGGAGCTGGAGCGAGGCGTTCGCCCGCCAGAGCCGCGACACCCTCCGGAATGCCGCGGCATCGGCCGTCGGAACGATGTCGGCCGACCTGGTGCGCCGACGCGAATCCGAGGCGGCCGCGCGGCTGGGCGGGCCATTCGGCGCCTACGTCCGCACTTCGCTCGCCATCTCGACCCTCGCCACCCGGCTGCAGAGCCTCGTCATTTCCCCGTTCTCGGATCCGGTGACTCCGCTTGCCGAGCGGCTTTCCGCCGACGCCGGCACGGCCGCCGACGCCCTGCTGCTCCAGGGACGCCGGCACCTCACCGAGCTCCTCGACCGCGCGGGGCTCGACCCGGCCCCGCTGAACGCACGGCTCGAGGCAACCCCGCCGCGTGCCCTGACGACCGGCCGCATCGCAGAGCGGATCCGCGCCTTTCTCGAGGTCCCCGAACCCGGCCGGGCCGTGACGCTGCTGCTGAACGCCCTGCCGCTCCTGATCATCCTGCTGCTCGTCCGGTATTTCCTGACGGCTCTGATGGCCGCGCATGATCCTGCCGCGGGCATGTTCATCGGGGGCGGCCTGCTGTTCTGGCTGGTCTGCCATCTCCAGGCCGGTTTCTGGCTGTCGCGCCAGAGCTGCGCCCTCGAGGGCCTCACCGGATCCGTCGAGGAACAGTTCTCTGCCGAACTGCGCCGCCGCCTGATCGATCCGGCGCTCACATGGGCCGACGAGGTCGATCAGGCCGGCCGCTGAACACCGCTATTTGCCCTCAGCCCTCATCCGGCCTATAATGCGTTCCAGAAACTGCTCCCGGAGGCCACATCCATGACATCCGCCATTTCCGCCCGACTCCGCCCGCTGGTGCCCGTTCTCGGCCTGCTGATCCTGACGGCAGCCCTGCTGCTTCCCGCCGGTTCCGCATGGGCAGCGGAGATCGATTTCGGCCTTCCCCTCTTCAACGTCGAGGAGCTCCGCCTCGAGAAGACCAAGGCGCCCGATTTCAACCTGTCCCTGTTGAAGAAATACCTGTCGGAGCAGCAGAAGAACACGCTCGCCCAGCTCCATGCGATGTCCCAGTGGGTCACGCTGATGAAGCTGTCGGACACCCCGCGCGCCGCCGAGCTCGAAAAGATCGCCATCGCCTTCCTCGAGACGAAATCGTTCACCGCCGACCGGAAGGCGGAAGCCCTGCGGTATCTCTATCTGCGCGGGCTGATGCTGGCCGCGAACCGCGAAGACGACCCGAAGAACGCCCGTGATCACGCCTTCGAGGAGCTGCTGCTGAAGGGCGAGGAGCCGTTCGAGCGCACCCCCGAGTATCATCTCGTGAAGGGTATTCTGTTCCAGCTGCTCCGCAACCGCCCCAACGGGTATTTCTCGCCGATGAAGCCGTTCGAGGATCTCAAGCGGGCCGCGGCGCTCGCCCCGGCCGAGGCCGGGTATTACTACGCTCTCGGCCAGGCGTTCCGGCTTCTGGGAAGCGAGGAGCCGGCCCTGTTTCTCGCCATCGCCTCGTTCGAGAAAGCCTCGTCGCTCGCCCCCGGGAACGGCAAGCTCCAGCACTCGCTGCTCGGGATCTATATGGGGTTGCATGAATCGTATCAGGCTCAGGCCAAGGAGGAGCCGTTCTGGCTGCAGGAGGCCGTCTACAAGAAGATCCTCACCCTTTCGCCCAACAACCCCCACGCCCTGAACAATCTCGGGTTCCTGTACGCCGAGTATGGCGTCCATCGCGAGCTCGCCCAGTCGCTTGTCCAGCGGGCGGTTGATCAGATCCCCGACAATCCCGGGTTCCGCGACAGTCTCGGCTGGGCGGCATTCAAGAACACCCAGTTCGACAAGGCCGTCCAGGAGCTGGAAAAGGCCGTCAACATGTCTCCCGACGTCTACGAGCCGCATTACCATCTCGGGACGGTGTATTACGTCACGAAGCGGCATGAGAAAGCGATTCGGATGTATGAAAAGGCCGTCGAGCTGCGGCCGACCTCTGCCGAGGCGTTGAATAATTACGCCTATCTTCTGACCGAGATCGAACGTGACATCGACAAAGCCGAGAAGATGGCCGTCCGCGCCGTCAAAATCGAGCCGAACAATGCTTCCTATATCGACACATATGGATGGGTTCTGTTCAAACAGGGCAAGGTCGAAGAGGCGATCCGCACGCTGCGCAAGGCCGCAAGCCTGGCTCCCGACGTCGGCGAGATCCTGATGCACCTGGGCAAGGCCTATCTGCACATCGCCCAGTTCGAGACGGCCCTCGAGTATTTCCGGCAGGCGCTCAAGGCGGATCCGGGCCTCGAGAACATGCAGCGGGAATTGTATCAGGCGATCGTGCTCCGGGCGCAGTATCGGGCCATCGCCGAGTATCACGGCGTGTTCGGTGCGAAGGCCGAGCCGGTGCATCTGAACCGCATCCTCCTCCAGCTCGTCCGCATCTTCCAGGAAGAGGGCATGTTCGAGCGGGCCATCGAGATGACGCGCCTGTGTGAGCGGCTCAAGAAGGGCGAGATCGACCTTTCGAAGCCCCTGTTCGACTATTACACGATCGAGACCGCCTCGGGAACGGCCACGGCAACGGCCGCCACGGCGCCCTCCGCCGATGCCGTCATTCCCGGAGAAACCGAGACTGCCGAAGAGCAGCTCCTGTTGCAGGACGCCGAGGAGCTCGACGAAACCGCATCGGCCACCTCCGAAACGGCTCCCGAAAGCGCAGCCGCCGGCGGCCTCGAGGAGCCGGTTTTCCCCGTCACGGCCTCGGTTCCGCTTGCCCTGCACATGGGACCGGCGGCGGCCACGATCGCGGCGGACCATCTGCTCGCCTTCCCTGAATTCGGCAGCCTGTCGATCACCCTGTTCGTCGAGCGGCTCGCGCGGCCGGCGCGCCACTCCACGCTGCTCGTGACGTTCCCGGGCCTCGCGACGCACGATGCCCTCGCCCCGCTTCGCCACCACCTCGGCCTGCTCGGCTGCCCCCCCATCGATGCCGCAACGACGATCGCTGGCTTCCCGGCATTTCGCGCCCGCATGGGCCGCTGGACCCTCTGGGCCCTCCAGGCGGACGACCGGCTGTTCCTGGGAACCGGCCGCGAGCCGTCGGCGGATGAGATCCGGGCGATGAGCGGCACCTTCCCGCCGCAAGCCACCACCCTCTTCGGCATCCTCCTCGACTGGAAGCGGTGGGAAAGCGAGATTCCGATCCTCTTCCGCCCCTGGATCGAAAGTCCGATCGCCCCCTACACCGCCCTCCACGCGCGCCATATCCTCGAAGGCAGCGATGTGACCGAGATCGTGCGGCTCGTTCCCCAGACCCCGGTCGATCAGAAGTTCATGAAACACCTGGCCGACTCCCTGTTCGGGTTCAAGCGCCGCATGCTCGAATGGGGCATCCCGGTCGAAGTGCGGGTCAGCGCCAACGATGCCTGCGTCGAACTCGAAGCCAGCTACCGGGGCTTCGGCCGCTGGCTCGGCCGGTGGCTCGAGTCCTGGAAGCCTTTTTCCTGGCTCATTCAGCCCCGCCTCGAGGCCCTGGAATGCGTGGCACGCCGGCTCCTGTTCAGCCGCGATCCCGCCGAACTGGCAACCCTCTGCCCGGGCAGCGGCACGGTCACGATCGACGGGCCCAGCGGCAGCCTGCGCTGCACGAAACACCCGGTCTACGGCCTCTTCCCGTTCATCACCTCGGGAGAAGACCGGTGCGCCTTCACCCGCGCCCGCCTGGAAGCCATTCTCGCCTCGTTCGGGTCGGCGGTCCGGAAGCATCTTCCGAAGGAGGGGTTGATAAATAGAGTGGTGTTGGATTACAATATGAGTCCCTGCCCCGCGAGTGGCAGTTACACGCTGAACCCGGACGGCACGGTCGGCTGCTCTGCGCATCCCCGGCCCGCCGCCCGAAAGAAATAACCAAGGCATCAGGAGGAACCCGCATGCCGGCGATCAACATCCAGGACACGATTCTGCAGGTTTTGAAGAAGCGGGCCGAGCCCGTGAAGATCTTCCTGATGAAGGGCTTCCAGATTCAGGGAACCGTCCTCGACTTCGACACCTTCGTCATTCTGCTCGAGGCGGAAGGCAAGCGGCAGCTGATCTACAAGCACGCCGTCTCCACCATCCAGTTGCCTGACGATTTCGTCATGCCCCACGCGAACGAGGCCTGAGAAGGTTCTTTCGCAGGGCATCCAACGTTGTGGTAAAAACACCCCGTCCCGATCCGAGGCGGGGTGTTTTTGCGTCACCACGCAGACCCGGCAATGATCAAGGATTGAGCAGAACCATAGCATTGGTGTTGATTTTTTTTGCAGACCCTGCGCAACACCGCCTCCAATGAGCATTTTTTTGGCATATTTCGCGGGAAACGGCCTGGCATGAATGTTGCATTATATCTTCTTGAGCACTGAACGATCATTCGTCAGTTGTCTTCAATCATTCCTTTCCTTGATTGAGCTGCATGAAAGTGCAGCTTTTTTTTTGCCCGGATTCCGCCGGCACCTCCACAGATTGATTCCAGAAGATGTGTTTCACAGAGAGACTCCGTTGAAATTTCCCTCGGGTTCAAGAACGCATCCGCACTTCATCTGCGCCATCAGCGTCATCTGCGGATGCGCTTCTCGTTCTGAATCGCCCATCCCCGGCACAGCGGCGCGGCTGGCCAAGGATATGGTAGAGTTTGGAATCATGACTGCGAAGAACCGACCGATCGTTCCATTCCTTCTCCTCCTCATCGCCCTCGTTCTTGCCGGGGGGCTTCCCGCTGCGGCCGTCACGATCACGGGCCTCTGTTACCATCAGGTACGGCCCGGCGCAAAGGGCCAGTTCGAGATCACCCCCGAGACATTCCGGGAGCAGCTCGGCATCCTCAAGGCCCAGGGCTACCGAAGCATCTCCTCGAAAGAGCTGCTCATGCTGCTGCGCGACGGCTCCCAGCCGACCGGCCGCCCCATCCTGATCACGTTCGACGACGGCTACGCCTCGGTCTACGATTACGCGTATCCGATCATGGAGGAGTTCGGCTTCACGGGCATCGCCTGCATCTATCCGAGTTTCATCGGCTCGAGCAATGCCCTCTCCTGGGACCAACTCCGCGAAATGGCCGAGACGGGCTGGTCGATCGAGTCGCACGCGATGAGCCACGCGAACCTGGCGCAGGGATACGGCACGCCCTCGTATGCGAAGATGCTCGAGCACGAGGTCGCGGGCTCGCGCCACCTGATCGAGAAGCAGATCGGTGCGCCCGTGTTGTTCATGGTGTGGCCCTACGGCATCTACACCGATGTCGCGGAACAGGCCGCGCGGGATGCCGGATATGCGGGCGCGATGACGGTCGACGGGGGCGGCAACTATCCCGGCCTCGATCCGTTCCGGGTCAAGCGCCAGGTGGTGTATCGCAGTGACTCGCGTGAAAAGTTCCTGATCCGTCTCGGCATGGCCGCCGTCGAGGTGACCGACCAGCATCCGCGGCCCGGCGAGGTGCTCGAAGAGCTCGCGACCGTCGGCTGCCGCCTTCCCGCGCTTGCCGACTACGCCCCCGACACGTATGTGCTGAACGCCAAGGTCACCGGCGGCTCGCTGGATTTCCGGTTCGATCCCGCGACCCGGGAGCTCCAGGCACGGCCGAAGGCCCCGCTTCCGGTCGGCCACCGGTTCATCGACATCTACCTGCGGAATCTGCGGACCGGCGTCACGGCGCAGCACGGCTGGCTCTTCACCGTCCGGTGACGGGGCGGCCGGTCAGAACTTGTCGAAAAACTCTTTGGGAACCGATGTTTCGGCATAGGTCAGCAGGTTGAAGGATTCGGGCATTTCAAGAGCCATATATTCTTCGGAATACAAACTCGTGTCCCACAGCCTGCGGCGCAGCACGGCATCGCCCGTGTATTTCCCGTCGATGAAGTAGCGGGGCTCGTTGGTCGCGAGTCGGATTTCCGAGCCGTAGACCCGCTGGATGACGAAGCGGGGGCGTTTCAGATACTGGACGACCCCGTCGCTCTCGCCGCCCGGGGCGTTGCCGATCTCGTCAAACACCTTGGGAAGGGCCATTCCGATCCGCCAGCGGGAGGCGCGCCGGGTCGAGCTGACGAGCATGCCGTTGATCGTGATCTCGGGGGGCCAGAGGCCGTCCGTCGGACTTTTCTTCGCCTCGTCGAACAGGAACGACATCATCGACATCACGCCCGCGTCGGCCGAAGGCTTTTCGGCCTCCTCCTTCGCGGACTGGAGCATCGCCAGATCGACGGCCTGGCTGATCTCGGACGGATCGAGGATGCCGTCGTCGCGGCAGTCGTCGACGAGCTGGGTGATCAGCGCGGTGCGCACATCCTCGCTGCGGATGCCGAAATGGGGCTTCCCGTCATCGCTGCCGCCGGGGGTGAACAGGGCGATCAGGTCGCTCATCTGGGTCTGGGCGAGCGGCCCGAACGGGTCGGCGCTCTCGTTCTGGCGGAGCCAGGAGATCGCGGCGAAGAGGGCGATCGGCACGCCGGTGGTCGGGTCGGCCGGGCCTTCGCCGATGATGCTCTTGGGCTTGCCGTCGGCCGGACAGAAGTTCTCCCGCACCAGCTTCTCCTGTTCGGCGTTCACGGGGTGCAGGGCGAGGCCGATCGCGAGGCGCAGGGCCGCCGCCGCCTCGTTCCGGACGAACAGGGACGGCCGGGAGATGTCGATCAAAACGCGCTCTCGCGACATGATGAGGGCGTTGACCTTGTGGAAATCGCCGCCCTGCGAGTTCTTGCCGTTCTTGAGCCTGGTCGTGTAGTCCTGGTAGCGCAGGTCCGGATAGTCGTGCGGGGTGGCCGGGTTCTGGTTGAAATCGCCCCCGATCACAATATCCTTTTCGCCGCAGATGGTGACGGTCCGGTCGGGGCAGCCCCAGATGCGCAGGGGCACCTTGGAGTAGATCAGGTACTCGCGGCCGCGCATTTTGGCGAGCGGCCCGGGGTCGTCGCAGCCCTTGGGCGGCGGCGCATTGGCATCGCTCGTGCCCGAGGCGATCAGCGCGACGTTGTATTCGCCGAAATCGACATCGTAGTAGGTCGAGCTCTTGTCGTAGGGGTTCTTCCAGGCGCTGACCGGGAACGTCTTCTCGTCGACGACGAGACCGCCGGACTTGAGGCCGGCCGCGGTCTCCCTGAGGCGCTCCATCTGGAGGTGGGAAAGCTTGATCGGATGGGCTCCGTGAGCCCCGTCGAGCAGGAACCCGTCGTGCGCCTTGAACTTCGCGAACGCCATCGAGTCGTTGGTGCGGTCGATCACGGCCTTTTTCTTGTCAATGAACGTGACATCGGTCGGGATGATCGCCCGGATCATGCCGGGCGTCTCGACCTTTTCTATTTCGTCTAGTATACTTCCCCGATCGGCGCCGCCCGTCGTGTTCAGCACGAGCCACTGGTAGCCGTAGAGACGGCCCCGCTTCAGGACGTTGGGGGCGTCGTTGTAGGGGCCGAACGCGGTGTCGAGCATCTCGCCGTCGAACAGCACGTGCTCGGCGGTCGGGAAGCGGCGTTCGATGAGGCCGGTGATGCGGCGGTACGAGTTGTTGTCGGCTTTGGAATCGGCACCCGCGCGGGCCACGACATCGTAGGCGACGTAGATGCTCTGTTCCTTGAGCGTGTCGGTGTCGCGGAAGCCCTTGGCGCCGCGGAACGGCGCGCACTTCACCTTGAACTCGCCCAGCGCGGAGCGACCGGTGTACACGCCGGTCTTCACACCATCGATGCCGAGCTCGCCGATGGTGCCGATGTTGCTGGGCTTGGACTTCACGGGGGACTGCCACGCATCGGGATTCTCGAATTTCTTCTTCCCGTCGAAATACCAGTGCGTATAGGCCGTGCGGTTGTAGTTCAGCTCGGCGATCATGCAGTTGAGACCCGCTTCGGCGATCGTCGTGGCGACGTAGTCCCGCGCGGATTTCGACCGGAGCGTCTCGGCCCCCGAGCGCAGGCGGCCGATGGTGACGAAGAACAGCGCCATCAGCACCATCAGCACGACGACGATCAGCAGCCCCGAGCCCCTCCGGGATGTTGCGTTCATGGATGCTTCCATATCTCCTTGCCGCGCTTGTAGAAACAGGTCTGCATCGGGAACCGGTAGACCTCCCCCCGCTCGCCGCCGGTCCGGAGACGTTCGAGCGTGACGCGCAGATGCACCACGTCGTTGCCGGTGCCCGAGATCGAGGCGGGCTGCGGCTGGAGCAGCCGGTCGCCCAGGGCATCGACGTTCCGGGGGGGAAGCGGCTTCCTGATCGTCCGGAACACGACGAGGTCGCGAACATCGTCGCAGATCACGTGGCGCTGCGAGGCCGAGTCACCCGGCCGGCCGCCGCCGTGCTCGTCGATCGTTTCGATCCGGACGAGGCGGTACCGCGGAATCGAGGGCTCCTGCGGGTTGGGATTGTCCTCGAGTTCGTAGGCGATCGTGCGCCGGACGGCAATCTGGCCGAGGCTGTCTTCGCGCTCCAGCGTGGGATCCTGTTCTTCCTTGGCGATCCGCAACAGCAGCCCCGGCTTCGTGGCGAGGCTGCGCGCGTCCTCGATCCGGACCGGGGCCGGCTCCTCGATGCGCGTCGATTCCCGGATATCGTTGCCCATGAAGGCGAGAATCTTGCGGAAATCATCGTTCACCTTGATCTCTTCGAGCGACTGGCGCACCATGCGCGTCTGCTGGAAGAACACCTTGTACGCGGCGAACACGATCAGGGTCACGAGGAACAGGACGATCAGCAGCTCCACGAACGTGAAGCCGACGGATGCGGGTTTTCGTTTCATGCGCATGGCCGGCTCAGTTCAGATCCGCGATCGCGGTCGAGATGACGTAGGGCTCGGGCTCGTCGCCATCGGGGGTTTTCCATTTCACCGAGACTTTCAGGAACTTGATCTTGAGGGGCGTTCCCAGGGGTCCGCCGGGGGCCGGGGCGCCGGTGATCTCCACCTTGCGCTCGTAGACGCTGCCTCCCGCCTTGAACGTCGGCTCGAACAGGTCGGCCGAGCCGCTGGCCGGGCTTCCCGACGTGTTGAAATCGGTTTCGGCGCTGAAATCGCCGGCATCCTCGTCGTCGAGCGTGTTGAAGGGGACGGCCCGCAGGGCATCGACCGCCTGCTGGGCAAGCCCGATCGCCGTCTCGTAATCGCGGACTTTCCGCGACTGGCGCATGCCCATCGAAAAGACGATGCCGAGCGAGAACAGGATCGAGATCAGCAGGATCGTGATCAGAATCTCGGGCAGCGTGAACGCCCGCCTTCCCGTCGTGATCCGCACCGTTCCTCCCGTTCTCATGCCCGTTCCCAAGACGCCCCTCTCGATCGCATCGCGATGGATGGAACCGCATGAACCAAGTTTACCACAGCCTCCTCCCCCCTGCCACAGCTCCGGCAAGCGGCCCGGCCACCACCCCCTCTCCGGAGGCCACCGGCGACTCCATCACCACCGAACCACAGAGACACCGAGGCACCGAGGCAGAATCTAAGACTTCTGTATTGCAGGGCACTCGCTCGTTGTGCGCCCGGTCGCGCATCTTGCTTTTTCATAGACAATTTGTTATATTGTTTATGACAATAATAAACACACAGGAGCTACAGATGGCTGACCTTTCGGAGTTGTTTTGGAAATCCTCGCTCGAGGAGATGAAACGCGGGTTCAGGCGGCTGCCCGACACGGGAACGTACGTTTGCCTGATCTGCGGCAAAGCGTTCGAGGACGGGGTCATTCACCGCATCGGGGAAATCCTGTATGAGGCGCGGAAGGCGGTCGAACGGCATATCGCGGAAGCGCACGGCCCGGTCTTCACGTTCCTGCTCTCGCTCGACCGGAAGCTGACGGGACTGACCGACCACCAGAAGAAGCTGCTGGAGCTGTTCCATGCGGGCCGGTCGGATGGAGAGGCGGCGGCAGCGCTGGGAACGGGCAGCACCTCGACGATCCGGAACCACCGTTTCCAACTGCGCGAGCGACAGAAGCAGGCGAAGATCCTGCTGGGAATCATGGAACTGCTCGAGGAGAAGATCCAGTCGAAGAGTGATTTCGTCGAGATTCCACGGACGGCGCGCCAGGTCGACGAGCGGTTCGCGATCACGCAACAGGAGAACGACGCGATTCTCGCGGCCTACTTCCCTCAGGGGCTCGAAGGGCCGCTCAAGACACTTCCCATCAAAGAGAAGCGGCGCATCGCGATCCTGCGCCACCTGATCACCTTCTTCGATGGCGACCGTACCTACACCGAGAAACAGGTCAACGGGATTCTCGAACGGTTCTATCACGATTACGCGATGCTGCGCCGGAATATGATCGAGTATGGTTTTCTCGAGCGCAAACCGGATGGCAGCTCCTACTGGATCAAGCTTCGCTGAACCGCCCGATCGGGCGTGACGAAAGGATGAACGGCAGATGGACACCACACGACGCAAGGAACTGAAAAGAGCCGCAAAGGAAGCGATTCCGTCGATGGGCGTGTTTCGCCTTCTCAACACGACGAACGGGCGGATCATGATCGGGAGCAGCATGAACCTGGCCGGCGCCGCCAACAGCTTTTCCCACAAGCTCGAGTTTTTCTGCCATCACAACGAGCTGCTGAAAGCCGATCTTGCGAAGAGCGGAACGGATGCCTTCGTTTTCGAGATTCTCGAGACGATCGATGCCGATGCGATCGACCGGACCGCCTGGGCGGATACCGTCAGGGAGCTCGAAAAGAAGTGGCTGGCCGAGCTGCGTCCTTACGGAGAACGCGGCTACAACGGCTCAGAGACATCGGGAAAAGGCTGAGCGGCTTTTTCCGGCAAGACTTCAGACAGGCCGTCCGACCGAGGTCATGTAGATGACGCTTTCGGCCTGCCCGTCGAGGCCGAGCAGAGCATTCACCTCGTCATCGAAGAGGGCGGCCATCTGGCAGGTTCCGAAGCCGAGAGATGCCGCGGAAAGGGCCACGGCGTGCGCGATATGCCCCGCATCGAGGTAGACATACCGCATGCCGCGCTGACCGTATTTCCACATGGTGCGGCCGAAAACGGCCGACCAGACGAAGACGACGGCGGCCGTGCGGCACTGGCTCTGTTCGAGGGCTGCGTGGGCCAGGGCATCGCCACGCTTGCCGTCGACGATGCGCTCGAGGGCATGGGTTCGCACCGCGTAGTGGTAGATCCCGGGTTCCAGTCCGTCGACGGTGTTCACGACGAGGTAGGTCTCGATCGGGTACAGCCCGCCGGCGGAAGGCACGGTGCGCTTGAGAAGGCCGCTTTCCCGGCACCGGGGGCCGCCCGCCGCCCAGAGCAGGAAGGAGAGCCGATCGAGCGAGAGAGGCTTGGCCTCGTAGGCCCGGACGCTGCACCGCCGGCCGAGCGCCTGGCGCAGCGAGGCAGGTTTGACGGTTGCGGGCTCGGGAAGCTGGATGACCGGCTTGTCCGGGTATTCCTTGAAGGGGGCCGGCCGTGCCGACGGATCGAACCGGCTCTGCATGGCTTCCCGCCGGTATTTGGTCAGCTCCTGAAACGCTTCGCCGATATGTTCGTGCATCTCATCCTCCCATTCCGTTCCTCAATAGACATCTTTATAACTCTATTTATATATGATGTGCCTTGTTACCACAGTCACATCCCGGGATCGGGATGTCGTTCTTCGCAGGATAGCGCCCGCGAGCCGTCCGTGTCAAAATCCGCCTTCGCGGCCGCGTGCGTCGAGGTCGGCGGCGGATAGAAGTCCGTCGGCACCGCCGTTTCCGCCGATCTTCCAGCCGGCGTAGAAGACGGCGCGCCGGAGAGCCTTCGAAGCATCGCCGAAGCGGAGCCAGCCGTCGAGGAAGCAGGCGAAGAGGGCATCACCGGCGCCGATCGTGTTCACCGTCGGCCGGGGCGTGACGGCCGGGAACCGCCGGGGCGGCGCGCCGCGTTCGAGAAGCAGCGCGCCGTCGCTTCCCAGGCCGATCACCGCGATACGGGCCGGGAACCGGGCGAGCAGCTCCCCACCGAACTCTTCAGGCTCGCAGGGCAGATGTTCATGGCTGAGGAATACGATATCGGCGTGCTCGAGCCAGTCGCGGTTATACGCATCGTCGAGTGAGGCGAGCGCATGGAGATCGGTGGCGATGAGCTTGCCGAGCCGTCGCGCCTCGGTCAGCAGCGGGCGGGCGAAGTTGATGTTGCACAGCACGGCCAGCCCGGCATCGCGCACCGCCGCCGCGAATCGCGCCGCCGGATACGCCGACTCCTGCATCTTCCGGAGATCGAGATGAATCTGGCGCCGGCCGTCGGGATCGTACAGGATTGCCGAATGAGCGGTTCCGCCGGGGATGTCGAGGAGATTGGCATCGTCGATACCCGCCGCCCGAATCGCGGCGCGACAGACGGCACCGGCAGCGTCATCGCCGACGATGGAGAGGAAGCTCACCTCGTTTCCGAGATGCGTAAGCGCCCGTGAGACATTGAATCCGACCCCCGAGGCCGTGGCCCGGACGCCGTTTTCGACATACCTGACCGGGAAGTAGCCCACCGGAAATCCATCCACGCGCACCGTCGTCTCGAGATTCGTCAATCCGCACACCAGGATACCGGCCATGTTCTCTCCCCTCTCGCGCTTCCTCGATTTCTCCGTTTGTACCACGTTTTTGGGGTGACGTCATCCCGCAACCGCAACGGCTTTCTTGTGAAAAAAAGATTTTACTTGCCAAACGAACCGTATGTTAGTATTATCTAATTAGGTTAGATGAGGCTAATATGTTTTGCATCATCAAAACCTCGTTCATTCAGAATGAGATCAGCCTTCACATAGGAGGTCATCACCATGAGAATCATTGTCGTTTGTCTCCTCGTCCTGGCCCTTGCGTTCGTGGGTGTGCCCACGATTGAGGCCGGGTGCGGAAGCTGCGGGCCGGAGAAATCGCCGGGGAAAACCGAAGCCCAGTGCCCCGACGGAGTCTGTTCGACAACTTCTTCAGAGAAGCCCGTGGAATCCCCCAAGCACATCCATGGCGGTTCCAATATCACCACCGCGGGGCTTCGGGCCCTGCTGCAGTCCAAGGTGCCCCTCACGATTCTCGACGCCCGGAGCGGCAAATACGATGACGGCCGCCGCATTCCCGGCGCGAAATCCCTGAACGCCGACAGCAAGGTCAGCGAAATTCTCAAGATTCTTCCCGAGAAGGAGTCGCTGATCATTACATACTGTTCCAATCTCAAATGTCCTGCAAGCCACAAGCTGTTCGAGCACCTCAAATCCCTGGGCTACAAGAACCTCCTCGAGTATCCCGAGGGCATTGCCGGCTGGATCGAAGCCGGGTATGAGGTCGAGAAACCTCCTGTGAAGCAGTGATCCCGATTCCGGTTCACTCCCATTCCTCCTGAACGACGAAACCGCTTTTCCTCCCGGGCGCCCTGCCCGGGAGTTTCTTTTTGGTCATGCCCTTCTCTCTTTCATCTGCGGATGAGGCGTGGAACCTCTGCATGGCCACGGGAACGGTATACATTTTCCCGGGAGTACTGGTATGATGGCGGAAAACGGGTCGGGTGACCCCCGACGGAGGAATGCATGATTCGACGCACGACTTCTCTGCTGGCCGGGGCCCTGTTTGCCGTCGTTCTCGGATGTTCGAACGCCGGAGCGGCCGAACCGGAGAGCCGCTGGGCGATCAGCCTGCCGGTGGAGACGGCGAAATCGGTGATCTCGAAAAGCGACGATGCGCAGCTCGCCTGGACCACGATCGGGGCGAACACCGTCGTCATCTGCCGGGGTCGTCTCGCCGAGAGTATCGTCCGGCGGCACCCCGAGGTTCCTGCCACGCCGTTCCGGCCGGGCGAAGAAGCCTGGCTGCTGGCGACCAAGGACCCGGCGCTGCGCGGGAAGGTGTTTCCCGGCGTCCGCACGCTGCTGAGGCGCCAGGGTTACCACGTGGTCCTGGCCAATGAAACGGCCCGGATGGGCATCTCCCGCTGGCTTTCCGACTTCACCCGCATCGACCCGCTTCCCGCCGATACCGTCGTTCTGACGCCGCCGAGCCGGCCCGGCCGGTCCCGACCATCAGCCGAGGATCCCATCGGAGCATTCGTCGACCGCATCGATCGTGAAGCGTTCGCCGCCGACCTGAAAGCCCTCGCTGACCTCCAGACCCGCTCCACCTACTCTGCGGGCGGGGCGAAAGCCCTCGCGTATGTCGAACGCTCCCTCACCGCGATGGGGTTGCAGGTGCGCCGACAGGCGTTCGGCAGCGCCGGAGCGCCCAGCGCGAACATCGAGGCGGTTCAGCCGGGCTTCGATCCGGCGAACGCCGGGGAAGTGATCATTCTCGGCCACCTCGACAGCACCTCGCCGAAAGCCTCGACCCTCGCTCCGGGAGCTGACGACAACGGTTCGGGGGCCGCCGGCGTGCTCGCCCTCGCGCGTCTGATGCAGGGCCGCAAGGGCCGGGCGAGCGTGCGGTATGTTCTTGTCATGGGCGAGGAGCAGGGCCTGCTCGGCTCGAAAGCCTACGTGGCGGCGCTGCCGCCGGCCGAACTGGCCAATCTGCGGGCCGTGATCAATATGGACATGATCGGATTCGACGCCAAGGCGCCGCTGTCGATGGTGCTCGAAACGGCCGCCTTCAACCGCGAGATGGCCGAGCGCATGGCCGAGCTCGCCGCGGCCCACACCACCCTCTCGACGCAGATCAGCACGAATCCCTGGGGCTCGGATCACGTACCGTTCCTGAAGAAGCAGGTTCCGACGGTGCTGACGATCGAATCCGAGTATGACGACAATCCGACGTATCACCAGGTCACCGACACATTCGAGAAGGTGAATCTGGATCTCGCCTGGCAGATTCTTCGGCTCAACGCCGCGATGCTGGCCGAAGCGGCCTCGGTCGAACGCCTTGCCCGCGAGTGACCCCGCGACCACCCACCCATGACCAGACGAGCCACGAGCGCCACCCCGACCCCCACCTCCCCGAAGCGCGCCGTCCGGGCGCAGACTCCCCCTTCTGAATCCCCGACAACCACGGGTACCGCAACCTTTTCGGATCACGTGACGACGGTCGAGGCGCTGAAGGATCTCGTCCGGGCATTCATCTCCGAACGGGAATGGTCTTCGTATCACACACCGAAGAATGTGGCGGCATCGGTCGCGATCGAAGCGGCCGAGCTGCTCGAGCATTTCCAATGGGAACACCCTTCGCCGGCCGAGCTTACGCATGCCAAGCGCGGCGAGATCGCCGACGAGATGGCCGATGTGCTTGCCTATCTGCTGAGTTTATCGAACATTCTCGAAATCGACCTGGCCGCGGCGCTTCAGCAGAAGATGGGGAAGAACCGGCGCAAATACCCGGCTGACCGCTTCCGCGGCACCTGGGAAAAAGTGCGGTCCTGAGGCCCTGCCATGAAAGAATTCCTCTGGGCATGGTTGTTCTGGGCCTCGGTCGTCTTCTGCTCGCTGCTCGTGATCAGTCTCGGCGCCTCGTGGCTGCTGTTTTCAGCCGCGCCGAACCACCAGCACACCTGGATCTTCGCCACGGGCTTCGGCTTTTCGTTCGGCTTCATCGGCCTGGGCGCGCTGACGGTGTTCGTCTTCGACAAGTTCTCCCGGAAATTCCGGCCCAAGGAGGAGGTCGAGGGCGAGTTTTTCCGCAAGATCGTGCGGGAAAGCCCGTTTTTCTTCTTCACCCTGCTGTTTTTCTTCTCGATGGCCCTGTATATCGGAATTCTTCTGCTGATGCTGCCCTACATCAAGACCGCCGTCGGCGGATGACCTTCAGTATTATATCTAATAATACATACTTTTCGTCATGGAGGAGCGTGGGATGAAACATGTCTTCGGTTTTCCCCAGCTCGTCGCCCTTCTGGTGATCGGCTCACTGATCTGGGCGGGCCTGGGGACCGGCGGGAACACGCTGAAGATCGGTGTCATCGCACCGCTTTCCGGCTCGACGGCCGTGTACGGGCTGGCGATGCGCAACGGGCTGAATCTCGCGGCCACGGCCATCAATGCGGCCGGCGGCATCGGCGGCCGAACCGTGGAGCTGGTGTATCTCGACGAGTCGAACGACAAGCTCGTCGCGGCCGAGGCGACGCGGGAGCTGATCTACCGGCAGAACGTCGCGCTCGTGATCGGCGCCGTGAGCTCGGATGCGACGATGAACGTGCAGCGGATCTGCGAGCGCGCCCGCGTGCCGCTGCTGACCTCGGTCAGCACGAATCCGTTCATCACGCGGGTCGGGTTCCGGTATACCTTCCGGTGTCTCAGCGATGACACGGTTCAGGCCGAATCCCTGGCCCGCACGGCCGTCCGGCGGCTGAATCTGCGCCGGGTGGCGATCATCCACGACAGCAACAAGTATGGCTCCATGGGGGCGCGCGTATATGCCGAGAAGGCAGCGGCGCTCGGCCAGGCGATTCCCGTCAGCGTCGCGTTCGATTCCGGCATGACCAACTTCTCGCCCCTGCTGGAATCGATCCGCCAGCAGAATCCCGACGGGCTGCTGGTCTGGGGCCTTGCCCGCGAATCCGCGCTCATCGTGCGCCAGGCGCGGGAGCTGGGGATGCGGATGCCGATCCTGGGCGGCGACGGGATGGCGACGACCGGCTTCCTCGATCTGGCGGGTCCGGCGGCCGAAGGGGCGCTCGTCACGATGCCGTTCAACCCGACCCGCGGGGGCGAGGTGACGCGCCGGTTCCTGGAAGACTACCAGCGGGCGTACGGCACCGAAGCCGACTCGTTCGCGGCGCACGGGTATGATGCGCTCCAGCTTGCCGCCACGGCGTTCCGGACTGCGGGCGAGCGGGGGATCCCGGTGCGGGAGGCGCTCGCCGGCATCTCCGCCTATCAGGGTGTGACCGGCCCGGGCGGTCTCGACGCGACCGGCAACGAAACGCGCCCGGTCGAACTGTCGGTCGTGAAGGCCGGCCGGTTCGTCCCCACGGAATCGTAAGGACGGGAGGGAACCGATGACACCGAAACACCCCCTTGCCCGAGACCCCAACGGCTCGAATCTGGCGTTCTGGGCCGGGCTGATCCTCGTCTTCACGCTTCTCTACAGCATGCGGTTCGGCCGACCGGAACAAGCCGCGACACCGCAGCTTCTTCCGCCCGTCGCGAACACCTCGCAGCCCATCGTCATGACGCCTCCACCGCTCCCGCCCAATGCCCCGATCCCCCGGAGCGAGGAGCGGATTCCCGTCGTGACTCCCGGAGACAAGCCGCCGGTCGTCACTCCGGCCCAGTTCGCCGGAACGGGCCCGTCGGTGATGCGCAGCATTCCGGCCTGGTGGCAGGTCGTCGCGCCGCTGCCCGCCGTCCGGGCGATCCTGCCGGCCCCCGACGGGCAGGTGTGGGTCGCGACCGAGGACGGCCTGGCGCGGATCGCGGCCGGCCAGGTGACGCAGATGACGCCCCGAGACGGGGGCTTTCCTGCGCGGCCGGCCACCTCGCTGGCGCACGACGGGGCGGCGCTCTGGATCGGCAGTTACGAGGGACTGTTCCGGACCACGGACGGGCGGCGGTTCGAGCGGTTCACGGCCGCCGACGGACTCGCTCACGACATGGTCTGGACGCTGGCCTGGGACGGAGCGATCCTGTGGATCGGCACCCAGAACGGCATCTCCTTCCGGCTTCCGGACGGCCGGTTCGAGACGGTCACGAAGCGGATCTCGAACGGCGGCCTGGCCGACCTGTGGATCGGCGCCGTCGCGCGGCTGGGTTTCTGGGCCTTGTGCGGGAATGACGACGGTCTGAGCATCTGGGACACGCGGCAGCCGGCGGCGAATCCCACGGCCTGGCACACGATCGACATGTTCGCGACGAATCTCGCCCACAACTGGATTCTATCGCTGGCGGTATCGAAAGCGGGGGCCGTCTGGGCGGCGACGCCCGCCGGGCTCTGCCGGCTCCGCACCCCGATCGAGCAGCTGTTCACCGGCACCCGGGCCGAGTGGGAGGTGTTCAACCGCTCCCGGAGCATGCCGACCGACCGGGTCGACGCGGTCGTTCCGGTGGGCGAGGACGTATGGGCGGGCTGTCCGGAGGGTCTGGTCCGGATCCGGGGCGGTCTGACACGCGTCCTCACACCTGCGGACGGGCTGCTCGCCTCGGACGTGACCTCGCTGGCGCTCTCTTCCGGCACGCTGTGGGTAGGCACCTCGGGCGGTGTCCAGGCGCTGGCGCTCGATGCCTTCGACCGCTGACCGGCCCGGGAAACCACGATGACCGAGCATCACGATCCGGCCGGGCGGGTGGAGCAGCTCCGGAGCCAGATCCGGCGCCACGAGTGGCTATATTACGTGAAACATGCGCCCGAGATCGGCGACGCCGAGTTCGACGCGCTGATGGCCGAACTGCGGCACCTGGAAGAGAAGCACCCGGAGCTCGCCACGCCCGACTCTCCCACCTGTCGGGTCGGGGGTGTTGCGACCTCGTTCGACACGGCGCGGCACCGCGTCCCGATGATGAGCCTCGACAACGCCTACAGCCGAGGGGATCTGGCCGACTGGATCGGCCGGATGCAGCGGATCGCGGGCGAACGGATCTTCCCGATCGTGGCGGAGCTGAAGATCGACGGGGTTTCGATCTCCCTCACCTATCGCGACGGCCGACTGGCGGCCGGCCTCACGCGCGGCGACGGCCAGACGGGCGACATCGTGACCGGCAACGCCCGCACCGTTCGTTCCCTGCCGCTGCGCATCGGGAGCGACTTCGACATGGACGTGCGGGGGGAGGTATGGGTACCCCGATCGCGGCTGACCGTCCTGAACCGGGAGCGGCTCGAGGCCGGCGAGGAGCCGTTCAAGAACTGCCGCAACCTGGCGGCCGGCACGCTGAAGAGCCTGGATCCGGCCGTCGCGGCGGCGCGCGGTCTGCGGGTCACGGTCTACGACATCGCCCAGGCCCGGGAACTGGGATTCGCCACCCACTGGGACTCCCTCGATTTCCTCCGGAGCCAGGGATTCACGGTGAACGAGCCGGCGCGGCGGTGCAACAGCCTGGAAGATATTGAAGAATATATTTACGAGGCCGACCGCCTCCGGCGGGAGCTGGACTTTGACATCGACGGGGTCGTGCTGAAGGTCGACGCGCTGGCCCTGCGGCGCGAGCTCGGCGAGACGGCCAAAGCCCCGCGCTGGGCGACCGCGTACAAGTTCGCCCAGGAGCAGGCCGTGACGCGGCTCTCCTCGGTTATCTGGCAGGTCGGCCGGATGCAGATCACGCCCGTCGCCGTGCTCGACCCGGTCGAACTGGGCGGCACCACGGTCTCGCGGGCCTCCCTGCACAACCTGGACCAGATCCGGGAGAAGGACATCCGGCTGGGGGACCGCGTCGTCGTCGAGAAGGCCGGGTTCATCATTCCCTACGTGGTCGAGGCGCGACGGGACGAGCGTACCGGCACCGAGACGCCGATCGAGCCCCCCGCCGCCTGTCCGGCCTGCGGAGAGGCGACCCGCATCAGCCGCGAGGTCGAGGAAAGCGAGCCCGAGGCGGGCGAGTCGACCGTCGTGCGGTGCGTGAATCCCGCCTGTCAAGGCATGCTGGCCCGGCGGATCATCTACTTCGTCTCGATGATGGAGATCGAAAACGTGGGGCCGCAGTTGATCGACCGGCTGATCGCGGCCGGCCTCGTCGGGGAAGCGACGGATCTGTTCCGCCTGAGCCGGGAGGATCTGCTGGGCGTCGACCGGATGGGGGAGAAGCTGGCGGATAAAATATTATTGAACATAGAAAAAGCGCGCACCCGGCCGCTCGGGAAGGTGATCGCCGCCCTGGGGATTCCGAACGTGGGCGCCGTCTCGGCGGAAGACCTGGCGCACCGGTTCCCGACGCTCGCCGCGTTCCGCGCCACATCGGCCGAGGAGCTCGTTTCGGTGCCGGGCATCGGGGAAAAGGTCGCCGGCTGCATCACCGCGTTTCTCGCGGCTCCGGAGAACCAGGCCTGGATCGACCGCCTCTCGGGCTGGTGGACCGGCGCCCCGGCCGGAGCGGCACCCGCGACCGCCGCCCCCACGCTGTCGGGAAAGACGTTCGTCATCACGGGCGAGGCGAGCGTGCCCCGCTCGGAGTTGGAGACACTCGTCAAGCGGCATGGCGGCCGCATCAGCGGTTCGGTGTCGGCGAAGACGAGTTACCTGGTGATCGGCTCGCTCGAAGGGGCGGGCTACACCTCGGGCAAGAAGACCAAGGCCGAATCGCTGGGAATCGCGATCATCGATGAGCACGCCCTGATGGCGATGGCGGCTTTTTCGGAAGACCAAGGAGGATCCCATGGCTGATTCCGCGGCTGAGCTGATCGAGGTGTTTCCCTCGATCCAGGGGGAGGGGATGCAGGTCGGCCTGATGCAGCTGTTCGTGCGGTTTGCCGGGTGCAACCTGCTGTGCAGAACCTGCGACACCCGGAAGTCCTGGGCAGCGGGTCCGGGCTTCGTGCTTGCCCCGTGGCCGGGCCGACGGTCGCAGCAGATCGCGAATCCCATCGGCGCAACGGCGCTCTTTGACCTCGTCTCGAGCGAGTATCCGCTCGGGGATTTTCACAGCGTCTCCCTGACCGGCGGCGAGCCCCTCTGCCAGGCGCGGTTCGTGCGCGAATTCGGGCGCTGCTGCCGCCGTGACGGGGTGAAAGTGTTTCTCGAGACGAACGGGACTCTGGTGGACGAAGCGGCCGAGGTCGCGGAGTTCATCGACTTCTGGAGCGTCGATCTGAAGCTGTCGAAAACGTGGGGGCTGAACGGCAGGACGGCCGAGCGGCACCGACGCTTTCTCGCCGCCGTTCCCCCGGACCGTTCGTATCTCAAGCTGGTCGTCGACGCCGTCGATGATCCGGATGAGATCGTCCGGGGACTCGAGAAAATAGATACGCATCGCTATACAGCAGTCGTCCAGCCGTTCTCGGCCAGCGCATCCTCGCTCGGGGACTGGGACAGCCGGCTCATCCTGGAGTGGCTCCAGGTGCTGCGCCCACATTTTTCCGAAGTCCGCTGGATTCCGCAGGTACACAAACTGTTGCGGATCCCCTGAGTCTGTTGTATCCTTGCGAAAATCAGCCCATCCATGGACGTATCACACAGGGGGAACGTCGTGGCATTAAATGACAAATTGTTCTTTCCGAAGCAGATCACCTGCCCGGTCTGCGAAAAGCCGTTCATGCGGTTTGCCCTGCGCAAGACCCAGTTCAGCATTTCCAAGCGGGACTTCGACTACCGGCCGTTGTATCTCGGCCAGATCAACCCGCGTCTGTTCGCGATCTGCGTCTGTCCGCACTGCTTCTATGCCGGCGAAGACAAGTTTTTCTGCCCGCGCATGAGCGAGGACGATCTGCGGCGCAAAGAGTATTTCCAGAGTCACAAGGCCCAGTGGGAGGCCCAGAACCGTGTCCGGGCCGCCAGCTCCGGCCAGCAAATCTGGAAGGACCAGGCGGCGGAGAAGCTGAAGGAGATCGCGGCGGATGAGCTCGCGATCCTGCGGCGCATTTCCCCCCTGCTGCAGAAGTCGGCGACGAACATCATCGCGAAAGGCAAGCCGTACAACGAGCTGCAGCGCGACGGCGACCTCGATGCGGCGGTCCGCTCCTACGAACTGGCCGCGATCTGCTACAAGGCCCGCCGCGCCAACCACCGGATCCTCGGCTACACGTATCTCAACGGGGCCTGGGCCAGCCGGGACGCCGCCGAACTGACGACCGACGAGGCGAAGAAAAAAGATTACCGCGACTTCGAGGCGGCCTATCTGCGCGAGGCGGTGAACTTCCTCACGATCACGAACAAGGCGACCAGCATCGAGGATCAGTATATGCCCGACGGATCGCGCATTCCGAAAGAGAACATGCCGGAGTCGCGCATCTTCGAGATCATGTATATCCTCGCGGGCGCACATAGGAAACTCGGCGATATAGAATCGAGCAACAAGTTTCTCGAGCAGATCATCTACGGGGCATCGGGGGCTCAGGGCATCATGCTCTGGTTCGTCAATCAGGCCCGCGAGATGCGCCAGTCCGAGAACGAGTTCGTATCCACCACCGAAGACAACGTCCCACAGGACGAGAATCCCGAGCCCTCGGACGACGAGGAACAATAGCTCTCAGAACGAGCAATCGGCGGGGTGGTGCCTCACGGGCATCACCCCGCCGTCGTTTCAGAGGGAAAACGCGTCCATGCGCTGCGCGGCCAGCATCTCGTCGAACGTGCGCGTCGAGCCCGTCAGGTGTTCGGGGCCGAACCGCACGACCGGGACGCCCGCGCGCGCCGCGAGCCATTCGGCCGGGCCACCGGCCGCCAGGTGGCTCTCGAGCATCACGACGCGCTTCGCCCCGCGGGCCAGGCGCTGCAGCTCGCCGTCGGGATCGGCGTAATCGATGAAGCCAACGACCTCGACCCTCTCTTCGCGCTCCGCTGCCGTGGCCGAGGCCGTGGCGAGAGCCCGGGAGACCAGGTGGGGATCCGAGCCGAAGATGCGCACGCAGCCGTGATCCGAACCGCCGTTACGGCCTTCGAAGGGCCAGAGCCTCCACCGCAGGGCGGCTTCCCGGGCGGCGGGCGGCAGAGGGGCGGCAAGCGGCGTGCGGTGCAGTCGGACATAAGCAGGGACCGAGCGGCGGCCTGCGGCGCGGTCGGCGGCGAACCGGTCGAGCAGCATCGCAAGCAGATTCCCGGCATCTTCGGGGGTGAGCGGTTCGTAGACGTCGATCACTCCCAGGGCCCGCATCAGGCCGATGTCGTTGAGGGCCTGGTGGGATTTTCCGTCGGTGAAGTAATCAAGGCCGGCGTAGTGACCGGCGATGACGAGCGGCAGCCCCTCGGCGGCAACAGCAAACACCTGATCAAGAGCGCGCTTGTGGAAGGCGGCATAGGTGTTCACGACCCCGACGCCCCCCCCGAGAGCGACTCCGGCCGCGACCGAGGTCATGTCCTGCTCGCTGATGCCGATCTCGAGGAACCGCTCGGGAAACCGGAGCGCGACCTCGGTGAGTTTGCAGGATTTTTCGAGATCCGCGTCGAGGACGAACAGCATCGGATGGCGCCCCAGTTGGTCCAGCAGGCCGTCGGTGAAGCCGGTGGCCGTGGGGCGCGCGGGGCGGACGGCCGGCTCCGGAACGATCGTGGCGCCGTTCCCCGCCTGTTCCAGGGCACGGCGCCAGGCGCCATGGGCGGTGACAATGTCGGGCTCTCCGGTACGTTCGACGAGTTCGGCCGTCATCGCCGCATACTCGGCGGAATCGGGGATCCGGCCGTGCCAGTCTCCTTTGCGGCGAGCCGTATCGGGGGACATCGAGGTGAGGGAGGTGCCGTAGCCCTTGAACGTCTCGGCCAGCACGATTGCCGGCCGGCCGCACCCGGCGGCATCCCGGAAGGCCTGGTCGAGCGCCTTGACGGAGTGGCCGTCGCAGGGGAAGACGCGCAGGCCGATTCCCGAGAGAAGCGCGTTCCAGTCGCGGGCGTCCTTGATGTCGGCACAGCGGCTGTCGGACTGGAGATGATTGCGGTCGATGATCGGGATGCAGTTCGTGAGCCCCATGCGCGCATGCGTCAGCAGGGACTCGAACACCTGGCCTTCCTGGAGCTCGCCGTCGCCGAGAAGCACCCAGCACCGGTGCGGGTTGGCGGCGCGGCGGCGGGCGGCGGCAATGCCAAGGGCTTTCGAGAGGCCCTGGCCGAGGGAGCCGCTGTCCGAATCGACGCCGGGGACCGTGCGGTCGCAGTGCGCCGGCAGGCCTCCCGCGGCCTTGTAGGAGAGCAGCCGCGCAACCGGGAAGAGGCCGCAGGCGGCGAGAACGGCATACTGGGCGGCGGCGGCGTGGCCCTTGGAAAGCAGCACCAGGTCGCGGGCGGCCGACGGGCGGTTCGGGTCGCCGACCTGCAGGTGGTAGAGCGTCGTGAGGATCTCGATCGCGGAGAAGCTCGCGCCGAGCCAGCCGTGACGGGCCGCGAACAGGGCCGCGAGGGTGTTGAGGCGATGGATGGCGCACAGCTTCTCGAGGAAGCCGAACCGGCTGTCGCCGCCGGCATACGTCATGCCGTCGATCAGCCGCCCCATCAGGGGGCGGTCGACAAGAAAGGGGGCGGAAGGGGCGGGGACGGTGGAAGGCTGTGTTGCGTTCATGTTCCAAGATGTACCGCCGTCGGGCCGGGAACGCAACCCCACGTCACAGTTGCGGGGCGTCGGGGATGCGGCTATAATGGCGCCGATGAATAGCCAAGACAGTCTCGTGAGGCGCCACCGCGGCTCCGCGGGGGTCGTCGTCGTGTTCGCCGTCGTTTTCCTCGTGCTGGCCGCCGTCGGCGGCTCGTTCTTTCTCGGCTCCCGGGCGCAGGAGCGGTTCAACGCCCACCTGGAAGAAGGCCGGCTGGCCGTCGAGCAGGACCGCGGCGACCTGGCCCTGACGGCTTTCACGAAAGCCGAAGCCGAGCAGAGTCTCCACCTGCGCCTGTACCGGCGGCTGATGGGGCTGAAAGGCGCGACCTTCACCACTCCCGAAGAGCTGGGCGAGCTGATCGTCAGCGCCGCGTTGATCCAGGCCTACGAAGAGGCGTTCCAGCTCCGGAGCGCCGCTGCGACCGTGAAGGTCGCCGAAGAGCGTGCCGCGAAGCTGACCGGCCCCGACGCCGCCGAGTTCCGGCGGCTCGTCGCGACCGCCCGCGAGGTGAACAGCCTGGTCGAACAGTTCGGGGCGAAACGGTATGAGGATGTCATGAAGGGTATCCTGGCCGCCGAGAAGAACGCCCAGCCGACGGATCAGGACTTTTTCGTGACCGAAGTGCGGCTGCTGGTCGCCTGCGGAAAAGCGATGAACGAGCAGGCGATCATCGATCACGCGCGGGAGATGCTGTTTTTCCTGGCCTACGAGGCGGGCATCAAGAACCGGCGGATCGACCAGCTCTGGGGCCTGATGGGCCGATGAGCGTCCGGTACAACCCGCACCGGATCGCCCGCGAAGCCCTCGACCGGCCACGCACCCACCCGCTTCCGTCCGGTTCCGCGCAGGAGCACGTTCGCCGGCGGGCCGAGGCGGCCTGGAGCGGCACGGAATACTGGACCGGCGTTTCCCCCGAGAGGTTCGGCGTTGAAGCCGCCGTCGCCGACGAGTATGGATATGATGCGTTATGTATCGCATCGATTACATCCGGCACCGTTCCTCCGGAGGCCGCGCTTCTGGAATCCGCCTTCCGGTGGCTGGCGCTCGTGCATGACGGCATGTGCGCGGCCCTGTCCCCCGCCGGAGCCCCGGATGGGTCTGCGCCGACGGAAGCCTGGGACTGCTCGGCCTGGCTGACGGCCGCGTTCGCCGCCCGGGACCACCTGCTCCTGCGGAACCACCCGTATCCGGCGCTCGCCGCCGTTCGGAAAGCCTGGAAACAGGCGCCACCGAAGCCGGGGATGCCCATCGACGGCCTGCGCCTGATCGGCGCCCTGCTGTTCCCGTTCGCGCCCCTGCTTGGGCGGTATCTCCTCGAGGGGTGTGGCGGCTGGCCGATCGCGACCATCGAGCGGCTTGCCGCCCCCTTCCTGCCGCGCAAGGCCGTGCGGATCGCGCTGGAACGCGGCGGCTGGAACTGGATAGCCGTCGACGCGGACCGGTTCGTCGCCGAGCCGGCCCGGGAGCTGGCCGGTGTTTCCTGGATATCACACGCTTTCGGCTCCCGTCCCTGGACGGTGCGGCCCGAGGGGGAAGGATGGAGGCTGTGTCAGAGCCGACCGCCGGCGAACGCCGCCAGTTCCTTATCCTGATTCTCGGCACGCTGCTGATCAATCTCGTCGCCGCCTGGCAGGCGCCGCGCGGCACGGCGCCGGCCGATGCCGTGCCCCTCGGGGAGCTCGTCATCGACGCCGCACCGGGGCCCGACGGGCGCATGTGGGGGAAGCCGATCGCCGAACCCGGCCCGCAGGCTGCTTCCCAGGTGCTTCTCAATCAGGCCGACCGGTCGGCCCTGCTTGCCTGCCCGGGCATCGGGCCGGTCACCGCCGATCGTCTGCTTGCCGCCCGTCGGGAAGGCCCCTTCCTGAGCTGGAATGACCTGAGCAAGCGGGTGCCGGGACTCGGCGCGGCCCGGATCGCCCAACTGCGCGCTGCCGGCGTGCGTCTCAACCCATGACCGCGATGCCGACCCCCGGCCGCCGCCCCCCCCTTGCGGCTGCTGCTTCCAGGCGCCATGAGGCGGATCGTCCGGGCCAGGCCATGGAGATCCTGCCGCTGTTCGTGGCCGGCTTCATCATCGGCCTGCAGCTCGCCGGCTTCCTGCCCCCCTGGAGCGCATGGCTGTCGCTCACCTTCGCCCTCGGCGGGGCGGCGATTTCTCTGCTCGTGCCGATCCGGGGAGCAGAAGCCTGGCTGCCGCTGCTGGGCTGTGCGATCGCTTGCGGCACCTTCGCGGGCGCGGCACGCCCCGTCTCGGACGTCGATCCCGCCGCGCTCGTCCCGTTCCATGGCGCCTCGGGCCGCCTCACGGGCGTGTGCGCGGGGGAGTTCCGGCCGCTTGCCCGCGGCGGGCTCTCGTTCACCCTCGAGACGGCCGTGTTCGAAACCGCCTCCCAAAGCATCGCTCTCCCGGGCGGCATCCGGATCGAAACGCGTCGCAACGCGCTCCTTCCCGAACCCGGCCAGCGGTACACCGCCACCGGCAGCCTCTCGGTCGGCGAAGACCGTCGGCGACCGGCGCGGTTCAGGACCCCGGAAATCGCGGAAGCCTCCGGGGCCGCGCTGCTCGCCCCCAATGTCGGCTACCTGCAGCGGCTGACGCGCGATGCCGTTTCCCGCCTGCTGCCCGAACGCCACCAGGGATTCGTCCAGGGGCTTCTTCTCGGCGATACGAGCCGGCTGAGCCGCGACGATCGCCGGCTGTTCCGCGACACGGGGGTTTCGCACCTGCTCGCGGTGTCGGGCCAGCATCTGCTCGTGCTGGCGCTCGTGCTGACCGCGATGCTTCGCTGGAGCGGCACGCCGCCGCTTTCCCGGGCCCTGCTCACGGTGGGTGTCCTGATGCTCTACGCGCTGCTGACGTCGGGCCAGCCCTCGGTCTGGCGGGCCGTCGTCATGTACGTGGCCGTCTCCGTCGCCTCGCTGTTCGAAGCAGACCCGGGACCGGTGCGCCCTCTGGCCGCCGCGGCCCTCGTGCTGCTGCTGTGGGAGCCCGCCTGGGTGCACCACGTCGGGTTCCAGCTCAGCTTTCTCGCGGTTCTCGGCATCGTGCTCGGAAGACCGCCCCTCGAGTCTCTGCTGATGCGGCTCCGCCTGCCCCGGCTCCTGGCGCGGTATCTCGCCGTTTCGACGGCCGCGAGCCTGGTCACGATGCCTCTCGCCGCCTGGCATTTCGGGATGGTTCCGCTCGCCGCCTTCATCGTCAATCCTCTGGTCGTCTGGTCCTTCGACTTCATCCTGCCCATCGCGCTTCTGACCGTGATCCTGAGCGCAGTCTCGTTCAAGGCCGCCCTGTTTCTCGCGGCCGGCCTCTCGCTGGCTCTCGACGGGTTCATGGCCATCGTCGAGACGGGCGCGGCACTGCCGATGGCGGTCATCGACGTGGGCGGGATCCCGGCCACCCTCGTTGCGGCAGTCTACGCGGGGCTTCTCGGCACTGCGGCCTGGTGGAACCGCCAGGCATCGCACGTCGGCGCCGGTCTGCCGGCATCGCAGCGATCCCAGGCTGACGCGGTGCAGGTTCCCGGCGCCCCGCCGCCCCCTTCCAGAAAACCAGCCCATCCGGAAGTCCCTGCCTGCAACCCCCTGAAATCCGACTCGCTGGTCGATGCCATCGACGCTCAGCTCGCGGTGTTCCCGAAACGAGCCCTCAAGCAGGCTTACGCTCAGATCGAAGCCGTGACGTTCCCCGTCCAGGCCCTGGGTCCCGAGAGCCAGAATATCTTCCACCGGATCGACGATCTCACCCTGGAAACCCTGCGCGGCCAGCCCGACCGCCTCATCGAGGCACAGGTCTACAGTCTGGCCCTGCTCGGCAACGAGCTTCTGACGCGCATCGCCGTCCGGCTCGAGCCGCCCCCGACCCCCGAGGACATCCGGGTGCGGAAAACCGTGAAGAACCGGTATCTGGCCCTGGCCATGGCGACCGAGGCCTTCTTCGATTCGCCGCTGCCCGGCCGCCCCACCCGGGCCGCGCTCGCCCCCCTGATCCAGCAGGCTTATGACCTCCACCGGAAAGGCTGCCGGCTGCTGGAGCTGTTCATCCGCGCCCGGGAGGAAGAAGGCCGCCTGAACCACATGGAGTATCGGCAGAACCTGTTCGGCTGGTGCCGGGGCCTGATCGACGCGATCGACGCCGACGAAAAACGGCGCAAAGCCTCCATCCGCCCCGGAGAACCTCATGAGCGCGAGTGATCCTGCCCCCCGCCCGCGTCGCTGGGCCGAAACGGCGGCCGTCGTCGCCATCCTGCTCGCGGTCGCCGTCGTGGCTCCCCAGCTCGCCGAGTCCAAACGGCAGTTTCTTGCAATACTTATTAGTATTATAGGAATTTTAATACTATTTCTCGATACATTCTCGTCAAGTCCTGGAGCCATTTTTCGGATCGGCCTCCGCGGGTTTGCCGCGATCGGCGTGGCGTTCGTGGTCCTGACGAATCTTCCGGTCGCCGGCCTGCTGTGCCGGCCCCTCCTCCTCCCGCCGTCGACGGAACGGGCCGATGCGATCTTCGTCCTCGCTTCGGGCGTTTCCGAAGAGGGGGAGTATACCTATGCGGGCCTGCAGCGGGTGATGCACGGGGCCACGCTGCTGAAAGAAGGCCGCGCCCCCCGCCTGTTTCTGAGCACCGGCGACCCGACCCCCGACCGGCCGATTCCTGAAGCGGGCTGGACGGCCTCGTTCGCCGCCCACCTGGGCCTGGCGAGCGGCGCGTTCGAAATCCTGACGGGAGGCATCACCACGACCCGCACCGAGGCGAGAAACGCGGCCCGGCTCCTCCTCCCCCGCGGATTCCGGCGGATCCTGCTGGTGACGAATGGGCCGCACATCCGTCGTGCCGCCGCGACGTTCCGCGCGGCGGGCTTCGAGGTTCTGCCCGCTCCGGTCCAGACCGCCCGAACGGTGCGGAATGCCTGCGACTCGGACCTGGGACTGTTCCGATACGCGATGCACGAGTGGCTCGGCCTGGTCCTGTACTGGCTGCGCGGCGATTTTTCCCCCGCCGGTTGAAGATTCCCGAAAATTTTTTCCCCGAACCTCCCGCCCGACCGATGACCGATCGGATGTGCAACCAGACATCCGATCGAACATCAATCGAGGAGGCATCCATGATTTCCCTGAACAAGGTCGTCATCGCCGGTCATCTCACGCGTGATCCGCAGGCACGCCAGTCGCGGGACGGCACGAATCGGGCCGGCCTTTCCGTCGCGGTGAACCACGCGTTCCGCAATCCCGAGGGCCAGACCAGCGTCGAGACCAGTTTCGTCAATGTGACGGTGTGGGCCGCGGCCGCGGAACGCTGTCTCGGCCACCTGCGCAAGGGCATGCCCGTGCTCGTCGAGGGGCGGCTGCGGATCTCGAAATTCGAGGCCGGGGAAGGGCGGCCCCGCTACTACACCGAAATCGTCGCCGAGAACGTCACCTTCCTCTCGCGCCCCGATGAACAGCAAGCAACGGCCCTTGCCGACGGAGGAGGCAGCCAGACCGGCCCCGTCGACGCCCCCTTCTGACTCTCGTGACCCGGGTTGCCCGCCGGTGTATGATGGTGGGCAACCCGACATGCCGACGACACTCGCAGCCCACCGGACCCCACGTCAAGGCGCAATCCCGACCTATCTGCCGGCCGTGATTCTCGCCGCACTGACGCTGTTCTCGATCTATATCGGCATTCATCGTTCGATGAGCCGGGAGAGCGCCTTTCACCGGCAACGCCAGTCGGAAGAGGCCCGCCGTGTCCTGGAAGCGATGTCGCTTCAGTGGCGGCTTCGGGACCAGCTCCTCTTCCACGGCGCCCGCCTGACGAACTGCCTCGAGGATCTGGGCATTGCCCGCGGCGCCCAGGCCCCCTGGGGATCCCTCTCGAGCCGCATCTGGCAACATTTTCCCGACACCAGAGTCTGGCTTTTCGAGTATTCCAAGGCCTCTCCGGACGCCCCTCCGCGCCTGCTCCACGCCCCGCCCGCCGGGGGACTCGGCCGTCAGGCCATGATCCAGGTGTTTCATCACCTCGCCTCGCGGCACCAGGGGAAAAGCCGGTCGGATGCGGACGAGCGTCGCGTCACAAAGCTTCTGGGAACCCTGTTCGGTGTCGGCATGGAGCCGGCGCCCGTCGCCCAGAGCCTCAGGGGCATTCCGATCAGGGTCACGTGTGAGAGGATCCAGCAGTATCTGATCTGGGACATGATCACGGACGGGACGCGGCCAGCCGCCGGGTTCATCGTTCTCGTTCCGGAAACAAAACATGCAAAATATATATCCATGAAAATATCAGCCGAGGCGGTGCGCAGCCGGGGAGTTCGCTGGAACGGTTTCGTCCGGGCGCATCCTTCCGGCATCGGCGACGTGTTTCCGAAGCGCATTCTCCGTTCCCGACTGTTTGCAGCCTGGCGGGAGGCCTATCGGCGCATTCCCTTCCGTGAGCGGGAACGAGCCCTCTCCCCCTGGGGTGAACCCATCGGCCGGTATCGGCTGTACACCCGCCCAGTCCTGAACTCCTCCCACCTTGCCGCGGTCCTGCTCCCGGCGGAGTCGCCTCCTGCGACTCCTCTTTCGTTCAAGCTTGCCGGCATGCTCCTCGCCGCCGGCGGTCTGCTCGTCTCGATGCGGGGCCTTCTTCTCGGACAATGGCCGTCCATTCCGCTTGCCTGGAGATTCCTCGGCCTCTACGGACTCGTTTGCGCCCTCCCGCTCTCCATCGCGATCCAGACGGTTTCCGGCTATGTCGATGAGCGCCGCAAAGCCATTCTGCACGGGCTCGAGCGAAGCCTGTCCTCGACCCTGGCTTCGATCGACCAGAGCAAGGACCAGTTCCAGAGCCGATATCTTGCGGCATTTTCCCGCGTCACCGCGAATCCCGCCTGGCAAAAAGCGGTGCGGGAACAGGGCACGCAGGCACCCGGGCTGGCGGACATGATGGTCCGCGAATTCTCGAACGCCTCTCCGGCGCTTCCTCTCTCTGCCGTTTTCCTCTTCGACATGTATGGCAACGAACTCGCGACGTACGGGGCACTCCTGACCCCCGAGCAGATCGAAGGCATTCATAAATATTTTAAAATATATCTCGTCAAGGCTCTTCGAAACCGGTATGAGATCACCCACAAATCCGCCCCTCCCCGCGAGAATCCTTTTTCCTCGCGCGATGACGTGTTCTGGGATGCCTTCAATCAGGTTTCCTATACGAACATGACCCAGCTGGCCGAGATGCACCGGGGAATTCCTGAGTTTATCCGCGCCGGCAGCCACTGGCTGGTCAAACTCCACGACTTCGTTCAGACCGGCAAGGGCGATCTGATCGCATTTCTGATCGCCTGGCACGACAAGCTCCTGGACAAGGAAGTCATCCGCACAGCCCTGATCGAGTTCGCACGCCTGCATCCCGGGGGCGAGTTCGTAGCCTGGCGCCAGGAGCGAAACCGTCTCGTGCCGCTCATGCCGGTCTCGGCCCGACAGCAGAAGTTGCTCGAACGGCCGGCACTGGAGGCCATGAGACAGGGCGGCGTGTTCGCAGACCGCCGGGTGGCACCGGACGACTGGCTCATCTTCGCCCGTCCCTCGAAAACGATGACGGATATCTGCTTCACCGCGGCGCTCCCGGTCGACCCCGCCTTTGCGGCCTTCGAGGCCCGGCGCCGGAAGCTGTTGACAATGCTCTGGTTCAGCCTCGCCATGGTCATCCTCCTCGGCGGGGTAACGGCCTGGCGGGTCGTGCCATCGATCGCATCGGTTCACGCCGGCGTGACGGCCGTGACGAACGGCGACCTCGACACCCGCGTTCTTCTCGACCGGTCGGACGAACTCGGCATTCTCAGCCGCGCATTCGACGAGATGACCGAAGGTCTGCGACAGCGGCAGCGGCTCTCGACGTTCGTCTCGGATGCGGCTCTCCAGGCCGTCACGGCAGGAACCGTCGCCCAGCCGCGACGCGGCCCCGGGATCGTCCTGGTGTCCGACATCCGTTCGTTCACGACCCTGTGCGAAAACCAGCCGGCCCCGGTCATCACCGGCCTGCTGAATCGCCATTTCGACGTCATGGCAGGGGTTATCCACCGCCACGGGGGCCGTATAGACCGGTTCATCGGCGATGCCATCCAGGCCGTGTTCGAGCCCCGCTCCCCGGTCGATACCGGTTTTCCCCTGCGGGCCGTTCACGCCGGAATCGCCATGCTCCGGGGCGTGGCATCGATCAACGAAGAACGGGCCCGATCCGGATTGGTCCCCTATGCAACCGGCATCGGCCTGTGTTCCGGCAATCTGCTGTTCGGCGGCATCGGTGATCCGGCGATCCGGTTCGAAATCGTCATGCTCGGCGAGGCCGTCGCGAAGGCCACGGCCCTCGAGGCCCTCTCAAAATCGGCTCCAGGCCTTCCTCTCATCCTTGCCCCGGACATCGCCCGGGAGTGCGGCCCGCTCACTCCCCTTCTCTCTCCCATGACCGGCCATGAGACCAAGGGATATGCGTTCAGAGCCGGTGTGACCCTCGATCACCTTGCCAGGGAAACGGAGGCATGATCGGGATGAGCGAAACGTCCACAATCCGTCCGCCGCTTTCTCTGAAACTCCTGGTCTTTCTTGCCGGGGCGCTGGTTCTCCTGCTCCCGGCCTGGCTGATTCGTGCTTCGCTGACAGAGACGGAAACCTACACCCTCGAGATGAGGCGCCAGAATGCCGCCAGGCTTCTCGACACCGCCATCCACCTCACCCGCCATCAGGACCTCACCCGCCTTCTGATCGCCGAGCAGTTCGAAGAGGAGTCCCTCCGCTTCGCCGAACGCCTTGCAGCTTCCGGATCGAGTCCTTCGACGGAGCTCGAAGCGCTGTCCATGCGGCTCCGATCTTCAAACCTGACACCCACCCTGATCCTGAGCCAGACCGGAACGCCCGCCCGATCGGACATCCTTGGGCCGCATTCCCCGGAGGAGCTGGTGTTTCTTCGTGATTTTCTCGGCCTGCTCACACAAAGCCTTGTCGGCTCGGTTTCGGCGACCGAATCCAGACGTATATCTGATGCTATTCCACACTATCTCGGCTCGGTCCAGACCGTCACGTATTACAATCACGAAATCCGGGGAACGGCGGCGCCGATCCTGTTCCGAGGCCAACCGTCGCTGCTGTTCTGGATGCCTCTTCTCGATCCGGTGCGTCTCCCCGTCGTTCTCCGCCCTCCCACGCGAGACGCGCTTTTCCGACCGAACCTGGGGCGGCTGCAGCCGGAAACCTGGAAACAGCTCATCTTCGGCGGGATTGTGTTCATCATTCCTCAGCCGGAACCGGGCGGTCACACGATCCATTCGACGATCCGCAGATATGCCGCCCGGGGCATCTCCCTTGCGTTCATCCCGGAAGGCAGCGGCCAGATCAGGGCTGATCGGGCCTGGACCAAGAAGCCTCTCAGGGATTGCCTTCGAGGAAAACCCGCACCGGAAGGCTGGCTCGTCTCCCGGGGAACAGCCTTTTTCGGGAAACCGTATACCGTCCTTGGCGCCCAGAAGTTCCCTGAATCCCCCCCAGGATCGGGATTCCGCACTCTGACGCTCCGGATCATCGTTTGGTCGGCCTCCATCCTCGGTCTTCTGATCTGGTACTCGACTCTTTTTTGCCAGGGCGGACTGGTCACGAGCCTCGGCCGTCAGTTGACAGCCGGTTTCTTCCTCGCCGCGCTGTTTCCGCTGACGGCGACGTTTCTGGTCATCGAGCCGTATGCTGCCGAGCGACACGAGATGCGGGTGCAGGAGGTGCGCTCGGACCTTCGGCGCACGATGCAACTGCTGGAGCTGCAAAGTCTCTCGCACCGGCCACGCATCTGGCATCTGATCGATCGGCTGTTCAGCACACCGGAGTTCCTGGCTGCGGCGCGGCGGGATGCCGCCGGGCTCCCCGGAGCCCGGGTCGACCTGGAATCAGAGTTGAGACGGAAATTCATGCGCCTCTATCAGAAGCCCGTCGACATCTCGCTCAGGAAGCTGATCCTCGCCGGCATGGGCAGCTATGTGAGGGATCAGGTGCGTCCCGAAGACCTTGGGGGCGAATCCAGCATGCTTCCGCAGCTCATGAACCAGGTGGCGAACCAGGCGATCGCCGCCCGGGGCGGGGCCCCTGCCGCTCCCTCGGGCAGCCAACTCATCGTGGACGGAGAGCGCGGCTCAGCCGCTGAAACCAGGCAGGAAATTGTCTGGGATGTCGGGCGAGAGATCTTCCAGTCGATCCTCGGTCCCGAGTCCTTCTTCGACTGGCTCAACGGCAAGAGTGAACCCGTCCTGATCGAGGCCGGCATCGGCATGATCATGATCTACGAACTCTTCCTTCCGGCGCCTTCCCATCCCGAGTTTCTTCTCACCGCCCTGCTCCGGGCGAAGCCCAACGAGAACAATGCCATGGCGCGCACGCTTTCCGGGCCCTGGCGTGACGGGCCGGTTTTCGCCTTCCAGAGGGATCTCATCGGGGAGCCGTGCTATCCCGAGACCGGCGAGCGGTTTCCCTTTCTCCGCAATGTCGCCCGCCAGGTGGACGCTTCCGCCAGCCCCCTCAGCCTTCGAATGGAAGCCGGAGGAACCAGCTGGCTGGTCGAAGGAACCCCCGGCGAGGCATCGCGGCAGTTCGTCTTCACCGCTCTTGCCGATGAAGCCCCGATCCGCGCCGAAACCGAGGCGCTCAGACACGACCTGAACGTGATGCTTCTTCTGACCGGGCTGATCATTCTTCTGCTCGCCGCCAGCGTCACCCGGGACATCACGGCCCCGCTCCGAAGCCTGATAGAGGGAATCCGCGCGATCGGCGCGGGCCGGTATGCCCATCGGGTCGAATCCGACCGGACCGACGAGCTCGGTGAACTGGCGGGCGCCTTCAACATGATGACGCGCGGCCTCGAGGAACGTGATATTCTCAGCCGTATGGTATCCGGGTCGGCCCTGACGGCTGCCACGACGCAGGACGGGGAGCTCCTGGCCCGCGAGGGCAGCCGGCGCGACTCGATCGTCTGCTTTGTCTCCTTTCCCGGCATCGAGTCCCGCATGGCCGAAATGCCTCCCGAAGAGGCTCTGCTCTTCCTGAACCGGCACGTCGTCGTCGCCGGCCGGATTCTTCATGCCGCAGGCGCGGATATCGACAAACTCCTGGGCCCGAAGCTCCTTGCCGTCTTCCCCACGAATCGTGGTTCCACAGCGGTTGCGGCTGCCCGGCAACTGCATCATGCCTTCCGTGAAGGGCGGCTGGCCATCGCTCCGGCAGTCGGCCTGACGATCGGCCCCGTCATCGCCGGCATACTCGGCTCGGGCGACCGGCGCGACCACACGATCATCGGGGACACCGTCAACCTCGCCGCGCGCGCCGCGTCCCTGGCGGAGAAGTTCGACCCGGCCGGCATCGTCCTCGACGACGCTCTCCGGCAGCACGTCAGGGACATCGGCAGCTTCGAGCAGCTCGGTGAAACGCAGGTCAAGGGGAAATCGCGCCCCGTGCGCCTCGTCCGACTGCTCGTCTCACGGCATGTCCCGGGACGCCGCCGACGCTGAGACGCCGGCCTCTTGGCGAATGAGGCCGGTCAGGGTATAGTAGGGGAAGCCCGTCCACGCAGGAGGATCGATGCGGCCGCTTCCGCTGATCAGCGGCAATCCGACGCTCATTTCCCAGATCGAGCGGCTTCTTCCCGCCGAGTGCCGGGAGAGCCTCCGTCTGACCGTCGTTCCCGATGTCCAGACGGCCCGGGAGTATCTCACCCTCGAAATGCCCGAGCTGATTCTGCTCGATTTTTCCTGCCCGGAGCTCAAGCCGTTCGAACTCCTCGAGTTCATTCTCGGCGATCCCTGGCTCGTTCCGGGCGGCATCATCGCGATCCACGACGACGACCGGGAGATCCGGCGCCTCGACTCGATCCGGGAGGCGAACCTGATCGTCACGCTTCACGAGCGGACCCTCGAGGATTACCTGCCGCGCATCATGAGCATCATCCATCGGAACCGCCGGCTCCTGTTCCAGCACAGCCTCGGCGGCGGGCTGATCACGAACATCTCGGGCTCGTTCAAGCTCGAGAACCACATCATTGAGGCGCGGTGTTACGCCAATCTGCTGTGCAATTTCCTGTATGCAGGCGGCCGGATCGATATCGAGGGGAAGAGCAACCTCGGGTTCGCGCTGTTCGAGCTGCTCGTGAACGCCATCGAGCACGGCAACTGCGGCATCACGTTCGACGAGAAGAACGCCTGGCTCGAAAAGGGCGGCTCGATGGTCGATCTGATCGAGCGCCGGTCGCGCGCGGGCGAGATCGCCGATCGCCACGTCACGTTCGAGTACGGCATCTGCAAGGCCGGCTCCCGGTTCACCATCACCGACGAAGGCCGTGGCTTCGACTGGAAGCGGTTTTTCGAGAGAACCGGCGAGGAGTCCGGGTTCCGGCTGCATGGCCGCGGCATCCTGCTCGCCAGCCGGTTCACCCGGAACATGACCTACAACGCCTCCGGCAACACCGTCAGCTTCGAGGTCGTCCATGCCCTCGATGCCGCCTCGCCGCCCCCGGCCCTGTTCACCGACATCGAGCCGCTCCAGATCGAGGCCGGCGAGTATCTGTACCACCAGGGCGATCCCAGCACCTACCTGTATTACATCGTCAAGGGCCGCTACGATGTGGTGATCAACGGCTTCCCCGTCACGACGCTGTCGGCCGACGACATCTTCCTCGGGGAGACGTCGTTCCTGCTCGGAAAAAGCCGCTCGGCTTCGATCCGCGCCCAGACCGACGGAACGCTGATCCGCATCTCGAAAAAAGAGTTCATCGAGGCCGTGCGACGGCGCCCCCATTATGCCCTGCTGCTCTCACGTCTGCTGGCCCAGCGTCTCCAGCGCTCCAACATGCGTTTTCTGCCGCCACGGGACTGAACCGTCATGAACGACCGCACCGAAATCAACCTGTTCGACTTCCTCAACTGCCTCTCCGACGTGATGGACTGGCTCAGCCCGGCGCTGACGAGCCATCATCTGCAGGTCTCCCTGCTGGCGTTCCGCATCGCCGAGCAGCTCGACTGGTCGCGTGACAAGCTCAACGACCTCGTCATGGCCGGCATGCTCCACGACGTCGGGGCGCTCTCGCTCTCGGAACGCATGGACACGCTGCGCTTCGAGGATCTGACCGGCCAGCGGCACGCCGTCACCGGGGCGGCGCTGCTGAGCCAGTTCGAGCCTCTCGCGAACGCGGCCTCGATCGTCCGGTTCCACCATGTCGCGTGGAACGGCGGCGCGGGCCGCCAGCAGGGCGGCGAGCTCGTCCCGCTGGGAAGCCACGTGATTCATATAGCAGACCGTATAAGTCTGCTGATCGATCGCGGCCGCGAGGTGCTCGGCCAGTCACGCGAAATCCTGGACCGGATCCGGGGCCACGCAGACACGATGTTCCACCCCGAGCTGGTCGAGATCGTGACCCGGCTCGCCGACAGCGAGTATTTCTGGCTCGATCTCACTTCCCCACTGCTGGGCAAGGTGCTCGCCCGGTCAAGCCGGCTCGGCACGATCATGCTCGACAATGACGAGCTGCTCTCGTTCGCCAACATCTTCCGGCGCATCATCGATTTCCGCAGCCCGTTCACGGCGACCCATTCGAGCGGCGTCGCGGCCAGCGCCGAGTGCCTCGGGCGTCTCCTCGGCCTCTCGGCAAACGAGTCGCTGCGGCTGCGCATCGCCGGCTTCGTGCATGATCTGGGCAAACTGGCCATCCCGACCGAGATCATCGAGAAGAAAGGCTGCCTGACCCCCGAGGAATACAACGTGATGCGCAGCCACACGTTCTGCACGTTCCGCACGCTCGAGCAGATCGACGGGCTGCAGGACATCAACCGCGCCGCCTCGTTCCATCACGAGCGGCTCGACGGCACCGGGTATCCCTTCCATCTCGACGGCCCCCGCCTCGAGATCGGGGCCCGGATCATGGCGGTCGCCGACGTGTTCACGGCCCTCACCGAAGACCGGCCGTACCGGCCGGGTATGAAAGCCGACAGCGTGCTGGCGATCCTGCTCGACCACGCATCGAACGGCAAGCTCGATGGCCGGCTGATCGAGATCGTCAAGGCACATTACGACGAGATGAACGCCGCCCGGGCAACAGCCCAGGCGGCTTCGGTCAGGGAATACCAGGCGTTTCTCGAGACGATCGGCTGAGCGGGTTCAGCCCCGCAGAAACGGCAGCAGTCCGTAGACGGCCAGAGCGTCGGCCAGCTCCACCTCGGTGATCCACTCGTCGACGACATGGCACACGTCTTCGCGCCCCGGCCCGTAGCCGAGCGTGGGGATCTTCTCCTCGCCGGCGCTGAGCACGCCGTCGGTCGAGAACGGCCAGATCTTGTCCGGGGGAACGACGCCCCGCACGGCCTGGGCAGCCGCGCGCAGCATCCGCGTGCAGGCATGGTCTCGCGGCGTTTCCCAGGCGAGGTGCATCGAGGGCCAGTCGGCGGTTTTCCCGGTGTAGGAGGGCTGGCGGTACACGATCGGCTCGATCTCGACGTCGGGCCAGTCGGGCCGGGCTTTCAACCGCGAGACGATCGTCGCATCGTTCTGCCCCGCAGCCAAGCGCACCGTGACGTCGGCCACGGCGCCTTCCGGCACGCTGCTGGTCGTGAACGGTTCGGTCCGGAACGTCGTCACGACCAGGGTCGACCGCTCGAGCACCCGGTCGGGCTCGGGACCGACCCGTGTATATTCTTCGGTATCGAACGCCCCGACCTCGATCGCGGCCCGGGCGAGCTTGTAGGCGGCGTTATCCCCGACTTCCGGCACAGAGGTGTGGGCCCGGCGACCTTTCGCGCGCATGACGAACTGGAACTTGCCGCGCTGGCCGCGCGCGATCTCGAGCTTCGACGGCTCCCCCAGCAGAACCCAGTCGGGCCGGATGCCGAGCGTGCGGATGATCTCGGCGAGCGAAAGGCCCTCGGCCCCCTCCTCTTCGGTCACGAAGCAGCCGAGCACCGCCTGACGGAGGGGCTGACGCGACGCGACACGGTTCGCCAGTTCGAGCGCGACCGTCATGGCGACGAGAGCGCCTTTCATGTCGCAGGTCCCGCGGCCGTACAGCCGGCCGTCCCGCCGCGTCAGCGCGAACGGCGGCACCGTCCAGGCCGCGTCCTCGCCCGCCTCGACGACGTCCATATGCGCATCATAGGCCATCAACGGCATCCCCGCCTTCCGGACGGCCGCCACCGCCTCCCGGATCGCGTCGAGCCGTGCCTGATCCCCCATGCCGGCAAATCCCCGGAGGTCGGGCGCGAACTCCTTCGGAGTCACCAGTGCCAGCACTCCGCCACGCGGCAGCCGGCACGCCGGAATCCCCCGTTCCCCGAGCCAGGCCAGCAGGAGATCCGCCTGCCCCCGCTCCCGCCCGGTGTAAGACTCGACCGCGATCGACGCTCCGAGCAGCTTCAGGCACTCCGGAAACAGATTCGCCGCTTCATTCATCACCGCATTCGCCAGCTCCGCCGACGGCATTTCCGAATACTTCTCGCTCATATGGCATTCTCCATGACTCTGCCGCTGATAGTGACCTTCTTCACCAGAGGGTTCGGCAACGTCTCGAAGTCAGATTGTAACTCATTCCAGGCAGACAGTGCCGCACATGGCGGAGATTAGATGCAATGCCGCCTGAAGAGAGCAAAAGAGAGTCAGGCCCGGGCCCGACTCTCTCGCGCAAGAAGGTTTTTGTGATCCTTATTTCTCGAACGGCCTCCGGGAAGCCAGGGCCTTGGCGTTGGCGATGTCGTATTTGAGGCTTTTCGTTTCGCCGTTGGCTTGGTAAGGGCATCGGGCCGTCAGAACCGTTCACCGTCGCCTCGTTTCGCGACAGGCGGAACATCTGCATCTGCAGCTGTCTCAGGCGGGACAAAACCTTCTCCATCACAACCCGCAACGGGTTTATACTGTCGCAAGGATGATTCCCATGAAGAGCCAGAACCGCGATCACGTCACCATCGAAACGCCCGAAGGGCCGCGGCAGGCAGTGGCGCCCGTCATCATCTCCGCGAGCCGGTCGACGGATCTGCCCGCCTTTTACGCGGAGTGGTTCGCCCGACGTTTCCGGGCCGGCTGGGTCCGGTGGGTCAACCCGTTCAACCAGCAGAGCCATTGGGTCTCATTCGAACGGGCCCGGGCCATCGTCTTCTGGTCGAAGAACCCCCGCCCCCTGCTCGCGCACCTCGACACCTTCGCCCAGATGAGTTGGTACCTGACCTTCACGCTCAACGATTACGTCGGGGAAGGCCTCGAGCCCGGCGTTCCCCCTCTTGCAGAGCGAATGGAGACATTTTCGAGATTCACCGACCTCGTCGGCCCCGACCGCGTTATCTGGCGCGCCGACCCGCTGCTGCTCCTCGACGGTCTTGGCATCGACGGTCTTCTTGCCCGCGTACATGCCGTCGGCGAACAACTCCGGGGCAAGACCCGCCGGCTCGTTTTCAGCTTCGCCGACATCGCCGAGTATAGGAAAGTCGGGGCCAATCTGAAGAAAGCGGGCATCTCTTTCCGCGAGTGGAGCGAAGGCGAGATGCTCACGGCAGCCGCCGGACTCGCGACGATCGGCAGAGAGCTCGGCATCGTCGTCGTTTCCTGCGCCGAAGCCCTGGATCTCTCATCCGTCGGAATCCGACACGGCAGATGCATCGATGATGAACTCCTGCATCGACTTTTTCCCGAAGACAAGGTGTTACAGCAACACCTCGGCTACATTCCCGCCCAGCCGACGCTCAACGGCTTCGAAAGCGACCGCCCTTCCCTGAAGGACAAAGGCCAGCGAAAAGCCTGCGGCTGCATCACCAGCAAAGATATCGGAAGTTATAACACATGCCCTCACGGCTGTTTGTACTGCTATGCCAATACTTCTCCCGACCACGCCCGCCGACTGGCCGCCAGCCACAATCCCGATTCCGATTCGATCGGGCCATGAAGCACACGCGGGGCAACAAAACCGAAGCCGCCGACCTTCTGGGCTTCAAGAACTATCAGACCCTGACCAACTGGCTCAAACGCTTCGGCATGGAAGGCGCCGTTCGAGGCGCCTGAATGTATTAATGGCAATCAGGGCGGGTTTCAAACTCGCCCCAACGGCAGCAGGAGTTCGGCCGTTGGCGCGCAGGAGCGCATCGCAACACACCCGAGATGTAGATTGAACGATATTTTTGCCTTCATCGGGGTGAACCACATCCCTCCGCGTGAGGCGGGCGGATCACGATCCGCCCCTACGATCTAGGGGATTCAGCCATTGGCATACAGGAATTTGGCTATCATCCTGCAAGAGCGCAGGGATTCATCGATTGTCGCGTAGGGGCGCATCGTGATGCGCCCGGAATATGCCGGAGTTCGTTATATATCGTATGCGATACATACTCTCCCGAAGTCTGCGATCACCAGTCGGTGTGGCAGCGGCGGCAGACGCTCTTGTCGCTGTGGCAGGCGGCGCACTTGTCGGGGTTGGTCTGGGCGGCCAGGCCGTGGCGGCGCGAGACCCAGGCGAGGGTGTGGTCGGCCGGTCGGCGGCTGTGGCAGGCGACGCAGCTCGACTCGGTGTGACACAGGCGGCAGCGGTCGGGGTCGGCACGGTAGGCGGGGCCGTGCTTCTTTTCGAAGTTGCGCACGTGGTCGGCCGGCCGGGGGGTCGGGGAATGGCACATCGTGCAGTTTTTCTTCGCCCGCAGCCCGTCATGGCACACGAGGCAGGACTCCATCGTGGTGGAGCAGTGGGCGCCATCGAGCGAGTCCCACCCCTCGACGAGCGGGTGGCAGGCAATGCAGTCGTGCGCCGCATGGGCCGTATGGGAAAACGTGACGCCGTGACCGATGCGCTTGCGGTCCCGCTCTGTCCGGGCCGGCTTCCCCAGGTGGCACAAGCCGCAGTCGCTCTTCTGGCGGGCGGCGAAATGACAGGTGAGACAGACCTTCTCGGGCGGCCGGCCGAACGTCGGGGAATCGGCAACCGGCTCGGGAACGGCCGGAGGCGAAGCGACCGCCGGCGGCGGAGCCCCGGGCACGATCCGCGATGGCCGCAGCGGCGCGAACCCCGACGGCACGTCGTCCGGCAGCGAGGCCCCCTCGACGACGCGGTGGCACCGCTCGCACCGGATGCGCTGCTCGCCGTGGGTCTTGTGGGAGAAGCGCAGGCTGGCTTTCGTCGGCGGCACATCGGATGCAGCCGATGCGACCGCCCCGCCGGGCCACGCGACGAACACCGGCACGAGCAGCATCATCGCCAGCCACAGGCCGGCGACGGCCGTTCCGAACGAGTCACGCATGCGCTTCATGGTGCCTCTACCATACGCGATTTCCCTTCATCGTACAAGACGGGGAAAAAGCTGAATCACAGAGAGCACAAAGGGCACGGAGATAACCACAGAGGGAAGACGTTATTGAGATCTGCTTTTCATCAGCAGATTACCAGGGCATTGGGCGTTGCATTGGGTGAGAACGCAACTTCATGTCTCTGTGAAATTCTCGGTGTTCTCTGTGACCTGGCATGCTGAATCAATCAGGTTTTCCATCCAGGGAATCTGCTTCATCTACGGATTGATTCTTCGTGTCTCGTTGGTGAATCGGCTATCCACGTTTTCTCCGTGAAAACTCCGTGTCCTCTGTGTCCTCTGTGCTTCAGCTTTCGCCCCACTTTTCGAGGGTCAGAAGATGATCTGGGTTTCGAGGAAGGGGGTGTTGTTCTCGTCGAACTGGCCGACCGGGCCGAGGGCGTCGGTGGATTTGCCGTTCACGTGGACGCCGGCGACGAACTTCAGGAAATCGCCCCGCTGGAGCGACATCTGCGGCGTCAGCACGTATTCGCCCGTCGTCATATTCCCGAGACTATTGAATTCGATGAAGAGCGTCTCGCTCCTGAACCCTTTTTTCAGCTGCAGCGAGGTCATGAACTCGGTCGGATGGAGCTGGTAGGGCGTCTTCGTCTGCATCTTCGAGATATGGGACAGGATGCCCTGGACGTTCAGATACAGGTTGTTGCGGTAGGTCTTGTCGGTGCCCAGCAGCATGCCGAAGAAGTTGCTCTGGAACCGCGGCCCGATGCGGCCGTCCTGCCACGACGCGAACGTCTTCGTCGGGGACCAGGCCATCTCGTACCGCATCAGGAACTCCTTGCCCAGCGTGACGTTGCCGTCGACCGCGAACGTCTCGTCGATCGGGTATTCCGAGCGCAGATACCCGCGCGGCGCCAGATCGATCACCGGCAGCCGCTCCTTCAGCCAGAGGTAGTGGTATCGGATCTCGTATTTTTTGAACGCGCTGTTGAAGCCGAGATGATACTGCTCGCGCACGCGGGTGTCGTCCTCGCGCATCATCGGGGTGCCGAGCAGCACCATGCGCGCCGCCTCTTTCTGGAACGCCGTCGCCCACCGGCCGTAGATGCTCGGCAGTTCGCTCGCCTGGAACACCGGCATGTAATGGAAGTCCCAGCTCATCTTTTTATTGATATAGTAGGTCGTTTTTATTGCCGGGACTTCCTTCTTGTCGCGGTTGTAATCGTTGGCAAGGCCGTTGTGATACCGGCGCGAGTTGATCTTGTCGATGAACGACACCTTGTCGCCGCTGCCGAGCGTGTCGACGAGCAGGCCGGCCTTGAAATCGAAGCTGCCGGCCTTGAACTTGTAGTAACTCTCGCCAAGATACGAGCTCCAGGACTTGTTGTCCTCCTCCTGGTAGTAGAGGCCGTTGAGGCTGAGCAGCAGCTTCTGGCCCTTCGCCCCTTCCTTTTCGAGGTTCACCCGGAGCTGGTCGTAAGAGGAGAACTCGTTGTATTTCCAGCTGTGCCAGCCCGTGATCACGGGCCGGTTCACCGGCCGCTCCTCCGGCTGATTCGCGGGTTTCGTCACCCCGGCCGGTGCCGAGGCGGGCGTTTCGTCACCCTTCTCGATCACGATGCGAGGCATCTGGAACACCTCGCGGGCCCCCGGGGTGCGCGCGGCAAGATCCGCTCCCGTGGCGGCTTCCGCAGCATGCTGGGCAGGGCCGCCGGGAAGCGGGGGCAGCAGAAGAAGCAGCAGCACGCCGAAAAGCACCGCGAGCCGGTTTCCCGACAGGCGGCGGCTGCTGGATACCCGGAACGGCCGTCTGCACCGGACTGCGGCGGCGGTTCCCGGAAGTGCCGTCAAGAGCGTGGTCTGCCTCCGAACGATGTCTCTCTTCTCTCATCGGCATTTCCCTTCCGGCACCGAAATCCGGCGGCCGAAGAAAAACCCCGGCCTGCCGACGGGGGCAGAACCGGGGTCGTCCGCGCGGAACCGGGATCAGCTCTTCTTCATGTTGCGCTCGCTGAACGTCTCGCCGTCGAGCTGCACGTCATACTGGATCGCGTTGATCCGGAGCTGGGTCGAGGTGTTCTTCCGCAGGTCCTTCATCTCGACCATCTTGGGGGTCCAGATATCCTGGACCTTCTCGAGCTCGGTCGCGGTCATCTCCTTGATCACCTTGTCGGGGCTCTTTTTGTCGTACATGACGGCTTTCAGCACCAGCATCTTTTCCTTCGAGACATACAGGGTGCTCTTCGCGTAGCTGGTCTTGCCGTCGCTCTTCACGGTGTCGATCACCCAGACCGGCTCCTCCCCCAGCTTCTCCTCGCGCAGGTTCGAGCAGGCATAGTCGGAGGCGTGGATGTCGTCCATGTCCTCGTAGGTGAAGTCGCTCGACACGAACGCCATGCCGTAGTCATCGGCGACGATGCGCCGCACGTTCTTCATCGCCGAGAGGTAGATGCGCTTTTCGCGCTGGCGGCTCTTCTCGTTCACCAGGTAGGTCGTGTCCTTGATGTCGGCCGGCGAGAGAAAATGGATGAAGTTGTCCTTGTTGTCGTTGTCGGCCTTCTGCCGGAAGATGTTCATCTTGCGGGTGCGCTTGCCGCCGTCGGCCGCGATCAGCACCATGTCGGTGTCGGCCTTCGAGGTCTTGCCGACGTAGCGGTCCTCGACGCCTTTCAACACCTCATCCGCCGTCATCGCCCAGGCGGCCTGCCCGACGAGAAGGGCCACCACGACCAGGATTCCAGAGACGAGCCACTTGTTCATACGCGCTCCTTTTCAGCATCGCCCGTTTCGACGGGTTTTCGCGGGAATGGGCCTCCGGGGAAAACGGACGTCTCCCGTTCCGGATTGCCCCCCGTCTTGGATTCTACCAGATTGCCCGACGCCGGAAAACGGACTAGAATGGCACGTCGAGAGGAGATGACCGATGCAAACGCCCATGAGTGACGAAGAACTCCAGCGCCTGCTGCCCCGAACCGTGAAAGTGGATCTCGACACGCCGCTCGAGTCGGCATGGAGCGCTCTGACGATGGTCTCGGTCGTAGCCTGCGTGTTCAT
>ENA-UOWO01000189-UOWO01000189.1-activated-sludge-metagenome-genome-assembly--contig:-NODE-189-length-90300-cov-9.321569_pt1 | contig 90300 bp, 64 predicted proteins | sample MGYA00238148_ERZ761564 | MGnify/ENA primary metagenome ERZ761564 (study PRJEB28885, sample SAMN05720194) | activated sludge metagenome | isolation source: Anaerobic digester | place: USA... | reverse complement strand
GAATGTTCACTGCGGCTGCCGACCATGAAGCCGGTGACATCCTGCAGGAAAACCAGGGGAATTTTTTTCTGGTTGCAGTTGAGAATAAAGCGGGCTGCTTTATCGGCCGAATCATTATAAATCACACCGCCCATCTGCATTTCTCCTTTACGGCTCTTCACAATTTTACGTTGATTGGCTACAATACCGACGGCCCAGCCTTCGATTCTTGCATAACCGCAAACGATCGTTTTGCCATAATCTTCTTTGAACTGTTCGAAGGAACTTTCGCCCTCCTTCGCTGATGCTTCTGAGGACAAGTCGGCTATCCGTTCAATAATATCCACCACATTATAATTTTTTCCATCGGTGGGATAGAGGCCATATACTTCATTCGGGTCTTTGGCCGGGGCTTTAGGAGCAATCCGGTCAAAGCCTGCTTTTGGTTTTTCGCCCAGCATGCCCATCATCCGTTTGATATGGTCCATGCATTCCTCTTCGGTCTTGAATTTGTAATCCGCAATACCACTGATCTCCGTATGTGTTTCTGCACCTCCCAGGGTTTCGTTATCAATATCTTCGCCGATAGCGGCTTTGACTAAATAAGGTCCTGCCAGGTAAATGGATCCGTTGCCTTCCACCATCAGGGTTTCGTCGCTCATGATGGGGAGGTAGGCGCCACCGGCCACACAGGGCCCCATTACGGCTGCGATCTGGGTGATACCCATGCCGCTCATGCGTGCATTGTTTCGGAAGATGCGGCCAAAATGTTCTTTATCCGGAAAAATCTCATCCTGCATGGGAAGGAAGACACCGGCACTATCCACTAGATAGATCACGGGCAAATGATTCTCCATCGCGATCTCCTGCAGCCGCAGGTTCTTTTTTCCTGTGATGGGAAACCAGGCCCCGGCTTTGACGGTCTGGTCATTGGCCAGGATTACACATTGCCTGCCGCTGACATAGCCCACCCCGGCCACGGTACCGCCAGCCGGACAACCTCCTTGTTCGGCATACATTTCATAGCCGGCAAAAGCCCCTATTTCGATAAAGGGAGCCCCCTTGTCTGTCAGGTAAGAAATCCTTTCCCGGGGGGTGAGTTTCTTTTTTTCATGTTGTTTATCCGCGGCTTTTTTACCCCCGCCTTCATGGATTTTTTCCAGCTTCTGACGGAGATCGGAGAGGAGGAGTTTATTCTGGTCTTCGTTTCGGTTAAAGTCGAGGTTCATGGGAGGAGTCGTTAGAGGGCAAAGATAAGGTTGTTAGGTGTTAGCTGATAGTTGCTGGGTGTTATTCATTTGTGCGGCGTAAGCGGGGATTTAAGTTCCGGAAATGGTGTAAAACAATTCAAGCAGGTATAAACGGATAAACTTCCCGTAGTTCACCTCATCTTAGTCCTCAATACCTTTTCCCTTCAGAATTTCCGGGATATACTTTTCAATCCTTCGTTTACGGGTTTCTGTTTGTTTGGCAGAAGAGAAATAAAGTAAGTACCCTTTTTGTCTGCCCGGTGTCAGTTGTTCAAAAGCGGCTTTTAGTTTTTTATCCTGTTTAAGTTTCGTCTTAAATTCTTCTGGTATGCTGTAGTCTGCTGTTTTTTTGAATTCCACCTTTAACCCCGCATTTTCAACGCGGATGGCTTCTTTGATATAGGCTTTTATCTGCGGGCTGAGCTTCCTGATTTCTTCCAGGCTGCTGAAACGGAGTTGCCTTGCGGTCTGTACGTTTGCGGTCTGCTGCACCAACAGGTTCCTCGGATCTTTCATCAATACTCCTTTAAAGAATAACAAGGCGCAGTAATCTTTAAATCCATGGATCAGGACAATATTCGCCTGTCCGGATGTATAGCAGGGATGCATCCATTTGATCTCTTCCGTTAGTTTACAGTATAGGATCAGTTCTCTTAGCAGCGTCATTTCAATCTGCCATTTTTTTGCTTTGCTCAGAAACTGATCAACTCGGGGATTCATATGTTTAGTTTTTTTTGTTGTTGAATATTTCCTGGAGCCGGTTATGTGCCATATTGATACCCTGCTCAAAAGGCAGGCGGAGCATATTGTCCCGGTCAGTTACTGATTTATATATAACGTGCATGGTCAGTCTGCTTTTATGATCGGGCAGCGGATCGAAGGAAAGGAATTCAAGCTGGACAGGAAAGGGCGTATTTTCCATTTCAAACGTCCGGGTGATTTTTTTATTGGATTCAACTTCATGAATTGTGCCACTGAAACGGTGTACACTGCCACGGGGATCGGTGGTTTCAAATTGGTAACTGCCGTGCCGGGCAGGGTCCAGTTTTATCACTTTTGTCCCCATCCATTGTTCCACTATTTCGGGTTCAATAAATGCGGTATACAGCAGTTCTGTGGGGAGATCAAATTCGCGAATTATATGCAGGTCCTGCCTGCCTTCTTCAGCTATGATTTCTGTTTTCATTTCCGTCCTTATTATTTTTTTGGTTTATAGACTTTCATCAACTGTTCCAGCTTAACAAACCTGTCCTCCCACATTTTCCGGAAGGGCTCAATAAACCCAGCCACCTCTTTCATTTTTTTCAGGTTCAAATGATAATAGATTTCCCTGCCGTTTGGCTGTTGTTTCAACAGTTCACATTCGGTCAGTATCTGAAGATGTTTGGAGACGGTTGGCCGGGCACTGTCAAAGTTAGCGGCGATAGCACCAGCGGTCATTGCCTGGGTAGTTACCAGCAATAGGATCGCCCGTCTTGTTGGGTCCGCAATCCCCTGGAAAACGTCACGTCGTAAATTCATTATGAAGTCATTTGGCTACAAATATATATGAAGTCATTCAACTACGCAAATATATTTGGGAGGGAAGGGTCGTGAGGGGGTATGATGTGGGATTGGCTCTGCAGGGGGCGCTAAAGTGGTCAAAGATCTCCTTCGCATTAGCTTCGGCGGATAATAGAGGAAAAAGAGGGCGTGATAGGAGTAATGTCCTTCTCAAGGCCAAACGACTAAACATATAAACCCATCTTTCAACATCTTTCTTCTATAAGATTCTCTCAACGCTCAATCCTCTACTCTTTCCGTATTACTCACGAGATACTATTTCGGCTCTCTTCTTTCTAATAAAAGTATTTATAGAAAACTTTGTCGTCCGGATATGAGTAGCTCATGGACACTTTCATTTCCGAGGGATAAGATGGTCTTACTGACCATGGCGTTATTAAGGTGCTGACATAGATACCGCCGCTTCCCATGCCATAGCCGTTGTTATTATAGCCGACCAGGAAGAAACTAGCAGGAAGTTTCCGGTTACAGAAATCTATATAATAGGGTAAGGGATTGGAGTTATAGACTGACTGGTGAAAATTACTGCCTAGTATTTCATCCCGGACCGGAGAGATAATGGGAGAGAAGAGGCCGCCGCTGATATTCAGTAAAGCCAGCGGGTTGAGGTACTGGGAAGAAATAAAAGCTTCTGCTTTTGTATAATTTCCCGGGTAGATAGTACCGTTGAAATACTGGGTTTTGGATTGCTGCAGCAGACTGTCGCTGCTCATCCAGATGGAATCTTTGCGGATCAGGTCGATGGTACTGCCGTTGCCGAGCCGGGCCAGCCAGTCGATCTTTGCTTGTTGCCCGTTGTAACTATAATGGCGGACAAGGGGAAATACATGTTCTGTAACATTTGTGGTCGTATTCCAGGACCAATCTGTACTGGAATCCTTTATGGGGCGTTGCTGGTTGTCCAGGGTGATCCAGGTAGTGTCATACATGGCCGGACCGGGCTGCTGACTGTAAATGTAGGCCTTGATAATCATCCGGGGATAACGTTCATTACCGGTATAGAATAAACGGGTGGTGAGGCTGTCAGTAATGAAGGAGATATGGTTTTTTAGTCCAACACTCACCAGTCTTTTCTGGGCGTCATAATTAAAACTGTAATCCCTGAATCTTGTGGTAAAACCCGGGTTTCCCTGGTAATAGGTCTCTTCCAGTCTACGGATCAGCGTCACGGTGTCCGGTGGCAACGGCGGAGGGGGTGGTGGTACAATGGTATCATTGGGTTTATCTGCGGGACGCTTACAACTGGTGAATGTCTGTGAAATGCTCAGGCCGTATATAATCAAAAGTAAAGCCGGGAATAATCTGATAAGGGTGTGCATAGATAGCTGAATTGCGCTGTAAAATATTTAAATTATCTGATTCCCGCAAACCAAGGAAAGCAGGCTGTTTAAACTAGAGGTCACCCGCAGATTTTTTATGTAATTTAACAATCCCCTGCATCTACATCATACAACCGGGAAAATATTTAGTACAAATTACTGTATTCAATCTTTTCCAGGCGTATTTGCCTGTCTTACAGGAATCCATTCCTTGAACACAGGTATTGCTTAATATTAAAAACCATCAAGATGAAAAGATCGCTGCTTTCTCTCCTGGTACTGGCTACCCTGTCCACACATGGTCAAACAGAATTTGCAACCTATGAAAACGGGCTGATTTACAGTACAGCCACTATGACAAAGCTGGAACGGATTGTTGATTCTCTGAACCTGAAATATAAGAATTGTGAAATGAATAAGGTTTACTATTCAGTACCACAGACGGTGGGACAATTGATTGAACTGGATAGCATGGATATTAAGCAGGCAAAAAGGGATATGGATAACCATATTTCTTATGATGATTTTGTGAAAAAATACCCGTCAGTGAAAATTAAAAAGGATGTACTGGTTGTCAAATTCAGGTTTAAGAATTATGCGGGTAAGGACCTGGTGGAGTATGGTGAAGTCAATCTGGATGGCCACTCAGGTTCCCGGATTAACAAAGAGAATGTAAAAGATATATACCATCAACCAATGGCAGGAAACTGGGTGTATGAGTACTGGGAAGGTGGGCAGTATACGTCGGAGTCCATCAAGGCTTTTTACTTTCCACAGGAATTTACCACTAAAATTATTGTGAATAAATATGCCCGGCAGATCGGTTATGCAGATTGCCTGGTGGATACAGCAAGTACTAAATTTAAAAAGGACCTGAAGGCGGGTTGGGTGGATTTGCCAGCGAATTGGGAAACCCTGAATGCGGCAGCACAAAAGCATTTGCTGGATAAAATGCGTGGGACGAAGGTCGTAGGTGGTTGCAGCCAGGACAGCCGGCCAAGGGAACATGCAATCAATATTGCCATCCTCTCTGCCGCAACTACCAATTGGGAGGTTTTTCTGAAAGCTCATCTCGATATTATGAACGACTGCTTTGACCGCATGTCGGATGGGAGTTATGCCCAGGCCGGGCGGAAGACCTATATCCGTGAGCTGGAAAAACTGGATATTAATGTTACCGACCTGCTGATCGGTATTTCCCTGAGGGTGGAGAATGCATCCGATAATCATTATTATGGCAGCATCAGCAGGCTGGGCCGTGCCATCAGCGAGTCCGCCAATAAAGCGGAGTTTGAGCAACAGATGCTGGACATCATTGAAAACACTCAGCTCGATGATTATAACCGGGTACTGGGGTACTATTTATTTGACAGTTACAACTATAACCTGGAAAGTAAACCGGAGCAAAAGAAGAACGATGAGCGGCTGAAGAAATCGCTTCAGACATTGCCGGTATACCTGAGGAATAAGATCGGGGTATAACAATAGCTACAAGCAGTAAATTATACAATCAGTTGAATCACAACTTCAATCCGGGGTGACAATCAACCTCAGGATTGCTCATGAGTTCTAACCCAGGTCATTTTTTAATGTCCCCTGTTTCTCTATATTGCAGATTCATTTATTAATTGAGGCCGTTTCTCTTATAATGCAGACCTGCTTCAGGGGCATGTAGCTACAGCCGTCATTTCAGGACAACCATCCGGAACAGTGACTGATATAACTAAAACGTATGATTGCAATAAATAGGGGCATTTTTACGACATAATCAAGCATCTTTCAAACATCGGGATTATGAAAGCAGTTGTATTTAAAAAGTATGGGCCACCAGAAGTAGCCCAGGTAATGGAGATTGCAAAGCCTTTTCCAAAAGATCATGAAGTACTAATTAAAGTCTATTCATCCACGGTAAACCGGACTGACTGCGGTTTCCGTAGCGCGGAGTATTTTGTTACCCGGTTCTGGAGTGGTCTGCTGCAACCGAAAATGCAGGTATTGGGTTGTGAATTTGCCGGCGTGATTGAGCAGATTGGCGGAAGGGTAACATCATTAAAAGCCGGGGACCGTGTTTTTGGGTTTAGCGATAAGAAGTTTGGCGGCCATGCTGAATATTTAACCTTTCCAGAATCAGGAGCTATTGCGCTTATGCCTGATGAAATTGATTTTGATGAAGCGGCTGCCATTACAGAAGGAGCGCATTATGCACTATCGGATATCAGGGCAGCGAAGGTTTTACCTGGCCAGCGGGTTATGGTATATGGGGCTACCGGTGCAATTGGTTCTGCTGCGGTGCAGTTATTAAAACATTTCGGAGCCATCGTAACTGCTGTTTGTAATACAAAGAATGTGGAACTGGTAAAATCGCTTGGTGCGGATGAGGTAATTGATTATATGACACAGGAGTTTACCTGGACAAAGACCCGGTATGATTTCATATTTGATGCTGTTGGGAAAAGTTCATTTGGACAATGCAAGCCTTTATTATCTGAAAAAGGAATTTACATTTCAACTGAACTGGGTAAAAACGGGGAGAATATTCTTTTAGCGCTTACCACTCCATTCCGCGGCGGTAAAAAACTTTTATTCCCAATGCCATCTATAAGCAGGGAGGATGTGTTGTTTCTAAAGGAACTTGTACAGAAGGGAAAATTTAAGCCGGTAATTGACAGGAAGTATGAAATGGATCAGATTGTAGCTGCATATACCTACGTTGAGACTGGGCAGAAAACGGGTAATGTTATATTAAGAATTGCCGGTTATTAGTGAATTTTAGATGGTGGATATATATATATATATATTATTATAAATCAATTGGTTGTTTGTTGTAACTTTCTTGTGTGATGTCCGTATAAGACTTTAATCACTAAACCATCTAAGTATGAGCAAAATCTTCCAATTCGGTGAAACCGTTCCTGGTTATTCAATACCTGTATTAAATGAACGCGAGATCAGGGCAGGGGCGGGCATCCTGTTCCTGGCGACTTTTTATTCCCTGATGGTGATTATGTTCCGGGAGGATTTTGTGCCGGTGAAGTATGTGATTACGGTATTCTTTACCGACTTCCTGATCCGGGTTTTTGTGAGTCCCAGGTTTTCGCCCGTGCTGATCCTTAGCCGGTGGATCGTACGCAACCAGAACCCCGAATATGTGGGAGCAAAGCAGAAGAAGTTTGCGTGGGTGATCGGGGTGATATTGTCCGGGACGATGTTTGTCTTCTTTAATATCGTGAATGCCTTCAGTCCGATAACCGGGATCATCTGCCTGATCTGCCTGATCTTCCTCTTTTTTGAATCAGCTTTCGGTATCTGCATCGGGTGTAAAATGTACAGTCTCTTTTATAAGGAAAAGGCCCAGTATTGTCCGGGAGAGATCTGTGAGCGGAAAGACCGGCAGCCGATCCAGCAAGTTACCGGTGTTCAATACCTGATCCTGCTTTGCTTTGTGGGTTATATTGTGCTGGTGGTATTTTTAGCAAGTGAACATTTTGCGAAGAAACCTTACGATTTATTTGGTATGTTTGAGAAGGCACAGCCGAAGTAAGCAAACCTTAACCGTTGTAAATGAAAAGAATCCTGCTATTCACAGCTGCCTGGTTTTTCAGCCAGGTAATTGCCGGGCAAACACACCCATACTCATTCCAGGAAATCGGGTTTGGTTTTTCTCCTCCCCCGGGTTATACCTTGATTGATTCTACGAAACAGACATTCATACCGGATGAGAAACAAAAAATTGTATCCAGGCGATTTCAGTTTGGCAAAGATAAAAACTATGTTTTTTTCAGCCTGATCCGGAATACCGGCAGTATCAAACGTTTGGATACGATTTACAGAACAGAGATGAAACATTTTGTCGAACAGGTCAGGCTCAATCAACCGAGGTCCCTTGTTGAATACGATACTTCCACTATTATGCTGGACTCCCAGCTGTTTCACAAACTCGTTATTACCGGTACGGAAAACGGGCAGATAACGTATCGCCAGACCAAGCTTTACACGTTTTATAAAGACTACCGGCTTCAGATATCCTGGAATAATAAACAGGAAGAAGAAGGGGCGGTGATTGAGAAGGCGGTGAATGGGGTGAGGTTTAGTGAGTGATCAAAACCTTGATACAGATTGAACGATAATATCTGGATTTAATCCTCCATATCATGGCACATTGCTTTTTAAGGACCGTTTACTCAATCAGAGGATAAAACTAAAAACAACTATATGAAACATGCAATTAACTGGTTTGAAATTCCGGCTTCTGATTTTAACAGGGCCAGAAAATTTTACGAAACGGTACTTGATGTTGTGATGCAGATCCCTTTTGAAGGAATGAAATATGCCATGTTTCCGGTTGATATGGAAAAGGGAGCGATTGGAGGTGGCCTGGTGGAAGAGCAGGGCTATGAGCCTTCTTCGAAAGGGAGTCTGATTTACTTGAATGGGGGTGAAGATTTATCGGTGCCCTTGTCCAGGGTAGAAGCGGCCGGGGGTAAGATAATTTTACCGAAAACTTCTATCGGAGGGAATGGCTTTATGGGCCATTTTATGGATACGGAAGGAAACAAAGTAGCTTTTCATTCGATGAAATAATTAGTAAGGGGCGGTTGTGGCAGGTATTCCGCCCTTGTTTTTCTGCGTAAAAGGATATTGACGCCAGATATGTCATTTTCAACTTCCAGGATATCCTTCTTGTTCCCAATCATTTAATTCCACAATTTCTCGTTTGCATTACATAATTCCGTACATTACAAGCACTTAAAAAATAAGCTCCTGAAATCAAACATGGGCCCTGTTTTCTAAGAATCGATTGCTAAAACCAGGTACGTTAAGGCCCGCCATTTTTCTGATCATATCCTGACCGGATATTTCCATCTTTCTGGTGCGCACTAAGGTCTCTTTGTTGCTTACTCTGATTATTAATTGTTCATTCAGTATTCACCGCCAATGGCGGAGGAGAATGCTGTTATTTAAAGCGACCAGCATGGAAAAAGTAAAATTTAAGACCGATGAACGGGGCAGTTGTTTTTATGACGATGTAAAAAAACAGGTGAATGCCTACTTTGAAAGCAATAAAATCAGCAGCCTGGCGAATACCGAAATGCGGTTTAAACTGATTTTCTGGCTGGCTTTCTGGGTCGCCTCCTGGGTAGGAGTGATTTATTTCAAAGAATATTTTTTTGTGGCCGTTGGAATCGGGGTGGCACATCTGTTTTCGCACCTGATGATCGCGTTCAATATTGCCCATGATGCCAATCACCTGGCTTTATTCAAATCACGGGGGCTGAACCATTTCTTTGGTTATTTTATGGAAGTACTGGGCTGCAATAAGAAGATATGGATGATCGCCCACAACCAGGAACATCATACGTTTATCAATATACACGAGCAGGATAATAACGTAAACGGGTATAAGATCCTGCGTTTTACCCCGGAAGACCAATGGAGACCTTTTCACCGTTTCCAGCATGTTTACGCCACGTTTGTTTACGCACTGTCCACGCTTAATTATGCCACGTTCCGTGACCTGAAATTCATCATTCGCTACACAAAACTGAATAAAATCAAGGCCAGCTGGGCTTTCCTGTCCGAGTTTATCTTTTTTAAACTGTTTTATTACGCCTATATTTTTGTCATTCCCATATTCGTTTTTGATGTATCGTTTTCACTGGTATTTACTTATTTCCTGCTGGGACAGTTCCTGAACGGCATCACCCTGGTCTTTGTGTTCCTGACCGGTCACCTGACCGAAGATGCACACTTCCCGGTACCGGAAAATGGCAATATCGAGAATAACTGGGCCGTGCATGTGGTAGAGACCACGAGCGATTATTCCCCGAAATCCAGGGTTTTTTCCTGGTTTACGGGCTGTCTGAACCTCCATGTGGCGCATCACTTGTTCCCCAAAGTCTGTCATGTACACTATAAGCATATCACACCGATTATTAAGCAGGTGGCAGAAAAGCATGGACTCGAGTACCGGGAAATGCCCAGCTTCAGATACGCGGTAGGGTCACATTTTAAATTGCTGAAGGAGTTGGGGAAGGAGCAGTAGGCAGTAGGCAGTAAGCAGTAGGCAGTAGGCAGTAAGCAGTTGGCAGTGGGCAGCCATTCCTTTTTAACTGATCAACCTGGCAACTATCCCGGATCCCGGCTTCGCTCATAGCGATGTTTCAGCAACACCTCACCCGGAAAAGGCAAATGGCGGGATTGGCACAGTACTTTTTTTCTCTGGTTCCCTGGCTCATGGAGATGAACATGATTCATCGGTGAGTAAGCTGAATCAGTATATGATGGAGCAAAAGTTTCCAACTAATTTCAATTGCAGTCATTACCGGAAAAGCACCCCGCATATTACGGTCCCGGGTCTGACTAACGGACGGGTCCGGAATGACCTGTTCAGCCCCTGCACCCAGGTTCTTCCCGCTGTTAAAATGAGACTATTTTATCTTTTTTATACTTATAAATGCAACCATTTCAGGGGGTTTTACGATTTGTACTAACAACTGTTGTTGAATATCAGAAAAACCGTTAGTGGTTTTTAGGGTTTACTGTTATTTGCGGATTTTATTTGAGTGAAAAATTCATAAGTAAATAAAAATCAAAGTTATTTCTGAGATTTTTCACTACATTGAATTAACTGGTTAAAGGCTATGATTTTTCAGAAAGGTCTGTTTAGTACCAAGATTGCTGGCAGAACACTCCCCTATAATATGTTCTGTATTGTGGGTATTGCTATACTCCTCTTCAATATTTTTTTGTCTGCCCTATGGCCATTCAAAGACAATGAAACTATTCAGATTTTTATTGCCGGTATTTTTTTACTTCTGTTGGGCATGGTTATTTTCAAATATGCTTCCACATTTATTGCCATCCTGCTGGTTATAATTGTTTACAATTGTATGATCTTCTGGGTTTCTTTTAACCTGGGTCGTTCTTCCGGCGCCATGCTGTATTATTTCCCGCTGATGGTGGGTTTCCTATATCTCTTTTTGTATAATTCCAATGTAGCTAAAACGATTGCCCAGATCCTGATTATGGTTGTCTTTATTCTTTTTACCATTTTTTATACGCAATCAAAATCGGAACATTTTTTCCTGCCGGATCCTGTACTGGAGAAGATTTATTTACTGAACCTTTTATTCTCTATTAGCGCGACCATTACTGTATTGGTTTTTCTATACCGGCAGTTTACCTCATTGCATAAAAGTGTGCTGAAGGATAAAGAACTGGAACACCGGAAAATGATGCACGACCTGGATATGGAAAGAGAAAAACAGGGGTATGCGTTATTGCTTTCTTTGCGGGACAATATTTCACAGACCCTGGCTTCCAGCCGGATGTATCTTCAGATGCATCCGGATCAGCAGGAGTATACTAAAAAGGCCGATGAACAAGTAAAGGAAGCATTGGAAGGGTTGAATGATATTTCGGTGGAGCTGAGCCCTTCCATGCTGATTGACCTTGGACTGGAAGACGGGTTGGAAACCTATGCCGCGCTGCTTACGGATAAGTACGGAATTCCTGTAAGTATAGAGCTCGACCAAAAAATGTCTGCTATACCAGAGGAGGAGCGATTATCTCTTTACCGGATCCTGCAGCAATGTATCAATATTATCGCGTCTACCCGGAGCATTGAGTTTCTTCATGTTCACCTGAAAAAAGAAAAAAAACTCAGCCTGCGTTTTGAACATGATTCTAGCTTTAAGGATTTCTCTTATCGGTTCCTCGATACCCGTCACCGTGACCTGACCACCCGGTTGGATTATTATTCGGCAGTGATACGGGAGGAGAGGGGGAAGGTGGAAGTGGATTTGGATATTTCGGCATAGGCAGTCAGCAGTAGGCAGTCAGCAGTAGGCAGTCAGCAGTCAGCAGCCCTTTCTAAGGAGGTTGTTCTATCAATTAGGAATTCCTGACTATCCCATTTAAATCTATTACATTTAACTTGTAACCCAACCAGTCGACCCTTCGTCTAATGCTAAAATTCAGTATGAAGAAGCTATTCCTACTCCTGATTTCATTTACAGCAATCCAGGTAATATTCAGCCAGGATCTTACCAAAATGGAAGAAATCATGAACCTGTATACCAGTCAGTACAAGTTCAATGGTACGGTACTGGTGGCCCATAAAGGGAAGATTTTACTGGATAGGGGCTATGGATACAGAATAGTAAAGGATAGCGTAAAGCACGATCCAAACAGTGTGTTTCAGATCGGTTCAGTGACCAAACAGTTTACAGCCGTCGTGATCCTGAAGTTGCAAGAAGAAAAGAAACTGAAAGTGACGGATAAACTCAGTAAGTATTTTCCGGATTATCCGAAAGGAGATAGCATTACTATCCATCAGTTACTTTCGCATACTTCGGGCATCTTCAATTATACCAATGACGCGGAGTTTATGAATAAAGAGGTGACCAACCCGGCCACCCGGGAAAAAATGATGGCCCGCTTCAAGGACAAACCACTGGATTTTTCACCCGGAACGAAATGGAGTTATTCCAATTCCGGTTATATGTTACTCGGGTATATTATCGAAGATGTGGCTAAAATGTCCTGGGAGAAAGCGGTGCGCAAATACATTTTCAATAAGGCCGGTATGCAGCAAAGTGGATTTGATTTTGCCCATCTGCAACATCCCGGGAAGTCTACCGGGTATTTCAGAATCAAAGCCGATGGGAATACCCCCGCACCGATTGTGGATTCATCGGTGTCCTATGCAGCTGGTTCCATCTTCTCCACCACGGGCGATCTGTATAAATGGTTCCTGGCCTTACAGGCAGATAAACTGATTAAGGCAAGGTCCAAAGAGCAGGCTTTTACCCCAGTAAAGGACAAGTACGGATATGGCTGGGGTATGGATACCCTCGCCGGGAAAAGATCTGTCGGACATAGTGGTGGCATTCATGGTTTTGTCAGTAATATGGTGTTTATACCGGAAGATAGTTCCGTAGTGATCCTGCTGAGTAATTTAAGTACACCTCATCTCTCGGCCATGACTAAGCATCTGTTTTCCGTTCTTTATAATCTGCCTTACGAATTGCCGAAAGAAAAGTCGTCCATCGCCATGACGGAGGAGGAACTGAAACAATACACCGGTGTATTTGACTTAAATGCTGACCTGGTCGTGAAAATCTATGTGGAGGATGGCAAACTCATCGGTGCTCCTGAAGGACAAGAACCTTTACAATTGCATCCGGAGAAAAAAGATCATTTCTTTCTCAAAGAGATAGAGGCTAAGGTCCGCTTCAACCGTAATGAAAGGGGGGAAGTGGAATCGATGACTTTGTTTCAGAATGGCAGTGACATTACCGGGAAGAAAAGGTGAGAAGAGGAAAGCAGTCCACAGTCCACAGTCGACAGCCAACAGCCAACAGTCAACAGCCCTTTCTAAGATAGTTGTCAGATAATCTGGCAATAGTTTTCTTAAGAAGATTAATCGATGGTTTTTTTATAGCCATTCAGGTAGAATCAGGTGCTCACCAATTTTGTACCTCGTGCCTCGTTGCTTCTCCCTACATTCCCGGTGGAGGCGGCAGCCCGCCTCCACTGATATTATCAAAACTGTTCTCCAGCACCTGTTTGTTCTTATTGAAGCGGCTGAATTGTTTTTCCGTCAGGATTTTTTTCATGGCTTCATCCCGTTCGAGGTCGGCCTGTTTTTTGCCGGGATCGGTGGCGGCTATATAGCCTTCCTTATTTTTTAGAAGAAGAATTTTTTTTGCGTGCTCCCGTGTGATTTTTTCAACGACCTGTTGTTGTTCTTTATTCAGTTTCAGCTTTTTCTTCATCCAGTCCATCTGCAGGCGGCTGATTTCTGTTTCCTCATTCGTGACCAGTTTGTTGCTCATTTCCGGGGGAGGCCCCATGGGCAATTCTCCTGCTGGCGGCTGGGCATTGCTGACGAGAGAAAAAGAAATTGCCGTTGCCAGTACCAGCAAGGAGTGTATGATTATTTTTTTCATGATCGCTTTTTTATTGGAAGTAAATATCGGCATGTATCCTGCGGACAGAAAGTGAAAAGCTGATGAAATGGACAGATTGGTCGGTGAAAACAGTTCGCAGAAGGCAGTCAACAGCCCCTCTTAAGATGTTTGTTTATTGTTTTGGAAGCTTCCTTTTCTTAGCATAATTCTAACATTTAATAAATTGATAATAGAGATTTAGCAAGGTAAAGGGTGCTTCCTGGTTTTTACTTTTTACTTTTGCTTTTTTACTTTGAAAAATTTACCTTTCATAAAACACCTGCTATGCGCCGACTGCTGCTTCTCTTACTGATTGCCGTATGTACAACCGCTTTATCCCAGGACCATAGTCATTCCATGGGCCGGAAGATTGTATTTCCCGATATTCCCGGGTACAAGACCCTGAAAACGGACCTGCATCAGCACACTGTCTTTTCGGATGGGAGTGTATGGCCGGATATCCGGGTAATGGAAGCCCTGTTGGACGGATTGGATGTGATCTCATTGACAGAACACCTCGAGTACCAGCCACATAAGGATGATTTACCTCATCCTGACCGGAACCGTTCTTATAACCTGGCCCTGGCCGAAGCGAAGAACCACAACCTGATTATTGTCCGTGGATCAGAAATCACCCGGAAAATGCCACCCGGTCATAATAATGCTGTGTTTATAAAGGATGCCAACGGGTTACTGATCAAGGACTCCGTTGAAGTTTTTAAAGCGGCCAAAGCACAGGGTGCTTTTGTATTCTGGAACCATCCCAACTGGACAGCCCAACGTAAAGATGGCATTGCCCGGCTTACCGATATGCATACCATGCTTATTAAGGAAAAACTGCTGGACGGCATTGAAGTAGTGAATGATGACACTTATTCAGAAGAAGCCTTGCAGATTGCCCTGGATAATAACCTCACCATTATGGGTACCAGCGATATCCATAAACTGATTGACTGGGACTTTAAAGTTAATGACGGCGGTCACCGCCCGGTAACATTGGTCTTTGCCAAAGAAAGAACAGAAGAGAGTGTAAAGGAAGCCCTCTTTGAAAGGCGTACCGTTGTGTATTATAAAGACCTCCTGATTGGTCGCGAACCCTACCTGGTGCCGCTGCTGCAAGCCAGTATTACTGTAAAATCGGTCAGCTATACCGGTAAGACGGATGTTCTGAAGGTCGTGTTGGTCAACGGCACAAACAGCCCCATTATACTCAGTAATAAAACCGGATTCACTTTGCACAGTAATTATGATGTGGTTACCCTGCAACCCGGGGAAAATACTATTGAAGTAAAAACACTGGAAAGACTCAAAGAACTGACGCTGAATTTTGAAGTACTGAGTGCGGTATTTGCGCCGGGAAAACATCCGGTGGTGGGTTGGAAAGTGTTATAGGGTTTATAATGTTTATGGTGTCTTTCTTAGAAGGGGTTGTTTACAGGCAATTGGCAACTGTCATCCGGCAACTGAATCTATTGTTTAGTCAATCTGTTTAGATTGGTCCGGTATGTATCCCCTATGGGAATTTCCTGTTTCCCGATTTGTACCCGGTTTTTGGCAATGAGTTCGAGTTTGTTTACTGCTACTATATAAGATTTATGTATGCGGATAAAGAGCCGGGAAGGAAGTTCTTTTTCGAATGAACTCAGGCTTTGCAGGGTCAGAATTTTGTGACCGGATACGGTATGGATGGCTACATAGTCCCTTAATGATTCGAGAAAGAGCACGTCGTCATAATCAATTCGCAGCAATTTATACTCTGATTTAACAAAGAAAAAAGAAATCTGTTTCAACTCCGGGTGATTCGTTGTTAAAGGAAGTTTCTGCACCGCTTTCAGAAAGCGATCGTACGCAATGGGTTTAAGCAGGTAGTCCACCACATTGTATTCATAGCCCTTCAACGCATAATCAGGGTATGCTGTAGTGAGAATAAACCGTTGCTGAGATCCTGCCAGCTGCATAAATTCAATCCCATTCAGTCCGGGCATTTCAATATCCAGGAAGATCAGGTCTGCTTCGCCATTCAGTACCCGTTGCAGGGCTTGTTGCGGGCTGGTCGTGATATCGACCAGGTGAAGGGAATCCGTTTTACGGATATAGTCTGCCATGATATTCAGGGCGAGTGGTTCATCATCTATGGCGATACATCGGTACATAGTCAGGCAGGTAAGTGAAGATTAACTGTAAATGTTTGTTGATTTTCTTCAACCCGGAATACAAATTCTTCCGGCCGGAAGCTTAATGCCAGTCTTTTCCGGAGATTGGTTAATCCCAGCCCACCCTTGGTAGCGTGGGGCTGTTCCTTTTTTTTATTCCGGATCAGTATATTCAGTAAGGGGCCCTCTTTACTGAGTTTTATTTCCAGGGGACAGGTAGGGTCGGACAGGTCACCATGTTTAAGGGCATTTTCCACCAGTGGTATAAGCAGCAGGGGAGACAGGCGGCAGGCCATGGCTTCAGGGGATGAAATGAGCTGGTACTGTAATTTATAATCATGCCGTAATTGTTCAATCGAAAGCATGGTATGGATATAGCTCAGTTCTTTTTCCAGGCTGGCTTGCTGCCCTCTTTCGTAGGTGACATAGCGCATCATATCGCTGAGTTTGAGTACTGCGTTGGCAGTTTCCGGGTGTTTATCGAGGGCGAGTGAATAAATATTGTTCAGGGAGTTGAACAGGAAATGGGGATTCATCTGTGCCTCAAGGAAGCGGAGTTCCGCTTTTTGCTGCTGTTCTTTTAAAGCGGCCTGTTGTATCCGGCTGCGGATCAGTTCATCGAGCAGGAAAAGTACAAAGCCGATAAAAATCCGGATGGAACCATAGTATACATTATCAAAGAAATAGAAACGGAAAGTAGTACCCGGATTATAATTCCCTTCTCCCAGTAAGGCCGGAAAGAGCAGTTCTTCAACACTATAACGGTAAAGGATAAATGCCAGTAGCAGGAGGACAATACCCAGGACCAGTTTCCAGCGGGGTTTTACATAGTAATAACGCCTGAATACAATTAAATGAGCTGCGGCAGCCGTTCCGATTGTATAGATGTAGTAGGAAAAATCCAGCGGACTTATCTGATTATGCCAGGGATAGGGCACACCGGCATTGGTGGCCGCAATAATGCCAAATCCGAAAAAGTACATGAAAAAGAAAGCGGCATAGACCAGGAGGAGCGTGCTGTTTCTCATCCATCAAATCTACTGAAGCCGCAGCGCAAATCCATGAGATGTCTGCGAAACTCAACTTTTTATCTGCAAGCCGGGACCTGATTTTTTTTGGCAGACAAAAAAAACGGGTATGCAGATCGGATTTTAAAAGGCGAAGAAAGCATTGGATTTTTATCTCCTAAAACACAAGCTATGATCAGAATTGTCAGTTTAACAGCGATGATTTTACTTTCATCTTCATTAGCCGGTCAGAGAGTGGACTGGAAAAAAATTCAGGCGGCGCATCCGGACAAACTGTTGCTGGATGGAGAGCGCCGGCCTGTACCCGTTTTATTGCTTGGTGCTTTTCATTTCGGGTATCCTAACCTCGATGGCCACAAAACAGATTCGGCAAAATATATTGATGTGAAATCACCGGTCCGGCAAAAGGAGATGGAGGAGCTGGCTGCTGTCATCATGCGATTTAAACCAACTCGTATCTATGTCGAGGCTAATGATGGTAATTGGATCGATTCCTTGTATGATGCTTACCGTTCAGGTAACTATAAATTAGGGAGAAATGAAATTTTTCAGTTGGGATTCCGGGTGGCGGGACTGTCGGACCATAAGAAGGTCTATTCAGTGGATACCTGGCCCTTTTCCAGTGAGTTTGAGTCCAGGTACCCCTGGATTGATTCATTGTGGAGCCATAACACCCCGGTGGATTCGGTGCGGGATCAGTACTGGGCTGCAAAATACAAGCGGTGGTATGATGCCGGAGATGGCCAGGAATTAAAAATGACCCTGTTGGAAAATTTTCTCAATATGGCAGAACCCGCCACCTTGCAACGTATGCACGGGCATTATCTCGCTTCCGGTTTCAGTACAGCGGAAGAAGTAAATGGGAACGGACAACAAGGACCGGATGCACTGTCTATCTGGTGGTATAACCGGAATCTAAGGATCTTTAATAATATTCTGCGAACAAAACCCGGTCCGGAAGACCGTATCCTTGTTTTATTCGGGAATGGCCATATGCCTATTCTCAGGCATTGTTTTTATTCGTCTCCTGAATTCAGGGTGGTGGAATTAAAAACCCTTTTAAAAAAATGAAACAATTGGCATACTGGCGATTGATTATTTCACCTCTATCCAACTTAACAGCTTCCAATACTCCTTTACTTTGGCCGCCCGCAGATTCAGTTCAACGGACTTACCGTCTACCGTAAAGTGATTGACGATCCAGGCTACTGAAGTTCCATTGTCATTCCGGATATCCGAGGTGGTTTTTTCCAGCTTGCCGCTGGCCAGCATTTTTGTGGTGGCCGGATCGCCACCGGTGTAAAAATCAATAAAGCCTTCGCCGATTTCCTTGTTGCGTTCGTAAGTGGAGTTAATAAAAACTTTCCGTTCCTCTTCTGTGAGTGATTGGTTTTGCGGGCTGCTGCCAAATGCGGTTTCAATTTCGGATTTACTGATAAGCAGGGCTTTCAGTTGGCTGGTTTCCTTTTTCTGAAACATTTCAAATACGGTCTTGCCCAATTCTTCCGGACTTTTGTATTTTTCAGAAGAGTTGCAGGAAAGCAAAAAAACAGCGGATATCAGGATCATCAGACGGAAGCGGGACTTATGCAGCACAAAATACATAACTGAAGGTTAAATTGTAAAAATTGTATATACAAATTTAGCCCGGTGTAGGGCAGGCTGCTTCTTGTCAGCAATATTTATTTTACCCGTTTCCCAGTTGCCGGAATTGCTGTAACTTCCCCAAAACAGTTCCCATGCATACCCGTTTTCTGATTGGACTTTTGTTTATTTCCGTGTTTTCTTTTGCCCAGAATCTTAAATCCGGTGGCCGGCTCAAAGCCGAACAGGCCATTATGGATATCCGTCATATTACTATCGCCCTGGATGTGGATCCGGAAAAGAAAACCATTGACGGGTATACCGAAACCGACCTGGTGCTGGCGGAACCTAGTGGGGTTTTGTTATTTGATCTGTGGCACGAAATGAAAGTGACGAAGATCTGGATCAATGGAAAGGCAGCCAGCTTCACTCATACCCCGGATGACCTGGTACGGATAGAATCGGGTGGTATTTTACCTGCTGGTAATGTAAAAGTGAAAATTGCCTATGGTGGGACCCCGGGTATTGCGGTGCGTCCCCCCTGGACCGGTGGCTTTCAGTGGGAGAAGGATGCAAAAGGAAATCCCTGGATTGCAGTGAGTTGCCAGAGTGAAGGGGCCAAAGTCTATTTTCCCTGCAAAGATCATCCCAGCGATGAACCCAACGAAGGCGCCGAGATGATTATCACCGTGCCTAAAGGACTGGTAGTAGCGGCACCCGGTTTGTTGCAGAAACAAAGCACCAAAAAGAATAAAACCACCTGGCATTATAAGACAAATTATACCATCAGCAATTACTGCCTGGTATTCAATGTAGGAAATTATAAAGTCGCCAAAAGGGTATACACTTCAGTAACCGGAAAGAAGATCCCGATGGAGTATTATGTACTCGAAGAAAACCTGGATAAAGCGGAGAAATTGCTGGATCTGTTTGAACAATCCAGCCGTATCCTCGAGAAATACTTCGGAGAGTACCCCTGGGCCAATGAACGGATCGCCGCTTCTGAAACCCCGCACCTGGGGATGGAGCACCAGACGAACATCGCGTATGGCAATAAGTATCGATATGAAAAACTGGGCAGCTACGATTTTGACTGGCTGCTGCATCATGAATACGGACACGAATGGTGGGCGAATAAAGTCACGAACCGCGATTGGGGCCATATGTGGATCCAGGAAGGAATTTGTGTATTTGGGGATGCCATGGCCACCCGTGAGCTGGCCGGGGAAGAAGCTTATCAGCAACGTATGCAGCAGACGGCACTCAATACCCAAAATAAATTTCCGGTGGTACGGGGCGATGAAGTGGATTCAGACAGTGCTTATCATGGGGACATCTATGGCAAAGGGGCTTTCTTTATGCATATGCTTCGTTTTGTGATAGGGGATGACGTCTTCTTTCCAACACTGAAACGATTATCAACCGAACCAAAATATGTGTATGACAATACGGTAGTGACGGCTGATGTTGAACAGTTATTCAGTTCCGCTTCTGGCAAATCACTCCAGCCATTGTTTAAATTATTTTTGTATACCACGGATAAACTGGAGATCAGCATCCGTCAGACCGGCCTGGATAAATATTCAATCCGGCTGCTGAATATAGATATGGCTCTTCCGGTAGAAATCAAAACGGATGAAGGTATTAAGAAAATCATGGTGGATAAAAAGGGGGTTTCGGTCAGCAGCAAAACTTTTGTACAGGTGGATCCCCGGGTATTTTATCTGAAGAAACTGATCTATGAATAGCAGGGTCTGAATTGGTTTATAGTTGAATAGTAGTGAAGAGTGATGTATGCGTAACCAACCTGAAATTGAGTTTTTTATTTACTTTTCCCGGGAGCATGATTCCCGCAGGTACCGTGCAAAGGTAAAAGTGTTATACCGGACTGAAAATGTGATCCGTTTCAGCATCCGGGCCGGGGAGAAAGCGATGGAGATGGAGAAATTCCTGTACCGCAAAACCAATCGGTGGAAAGTGGAACAGATGAATTTTATCCGGTTAGGTCATACACGTGTTTATGAAAAAATGATCAGTGGTATCCAGGTGGCTATAGATGAGGAAATGAAAAAGTATCCCTGACATACAGTCGGCTGTACGTTGTTTACTACGGATTTATCAGACTATTTATAAACAAAAACCAACATTTATGACTCCAGCAGCACGTTCCGTTTGCTATTTTGGGTTTTACCTTTATGGGGTGGGACTTACCTTAATGGCTATCCCCAATTTGTTTTTAAAAACTTTACAATTACCGGAAACGCAGGAAGTATGGATCAGGATTTTAGGCGTTGTGGTCTTTGGCCTTGGGTTTTATTACCACCGTTCCGGGGTTCAGAATAATACCGCTTTTTTTAAACTGACTATTCCCACCCGGATCTTTGTCTTTATTTCTTTTGTTTCATTTGTTTTGTTGGGCTATGCTGCTCCTATCATGATTGCTATCGGTGCTGTGGATTTGCTAGGAGCCGCCTGGACCTATTCTGCTCTGAAAAAATAGCCATTCAGTTTGTCTTCAGGATATTTTCCGGACATGATCACTGAGTTCGGAACGATGATCCAGCCTGATATTCCGGATCAAAACCTGCACCATCTCTTCTTCCTTGAAGGGTTTGATGATAAAGTCATTCATACCTGCATCCAGGCAGCGATGGCTTTCTTCATTCAGGGCACTGGCGGTCAGGGCAACGATTGGAACGGAGAGCCCAAGGTCTTTCCTGATTTTAAGGGAGGCTTCCAGTCCGTCCATCACCGGCATCTGCAGGTCCATCAGGATGAGGTCATAGCTTTCTTTCTCCAGTTTGCGGATGGCGTCCGCCCCATTAACGGCTTCACTCACAATGATTCCATGATTTTCCAGTACGGTGGAAGCCACGAGCCGGTTCATTTCATTATCATCAACTACCAGGATATGCAGATTGTTCAGGATACTGGTATCGGTAGTTGCTTTTGCGGGTAACTGTATAACGGGTACCAGGTTTTTCGGCAGGCTGAGATTGATCTTTACATGGGTGCCGATTTCTTTCTGGCTGCTCACTGAAATCGTGCCGCCCATCAGTTCCACCAGGCTCTTGGTAATAAACATACCCAGTCCGGTGCCGCCATAATTGCGGGTAGTGGATTTATCTTCCTGGGAGAACTTGGTAAAGATGCGGTCTATATATTCCTGTTCAATGCCAATGCCGGTATCAATGATTGTAAGCGCAATGGATTGTTGTTTGGCTTCATCCTCTTCAACTTTACATGTAATCCGGATCAGGCCTTTAGGGGTGAATTTTACGGCATTGGTCAGCAGGTTCAGTAGTATTTGTTTCAGCCGGTGCGGGTCGCCGATATGACTGTCAAACAGGTTACTGTCAATCTCGGTAGTGATCCGGATGTTTTTTTCTTCTGCTTTCTGGCGTAGCAATTCCACCATCAGCTGGATCAGTTCCCGTAAGGAGAAGGAGGTCTGGTCCAGTCCGAGTTTACCTGCTTCGATTTTCGAAGTATCCAGGATATCGTTAATCAAAACCAGCAGGTGTTCAGAGGCGGAATGAATGGTGCGCACAAATCCATGTTCTTTTTGCCGCATGTCTGATTTGAGTAACTGGTAACTTAGCCCGATGATCGAATTAAGGGGCGTGCGGATTTCATGGCTCATATTGGCCAGGAAACTCTGGGTGTGCTTTTCAGCGGATTCTGCTCTTTTGAGTGCGCTGATCAGGTTGCGCTGATTCTGTACGGCATCAGTAATATCGGACGCTATTCCGGAAACGCCCAATACTTCGCTATTGTGATCAAAGAGGGGGAAAATCTCTATGGAGAATGTCCGGATGCCTTTCTTGCTGTTGAAATTCTGACGAAGCCGGCTGGGGGTCTGTGTTTTAATTACCTGTGCTTCCTTATTCCGGTAATGCGTTGTAAGACTTTTGCCAAAGAGTTCATCATCTGTTTTTCCAACGATTTCCAGTTCGGTCAGCATCAGCAGTTCGCAGAATTGCTTGTTGACATGGATATACCGGCCTTCGGTGGATTTGATAAAGATCGCCTGCGGACTGTTATCCATAATGGATTGGAAAAGCTGGTACAGGTATTTCTTTTCTCTTTCCAGCTGGTAACTTTCCGTGATGTCTTTGGTGACACAATGGAAGCCCATGGGTTGTCCCTGCTGGAATACGATCACGGCGGTTTGTTCCACCCATTTCATATCGCCGTTCTTGCAGGTAATCGGGAATTTGATCTGTGTTTCCAGGTCACCTTTATGCAGTGCATCGCTGTAAAAATGCAGGAGCTGGTCCTGCCAGATGGGGTGAACCAGGTCGATATATGATTTTTTGAGGAGTTCATCCTGGGCGAAGCCGGTTACCCGGCAGGCCATTTCATTCACAAACGTGAAGCGTCCATCCATATTGGTGGTAAAGATGATGGCGCCGGATTCGTCAATAATGTTTTTGTATTTTTCCTCATTGATGATGGCCTCTTCTTCCGCTGCTTTCCTTCTTTGGATATGGGAGTTCAGCCCGGTGAGCAGGAAGTAAAATACCAGGAAGGAAAGGATCGCGAAACCAAGGGCAAAAAGGTATTGTTTGGTATACGTGTCCTCCACTTTGCCAATCTGTACAGAAAACAGTTTTTGTTGCAACGTGTTTACCGATGTAAGACCGGAGTGAATAGATTTATTGAGGGCTTCATTTTTTTTATTATAGACTAATCCGCTCAGACTGTCTGCCGGAGCATTGGCTACATAAGCTGATTGCAGGGTTAGTTTTTCTTCCACTTTACCCCGGAGTGTGGTAAGGCTTTTGTTAAGTGAGGGTTCAGCTATTTTGGTGAACGTTGGCTCATTGAATAAACGGATCAGCGAAGTGGAATCGGTTTTGAAATCATAGTGCAGCTTTTGTGCAGGCTTATAGATCCCGGAAATAATATTATTATCCGTTTTCAGCAATTCAAAACGTAGCTGATTCAGGTTTTTGGAGAAACGGGTGGTGGTTTCCACCGCGTCTACATTCTGACGGTTGTTTACATTGATACTCTTGAATTCCCACAGAAAAAATGCGAAAATGAAGAACAGGAAAAAGAGTAAGAATATGACATACTTATGGGTTCTCATCGGGGTAGGGATTCGGATTTATGAACTACTAACGACTAAAGTTTATCATTTTGTTGCTTAATTGCCAATATGTTGGCAGGATTAAAATCATTTTATTGGTTTCCTCTTAGTCCGGTATAGTGGTAAATTTCTCATTTCGGAAAACCGTCTAAGTGTCTGCGGAACTTTTCGTAGTAGAAACAACCTTGTTTTTCAGTAAGCTATGGGTTTTTAGCCTCTTCCCGTTTGCAGCAATATTTGTAATATTCTGTGGACTTACTTAGTTCATTTTATTTATTTGAAGCATGATTTATATCATATGTAAGGGCATGCCCGTAATCCTATATTACGGTTAGTAAGAAAGCGAGATTAAAAACGAAAGCCCATGGAACTACTGCTCATATACCCGGATTTTTTCATCTGACAATGCCTGTGTAATCCCAGGCCAGACTGATATTCATCGTAAAAATACTTTAAGCGCTATACAGCGACACCCTGTATCTATGGATGTTACAGCAGGTAGGGTTCACGCGGAGGGTAAGGCCTATGGAATGTACATCTGTCGGTTGTATACACCTGCAGGCGTTTTCAGCATCAGCTGATCCTGAAAGGGTGAGGGTTGTTTCTATTATAAATGAAAGGGCTGCATGCTATGCAGCCCTTTTCCATACATATGGCAGATGCGGTTCAGTTTATGCTGGAAATATCTTTTTTTTCCATGGGTCCGCGGTATGAGCCCGGATTAACCGGAAAATGACGGGTGTAAATATTATTTTGCAGGAACTGGTTTTTCAGCCAGGCTGCAGTTTCTTCAAATCCCTTGCCATCACGGCTGTCATAATCATTTAATACCAGCCCGTTCGCTTCCCGCATCATTGATTGGGGATCATCCAGGTAATAATATAGAACCGCGAGATTGAAATAGGTGGCATAACGGATTTTCCGGTCATGTTTTTTTGTGGAAGAATACCGTTTACGGATGTCTTCAAAATAACTGATTACAGGTTGCAGTTTTTCCCTGGCACCGGTAATGGGTGTGTTGGCATCCATGTTATACAACACTTCATTCATCTGCGAAAAGGCATTTCGCCAGGCGCTGTATTCCGGGTGTTTACGGCTGTCGATGATCCACATGTAATCATTAACGGCTACTTCATCAAAGCCAAAGTTCCGGGTGATCCGGTCGCTGAGGGTATGCATGGCCCTGGTCACCGCGTTGCGGTACAATTCTCTTGTAACTGACATCGAGTTTACGAGAAAATACCCTTCAGCCACATGTTTGATGTTAAATTCGGGACTTTTATAAACCTGCTTATTCTGACGGGATATCAGTTCCTGATCCATGATATGCATGCCTTTGAAGTCGGCGATACTGGCATTGGCCGAAAAGCTATACACCACTTCCTGGTGATAATAAGTCCGGCTGCCGGTTACGATACCATTCCCGTTTCTTACGGTTTCCAGTCTTTCTTTTACCGAGAAAGATTCGGGTAATAGATCACCCAGTTTTACCTGGATTCCGATATGCCCGTCCTGCTCCAGTTTTTTCCAGCCTTCGAGTTTAACCGAATTTTCCGGCGAAAGGTCATCCATAAAGGATTCCATCAACCGGGTACTTTCTATTTCCACATGGTAAGTGCGATAGGTGCTGTCCAGTTGCATCTGTGGCAGTGCCCGGTATTGTACGGTAAAGCGGTATTTATCAAGGTCCACATTTTTCTGGGCGGCAACCCAGAGCGGGGCGTTCAGCAGAAGTAAAAGGTATAATTTTTTCACAGTCAGGATTTTGTCTGTAAAAAACGGAAGCAAAGCTTAAATAGTACATGATCAGTAGCAGAATATTGAAGAGGGTAGGCACGTTTATCGTAAATACACGAGGGAAAACACGAAAGAAGTTGTTAGCTGTCATCCCGATGCTTCGGGAGTCAGTCAACCCCGAAAATGAAACTTCCTTGTCAACCTATTTACGTATTAACGTATCAACCTGTTCCTTCACTGTTCCACATCCACCCGGATCATCCAGTTGCCGTTTTCGTTGAGTTCAATTTTTGCAATGGCCACCTGTTGTACAGAACGGGCTCTTTCGAATGTGATAATGGCACTGAAGGGGTAAATTATATTCCTGAAAATATAACGGTTGGTGACCTGCGAGGTGGTGTCATAGATCATTTCAGTATAATTGCCCTGGAGTAACTGGATATTTTTTATCTCCGATTTTGGAAGCACCGGCTGACTGTTGGTTGAGCCTCCGGCTGTGGTATTTTTGACGGTAAAGGTAATTTCGGATACGAGGGTATTCATTTTTTTGACACTGATGCTGGTGAAATTATTTGTCAGCATTTCGGTGCTGTATGGTTTTTCAAATTTCCCTTTGTATTCCCCGTTTTTAAAAAAGCCAGTCAATGTTTCTGTCTGACCCTGCCCGTTAATCACCCGGTGACTGAATGTTCCCATACCATTTTGTTTTCCTTTCTTCCATTCGCCTTCATACCAGTCTCCGTTTTTCCAGGTGTACTTTCCATTTCCATCAGGGTAGCCGTTTTTGAAATGGCCGGTGTAGCGGTCAGTGCCGGCAGCTGTGCCATTGCCGTTGGCCAGTCCCTTTTTGCATTCCCCTTCGTAGGTGCCTTTGAGGGAGTCTTCCAGGACTTTACAGTCCTGTGCCATTGAATCTGAGAAAAACATACAGAATAATATAAACAAAGCACAGCTTTTCATAAAAGAGGTTGTTTTTTAAAGATAGTCCAATTCTCCGGAATCGCACTATTGACTGGCATCAGTTATTTATCTGACCATTATCTGTGATAACCGCGATCGCTTCCGTTAACTTTCAGGTATATATTTTACCCATGGCCAAAGGTTTGAGCACCGCGGAAGCAAAGGCTGCTTTGCAATCGCACGGATTTAATGAACTTCTTACGGCACGACCGAAGAATGTACTCAAGATTGCACTGGAAGTGGTGCGGGAACCGATGTTCCTGCTCCTGATCAGCTGTGGCCTGCTTTATATGATACTTGGCGATTACCGGGAGGGCATCATTATGCTGAGTACGATCTTCCTGATCATTTTTATTACTTTTTATCAGTACCGGAAAACAGAGAAAGCCCTGGACGCCCTGCGTAATCTGTCTTCACCCCGTGCCCTGGTGATCCGGGATGGAAAAGAACTTCGAATTTCCGGGCGGGAAGTCGTTCCGGGTGATCTGCTGGTGCTCAATGAAGGTGACCGGATTCCGGCTGATGCCTTTTTACTGGAATCACTTAACCTTACCATTGATGAGTCCCTGTTGACTGGTGAATCGGCCCCGGTGACGAAATTAACGGGTGCTGTTCCGGATGAAGAAAAGATTACTGTTTTTAGTGGAACCCTTGTGGTACAAGGTAACGGACTGGCCGAAGTAACGGCAACCGGAAATAGAACGGCTTTTGGAAAGATTGGTGTTTCGCTGGCCGCGATACAGCAGGAGGAGACACAGTTGCAAACCGAAATGAAAAAACTGATCCGGAATTTATTTCTGATCGGGGCGGTACTCAGTATTGCTATAGTGCTTTTGTTTTATTTTACCCGGGGCAATTTTTTGCAATCCCTGCTCAACGGGCTCACGGCAGCTATGGCTATCCTTCCGGAAGAGTTTCCCGTAGTCCTTACTGTATTCCTCGCATTAGGTGCCTGGCGTTTATCCAGGCGGAATGTACTTACCCGTAAGTCATCGGCCATTGAAACCCTTGGTTCTGCCACCGTTTTATGCAGTGATAAAACCGGTACAATTACCCTGAATAAAATGGAAGTGACTGTGGTGTATAACGGCAAGGATATTTATCACAGCGATGTTTTTAGTGAACATCATGCACTTTTCTACAATTTGATTAAAACGGCCAGTCAGGCATCGAATGAAAAGCCGGTAGATCCGATGGAAATTGCCATCGGCGAACTATATGATAAGTTGTATGATACGGGTACTTCGGGGGCTGCCTTTATCCGTGAATACCCGTTGAGCCGCGAATTGATGGCCATGACCCGGGTAATGCAGGATCCAATGGGGGAATCCTCTCCCTACCAGGTGTATGCCAAAGGAGCACCGGAAACTATTTTAAAAATGTGTAAGCTGGAAGCAGCTACACAGATTCAGCATGAAAAAGTGTTGAAACAACTGGCCGCCGAAGGGTACCGGGTTATTGCCGTTGCCAGTGCCGAACATGCGCCGTCTTCATTGCCCGATGAACAGGAACAGTTTACTTTTACATTTATTGGCTTTGTCGGACTCACGGATCCGGTACGCCCGGAAGTACCACAGGCAATCAAGGATTGTTATACCGCCGGTATCCGGGTGATCATGATCACCGGAGATTATCCGGTGACCGCTGCCAGTATAGCCCGATCTATCGGGTTAGCGCCTGAAGGTGAGATCATTTCAGGAGAGGAACTCGTGAAAATGAGTGATGAGGAATTGAAAGTCCGAATCGGTCGTGTTACAGTGTTTGCGCGGGTAGTGCCCGAACAAAAACTCCGGATAGTGGAAGCGTTGAAAGCCAATAATGAAATTGTAGCCATGACGGGTGATGGGGTCAACGACGCCCCTGCATTAAAGGCTGCCCATATCGGTGTAGCGATGGGAATGAAAGGTACCGATGTGGCGCGGGAAGCTTCCTCCCTGGTATTGCTGGATGATAATTTCACTTCCATTGTTGCTGCGATTCGGTTGGGCCGCCGGATTTTTGATAACCTGCAGAAAGCGATGTCGTATATTCTGGCGATCCATATTCCGATTATCGGTCTCACCTTATTACCTTCATTTGTATCCACCCTGCCATTGCTGTTAATGCCTCTTCATATTGTATTTATGGAATTGATTATTGATCCGGTCTGTTCGGTTGCATTTGAATCAGAACAGGAAGAAAAGGGCATAATGAACCGGCCTCCAAGGAAAAGAGATGATCGGTTTTTTGGATCACGTAAAATACTTCAAAGTTTTTTCAGCGGTTTATTGTTGCTTCTCATGGTACTATTTGTGTATTTTTTCTCAATACATGAAGGCCATACCGAAGGCGAAGTCAGAGCGATAGCCTTCTCGGCTTTGATTACCGGTAATATCATTCTTATACTCACGAACCTATCCAAGAGCCGGACAGCTTTGGCGGTACTGGCGGAGAAAAATACAGCTTTGCTGATTATACTCGGTTCTGCTTTTATTATGCTGCAGTTAATTTTGTTTATTCCGGGACTTCGAAAGATTTTTAGTTTTGACTTTCCGGGGATGAGTCATTTTATCCCGTCCTTTATTGGAGCCTCCCTGGTCCTGCTTATTCTGGAAACAGTCAAATATTTCAAGTATAGAAGAAAAAGCAAACTGGAAAAAAACCGCGAAGGCCTTAAAGTTGTTTCAGGTAACTCAGTTTGATGATCGAATGATCTTCGGTTTGTCTTTTCGCGAGTGCATTGTCGAATCCACGGTGATTGAACACCACATATATATAAGAAAGCGGCTGGTATTCCCAGGAAAACCGGAGGTTGTAGTTGCCCAGGTTATTTTCTGAATTCAGCTGGTAAAAGCCGATCAGCTGAATCCGCGGGTTTAAAGCAAAACGGCCGGAGACTGTATACAGGTCCGTTTTTTTACTAATGGCTGGTGTACCCACTTCGTCGAAGTTAAGCCTGTTGTATTGGGCGAGCAGACTGAAATGCGGGGAAGGGGAGAATTGCAGCCGGGTATTGGTGCTGGTAAGTTTTCCATTAAAATAATCCCCAAATGTGAGATCGAGGCCCCCACTGATTTTCCGGGAGGGATCGGTACTATAATAAATCTGGTGATTGAAATAATTATAATCACCAGCCAGTATATCAATACCCACCGGGGAGAAGGTTTCTGGCAGCCGCTGAAAGCTGTGATTGACAATATATCCGATATACCCGCCCTGTTGAAAATTGAACCAAACCGGATTCAGGGATACGGTTCGTTCTGTGAGCTGTCCCGTGGAAGCCTGGTGATACATTTCAAACCATGCACCTGGTTCAAATGCCCGGATCAATTTTGGGAATGGCAAATTCTTTCCCCGGTAATACCAGAATATACCAGGAGTTGTGGCGATGACATCATTCCGGGAAACAAATCCCATTTCAGGATTGAAATTTTTAGAAACAAAGGATTGAGTCCACCAGAATTTCCATTGATTATTGACATAGTAATATTGTGCAAAACCCGAGAGGCCTTGTTTCCCCGTGGCACTGGTGCTTGAATGGGAGACCATCATATTCAGCTGATGCGATTCACTCAGCCTGAAGAAACCATCCATGGTACTCACTATATTATGTCCCTGGCTGTTATTTCGGGCCGTAACCAATCCTCCAATCCGGTTCAATCTTCCCAGGTTATGCGAAAATCGTCCCACGAAAAAATCAGTGGCCGGCATGATAGAAGAGCCTTGCTGGTGCATCAGCATCGCGCCTATATTGTTTTTAGCCGAGCGGTACACAAAACGGCCACCGGCATCAATTGGGATAGGATTACCACTGTCGTCGAGTCCGATCCGCCGGCTGAAGAAAGGTTGTATCCGCATACTTCCTCCGGAAAGATCTTCGCCGGGAGCCACACCCGTTCCAAAGAGAGAGGCATTTTCAAGGAAAAACTGACGACGTTCAGGAAAAAAAACGGAAAACCGGGTTACATTATTGACCTGTCGGTCGGCATCTGCCTGGGCAAAATCGGTATTGAAAGTCAGATCGAGAATACTGTGTGGAGTAATCGCCCACTTTATATCGCCCCCATAACGGAAAGCGGTTTTTTCAGGATCCGTAATACTGGTATTATTTTTATACCGGTCATATGAAGAAAGTATATAAGGCTGGATCCGAAGGTTGCGTCCGGGCGGTGGTGGTTCAAGGTTGGTGAGTTTGCCGGAATAGGCCATCCGCAAAAAAGAAAAGGAGCGGGGATAGCCCGAAAAAGCACTGATTTCATTCGATAACCTCCGGTTCCGGTAAATATTGAATCCCCATTGCTGAAGACTGTCATTTTTCCGGGGATAGCGAAGCGTTTGCCAGGGTACAGCCATTTCCGCATACCAGCCAGAATCGGTACGGGTGGTTCTGACCTTCCAGAGCCCATCCCAGTCCAGATCGGTATACATGTCATCAAAGTTCAGTAGATCCCTTTGTACTCCATAGGCATTTGTAAATAACGCCATTGAATTCCGCTGATCATTAAATCCGTCAAAGGAAAGACCGATATGATCGTGCTGCCGGGTATTGAAATCCCTTTTGAAATCAGTGGCCCGGATCGATTTCTTACCAACCGAATCCCGGCAGAAAACCCCGAAATAAAGAAACTGGCGATTATATAACACTTTTACTGAAGTAGCGAAATTGGGTGCCTGCCCCTGAAGGGGTTCAATCTGGGTAAACAGGGGAGAAAGGCCTGCAAGTTTCCATTCAGCCTCATCCAGTTTGCCATCGAGTTTTATGGATTGACGGATGGGTAGTGCTTTTATTTCCCGCTGGGTGGAATCGGGACGAAAAACAGCCGCATCCTGGGCGGATAGCCGGAACACAGATAGAATAAAGATGAATAGAAAACTGTACCTGATACACATAAAGGGGTACAAGATAAGTAAAATGACTTGCCGGGGGATAACCGTATATCCCAAAATTGCCGTTTTTTTCTGGCAAAAGCAGGGGCTGATCACCGGTAAATAACAAAAAGGGCTTCCCGGTAAGGGTTGCCCTTTTTATTTGTTCGTCTTGAAGCAATTGTTTTCTATACGCCTCAGGCAGCCAGTGGTACATTCGGAAAACTGAATGCGATAACGGTCTGGTTTTTCTGGTGGCGGGTGATACCTACAAAACCACCAATTTTTTGTGCCTCAACCCTGACCAGGTCAGATACCACATTTTCCGCGCCGTAGTCAGCTTCATGGTTGTCGTATATATGGATCAGCAATACCTGGCTGTATTCTTTTGCCGAGATCCGGATACAACTACTACTGGTTTCATTGAGTACGTTCTGGAGTAGGGAATCGAGCACGTTGGTTACCACATTCCGGTCGGCATTGAGTGGTACATTGCTGTGGACTTCATTGATGAAAAAGCTTTGCTTTCGCACCACGCTTTCCAGTTTAACATTGATCAGTGCATGTACCAGCCGTTCCAGCGTAATCGCTTTGACCGGGGTGTAGTTGCTCAGATTCTCTGCTGCCATGTTGTTTTTTTTAAGTACGGGTTGGATTCCATCGGGGTACGGATTAGCTGATTTTCAAGGATCGGATTCTTTCTTGGTTTTTCAACAGCTACGGATCTAAAACGGGTTTTTCAAGGACAATAATTTTTTCAAAGGATACAGGTTAAAACATGGTCTTCTCAGGATACGGTTTTTTCAAAGGATGCGGATCAGCCGGCTTTTCATTTTTCCGCTTCGTTCAGGCAGCGGGGATATTGTTTAATTTGCTGATACAAAGTAACATCAGGTAGAAGATATACGAAGTAGACTATTCAATGAATCACTAGTAGTACTTCAACTACTGTTCCGTAAAATACCTTTACCCAAAATAAGTGCTTTCATGTATTCATGACTGTGTGGATGTTGCTAGTCAGTCCGGCTATTGATCTGAATCATTGGCCGGTTAGAATGCAGGGGCAGATGAAAAAAACCACCTGGCCGCCAGGTGGTTTTTTTCATCTTTAATAAAACGGAATTTCATTCCACGCTATTCCTCTTACGGGTAGAGCAGGTATTTTTTCCGCATCTCTTTGTATTCACTTAGACCAGGTTCCCAACTGGCGCGGATTTCCTTTTCAGATTTACCTTCCATGATCTGTTGACGGAAGGAGGCATGTCCGGTGAGTTTCTCGATCACACCCATTTCTTTGCTGAGTTTGTTGTCAAAAAACTGTTCTTTATTCGGGGAGGCCTTAAACAGTTCGATCATCCATTGCAGGTTGATCTGTTTTGTTTTTCTCAACTGGGATACATCGTAATTCCGCAGGTCAAGTCCGTAACAAAGCTGGTTCATAAATAAGGGTGTCTCCGACATACCTTTAATACCAGTGGGGGTGAAGCTGAAATCGTATTTGCCTTTCAAGGACGGGCTACCGAGCATGGTGAACGGGAAATAAGTACCGCGCCCATGATTGAGATAGGTGCCTTCAAATAAACAGGTAGACGGATACAGTAAGATGGATTGCTGCGTATTCAGATTCGGGGAAGGTTTTACCGGCAGGGTATAGGGCATGTCATGATTGTAATTGGCCACAGGAATAATGGTAACCGGGCATTTGACTTTATTGGTCAGCCAGCCTTCTCCATTGACCATCCGGGCAAATTCACCTACAGTCAATCCGTGTGCAATGGGAATCGGAAACATGCCGATGCCGGATTTGAATTTCATATCCAGTACCGGGCCATCTACAAAGTATCCGTTCGGATTGGGCCGGTCAAGGATCAGCATTTCTTTTCCGTTTTCATAACAGGCATCCATCAGGCGTGCGAGGGCATTGATATTCGTGTAAAAACGACAACCCACATCCTGGAGATCATACAATAGAATATCTACATCGGCGAGATCCTGCTTCGATGGTTTGTTTTTTGATCCATATAACGATATCACCGGAATACCGGTTACCGGATCTGTTTCATCTGCCACATGCACCCCGGCACTTGCATTACCCCGGAACCCGTGTTCTGGCCCGAAAACTTTTACAATATTGACCCCGCGTTTCTGCAGACTGTCTACCAGGTGCGTACTGCCGATCACGGTGGTTGGATTGGCCATGATGGCCACTCTTTTTCCCTGGAGCAGGGGAATATATTTTTCTGTCTGGTCTGCACCGGTCAGTATACGAATTTCTTTTTCGGTTTGTACCTGCCTGGGGCTGCCGCAAAAATGAAGGAAGAAAGCGAGGAGGGCAAGGGGGATCAGTTTCATGCTTATGAATTGTACCTTAAAAGTAAGGAATATTCAACCTTGTAAGTGATCGTTCTTTCCCTTTTAAAAAATGTAGTACGTATTAAATTCGCCGGATATATAAAAGCGTAAAGGGCTTACTTTCCCTATGAAGTAAGCCCTTTAATTATCAGAAGCTGGTGTCATCCGCACTGGGTCCGTAGCTGCCGGGCAACGGAATATTTAACAACCGGAGGTAAACACCCAGCTGCGCCCGGTGGTGCACGATCTGGCAAAAACAATGGCGAACATTCTCTAATCTGGAATCGGCACTGTGAATGATATCTCCGCTGCGCATGGTCCAGGTTTCATTAACCAGTTTATCGTCGGTTACCGCAGATAAGGCACTCGTACCTTCCGACAGTGATTTTTCGAAATGGGCGATCAGTTCCTGTTGATTATTGATGGCTGCCGGTTTGTATTCCATTTTGGTGAAATCCATTTCGTCCGTGTGCAGGATCAGCGGAATCCAGCCTGTTATTTCGGCCACATGGGTTGCCAGTTGCCGGATGCTCATACTTTTTTCGTGGGGTTTCCAGTCGTAATTCCCGTCCGGTACCCGTTCCAGTATTTTACGGGTGGTCCGGGCTTCATTTTCCATTTCTTTCAATAAGGAGGCAGTAAATGTCATGTTGTTTGTTTTTAGAATACAAAGCAAACATGCCCCACTGACAACCCTATGGCAGCCGCAAAAAAATTAATAATTCACAGGTAATTGTTTCATGTATTCATTGAGCTCCATATGTTCTTTTTTGCGGAATGGCAGACCGGTGTCCGTGAATTTTTTTATACGGGAAACCCGGAAGTCCCGGTAATCACGACGGCTATGGCACCAGCCGATCAGGTGCCAGTTGAAAGCGTAAAAGATAAGGCCGATGGGTTCCACTTTCCGCTTGCTGGTTTCTTCTTTTTGGTTCAGGTATTCGAGTTCAATGACGGAGCGGGCAGCAATGGCATTCTGAAGTGAAGGGAGATATTCAAAGTGAAGATCATAGCAGGCCGGTTTCTGGAAACGGATCTTATCATTGAGTAATTCCAGTTGTTCTTTCTGATGGCCCCGGAGAACCGAACGGATCTTATCCAGGGCACTGCCGTAATGTTTACGCACAGACTGATCGGTGAATCCGTTGACCAGCACTTCAATCAGGAGTAGGGCATTGGCTTCTTCAGTACTGAAGGAAACGGGTGGGAGAAAATAGCCCTGTACAATAAAATAGCCTTTTGGCGCTTCAAAACTGACCGGGATGCCCAGTTCGCCTAATGCTTTCACATCCCGGTAAACGGTGCGGATACTGATGGAAAATTTAGCCGCTATTTTTTCCGCGGTTACGTATTTACGGGATTGCAAAAGTGTGAGCATGCCCAGCAGGCGGTCCATCCGGTTCATAGCATAAATATAGCGGAAATAAGCAGGCGTCCGTCAGCAAAGGTAAAACGGGGATATGGTTTAATTTGGAAAACTGGCTTCGAGCAAACAACCGTTACCGGGTGAAGAATGTATGGCAATATTGCCATTATACACCTGAAGCCGGCTCTGTATATTCCGGAGGCCGATACCGGTTTTAACTTTTAACGGATCAAAGCCTTTGCCATCATCCTTTACCGATATCAGTACCTGGTTACTGCTGGTGTTGTCCAGTTTTATTTCCACCGACCGGGCTTCCGCATATTTGATAATATTATTGATCTGTTCCTGTACTACCCGGTAGATCATCAGCTTTTTATCATTTTCCAGTTCCCCTTCGTTCAGGGATTGGTTGTCCAGTTCGATTGTTACCGGTTTCAGCCGGTTGATATTGGCGGATAATTTTTCAATGGATTCCACCAGTGTTTCCTGGTCAAAGGCAGGGGTGCGGATGGTAGCGGATAGCTGCCTGATTTCATTGATACTTTCAGCGACCAGTTTTTTAAGTTGTGGTCCGAGACTGGGAAGGTTTTCAGGATGGTCGGTCACATCAATGGCATACATATTGGCTACGGAAAGAATCTGGCAAACGTTGTCATGCAATTCTTCGGCCCAGCGTGTCCTTTCTGTTTCCTGTGCCTGTATAATGGAGGCAGCCAGGGTTCGCCGGTGTTTTAACTTCTGTTCATAATAGTCTGTCTGCAGGCTGCGCAGGTCCGTGATATCCTGAATAGCCCCGATGATCCGGATGATTTCATTGGAGGAAGAGTGCCGGATGAGGTAGGCATTGCTGATCACCCGGTAGTATTTCCCATCCACTCCCATTAACCGGAATTCGGATTTCCAGATCTGTTTATAGGTTCTGATAACTTCCTCATATTCCCTGGAAAGGCGTTCCATATCATCGGGATGAACACGTCGCTGGCAATTTTGCCAGAAATCCGTGATTTCATTCCCTTCTGCCGGAAAGAAAAATTTCATCTTTGTATTCAGACTGGCTTTGTTTTCCTTGTAATCATATTCAAACAAGCCTTCCCGGGCGGCCTCATTCAAAGCCTGGTATTTTTTCTGAATACTTTCGGTTTGCATATTAGAAAGTTCAATGCCGAGATAGAGTTTGCGGCTGAACAGGTAAAGAAATACAGCAGATACCAATATAAAGAAGATGCCTTTTAGAGACTGAATTTTTTCATAAAGGACTTTATCATTTCCGGATACTTCAGCAGCCAACGAGTCGCCGAGCATGATCCAGACGATACTCAGGGCCAGGTAGCTGATGGTCAGCCAGGCGGAGGAGGAAAGTTTCGATTGCACACGAAGGGGCAACCGGGTGGTCTGAATTTTCATGCGGTGGTTTTGTTAAACGGTAGCTAAGGTAAATCTACATAAAAATGGAATTTATGATCTATGTAATTATACTTATGATTTACCTCAGTAAAGGGTGTTTTTCTGGAATTGACTGAAAATCAATGGTGTCTTTTATCTATGGAAATTCTGGTTCGGTTCATCTGTTAAGAATGAAATACCTGCATTTCCTGCTCATCAACCTGCTTTTTCTGACCTGCCGCCAACCTAATCCCGTTGTCAATCCACAGACAAATGTGAAGAAAATGGAATCCCTCCCATCCACAATAGGCAATATTCGTCTGCCAGAAGGTTTTACGCGTCCTTTATATCCAGCCGGTTCGTTTGCCAGCTGGTTAAGAACACTGGCATTAAAACCCGATAAGACGGTATACTTATATAATGGACAAAAGAAGAAGAACCAGTCTGCTCAATATGCGGTACTGGAAATGTCCCGCAGTAACACGGATCTGCAGCAATGTGCGGATGTGCTGATGCGTTTAAGAGCGGAGTATCTTTTTTCCCAACAATTATACAATGATATTCGTTTCACTGATTTTGAAGGCCGTCACTATGACTGGAAACAAAGCAGCAGCCGGGAAGAGTTTGAGCGTTACCTGGCAAATGTGTTTGGCTGGTGCGGGTCGGCTTCATTGGAAAAGCAACTGACACCGGTGCCGGATTTTTCATCCGTTGAACCCGGGGATGTTTTGATCCGGGGAGGTTTTCCCGGACATGCGGTTATGGTGGCAGACATAGCGGTAAATAAAAAAGGAGAGAAAATTTTTAACCTGGTCCAGGGATATCAGCCGGCACAGGACATACATATATTAGTGAATCCGTTAAAACAGGAAGCCTCCCCCTGGTACTTTATGCCAGAAAGCGATACGATTTATACCCCGGAGTGGGTATTTTATAAACAGCAGTTGCGACGATGGTGACTTTATTTGTTTTACAGGAAGCAGTTGAATATCTTTCAGTATGAAAAAATATGTCTTCCTCAGCCTGTTTTTAATCAGTATGGTCAGCATTCAACTATCGGCTCAAACCGGAGAAAAGAAAGGCTGGCCATCATCGGAACGTTATGGTTTTATTACTGAGTGTATAAAAGCAGCCCAGAAGGGAATGAGTTTAGATACTGCCCGCTTCTATTGCTATTGTATGGTGTTCAGAATGGAAGAGAAGTTTCCTACTATCGAAGAAGCGGCTGCCATTACGGAGGATAAACTGCAATCCCCTGAATGGCAGAAGGAAATTCAGGCCTGCTTAAAAGGATACTGGTCCACTAAGGACCGGACAGATTTTCTGACGGATTGTATCAATGCGGCTAAAGAAGGTTTGGGAGACGAAAAGGCAAAGAACTATTGTGAGTGCATGCTCTATAAAGTGGAAGTGAAATACCCGGATTCTTCCGTATTGGCGGAAGAGCTTACTGAAAAAAAATTAAATAGCCCGGAATGGAAGAAAATCATACAATCCTGCCTGGACTTTTAATAGATTGTGGTAATTCCATATGGATTCCCTTACGCATATTGCTATAGGGGCCTGCCTCGGCGAGGTCTTCGCCGGAAAAAAGCTGGGAAAGAAAGCCCTTTTATGGGGGGTACTGGCCCAGAGTATTCCGGATATTGATTTTATTGCCGCGGCCTGGAGCAGTACTTCCGAAAATTTACTGGCGCACCGGGGTTTTACCCATTCATTCCTTTTTGCCCTCCTGATCACCCCCTTACTGGCCTTTGCTGCCGACCGCTGGCACCGCCCGCATAATATTACTTTTAAGAAATGGCTCTTATTTTTTGGTACTCAGATCCTGATTCATTTACTGATTGATGGAATGAATGTGTATGGCGCCGGCTGGTTTGAACCATTCAGTCATCACCGGGTTTCGTATAACTGGATCTATGTAGCGGATCCGTTCTTCTCTATCTGGCCGGGTATCAGTTTACTGGTATTACTGCTGAGCAGAAGGATATACAGGTTACGATTATTCTGGGCACGATCGGCCTTGATTGCCTGCGGGGTATACCTGCTGTACTGTGGACTGAATAAAGCAAAAATCGATACAGAGGTCAGGGAAATAATGACCAGTCAGCATGTACCCTATACCCGGTATTTTACTACGCCCACGCCCCTGAACAACTGGCTCTGGTATGTAGTGGCCGCATCCGACTCCGGTTTTTATATCGGGTACCGCTCGGTTTTTGATAAAAATGACAGTATCCACTTTCATTATGTGGCTCAGCAAAAATCACTGCTGCAGCCGGTGGCGGATCATGAGGACCTGCAGCACCTTATCCGTTTCTCCAAAGGGTATTATACCGTAGAGAACCGGAATGATACTTTGCTGTTTAATGATATCCGTTTTGGCGAACAGATCGGCTGGCGCAAATCCGGTGCCCCTTTTGTCTTTTATTATTACCTGCAACATCCGGATGAAAATAAAATGATCGTGCAACGGGGACGTTTTGCCGGATGGGATCGCTCCGCCTTTAGTTCCTTACTCCGGCGTATTAAAAGGGAGTAATTATTCCTGTTTAAAATAGAACGTAAATAATTTGAGCACGGTATTAAAGAAGCCATAACTGATCCGTTGCCAGAAACGTACGAATATATTTACTTTGTTGATGTAATTCTCCCTGGTGATTTCCTTACAATGATCCCTGATGATGTTATCCATCATGGCACTTGTAGCTGTGGCAAAATCTTTATTCCGGATATCGAGGTTTAATTCAAGGCTGGCATAGGCACTGATGTTATTTACATTGTAAGACCCTACCGTGGTCCAGGATCCATCATAAGTGGCCACTTTTGCATGCAGGACTGTTTCCTGGTATTCATAAATGGAGATTTTGTTTTTCAGCATCCATTCGTACAGGAAACGCTCGGCATGTTTGGCCATTTTTATATCCGAAATGCCAGCGAGAATTACTTTCACCCGGACCCCTTTCTTTACAGCCTGAGCCAGTTTACGCCGGTACAGGATACCAGGAATAAAATAACTGCACATGATCGTCAGTTCTTTTTCTGACCGGTTGAAAGCTTCCAGGTAAGAACTCCATATCTGAACCTTTCGTTTTACCCAGTCGTTTTGCCGCACCCGCACTTCTGTCCGTTCCTTTTCCGGTATGGTATCACAAGCCGCTTCGATGTCCTTCCAGGGCAGGGCGGGCTGATTGATTCGATCCTGCCACATCCGGCGGCAGATCAGGTAAGTAATATAAGCCGCTTCTCCTTCACAATAAACGGCCATATCCAGCCAGGCAGGATCGCCTGGAAGATCATTGTACCGGTCGCAAATATTAATGCCGCCAACCAACGTGCGGTAACCATCCACCACCACTACTTTATGATGCAGCCTGCGCCCAAAGTAAAAGTGCCTGCTTTTGAACAAGGGTTCAAACCATTTTACCTGAACACCGGCAGCCCGTAACGCATCCACTGATTTCTGAGATAGTTCCCGGGAAGAGTAGGCGTCCAGTTGCAGGTAAACCGCCACTCCCCGGGAAGCGGCAGTCTGCAGCGATCGGATGACGGCGTTACCCGTTTCATCGTCCAGGAATATATAAAACTGCAGATGGATGGAATGACTGGCCGCTTCAATCAGGTCATTCAACCGGCTAAAAAAATCCCGGCCTCCCTGTACCATTAATACCCGGTTGCGGCTGGTATAGCCCATATGGATCAGTTTTTTTATCTGGCTCATTTTGAATCTGGGAGGGCAATTGCCTGTCTGTGCAAAATTACGTATGAGTTCAATCATCTGCGGGTTTGATGCAACTCATTTATACCGGCTCCTTCAGGGGGCTACCTTTAAGAAAAAGGATCATTATTATGATTGCAATTCCGCCGCCGGAAACAGCCCTTTACCTGAGCATTGCAGCCTGGATAACAGCGGTTTCACTACTGTATTCAGGGTTTATATTGATAAAGAAAAAGGGTATTCCGTCTTTACTAATGTGTCTGTATCGCTTTTTTATACGGGAAGCGGCCTTTTAATCCTGCGAATTGCATTGAATACACAAACCGGGGTCAGGATGGCCCCGGTTTTTTGTGGTCTTGCCTCTTTTAATAAAAGCCATTTATATGAAAAAGATGCTGCTTTTATTTTATTTCAGCTGGTTTGGTAACGGACATTATCAAGTCCTGCATACGCAGGAAAATGAACCGCTATATTATCCCCTTCTGGTCGAACAATTTTACCAGGGGAACCAGGAGCAGTTATTCTGGTTTGCACCCGGTACTGAAGCAACTGCCTTACGGATGAGTTTATCCGGGCTGAACCAAACAGCTCTTCAGCAGGGCCTGGCTGCGAGGAAGTATCATGCTGTGATCATTGAAAACGGGTCAGTACCGGAGTACGCTGATTCGATGGCTTTGAAGCAACAGGACCGGTATTTTACGGATGCCGCACTCTCGCTGATGTTCGATATTTTCCAGGGAGTGAAAGAACGGCCATGGGTTGGTTTTGATGCGGTATCAGAAAAGTACAGGCAATCCGATGGAGAGAAAATGATCCAATGCCTTTTGCGGGCAAAAACAGCGGAGGAGCTGGTCATTACTTTGGATCTGCTTGAGCCGAAGGATACGGTTTATGCGGCCCTGAAAAATGAATATCAGCGTCTGCTGTTGGCGAACCGGAAAGATTCCGCCCGGTTGGTCCGGCTCAGCATGAATTATTACCGGTGGATTACACATTTTCATTTTGATAAAATGATCGTCGTTAACCTGTCTGCGGCCCGGCTTCATTATTATGAAAATAATCAACCGATACTCCAGATGAAAACAATTGTAGGAAAAACGTCCACCCCCACACCGCGCTTTGCCGCGTGGTGCGATAAGGCCATTCTTTATCCGTATTGGTATGTTCCACGAAGTATTACTTTCAATGAATACCTGCCGGTAATCCGGAGAAACCCTTCCTGGCTCGATGCAAAAAATATGCAGGTGATTGATGGGAAGGGCCGGGTGGTCAATCATCACCTGCTCGACTGGTCTTCTTTTCATGCCGGGTATTTTCCGTATACTATCCGTCAATCCACGGGATGTGATAATGCACTCGGGGTCATAAAGTTTAATATCAATACGCCGTATGGTGTTTACCTGCATGATACAAATAATAAGCATGTTTTCTCTTCCGGTAACCGCTACCTCAGCCACGGATGTATCCGGCTGGAAGATCCCTATGAGCTCGGATACCAGCTGCTGGAACACCAGTTGGATACAGCGTTCCTGCAATCCTGTTACAAACAACAGAAGCCGGTATTTGAAGACCTGCATGCACCCATACCGGTCTTTACCGTTTACATGCCTGCCTGGCCTGAACCCGGTGGGAAAATGGTTTACTATAAAGATGTTTATCGTTTATTAAAAAATGAGTGAATAAAATTAGTGCTGAATAAATATTAATCATAAAAAATTGCATCATGAAAAAAGTGAAAATACCGGAACATAAGGCTGGTATATGGCTGGATCAGGAAACAGCCTATATTGTACATATGAAAGGAGAAATGCTGGATAAAGTGGAAGGGTTGATTTCGGATGTGGAATCCCGGGTTAGAATGGCCGGAGAAGGAAAAGTATATGCCCGTTTTGGTCATTCCTTTATTGATAATCAGGAAAAAACACAGCACCGGCAACATAATCAGCGGCAACACTTTTTCAAGGAAATTCTCAGTCACCTGAAAGGAACAGATTTTCTTTACCTCTTTGGCCCTGGCCAGGCCAGGCAAGGATTGCAACGCATTATTGAAAAGGATCATGACCTGTCCGGGCATATCGCCCATACAGCCGCGGCGGATATCATGAATAAGCGCCTGGCGGTTATTGAGACATTGGCTTATTTTAACGGCGAAGCGTTTAAGCAGTTTAAAAAGGAACGTCGTAAAGCCATGAAAGCGGCCTTGTAGTGCGCCATTGCTATTTTGTTTATTTAGCGGATTCATGCATCAAAGAGAGTAAATTTGGCATGGAATAAGGAAGAAATATATGCATGAACAATTAGCCAGGCTGGAGCAATCATTGGAGGGCTTATTATTTTATGATAGCAGTGCTATTCACCAGGCACAGCTGATGGCCTATTCCACTGATGCCTCGGTGTACCAGGAACGACCCAGGGCGGTTGCCATACCGGTATCTGTTGAGGATATAAAAAAACTGATACATTATGCCACCGAACACCGGCTCACCCTGATCCCCAGAGCCGCCGGCACATCACTGGCCGGACAGGTAGTGGGTCATGGAATAGTGGTGGATATCTCCCGTTATTTTACCCGCATCATTGAGGTTAATAAAAAGGAGAAATGGGTGATGGTTCAGCCCGGAGTAATACGGGATGACCTCAATCTTTACCTGAAGTCATATGGATTGATGTATGGTCCCGAAACTTCTACGGCCAGCCGGGCCATGATCGGGGGGATGCTGGGAAATAATTCATGTGGTCTTCATAGTATTGTTTGGGGCAGCGCGAGGGAACATGTGCTGGAAGTAAAAGCCATTCTCAGTGATGGCAGTGAAGTGGTATTTGGGAAAGAGTCAATTCATGATCATGAAACGGGACTAAAGCAAGCCATCTATACTAAGCTGGAACAGCTGTTGAGCGACCCCCTCAATCAGCAACTGATCCGGGATAATTTTCCACAGACTAAAGTACACCGACGCAATACCGGTTATGCCCTGGATAGCCTGCTGGCCATGGAACCCTTTACTCCGGGCGGAGATGGGTTCAACCTGTGTAAACTACTGGCCGGATCAGAAGGCACCCTGGCTTTTATTACGGAGATCAGGCTCAACCTGATTGATCTTCCTCCACAACATACTGCAGTGGTTTGTATCCACTGCCATTCCATTGTGGAAGCTATGAAAATAAATAAACAGGCCCTTACTCATCAGCCCATGGCGAGTGAACTGGTTGATAAGTTTATCATGGATTTCACCATCGGTCATCCGGAATACCACAAGAACCGTTTTTTTATAGAGGGGGATCCTGAAGCTATCCTGATGGTGGAGTTTATGGAACTTTCAACAGAAGCGGCAAAACAAAAAGCCGCGGCATTGATTCGTGATCTCCAGGAAAAACAAATGGGTTTTGCCTGGCCGGTATTATATAATGAGCAAACCAAATTTGCCTGGGATGTACGTAAGGCCGGATTGGGTTTACTGCGTAATCTGCGTGGTGAAGCACAGCCGGTAAACTTAATTGAAGATTGCGCCGTGAGTACGGATGACCTCCCTGATTACATAGCGGATTTGCAGGAAGTATTATCAAAGCACAAAGTGCAGGCCTCTTATTATGCCCATGCCGGTGCCGGGGAAATACATGTGGAACCGATTGTCAATCTGAAATCACCAGAGGGGTTAAAGACATTCCGCGGAATATTGGCGGATACCGTGGAACTGGTAAAAAAATACAAAGGTTCACTTTCAGGTGAACATGGTGATGGACGATTAAGGGGGGAGTATATTCCTATGGTGGTAGGCGAACCCACTTATGCATTGTTTAAGCAAGTAAAAGAAATCTTTGATCCCCTGCATATTTTCAATGCCGGCAAGATTACCGGTACGCCGGCGATGGATTCCCATCTGCGGGTGCAGCAGAAACCATCGGCTCCTGCGATATCTACTTATTTTGACTTCACCGGAAATGATGGTATCCTCCGCCTGGCGGAAAAATGCTCCGGTTCAGGAGATTGCCGTAAAATGCCAGCGACCGGAGGTGTAATGTGTCCCAGTTACATGGCGACCCGCCTTGAAAAAGATACCACCAGGGCCAGGGCCAATGTCTTGCGTCAATTCCTTAGCAATGAACTGGACGGACAACCCTTCCAGCATGAAGAAATCAAAGAGATCATGGATCTCTGTCTGAGTTGTAAAGGATGTAAAACAGAATGTCCTTCCGGGGTGGATGTGGCCAAAATGAAAGCGGAGTTCCTGCAACATTACTATGATAAAAACGGGGTGCCGTTCCGGGCCCGGCTCATAGCCAATTACAGCAATCAGATGAAACTGGTATCGCTGGTTCCCTCGTTGTTTAACTGGTTTTACGGAGTGTCTTTTTTCCGGAGAATGGCTCACCGGTTGGTGGGGTTTCATCCGGAGCGGTCGATGCCGGAGATAGCGAATCAAACATTGACGAAATGGTTTGAGGGAAGTCAAAAGGAAAAATTAAAAAGTAAAAAGGGGGAGTCTCCTTTATCCGGAGATACATTGCAACAGGGGAGAAGGGTTTATTTGTTTTGTGATGAGTTTACGAATTATAATGATGCGGTGGTAGGAAAGAAGGCCGTGTTGTTATTGCAAGCCCTCGGGTATGAGGTGTTGATACCGGAGCATGGGGACAGTGGCCGCACTTATTTATCAAAAGGGCTGGTGAAAGAAGCGAAAGGAATTATTAACAAGAACATCAAACTATTAACCGGATTGATCTGTCCGGAAACACCGCTGATCGGGATAGAGCCATCGGCAATCCTGAGTTTCAGGGATGAATATATTGATCTGGCTGATCCCGAAAATAAACAGGCTGCAATTTCCTTGTCGAAGGCCGCCTTTACAATCGAGGAATTTATTGCGAATGAATATAAAGCCGGTCACATTGACCGCGCTCTTTTTACCACTGCGGAAAAGAAAATACTGATACACGGGCACTGTTACCAGAAATCACTTTCCTCCCAGGATTTTACCAAAACCTGTCTGGAGATACCGGTTCATTACCAGGCTTCACTGATTCCTTCCGGGTGTTGTGGCATGGCCGGTGCATTTGGGTACGAGAAAGAGCATTATGCCGTTTCGCAACAGGTGGGTGAGCTCGTTTTATTTCCTGCGGTAAGATCCGCTGCGCCCGAAACGATTATTGCCGCGGCTGGCACTTCCTGCCGGCACCAGGTAAAAGATGGTACAGGAAGGTTAAGTCATCATCCGGTTGAAATTTTGTATGAGGCACTGGGGAGGTGAGTGGTGGGGGACTTTAAGAAATTAATCATGAGAAAACCGGATACCTGTTTTATTAAAAGGCTTGTTTTTTTCCTGCTGGTTATGGCTGTGTATACAGGTATGGTCAATGCACAGGAACAAACGGTGATTAAACGGCTGGGGATCTCAAACGGACTTTCCAATAATTCGGTACGATGTATTTACCAGGATAAGCGCGGATTTATCTGGTTTGCCACTTATGACGGACTCAACCGGTTTGATGGCCGGGAGTTTAAAGTTTTCCGGAATAAGATCGGTGATAGTACATCATTGCCCCATAATTATATTTATACGTTGTATGAAGATGCAGACCAGCAATTCTGGGTGGGTACGGGCAGGGGACTGGCGATCTTTAATCATTCACTGCAACGATTTGCACCGGTCTATTTTTACCGGTATAAAAGTAATGTGGCCGAGAAAGTGGAAATCAGTCTGAATTCCATCCAGGGAGATACACTGGGAAATATGTATATCGGTACTTCGGGCTGGGGCCTCCTCACCCGGAAGTCCGGAGAAAAGATTTGCCAGACTATTCCTTTAGTTAACGGCACTGCGCTTACCGCAGATTATAATGTTTCGGGTATTGTGGTGGAAGGCACTTCGGTTTGGGTATTTGTAGGCGGGTATGGGTTGGCTTTGTTTGACAGCAACAGCCAGTCGCTACGCATTATTAACAATGACATCCGTTTTGCCAATTGTCTGTATGCAGATATAACTGGTGAAATATGGGTGGGTGCTGAATCAGGCTTATATCAGTATTCCACCAGTCAACAAAAGTATTCACAACGGTTTACGGATGCTCCGGGACAACTGAGTGATAAAAATGTAACCAGTATCGGTTCTGACCGGTTTAATCAGCTATGGATTGGGACAGATCGGGGCGGGATTACTTTAGTTGACCGGGCCACAAAGCAATTCCGCTATATTGAATCAGGGGATGGCTCTGACAAGCTTTCCAGTGAAACGGTCAGTTCCATATTAAGGGACAAGGAGTCCCGCATCTGGATCGGTACTATCAAGGGAGGGTGTAATATTATTGATGTACAAAAGGGCCGTTTTACCAGTATCTCACGTCAGCCTTTCAGTAATAACACACTCCCGGTCAGTACTGTTTATTCCTTTTGTGAAGACCGCGACCGCGATCTGCTCATTGGTACGGATGGTGGCGGTCTAAGTGTCTGGAACCGGGTAACTAACCAGTTTACCAACTATAATCATCAGCCGGGAGACAAAGGATCACTCAGCCATAATTCAGTGACCCGGATCCTTCAGGATAATACAGGCATCATCTGGGTGGCTACTTATGGCGGGGGGATCAGTCATTTTAATAAACAGAAAGGCCGTTTTGAGCCGGTTCCCTGCATCGATGAACGGACCGGTTATGAGAACAAAAACATTTCCCTTTTGTATGAAGACAGGCAACATAATATCTGGGCCTCTGCATTTAATGACGGGAAGCTTTACCTGTTCGACCGGCGGTTAAATAAGTTTGAATTATTCGATCCCGGGTTAACTAACCTGATTTCTATGCTCGAAGACCGTAAAGGGAATTTATGGGTCGGCAACTCCAGTTTGCTCGTTAAACTGGACCTTTTACAGAAAAAACATACTTCCTTCTCGATTGGCCGCCCGGTACGTTCCATTTTTGAAGATAAAGCCGGCCGTTTCTGGTTGGGTACGGAAGGGGGAGGTTTACTTTTATTTGACCGGGAGAAAGGACAATTGATAGAGCGCTTTTCCGATGCGGACGGATTGTGTAATAATGGGGTCTTGAATATTCTGGAAGACAGTACCGGCCATTTGTGGATGAGTACCTTCAACGGGTTATCCCAGTTTGATTTTGCAAGCCGTGTTTTCAAAAATTATTATCAGAGTGATGGATTACAGAGTAACCAGTTCAGCTACCGGGCTGCCACACAACTCAGAAATGGTGAGTTGGCGTTTGGTGGTATAAACGGATTCAGCGTGTTCAAACCGGAACAGATTGTTCCCCGGGCGTACATGCCTCCGGTCTATATAACCAATATCCTGGTTAACGGGAAGCCTGTTGCAGAACTTAGTCGCTTCATCCGTCCAATTAGAAATAATGATATCGCCAAAATGGTCGTTCCTTTTGATCAGGCCGTTTTCAATTTCAGTTTTACGGCATTGGAGTATACTTCACCGGAAAAAATAAAGTATGGCTATTTCCTCGAAGGCTGGGATAAGAACTGGAACTATTCCGGTAATATAAATAATATTAACTACAACAACCTGGCAGAAGGCAGTTATACCCTTCACCTGAAGAGCACTAATGTCAACGGTCAGTGGAATGAACAGGAAACCTTGTTGAAACTGGTGATCCTTCCACCCTGGTACCGCAGCTGGTGGGCTTACCTTATATATATGATGGCCGCCGGGTCCCTGATCTGGTTGTATCTCCGGTACCGCTCCCAGCAGGCGCACCTGAAATATAAAATGAAACTGACGGAGCTGAATGCTGAAAAAGAAAAAGAGATCAATGAGAAAAGGCAGTCTTTTTTTACCAATATTACTCATGAGTTCAGAACCCCGCTGACCCTGATCATCAATCCGCTTAAGGACCTGGTAAATGGCAAGCCAAAAACAGAAAGTGCGGACATAGAACTGGTGTACCGAAACGCCAGGCGTTTACTTAGCCTGGTGGATCAGTTATTATTGTTCAGGAAAACGGAAAGCGAGACAGGTAAATTGCATGTAGCCAGGCTCGATACCCGGCAGATGGGAGAAGAAACTTTTTCCTTCTTTATTCAGCAAGCCAGGTCAAAAGGCATACGGTATACCTACGAATGTCCCGATCAGTTACCCGCTGTTTATGGTGACCGTGAAAAACTACAGATTGTTTTTTATAATCTGTTGTCCAATGCCCTTAAATACACGCCGGCTGATGGACAAGTTAGTTTCCGCATTTGGGAAGAAGGAGACAAGGTGTTGGCAGAAGTGGCCGATTCCGGACCCGGGATACCTCCGGAAACGGGTAGCCGTCTATTTGAAAAATTTTACCAGGTCAATAAAAAAGAAGCAAAGGCCAAGGCCGGATTTGGAATCGGGCTTTATCTTGTTAAGCAACTGGTGGAGGAACACAAGGGACAAATAGGGTATGAAAGTACGCCCGGAAAAGGTACCCGTTTTTTTATGGCCCTCAAGACCGGATATCAGCATTTCGGGGATGTGCCGGTCGGGGAGTCCTCCGGAGAGTCTGAACATGAGTTGCTGGATGAGATTATTGCCGGGGAGGAACCGGTGCCTGTTTTGAAATGGCAAACTGACGGATTGGAGTCGGTGGTCAGTGAAAAGCACTCCATATTAATAACCGATGATAATCCGCAGATGAGGAGTTACCTGGCCCAGGTGTTTAAGGAGGACTTTATCGTGTATGAAGCCGGTAGTGGGGAAGAAGCAATAAAAATGGCTGCCGAGTTGATGCCCGATATCATTATCAGTGATGTGGTGATGGAAAACGGATCGGGGATTGAATTTTGCAAAATGGTAAAAGACACAGCCGCCCTGAGCCATATCCCCTTTGTGCTGATCACCGGCAGTTTTTCCCAGGAATCAAAACTGAAAGGGATCGAGTCAGGGGCAGATGACTATATTACCAAGCCGTTTGAAAAGGATATGCTGGTGGCCAGGGTTCAAAGCCTGATCAAAAAGCAACAAAATCTCCAGAAATATTTCTATAATGAAATTACCCATCAGCAAAACACCCTGAATATTTCCGGCGAGTATAAGGAGTTCCTCGAGTCCTGTATCGCTGCGGTGGAAAGGAACCTGGATAAGGATGACTTCAATATCCAGGTGTTGGCTCAAGATATGGGAATGAGTCACAGTAAGTTATACAAAAAAGTAAAAACCATTTCCGGGCAGAGCGCGAATGCCTTTATCCGGTATATCCGTTTAAGGAAAGCCGCTGAGCTGTTTATTAATTCTGATTATAATATTAATGAAACAGCTTTTTATGTTGGGATTAAGGATATCAAATACTTCCGTGAGCAGTTTACCCGCACATTTGGCATGAAACCATCCGAGTATATTGAAAAATACAGAAAAATTCACGGCCGGAATTTCAAACTGAATGATAAGCTTACCCGTGAAGGCGAATAGCTTGATGAGGGAACGACACTTTTTTTGGTGTTTAAGGTCCGAAGCGGCATAAAATCCTGTTTTACCCCCCTGTTTTTTTGAAAAAATCCGAATTTACCCCCTTTTTGTACTAATTATTCCCCCGCTGCCGGCAAAAAACGAGCTCATATTTGGATGCTCTAAGAGAAGGATTGCCAACCAGACCTTCTTCATTCACTCACTAAAATTGCCGTCATATGACTAAAAAGAACTGCTTACAGTTCCGGATTCATTTCCCGGAATTGGTAACATGCTCCGGAATCAGGCGGACTGTTTCAAAAAACCTGACAGTCCTGCTCCTCGCACTCGCACTTCCATTTTTCGTATTAGCCCAGGAAAGAACCATTACCGGTCACGTGCATGATGCCGAAACCGGTGACCCGGTGGTTGGTGCCACAGTGTCCATTAAGGGCAAAAGTTCAGGGGTAATCACCGATGCCCTGGGTGCTTTCAAACTAAAAGCGGCCGATGCAGATGTAATCGAAATTTCCAGTGTGGGTTATCAGACCCAGGAAATGCAGGCGGGAAGTGTTGCCGATCTGCAGATAAAGCTGAAAGTGTTAAACAAACAGCTGAATGAAGTAGTGGTCGTGGGTTATGGAACCAAGAAAAGGTCCGATGTAACCGGTTCGGTGGCCACTGTTCCCAAAAATCGTCTTGAAAAACTGCCTGTAACCAATGTGCTGCATGCTATTGAAGGTTCTGTTGCAGGTGTAAATATCACCCAGTTTTCGTCTGTGCCTGGTAGTTCTGCCAACGTCCAGGTTCGTGGTCAGAATTCGTTGAATGGTGGTACAGGTCCGTTTATTGTAGTGGATGGTGTGCCATTCAGCAAAACGGGCAGTGTGACCAATGATATTAACCCCAATGATATTGCCTCCATTGAAATCCTGAAAGATGCCTCAGCAACCGCGATCTACGGGGTGAATGGGGCCAATGGCGTGATTCTCATCACCACTAAAAGAGGGGCTACCGGTAAACCGGTGATTCGTTACAATGGCTATGTAGGATTTGATAATATCTCTAATACAATGACACCACAGAGTCCGGCTGAATATGTACAGAAATATGCCGACTGGTGGAAACAAACCTATCCCACCACCACCCAGGCTAATGTATTACCGAATGCTTACGAGATTGCCAATTATAATGCCGGTAAAACAACTGACTGGCTGAAAGAAGTAACCCAACAGGGAATCATGCAGGATCATAACCTGAGTATCTCTGGTGGTAATAAAGAAGTGAAATACTATATCTCCGGAGATTATCTTAAACAAAAAGGAGCGGTGCAGGGCTATTCATACAGCCGTGCCAACCTGCGTGCCAACCTGGATGTAAATGTGACCGACTTCCTGACCTTGGGTACGTCCCTGTTCTTTAATAATAACAATTACGGGGGTGGACGTTCCAACTTTTACCTGGCTGCTGCCATGAGTCCTTATGGAACACTCCGGAATAGTTCCGGTGCTTATGAGATTTACCCGATGAATCCCGAATTGCTTTACAAAAATCCGATGCTCGGATTATATACTGATCGTGAAGACAAGAGCAGTAACCTGAACGGGAATGTATTTGCTGAAGTAAAATTCAGCGGCTTACTCAAAGGATTTAAATACCGTCTCAATACCGGCTATACGTATTTCACCACCCGCTATGGATACTATGAAGGAAGGAATACCGGCAATACCATTGGTTCCGGTAATGTGTCCAGCTCAGAAACCAACAGCTATGTGGTGGAAAATATCCTGACCTATAACAAGGATTTCGGATTGCATCATATTGATTTCACCGGATTATACAGTGGTCAGCAACGCAAATATTTCACCATGAGTGCGTCGGCCAGCAACTTTATTAATGATGAACTTTCCTTTGCCAACCTCGGTGCGGGAGCTACACAAACCGCCGGATCATACAGGGATAAATATAATCTGGCTTCTCAAATGGCCCGGGTGAATTATACTTATGGAGGTAAATACCTGCTCACCCTGACTGCCCGTCGTGATGGATCATCGGTGATGGGTGGCAATACCGATAAATATGGTTTATTTCCTTCTTTCGCACTTGGCTGGAATATCAGCCGGGAAAAATTCATGGACCGGTTTGCTTTTCTTAATAACCTGAAGCTCCGGGTATCTTATGGTAAATCCGGTAATGAAGCAATCAGTGTTTACCAGACAATTACCACGGATGCAACCGTACGGTTCCCCTTCAATGGCGCCGGTCTGACCGGGGTACTGGCCAGCAACCTGGGTAACGCCAACCTGCATTGGGAAACTTCCAAAACATTTAATGCCGGTATCGATTTCGCCGTATTGAAAAACAGGATCAATGGTACCATTGATCTGTATGAAACAAATTCAGAAGACCTGCTCCTGAGAAGAAGTCTTCCTGTTGTAACTGGTTATTCTTTTGTTTGGGATAACCTTGGGAAAACCAGGAATACCGGTATAGAAGTGATGATCAATACGGAGAACGTGGTCACCAAAGATTTCAAATGGGGTTCAATACTGAATTTCTCTTCCAATAAAAACCGCATTGTTGAATTGTATGGCGATGGTAAAGATGATCTCGGTAACCGCTGGTATCTGGGTCACCCGATCGGTATTATTTATGATTATAAAATGGTCGGTGTATGGCAGGTGGGAGAAGACGCTTCTGCCTGGGATCCCAGTGCCAAACCCGGTGACCTGAAATTCCAGGATACCAACGGGGATAAGAAAATTACTTCGGATGACCGTGTGATCCTGGGACAAACCGCTCCCAAATGGATCGGTGGATTTACCAATACGTTCAGCTATAAAAATTTATCCCTGAGTGTATTCATACAGACCGTGCAAGGGGCATTAAAAAACAATGTGGCATTGACGTATGCCGATGAAGCCGGCCGTATGAATATCTTCAAAGAAACCGGTTACTGGACGGCGGAGAACAAGAATAATACGCGACCCGCTCTTTCTTATACTAATACCAAGGGTTACGGATATGCATCCGATAACAGTTATACCCGTATCAAAGATGTATCGCTCAGCTATTCCTTTTCCAAAGCGATGCTGGATAAACTGAAACTGGGCAGCCTGACCTGTTATGTGAGTGGTCGTAACCTGTATACATTCACCAAATGGATCGGATGGGATCCGGAACATAACTATTCCTTCCGCGGATCAGGTGACTGGACCAATAACTATCCGATCACCCGCCAGGTGGTATTCGGTATGAATGTAACGCTCCGTTAATTGCTCATTTTTAAATCAAGAACAATGAAGAAAACAACCTATATATTGCTGCTCGCCTTTGGCGCCACGCAGCTCTTCAGCGCCTGTAAAAAGGATTACCTGAAAGAAGAACTGTATTCCAGTTATTCACCGGTAACCCTGACCGACTCCCTCGGCTTTGAAGCCTCTGCCGTGGGCTTATATAATCATCTCAGTACCTTTTTCAGTTACAGTGATCCGCAGGGCTGGCCCAGTGTCTGGCATGCAGGTACCGATATCGCTTTTGTACCCCCGAGTCAGAAACAAGGTATCGAAGTTCCCTACTATGATTACAACCAGCTGATCAATACGGATGGGGCGGCTTCTTTTACCTGGGGCTGGTCTTACCGGATGATTAATAATGCCAACATCATTATTAAGAATGCAGAAGATCCAAACCTGGCCGGGATGTCAGATGCCAATAAGAAAAGCCTGAACGGGGAAGCCCGCTTCTTCCGGGCTTATGCGTACAATATTCTGGCTACTTGTTTTGGTGGCGTGCCCATTCAAAAGGAGCCCCTTACCAAACCTAAAACAGATTTCACCCGCGCTCCGATTGACAGCGTCAACAACCTGATCATTGAAGACCTCTTGTATGCGGCGGCCAATCTGCCGGAACCCGGTGCTTTTGGGTCCAGAACAAACGTCAATGGTAAACCTACAGCCCGGGCCAATAAATACCAGGCCATGCAGTTGCTGGCGGAGGTTTATATCCGGGCCGGTAAGCCAGCCCTGGCAGAAGCACAATGTGATCTGATTATCAACAGTGGCAAATTTGCCCTGAACACCACGCGTTTTGGAATCAAATCCTCACAGCCCGGGGATCCGTTTAATGATATGTTCTGGTATGGCAACCAACGCCGTTACCAGGGCAACAAAGAAGCTATCTGGGTGATGGAACAGGAAAATCCAACCAATATTCCCGGAGGTATTACTAACAATCCGCAACAACGTCGTAACTGGGGTGCTGCGTATTATCAAATTAGTGGTATGAAACTCTGCGATTCACTGGGTGGAAGAGGCATTGCCCGGATGCGCCTGACCAACTGGGTGATTTATGATCTGTATGAAACTGCCGATATGCGCAACTCCCAATACAACCTGCGCCGGAAGTTTTATTACAATACACCAGGGAACCCCAATTATGGCCAACAGGTTCCTTACACCGGTGCTGATACCGTTTTTAAAATCTGTCCGCATACCACTAAATGGTATGAGTTCAATCCTAATGATGAGTTTGGTTTTGCGATGATCAAGGATTTTATGCTGATGCGTTTGGGCGAAACTTATTTGCTGAAAGCGGAAGCACAGTTAAATCAAAGCAATCCGAATGGGGCGGCAACGACCATCAATGTGCTCCGTACAAGGGCCAATGCCAGCCAGGTTACCGGTTCACAAATCACCCTTGATTTTATCCTGGATGAGCGTGCCCGCGAATTGCTGGCCGAAGAAAACAGGAGAATGACCCTGATGCGTACCGGCAAACTGGTAACCCGTACCACCGCTTATAACACACAAACCATAAATCCTGTACTGGGTATCAGCAGCAAAAACCTGTTACTTCCGATTCCGCTCTCCGAAATCAACCTGAATAAGGATGCGGTATTGGATCAAAACCCGGGTTATTAATGTGGCATAAGCAGTCGTCATAGCAAAAAGGCCGGTTGTTTTTACAACCGGCCTTCCTTAAAATCTGATAAATTTACAATAAGGAATAATGCCTGACGAATTACAATAATTATTTACGTTTCTCCCTTGAAACTGACCCAATCCATAGTAGCCATTTTCTTCCTGTTGTTAACCGGTTCTTTGTACGGACAAACAGGGAAACCCGTGCTGGAGAGGGTCATACCAGCCGGCGAAGGCTGGGCTGGTAATTCAGTTAATACAGTGGTATTTCGGAAAAATTCTCTGGCCAGTTTAAATGGTATCCAGTTTATCAGTTATTATGATGCAGAGGGAAATGTGGTATTGGGTAAACGTGTGATTACTGACAGCAGCTGGGAGTTGAAAAGAACCCGCTTTAAAGGGAAGGTGACCGATGCTCACCGTAGTATCAGCATCGCCCTGGATGGAGAAGGATACCTGCATATGGCCTGGGATCATCATGGCAACCATCTTCGTTACTGCCGGAGCCTGCAACCGTTTTCCCTGGAGTTAAGTGATGAAATACCCATGACTGGTCAGCATGAATCCAATGTTACCTATCCCGAATTTTACCGGATGCCCGATGGCGGGTTATTATTTTTTTACCGCGACGGAAGTTCCGGTAATGGAAACCTGATCATTAATACTTATCAGCCTGCTGAAAAAAAGTGGACGGTACTGCAGGATAATCTTATCAGCGGAGAAGGGAAACGCAATGCATACTGGCAGGCATGTGTGGATAACAGGGGGGCGATCCATATTTCGTGGGTCTGGCGCGAAAGTCCGGATGTGGCCAGTAATCATGACCTCTGTTATGCGGTATCAACGGATGGGGGACGAACCTGGGAAAAATCGACCGGGGAAAAATACACGATCCCTGTTACGCAAAGTTCTGCAGAAATTATCTGCTCCATACCCCAACGAAGCGAACTGATCAACCAGACTTCAATGTATGTGGATGGGAAAGGAAAAATAGTAATAGCCTCTTATTGGAAGGGGCAGGGCGACCTGCCGCAATACCAGCTGGTTTATCATACCGGCAATCAATGGAAACAGGCCGATCTGGCCTTTCGGAAAACAAAGTTTTCACTTAGCGGACAAGGCACTAAAAAGATTCCGGTATCCCGACCGCAAGTGATCGCCTGGCAGCGGGGAAGAAAAACATTTGCCGCACTGATTTTCCGGGATGAAGAAAGGGGATCTGTTGTATCAGTCGTGTCTGCTCAACTAAAGAAGAAAATGAAATGGCGTATCTCTGACCTTCCTGGAGGTTCCGCCGGTGATTGGGAGCCTTCCTATGATACAGATCTTTGGAAAAAAGAAAATATACTGCATTTATTTGTACAACCTGTATTCCAGGCCGACGCGGAAGGGGTGGTGAAGTCTCCACCTTCGCTGGTGAAAGTGCTGGAATGTCATTTTTGAGCAATGCGACCTATTATTATACATACACTATTATTATTTAGTACCGGGCTCCTTATTTTTTCCTGCTCCTCACTCAGGAACACGGTTTCAGAAAAGGAGAAAGCTGCCGATGTACTAGCGGTCATTCATACTGTTAACCGTTACTGGCAGTCCAATAACCCGGATCACGGACGGGCTTTCTGGGATAATGCCGCATATCATACCGGTAATATCGAAGTAGTTAAACTGACCGGTGATGAATCGTATCGGCAATATTCAGAATCCTGGGCGGTGAAGAATGAGTGGAAAGGCGCCACATCAGACAATCCCGTTGAATGGAAATACAGTTATGGGGAAAAGCCGGAGTATGTGCTTTTTGGTGACTGGCAGATATGCTTTCAGACCTATCTTGATCTCTATCAGCTGAAACCGGCGGATTATAAAGTGGCGAGGGCGAAAGAGGTGATGGGCTATCAGGTAAGGACCGGGAAAAATGATTACTGGTGGTGGGCCGATGGCTTGTATATGGTGATGCCCGTGATGGTGAAAATGTATAAACTGACCGGGGATCCGGTTTACCTGGATAAACTATACAGCTGGTTCAGCTATGCCAACAGCATTATGTATGACAGCGCAGCGCATATTTATTACCGGGATGCCAAATATGTTTTTCCAAAACATGCCACTGCTTCCGGGAAAAAAGATTTCTGGGCCCGTGGCAACGGATGGGTCTTTGCCGGACTGGCAAAAGTATTACAGGAGCTGCCGGTAACCGACCCCCACCGGGATGAGTATATACAAACATTCAGGCAGATGGCACTGACGCTGAAACAGTATCAGCAACCGGAAGGGTATTGGACCCGCAGTATAATGGACAATACCCAATCGCCCGGTTATGAAACCAGTGGGACTGCATTCTTTACTTATGGATATTTCTGGGGTATCAACAACGGATACCTGGACTCTATAACCTTCCTTCCCGTTGCAGAGAAAGGATGGAATTATCTACTCACCCTGGCACTCCAGCCGGAAGGCAAGATCGGATATGTTCAGCCCATCGGCGAGAGAGCTATTCCCGGGCAGGTAGTGGATAAGGATTCGACAGCCAATTTCGGTGTCGGTGCTTTTCTGCTGGCCGCCTGTGAAAGATACCGCTTCCTGGAGCGGATAAAACAGCTATGAAACTGAATGCAGACAGCATGGCTGAGCGGTTTATCGGTTTATTCGGTAATGCCGCTGATCCAATGGTAGTCCGTTCGCCGGGCCGGGTCAATCTGATCGGGGAACACACCGATTACAATGACGGGTTTGTATTACCCGCCGCCATCAATAAAGCGGCCTGGGTGGCGGTTACCAGCCGGAACGATAATCAGGTATTACTTTTTGCCGAAGATTATCATGCGCATTATAATACCACGCTGGATAGCCTGGCACCTACTGATGAACACTGGCCCAACTACATACTCGGGGTAGCCGATCAACTCCGGAAATCAGGGATTGTCATCAGTGGCTTTAACCTGTTGCTGGCAGGAGATATTCCGATCGGGGCAGGGTTGTCTTCATCTGCTGCCGTTGAATGTGCCACACTCTTTGCCCTGAATATACTTTTTGACCTGCATCTTTCCAAAGCGGAAATGGCACATATCGCGCAGCATGCGGAACATGATTTTGCAGGGGTTAAATGCGGGGTAATGGATATGTTCACTTCATTATTCGGGAAAAAAGACGAGGTGATCAATCTGGACTGCCGGAGTTTATTCTATGAGTATGTGCCCCTGGACCTGAAAGGGTATAAATTATTACTTTTAAATACCAATCTGAATCACCGGCTCTCCTCTTCCGACTATAATACAAGACGACAGCAATGTGAACAGGGGGTAGCCTGGGTAAAAGAAAAAGTTCCTTCTGTGGAGGCACTCAGGGATGTAACCAGTGACATGCTGGAAAGATATGTAAAGGAAAGAGATCCGTTGATTTACCAGCGCTGCCTGTATGTGGTGGAGGAAAACCACCGGCTACAGCAGGCCTGCCGTGATCTCAAAAAAGGAGACATCCGGTCGCTCGGAAAAAGAATGTTTGAAACGCATGAAGGACTGAGTAAACAATATGAAGTAAGTTGCCCTGAACTGGATTTCCTGGTGGATGCAGTAAAAGGAAATGCCGACGTACTGGGAGCCCGGATGATGGGGGGAGGTTTTGGCGGATGTACCATAAATATTGTGAAAGCGGAAGCCATTAAAAACCTGGTAAGTACGCTTAGGCCCGGGTATGAAAGATCCACAGGACTATCACTGGGTGATTATATTGTTTCGGTGGAGAATGGAACTGAGCTGATGCGGAAAAGGGAAACGGTTCATGCCTGATTAAATAGTTCTTTCAGATTATACTTACTCCGGCCCGCCTGCGGGAAGAGTAAGTGGTTGTCATATAGCAAGCATAAGCAAACAACCCTGTTGTTTTTACAACAGGGTTTATTCAGTATTATCTTAGTTACTTTAATAAAGAAATGTTATGATTCGAAAATTTAACCTGGCTATTCTTTTCAGTATCAGCATTGTTCAGGGACTGGTGGCTCAACCCCCCGTAAATGACTGGGAAAACCCTCTCTTATACGAAGTCAATAAGGAAGCCCCGCATGCGTCGTTTATGTTGTATGCAGACAAAGCATCGTTGATCAAAGATGATTTTTCGACTTCGCCGTTTTATCAGTCGTTGAATGGTAGTTGGAAATTTAACTATACCGCGAAAGTCGCGGACCGGATAAAGGATTTCTATAAACCGGAACTCAATGACAACCAGTGGAAGGATATAATAGTGCCTTCTAACTGGGAGTTACAGGGCTATGGTGTTCCGATCTATACCAATATCACTTACCCGTTCCCCAAAAATCCGCCCTTTGTGGGGGAAGATAATCCGGTCGGCACCTATCGCCGGGAATTTACACTGCCTGCAGTATGGGACGATAAAGAGATTATACTTCATTTTGGGTCGATAACGGGATGTGCATTCATCTATGTGAACGGGGTGAAAGTGGGTATGAGTAAAGTGTCCAAGACCGCGGCAGAATTTAATATCACTTCTTTAGTCCGGCCGGGGAAAAATCTCCTTGCCGTGCAGGTAATCCGCTGGCATGATGGCAGCTACCTGGAAGACCAGGACTTCTGGCGGATCAGTGGGATAGAACGGGATGTGTTTCTGTTTGCCATGCCGAAACTGACGATCTGGGACTACTTTATTAAGGCCGGACTAGACGAGAAATATACAAATGGTGTTTTTAGCGCTGATGTGAATCTGCGGGCCTTTAAATCGTCCGTTCAGCAAAAGGGCACTATTGAAATCACGATTGCTGATACTGATGGCAAAGAGGTTTTCAGGCAGCTAAAGAAATTTGGCAGGAGCGCGGATAGTATGCAATCCATCCGTTTTGCCGGCACGGTAAAAAATCCCCGGAAATGGAGTGCGGAATCACCCGCACTTTATCAATGTATGATTGAATTAAAGGATGAGACGGGTAAAACCGTTGCACTGACTGGCAGCCGGATCGGTTTCCGGACTGTGGAAATTAAAAATGCTCAATTGCTGGTGAATGGTGTACGGGTGATGGTTCATGGCACCAACCGCCATGAGCATGATGATGTGCTCGGGCATGTGCCTACACTTGCCTTGATGAAGAAGGATATTCAGCTGATGAAGCAGTTTAATATTAATTCCGTACGTACTTCCCATTATCCCAATGATCCGCTTTGGTATAAACTCTGCGATGAGTACGGATTATACCTGGTGGATGAAGCCAATATTGAAAGTCATGGGATGGGTGCGGAAAAACAGGCCCGCTTTAATCCGGGTGCCCACGTGGCGTATCGTTCGGAATGGGCGCCAGCTCATCTGGACCGCCACCGGAGGATGGTGGAACGGGATAAGAATCACACTTCAGTGATCATCTGGTCATTGGGGAACGAATGTGGGAATGGTCCGGTATTTCATGAAGGATATAAATGGATCAAGGAACGGGACAATACACGCCCTGTACAATTTGAACAGGCAGCTGAAAATGCGAACACCGATATCGTTTGCCCGATGTATCCGCGTATCCATGACATGAAATCCTATGCGGATGACAAGTCAAAGCAACGTCCTTATATCATGTGCGAATTTTCACATGCGATGGGGAACAGCAACGGTAACTTCCAAAAATACTTTGATATAATAGAATCCAGCCCGCATATGCAGGGTGGTTTTATCTGGGATTGGGTGGACCAGGGATTTAAACAAACGGATAAAAGCGGAACGGTTTACTGGGGTTATGGCGGCGACCTGGGTAGCTATAATTACCTGAATGATGAAAACTTTTGTGCCAATGGTTTGATTGCGGCCAACCGGACACCGCATCCGGGTTTATATGAAGTTAAAAAAGTATACCAGGATATCCGTTTTGTGGCAAAAGATATCAGTAAAGGACAGTTGATGGTGAAAAATAATTTTGCCTTTAATTCATTGGAAAAATATACTTTCTACTGGACATTAGTACGGAACGGGCAGGAAGTACACCGTGAAACAATTGCAGTCAGTGCAGCTGCCGGTAAACAACAGGAGGTTACCCTTCCTGTCCCTGAGGATAAAACAACGCAGCCCGGTGAGTATTTCATTCATGTATACGCGGTAATCAGTAAGTCCGCCGCGACAGAAATGTTGCCTGAAGGTCATGAGATAGCCCGGGAAGAATTTAAACTCAGTGGGGATTATTTCAGTACCACCAAGGCTACTGCCGGCAAACTGTCGCTGATCCACGCAACCGATAAAATCAGTTTTCAGTCCGAAGCTGTTTCGGGTGAAATTGATACCCGTACAGGTGCTTTACGTAATTATAGAACCAGTGGCGGAACACAGCTGTCCCGGTTCCCGGAACCTTATTTCTGGAGAGCCCCCACAGATAACGACTTTGGAAACAGTATGCCATCTAATCTGGGTATCTGGCGTTCCGCTCACCAGTCCCGGAAAGTAAAAACAGTGAAGGTCAGCGAACCTGGGCCGGAAGGTTTGGCTGTTAAAGTGGAGTATGAACTTACGGGGATAGCCGTACCTTATACGGTTGAGTACCTCGTGATGAATGATGGTGCGATCCGTGTTACAGCTTCCATCGATCTTACAGGAAGGGATTTGCCGGAAATGCCCCGTTTTGGTATGCGTACACAGTTAGCACCGGAATATAATCAACTGGCCTACTATGGCCGGGGTCCATGGGAGAATTATACCGATCGTAAAACGGCTTCTTTCCTCGGACAATACAGCGGACTGGTAAAGGATCAGTTTACGGCAAATTATATTCGCCCGCAGGAAAACGGGTATAAAACCGATGTCCGCTGGCTGACGCTGACATCATCATCGGGACAGGGAATCCGGATAGAAGGCATACAGCCATTATGTTTCAGTGCATTGAATTACTCCACAGAGAGCCTTGATCCGGGTATGACCAAAAAGCAACAGCATCCATCCGATCTGCGTCCGGATAACAATGTATACCTGAATATTGATCTATTACAACGAGGAGTAGGGGGGGATGACAGCTGGGGGGCACTGCCGCATGAGGAGTACCGTTTGCGTGAGAAAAAATATACGTACAGTTATATCATCCGTTTGCTGGATAAATAATTAACCTGTTGAAAAGCCTGATTTCTTTTTTTCAGATACCGCTGTTCCTGATTGTCCTTTGTCAAACAGTGACAGCAGCATCATCCATTTCTCTGGCTGATACCAGCGGCTACCGATTGGTTTGGTCCGATGAATTCAATTATAATGGTAAGCCTGATACTACAAGCTGGAATTATGAGTATGGATTTGTCCGCAATAATGAATTGCAGTGGTACCAGCCGGAGAATGCATTTTGTGAGCATGGACTATTGGTGATTGAAGCCAGAAAAGAGCATAAGCCCAATCCCCGGTTTGATAGTCTCAATGATAACTGGAGAAAAAGCAGGGAACATATTGAATATACATCTTCCTGCCTGCTGACACGAGGGAAACAGAGCTGGTTGTATGGCCGGTTTGAAATGCGGGCCAGGATCGGGATCAGTCCGGGTATGTGGCCCGCCTGGTGGACTTTGGGCATAAAGCAACCCTGGCCGGCCAACGGGGAGATCGATATCATGGAATATTACCGGGGTAAGTTACTGGCCAATATCGCCTGTCTTGGTGTCGATAAAAAAGCACATTGGTTCAGCAATACACTTTCCACTGATTCATTGGGAGCCGAAGCATGGGCCGCCCGGTTTCATGTGTGGCGTATGGACTGGACCAGTGAATTTATTGCTCTTTTTTGCGATGATCAATTGCTGAATAAAGTGTCACTGGATTCACTGGTCAACAGGGATGGTACCGGATTGAATCCATTCCGTCAGCCACATTATATGCTGATCAACCTGGCGATTGGGGGCGATAATGGCGGAGATCCGTCGGGTACAAAATTTCCGCAGCGGCTGGAAGTGGATTATGTACGGGTGTATGAGTGGTAAGTTTTAATTTATAAGTTGTAAGTAATAAGTTGGAAGTGATAAGTTGTAAGTAATACGTGGTAAGGTTTAATATAGTTTACTATGGGTAGAAAGATAATCGGGAAGTTATGGATAGCCTTTTTTTTTGTGTCGTCTTTAAAACCGATGTCAGCGCAAATTACCGTTGCGTTACCACCTGACTATATTCAAACAGTAAATGGAAGCACGGTTTTTAAGGTGGATCAGCCGGATTATGTCAAAAGTCCATTTACCGGGGTGACCCGTAAACACTGGAAGGAGGCCGCTTTATACTTATTAGAAGGAGCATTCAGTTATGTGAAGCGAATGGAAGACCCGATGCAGTTTCCGAAGCAACCTGGAAAATCTTATCCCAGAACGGTCAGCCAGATACCAACAGAGAAATTGGAGGGGCTCTGCCGGACACTCTTTATGGCCGCTCCATTACTGAAGGAACACCCGGGCCTGGTGATTAATAATATCAGGGTCGCCGATTATTACCGGTATCATATATTGAAACTACTGGATCCTTCCAGCCCCACTTATATAAAACCACAGGCAAAAGGAGGAGGTCCGAATCAGATCCTCGTGGAATTCGGGGCACTGGCAGTATCTATGTTTTATATACCGGAAATCCTGTTTGATCCGCTGTCACAGGAACAAAAAGATATTCTCGCGGCAACTATGATCAGTTATGGTGATGGTAAGACAGTACCTTCCAACTGGAAGTTCTTCAACATTTTCGTACTGAGTTTTTTTAAAGCACATGGGTATGCGGTCAATGAGCAATTATTAAAAGAGTACCTGGATAAATCTCTGGAGCATTACCGGGGAAATGGCTGGTACAATGACAATCCGGCCTATGATTATTATAGTATGTGGGCTTTTCAAATGTATGGACCTGTATGGGCGGAATATTTTGGGAAAAAGTATTACCCGGAGTATGCAGCAAAATTCATGAAAAATTTCAGCGAAGTAAAGGACAATTATCCTTACCTCTTTGGACGTGATGGTAAGATGGTGATGTGGGGCCGGAGTATGACTTACCGGATCGGTTCGGTGGCTCCATTGTCATTGATGGGACTGGAGAACGATCCCGCCACCAATTATGGTTGGATGCGCCGGATTTCTTCCGGAGTCTTACTTCAGTTTCTGCAGCATCCTGATTTTATGAAAGACAATGTGCCTACCCTTGGTTTCTATGGGGCTTTTGAACCCGCCGTTCAATCTTACAGTTGCCGGGGAAGTGTGTACTGGATGGGGAAAGCCTTTGTCTCCCTGTTGTTGCCAGAGACCAATCCGTTTTGGTCCGCTGTTGAAAATGAAGGTCCCTGGGGAAAGGACATGAATAAAGGACAGGTGTACAACAAATTCCAGGATAGTTCGCATATCCTGATCACCGACTATCCCAATAGTGGCGCTGCTGAAATCCGGGCCTGGTGTAATGTCAAAGCCATCGGGGCCAATGAACCCTTCCGGGCCAGTGAGAATTATAACCGGCTATCTTACAACAGCGCTTTCCCCTGGCAGTCCGACAGTGCAGAAGGAGTGGTGGCGATGAATTATATTTTCCGGAATAAGAAAAATGAATGGGAACCTTTACGTCTCTATGCATTTAAAAAGTTTGAAAATGGAATATATTACCGGGAGGCTGCAGTGGAAACACAACCCGGTATCCGTTTACAACTGGCAGACATCCCTTTGCCGGATGGAATACTCCGGGTCGACCGGATCAGTGCAGATACGGTAACCGAGATGCGGCTGGGACATTATGCTTTACCCAACCTTTCTGGTACGATGCGGAAAGAGCAGCGGATGGTAAAAGGACATAAGGTGCAAATCATTGACAATGGAGTGTATCAGCTGGCCATGGTCATGATAAATGCCTGGGAGGGTATCTATACCGCCGATGCCAGGGGTATTCATCCGGAAGCCGTTGAAAGCAGCGTAATTAATGTACGGGCCATTACAAAAGCCAATATAACTAGTCCAACATTGTATATCACTGTATTGCTCTGGAAGAAATCCGGTGAACGATGGACGGATAAGGAACTGATTCCGGTAAAGAAATATGCGTATGACCGTAAAACCGGCTCGTTAAAAGTGCAGATGCGTCATTTAACCGGGATGCCCCGGGTGTACCATGTTTTTTGATTTATTGTAAGACGCTTATATCACTCGGGGTTATTTATTTTCCTCCCGGACAAATTCATTTTTCTGCACACTGCCGGAATTGATGAATTGGTTGTTTTTTAACTGATGCATGGCCCTGACCACATCTTCATACGTAATCAGGATATTGCCGGTGTTGCAATTAATGAACTGGTTTTTCTCCATCCGGGATTTTTGCACGCCATACAGATGGATCAGGGGCGTTGTTGAGCCGTTGTTGCTGTTGTTTATCCGGTTATTACTGAATGTAAGATCCGGCCCCATCGTGCTCTCATCATTGCCACCACGGTAAATGGCCAGTAATGCACCCTGCAGGTTATTAATGCTGTTGTTGCTGATCACGATTTTCTCCGCGTTGTAATATCCTTTATTGTCTTTTTCTTCGGTCATATGAAGCAATCCTGCATTAAAATTGCTAAAAGTACAATTGCGGATGATGAGGCTGTCGGCCACCATGCTTTTATTGGCAAAAATGAGGCTGACGGCCGGGAATTGCTTTCCCAGGTTTTTGATCTGGCTATTGGTAAGCAGCAGATTATAATGGGCTGACGGAGCAGCTTTGCTGCTGGAAATAAAAGATGAAACCTGCAAGCCCGCTATGTCCAGCCGGAGTTTATTTAATTGCAATTCTCCTTTTCCTTCAATGATAAACAGGCTTTCAATCGGGGAGGAGCTGAGCAGGGTAAAGCCGGTGCCATGGCTGCTGATCTGAACCCGTTTGGTGATTAATAAGGGTTGATCTGTTTTGTAGGCATTACCGGTCAGCCGTATGGCTACCGGCTCAGGAGAAGCCAATGCCTTTGTCAGGCTCAGCAGGTCCGGGCAGTTTACTTGTTTCCAGCTAATGGCGGGCAGGTTGTTGTTTTTGTTATACCAGCCGGCACCAGTGTTCAGCCGGGTTTTCTTTTCCACCTGGCTGATCATACTGATTGCTTTTTTGGCAGGGGCATCGTTTCCTTTTGTAAATCCAGCTGGTAGTATTTGACGGGCGCCACGATTGACCAGGTTGTTGCTGAATAATATGCCATCCATCCGGTCATAACTTTTATAGATCACGCTGTCTTTGGTATTATAGAAATTATTATTGGTGACCGTTACTTTATCCGGCGGCAATGTCCGTTCTGCATCACTGCCTTCGCAGAAAGTGGCCGGGGTACATTCGTAAAATGTATTTCCGCTGATTACGGCGTCGGTTACCTGCACATACCGGTGTGCCGGAGAATTGGGGATGCCGTTCATCACGGCCAGTGGTGAACGGAAATCGGTGCCACGGCATTGGTAAAAGATATTGTTCAGTACCTGTTGTCCTTTGTTGATTACACGTACGCCACCGCTGCCGGATTTGTTATTGCCCAGGAAGTAATTGCCGGAAACAGTATTGTAGTTTCCATGACGTAATACGACTGAGCCCTGGCATTCGCGGAATACATTATTGGTTACTTCATTGCTGCCGGATTTGATAGAAACGATTTCCGTTTCCCCATCACATTGTTCAAAGAAATTATCAGTGATTTTTGTGTTTGAATTGAATTCACAATGCTGGGAAACGCCCACACGGATCATTTCCCCGCCATTGGAAGCCAGCGGTATCCGGCGTCCGAAGTAATTATGGTCGATGGAATGGTGGTTTTCCCTGCTGCGTTCATCATCAAGGATAACGGCCAGTAATACACCGATATTGAGTTTATGCCGAAAACTGCAATGATCCAACCGGTTATTTTTACCATAGAATGCTATCCAGTAATTCTCTTCCATCCGTCCGGGATTATTGAAGTCGTCAATCACACAATTCGTCACCCGGCAATTATTGGATACCCGTTCTTTGCCACTCCGGAAGCTGATCACGGGATCTTTGCCGGAATAGCCATTGGTAAAGAATAAACCTTCTGCCACAATATATTGGCCTCCGATTTCGAGACGTGATTTTCCTGTAACCAATACTTTCCCCGCTGTCTCCGCCCGGAAAATAACCGGTTTGTCTTCGGTTCCCTGGCAGTTCAGGCTAATCAGGACATCCTTCCATATTCCGTTTTTCAAAACAATCGTATCGCCTGGCAGTGCTCTTTTATCAGCCTCCTGCAGTTCTGCATTGTTTTTCACCGGTATGATGGAAGCGGTGGCAATGAAAGAAGTTAAAAGAATGACCGGCGCTAAAAGATATTTGTACATGTTTTATTGTTTTGTCCGACCGCCCCTGGGGAGTATACGGAGGGAAGATTCACGGATGATCAGTTTGGGTTTTAATACTTCCTCTACCTGGCTCATGTCAGTATCGCGATGCATTTTTTCTATAAAAAGTTTCGCGGCAATTTTTCCCAATTCAAAGGCCGGTTGGTCCACACTGGAAATACCCGGGGTCACGAGACTGGTCACCGGTTCGTTATTAAAACCGACTAAGCCGATATCATGTGGCATTTTTAGCCCTTTTTCTTTGATTGCGAGCATGGCACCAATGGCCATCCGGTCACTGATGGTGAAAATAGCATCGGGCCTTTTTTTCATTGCCAGCAGTTCCTTAGTGGCGAGATAGGCATAGTCCTGGTTGAAATCACAGTAGATGATCAGCTCCTTATCAGGTTTGATCTTGTGTTTTCTCAGACTTTTCAGGTATCCTTCCATCCGTTGGTTACTGATCTGCAGGTTCTTCGGACCGGCCAGAATAGCAATTCGTTTATACCCCTGTTCAATTAAATGTTCCGTAGCCTGGAAACCACCATCTTCATTGTCAATACGCACCCCCGGTGCCTGCAGGAAAGGAGTCACCCGGTCAAATACCACCACGGGCATTTTTTTGTCCAGTATTTTTTTGAAGTGATCAAAGACTTTGGTTTCACTGGAAACGGAAATAATAAATCCATCAACAAGACTATCCAGCAAACGACGGGTATTTACAATTTCCCGGCCAAAGGATTCATTACTCTGACAGACCATCACCGTGTAGCCGGCTTCCAGCGCCACTTCATCAATCCCTTTAACCATGGTGGAAAGCACATAATCGAGGTTAGGTACCAATACCCCGATATTGTGGGTTTGTTTTTGTTTCAGACTCAGGGCAAGCCGGTTAGGCTGATAATCCAGTTCCTCCGCCAATGCCATCACCGCTCTCTTGGTTTCCGGGTTTACATCTGCGGCGTTGCGGATGGCCCTGGATACGGTAGAGATGGAAATGTTAAGTTGCTTGGCAATGTCTTTAATCGTGGCAGGCTTATTCATATCGTTCCGGGATCAGGGATTAAAGCTAGGAAGAAGAAGTTTACGAAAATCCCGGCAGCGTTGCCGGTAACGTTCTCGGTGCCCTTTATTTAGAAAATATGTAAAAAATAGGATAAATATCTTATTTAAATTAAAAAAAGTACTTTTAATTAAAAATATTCTAATACACAAAAAAAAGCCCGCCTGATTATTCCACTTAATATTACCATCGAAATCAAACCGGTAAGCTGAAACAGCCATATGAAATCAGGTACTGCTTCTCTGCCGTGCTCGTTTTTAGTCCTGCCTTCTCCATTTATTAGTAGTACGTAAAATATTTTTTATGAGTCAATTTTCAGGTAAGGTCGCTATTGTTACAGGCGGTTCCAGGGATATCGGACGTCAGGTTTGTTTAAAACTGGCCGCTGGTGGGGCACGTGTATGTGTCAATTATTTTGGCAATAAAGAACTCGCTGACGAAACCCTGAAACAAATCAACGCGGCAGGTGGCGAAGCGATCATCGCTTATGGAGATATGACGAAAGCTGCCGATGTACAACAAGTTGTAGAGTCCTGTGTAGCCGCCTTTGGAAACACGATTCATATATTGGTAAATGTGGCCGGGGGACTGATGGGGCGTAAAGTACTGGCCGATCTGGATGAAAACTTCTGGGACGCGGTGATTGATGTAAATCTGAAGACAGCCTTCCTGACGACCAGGGCCGTGGTACCGTATATGACAGACGGCGGAACCATCGTTAATTTCTCATCCCAGGCAGCGCGGGATGGCGGTGGATTTGGTGCATTAGCATATGCGACTGCCAAAGGCGGTGTATTGACCATGACCCGTGGATTGGCCAAGGAACTCGGTCCCAAAGGTATCCGGGTGAACTGTGTATCTCCCGGTATGATCAATACCACTTTCCATAACACGTTTACCAAACCGGAAGTCAGAACTAATGTGGCCGCTGCCACACCGTTGCGCCGGGAAGGGGAAGCGAGTGAAGTAGCTGACCTGGTTTGTTACCTGGCCGGACCTGCTTCTTCTTTTATTAACGGGGAAAGTGTGGAGATTAATGGCGGAACCTATTTTGTATAGTAATGATTTGTTAGCGGATCTTTCAATAGATTAATTACATGCGATTGCTGAAAACGTTTTGCCTGCTTTTTTTTGGCTTCCCTTTACTGACGGAAGCCCAGCACCCGGTTACTTTTTTTACAAAGACGGAAGCGGCCCTGGTGAAAAAAGACCTGCTGAAATACCCCTTGCTGAGCCGGTCCTACCGCGATATCAAACAGGAAGTGGACCAGTGGCTCCTGAAGGATATCGATGTTCCGGTTCCCAAAGATCCGGCGGGAGGGTATACCCATGATAAACATAAGTACAATTATACCCTGATGTTTAACAGCGGTATATTATATAATCTGACCGGCGAAAAGAAGTATGCACAACTGGTCAGCCGTACTTTATTGAAGTATGCAGCCCTGAATCCCACGTTGAAAAATCATCCGCAAGCCACCAGCAGTTCACCCGGTCGCCTGTTCTGGCAGGCACTCAATGATGCAAACTGGCTTGTATATAGCGGCATGGCGTATGACCTGGCCTATAACGGTATCCCCGCAGCCGATCGTAAAATAATAGAAGAGGGTGCTTTTAAACCCGAAGTGGAATTCATTACCCGTGATCTCCAGACCTGGTTTGATCTTATTCATAATCATGGTGTCTGGGCCTGCGCAGGTGTGGGACTGGTTGGAATCGCCACCGGTAATAAGGACTATATTGATATGGCCTTATATGGCACAAAGAAAGATGGGAAAAGTGGCTTTATCGCCCTGATGGATGGTTTGTTTTCACCGGACGGCTTTTATGCGGAAGGCCCTTATTATACACGTTATGCGATCCTGCCTTATTATTTATTGGCCACTGCATTGGACAAAGTACGTCCTGAACTGAAGATCTTTAAATACCGGGAGAATATTTTACAGAAAGCATTGATGGCGGGTCTGCAACAAACAAACCTGGATGGCACGTTCTACTCATTCAACGATGCCCTGAAAGAAAAAGATTATACGTCCAATGAACTGGTGACGGCGGTGGATATTGCCTGGGACAAATATGGCAAGGATGACGGTCTGCTGGTGGTGGCCCGTGCACAAAACCGGGTGCTGCTCAATAAAGGCGGGGTATCCATTGCTGCCGCGTTGGCATCCGGAAAAAACAATACGCTCCGGTTTCCTTATAAAACAGTGGAATACCGGGATGGCAGTAAAGGGGACAGGGGCGGTGTAACCGTATTACGCAGCGGTAAAGATGATCAGCTTAGCAGCCTGATATTTAAGTATACCTCACATGGACTTTCTCATGGTCACTACGATAAATTGAATTACCAGTTCTACGACAAGGGAAATGAAATTCTCCGGGATTACGGGGCCGTCCGCTTTATAGGGATTGAGCAAAAATATGGCGGACGTTATTTGCCTGAAACAAAGGGCTATGCGGCACAAACCATCGCACACAATACCCTGGTACTGGATGAGAAAAGCCATTTTAACGGAAAAGAAGAGACCGCTGAAAAATATCCGGCACAAAAGCGATTCAGTTACCTGAAGGGCCCCGCTGTACAAGTGGTTTCAGCCGGTACAGATAAAGCCTATGACGGGGTAAACCTGCAGCGTACGGTTTACCTGCTTGATCTGCCTGGAGGTAACCGGTTGGTGGCTGACTTGTTTACCGTTGAATCGGCGGCTGAACATCAGTATGATCTTCCTTTTCAGTATAACGGACAACTGATCAGTACCTCGGTAAAATACACTCCATTTACAGATAAACAGGAAACACTCGGAAAAAAGAACGGCTACCAGTATTTATGGAAGGAAGCGGAAGCCCGGGTGAATGATACATTGGTACAACTTACTTTTCTGAATGACCGGACCTATTACAGTTTGTCCACGCTGGTACAAGGGCCTGCCACTGTTTTTTTTACCCGTTCCGGGGCCAATGATCCGAATTTTAATCTCCGGCATGAGCCTGCCATGATCGTACGAAATACGGGTCGCAACCAAACCTATGTTAGTGTATTGGAGGTGCATGGTCAGTTCGATCCGATCAACGAATTTTCCACCTATGCCTATGCATCGGTAAAACAGATCCGTCTCCTCAGGCAGGATGCGCAGTACACCCTTGCGGAGATTATGTTGGGTGAGAAGCGGATCATTATTGCACAGTCAAACAGCACCACCGATAAAGAGGCTTCTCACAGCGTTTCAGGATATAACTGGAAAGGGCCCTATGCGGTGTACTATAACGGGATTGAATTAAGATAAGTCGTTAATTATATAATACCATTATTATGAAAGAAATGGAATCAACTGAAGCGGCCAGGGTTTTCATTGATAACAATGAACTGGATTGGCAGGTGGTCGATACAGGCGTAAAAAGAAAAATCATGTCATTTGATGACCGGCTGATGCTGGTAAAAGTATCGTTTGATAAAGGCGGGGTGGGTACTCTCCACCAGCACCCGCATTCACAGATCACCCATGTGGAAAGCGGGGTGTTTGAAGTGGAAATCGGGGAAGAGAAAAAAATCCTGAAAGGGGGCGATGCCTTTTATATCCCACCCAATATACTTCATGGAGCCGTCTGCCTGGAAGCCGGAATTTTAATTGATGTATTCAGTCCGATGAGAGAGGATTTTATAGATAATAAATAACGGGATTGTCCAATGCTGAGGTTGCTATGTATATACAGTCTTTTTTTTCTGATCGGGTGTAATAAAAAAAATACACCGGCCCAGACGCCTGATCCTGTACCCGGTCCCGGTGGTTCTTCCCGGGTGGTTAATGTGTCGACCGCAGCGGCCCTGAATGCCGCCTTGCTGGATGCAAAGCCGGGTGATGAAATTATCATGGCGGATGGCATCTACAAAGGCAAATTTGTAATCGGGGCAACTGTAAATGGTACGGCGACAAAGCCGGTCATTCTTCGCGGCAGCCGGAATGTAATCCTGGATGCAGAAACCACCACAACCGGGTATGTGCTACACCTGCAGGCCAGTTACTGGATATTGAGAGGCTTTACCCTCACCAATGGTCTTAAAGGGCTCATGGTTGACGGAGCCCGTAAATCGGTTATTGATAGTCTGAAAGTTTTCAATATCGGTGAAGAAGCGATACATCTCCGCAAATTCAGTTCATCCAATACCGTACAGTTTTGTGAAATCAGCCAGGTAGGATTAAAGACCCCCGATTATGGAGAGGGTATTTATATCGGTTCAGCAAAAAATAACTGGTCCACTTATACCAACGGACAACCGGATTTCTGCGATTCCAACCGGATCATCAGTAACCGGATCGGCCCCGGCATTACGGCGGAATGTATTGATGTAAAAGAAGGAACCACCGGTGGACTGATCCGTGGAAATTATTTTGATGCCACCGGTATTACGGGTGCCAACAGCGGCGACAGCTGGATGGATGTGAAAGGAAACTATTACCTCATAGAAGAGAATACCGGATTTAATCCCGGCGGCCCCATTTTCAAGGATGGTTTCCAGGTACATGTAGCTTATCCGGGATGGGGTAATAATAATGAATTCAGAAATAATGAATGTACGGTGAATGCCACGGGCTATGGTTTTAATATTCAGCTGAGCGGAAGCAATGGCAGTTCCACCGGGAATAAAGTATATGTCAGCAACACGGTAAATGGTGCACAAAGCGGTATAGCAAATATTACGTTGAGTAACTGAAAATTATGAAAGTAAAAGGTTTACGTTGGTATATTATCGGGCTCATCGGGCTGGCAACGATCATTAATTATATTGATCGTACGGCCATTAATATACTTTGGCCGTATATCCATAAAGATTTTGGCATTACTGAAGCAGAGAGCAAAGATGCATTGAAGCTGATCACTACTTTCTTTATGATTGCTTACGCCATTGGTCAGACGGTAACCGGAAAATTGATGGATGCCATTGGAACAAGACTCGGTTTCCTGGTATCAATCGTAGGCTGGAGTATTTCCATTGCCCTGCATGCCTTCGCGAGAACACTGCTCTCTTTTAATATTTTCCGTTTCTTTCTGGGTTTAAGTGAAGCAGGTAACTGGCCAGGGGCGGCAAAAAGTAATGCAGAATGGTTTCCTGCCAAGGAAAGGGCGATTGCACAGGGTATTTTCGGTGCAGGCGCTTCACTGGGCTCCGTAGTATCGGCCCCTTTTATTGCTTACCTCTACCTGGCATTTGGTTGGAAGATGACCTTTGTTGGGATCGGGGTGCTTGGATTATTATGGATCATCCCCTGGATGCTCATCAATAAGAATACCCCTGACAAACATCCCTGGATTACCCCTGAAGAAAAAGAACATATTCTTTCATCTGCTACAAATAAGGCAACCGCCCCGGTGGCCACTGAAATATACAGCTGGAAAAAATTACTGGCATTCAGGAATACCTGGGCGGTGATCTCTTCCCGTTTCTTTATTGATCCGGTCTGGTGGATGTTTGTGACCTGGCTGCCCTTTTTCCTAAAGGAAAATTTCGGATTTGATATTAAACAGGTGGGTGCCTTTGCCTGGGTACCTTATCTCTTTGCTGCCATTGGCGGATTGGCCGGTGGCTTTTTCTCCTCCTGGCTGATTAAAAAAGGAGTGGCAGCCGTGAAAGCCAGGAAACAGGCGATTACGATTGGCAGTGTGATCATGTTGCTATCACTGGGTAGTATCGTGATTTACCTTGACCGGTTGAAGGACCTGCCTTCGGTGGCCATTGCCCTGATCAGTATTACTTTATTTGGTTTTCAGTTTCTGATCAACAACCTGCAAACATTGCCCGGTGATTATTTCCATGGAAAGAACGTGGGAACAGTAGCTGGCATGGGCGGTACCTCTGCCGTATTGGGAACGCTGATTGTAACCTGGCTGGTTCCGGTACTGACAAAGACCAGTTATACATCTTTCTTCCTGCTGGCGGCTATGATGGTGCCGCTGGCCTGGATATGTATCATGTTTATAGTTTCAAAAAAGAATAAAACAGAAAACAGCTGATGCTGTAACTAAACGATTAAACGCTGCTATATGAAACGAATTTTAATGACCCTCCTGTTTAGCTTTATTGCCGGTTTCGCTTTCAGTCAGACTACTTATTACTGGGTGGGAGGGACTGCTGCCGCTACCGGTATTACGACCGGTACAAACTGGAATACTTCGCTGGATGGACTGGGAAGTACCCGGCCTTCCTCGACTGGTGCTACCGATATATTAGTTTTTGACGGTACCAATCTTGGCGGAACTGTTCCTGCAACAGGTCCTGCCACCATTCTGGCAAACAGCAGTATTACCTGTGGACAGATTCTTATCACTAATAATGCAGTGATCAACCTGATCCGTCCCACTTCAGGTACCAGTACCATCACTATTAGCGGAGGTTCCGGGGATGACTTTGTTGTTGATGCCGGATCCACTTTTGCAGTACCGGTTACCACATCAGGCAGTATGCGATTTGCCATGGGAGCCGTGAATACCGGCCGGGTTAGTGGCACCATGAGTATTATTTCCGGACAACAGTTCCGGATGGATAATACCACCGGTGGTGCAGCTGGTGCACTGGTATTTACCAACGGGTCCAGTTTTACCACGAATATAACTTCCGCATCTTCTTCTTACGCTTTTGGCAGCGGTACACAATCGGCTGAGAAATGGGTGGTTTTTGAAGACGGCGCTCAACTTTATTATGAAGGTGGCTATAGTCCGATGGGTGGCACTGCTAACTATTCAGCCATTGATTTTAAACCCGGAAGTGTATGGCACCACCGGGCCAATAACGGAACCGGTTCCTTTTTTAACCGGAAAGCATTTGGCCATATCATCGTGGAAAATAATGCCACGCTTACAGCTGATGGTCCTGTTTTTCGTATTAATAATTTGACGGTTACTGCGGGCGCAACCTTTCTGAATTCATTATCCGGGCAGACCGCCATCATGGGAAATCTGCAGGTGGATGGCACTTTCAACACACCCACCGGATCAAACAATGAAGTTATCCTTGCCGGGTATACCACACAAACTGTTTCAGGTACCGGTACATTGAATATGGCTAATCTCCTTGTTGCTGATAATGCACAAGTGGTATTAAACAGAAATCTTATTGCGGACCAGGGAGTAATTGTCAATGGCAAAATGAACTTCACCAGCAATCAGCTGACGGGTGCCGGTACTTTTACTGCCACTGGAATTGCAACGCCTGGTGCAGGTACAGCAAACACAGTAGCCGGTTCTTATATTCTCCGGGGAGTTACAGGAATCAGCAGTACGGCGAGAGGTCAGACACTCAGTGGTCCTGGTCTCGCACCCAATACGATTCTGATCGCCTTTTCGGCCACGAATGACTCGGTTTATATATCACAACCGATGACAGCAACAGCAACAGGTGTGGCGCTTACCAGTACAACTGCGGGTGCCATGCTGGAAACAGCGAATACAAACGGTTTTGATCCGGCCACCGGATCTGCCTCCGTAGCAGGGAATAAGACATTTAGTGATAGTATCAGTTATATTATTAATGCGGCGACGACCACACCTTTTGGAGTCAGTACGGGTTCTGTGGCTACTTCAATACATGCAGGTTCAGTCGTGATCAATGCACCTGTTACGGTCAATACGGGAATTACCGTAAATGAATTCTTAACGCTTAATGCGAAACTGACCCTTCGTCCGGCGGATACCGTTCGGATACTCAGTGGGGCAATGATTAATGGAACGATCAATGCCACCAGCTATATCGCCACGGATTACAATGCCACCAACGGGATACAGAGTGTGCTTCGCTATGATAATGTGACAGGCACTATAGTACTTCCGGTTGGAACCATAAATTATTATTTACCGGCTACTGTAACCCCGGTTGCTGCTTCGGCTTTAACGGTGGCGGTTTTTGAAGGAATCACCTCCTCCGGTACCATCACCGGTACTCCGCTTACAGCGACTCAACGGCAAACAGTGGTTAACGCGGTTTGGAATATCAACCGGCTCTCTGGTACAGGCAATGCGGACCTGCAACTCGGCTGGAATACCGCATTGGAGGGATCGAGCTTTATTACATTACCAGACACCGACATCGGTCTGATCATCAATAACGGAAGTTCGTGGACACTACCCATTGGTACCGGGAATAATACAACCAATACAGTATTAGCTACTATAACGGACTTTGGCACGTTCGGTGCGGGTGCCATCCCCCCTACACAACCATTTGTTTTCAATCCACTCCCGGAAAAAACGTATGGCAATCCGGATTTTAATGGAGGAGCCACCAGTCTGAATACCACACAGCCGATTATCTACAGCAGCAGCAATCCGGCCGTGGCCACAATTGTGAATGGCGATATTCATATTACCGGAGCCGGATCAGTGGATATTACAGCGTCTCAGGCCAGTGATGGATTTTATGCGGCGGCCAGTGTGACCAGGGCACTTACTGTAAACAAAGCCCTGCTGACTATTACCGCAGATGATAAACTTAAGTTTGAGGGACAGGCGAATCCGGTACTGACGGCTACATACAATGGGTTTGTTTTATCTGAAACACCCACTGTATTGCAAACCGCAGCCGTGCTGGCCACCACTGCCGTTACGGCTTCTGCTCCGGGTACTTATCCGATCACGGTTAGCAGCGCCACTTCTTCCAATTATGATATTACGTTCGTTAACGGGGTTATGACGGTACAACCGAAAACCAACCAGACCATCACTTTTGCGGCACCTGCTGTTAAGACCTATGGCAACGCAGATTTCCCGGTCGGGGCTTCCAGTACGAATTCAACGATTCCTTTAACGTATAGCAGCAGCAATACCTCTGTGGCCATCATCGTGGGCAATACAATCCGTATCACCGGTGCCGGCACCTCTGTGATCACGGTATCACAAGCTGGCAATGAAGGCTACTTCCCGGCAACGGATGTGCAGCGTACGCTCACGGTAAATAAAGTAAACCTGACTGTACGGGTAATGGATACTACGAAAATCCAGGGACAGGTGAATCCTGTATTCCGTGTGACTTATACAGGGTTTGTGTTGGGAGAAACGGCTTCGAATCTGACTACGGCACCGGCAATTACCACCACGGCTGAAACAATTTCCGCACCCGGATATTACACGTTAACACCAGGCAACGGGGTATCTCAGAATTATACATTTATCTATGTTACCGGCCGATTGACGATTTATCCGCCGGGAGGAAACGGTGAGCAATATATCAATGCCTTTATGAATAGTTCCACCTCACTGACGGTACGTGTATTTTCCGTGGAACCCGCATTAGGCGATATCGTTCTTTGGGATATTGCCGGCCGGCCCATGACCCGGAAAAACCTGTTTATGCCTGCTGGTTTCAGCAGTGCCGATCTGTCCATTGCCTCTTTGCCCTCAGGAATTTATATCGTTACTGTCAGAGGGGATGGAGTGAATCTGAAAAAGACAATCGCCATCATTAAATAAAAGGCTATGATTAAAAAACTGATTCCGGCCTTGCTTCTTTGTGTTACCGTGCTGATGCCTGTTTGGGGAACTACTCAAAAAGGTAAGCCGCTGGTATTTGTGCTGAACAGAGAGGCGCTGGCGAATAATAAGTCCCGTGTGGCAGCGAAGGATCCGGCTATTATGGGGGCTTATAAACAATTAATAAAGGAAGCCGACAAAGCCTTGCAATTTGGTCCGGTCAGTGTGATGGAAAAGAAATCTCTTCCTCCCAGTGGTGACCGGCATGATTATATGAGCCTGGCTCCTTACCACTGGCCGGATCCTGCAAAGCCTGACGGGCTGCCCTATATCCGTAAAGACGGGCAAACTAACCCGGAAGTAAAAGAATATAAGGATAAAGAGTACCTGCCTCAATTATGCAGTGAAGTACATACCCTGGCGCTGGCGTATTTTTTTTCCAGTGAGAAAGTGTACGCTGAGCATGCGGCGAAGCTGGTGCGGGTTTGGTTTCTCGACACCGCCACCCGGATGAATCCTAACCTGAATTTTGGTCAGGCCGTAAAAGGAGTGAATACAGGCCGGGGAGCCGGGATGATTGATACCCGTCATTTTGTTAAACTGATTGATGCGTTGGGGCTGCTGAATGAGGCACCGGAGTGGAAAGAAAAAGATCAGTTGGGCATGAAAAAATGGTTCACTGATTTCCTTCAATGGATGCAGACCAGTGTGATTGGCCGGGATGAGATGGATGCAGAGAATAATCATGGCGCCTGGTATGATGCACAACGGCTGGCCATGGCCTTATATACCGGTGATATGCCACTGGCGGATAGGGTGGTGAAAAATGCGGCGGCAAGACTGGATCAGCAGATGAATGAAGAGGGATTTTTCCCGAAAGAACTGGCCCGTACCATCTCGCTGCATTATTCAACATTTGTACTGCATGCTTTTTTTGCCATCGCCAATATGGCTGAACATACCGGCACGGATCTTTGGAAGCTGACCACGCCTTCCGGTAAATCGCTACAAAAGGCTTTTAATGTCATCCGGCCTTTCCTGTCTAAAGAGAAAGACTGGGAAGGTCAGCAGATCAAACCGTTTACGTTTGAAGATGGGTATGGGATTTTATATGATGGCGCTGCACATTTCCAGTGCAAAAACTGTAAGGAAGAGGTAAAAAGACTGGCAGCAGATAAGGCGGAAAGACTGCTGTTACATTTACTATACTAATAACGATTTGTAAATATTTAAACTGCTATTATGAAAAAAATGCTTTGCTTGTCTTTGACGCTGTTGCTTTTCGGACTGGCCGCTGTAGCACAGAAAAAGACGATTACCGGTAAAGTAACCAACCAGCTGACCGGGGAGCCGTTACAGGGAGTTTCTATTCTTGTTGACAAACAGAAAGCGGGAACAACCTCGAAAGCAGACGGTACCTTTAGTATCGTGGTACAAAATGGAGGCACCACCCTGATTTTTTCTTATGTCGGGTTTGCTTCACAAACAGTACCCACGGAAGGGAAAACAGTGGTGGACATTGCGATGGTGCCGGCTGTTATTGATAATAATGAAGTGGTTGTGATCGGGTATGGCACGCAGAAAAAATCACATCTGACCGGGGCTGTATCCAAGTATAAGAATGAAAAAATTGATGAAACTCCAAACTCACGACTGGACCAGGCTCTGCAAGGAAAAATTGCCGGGGTTCAGGTACAGAATATTTCATCTGAAGCCGGCTCCGATCCGAAAATCAGGGTCAGAGGAATCAGCTCGATCAATGCCGGGGCTAACCCACTGGTCGTGGTCGATGGTCACCCCGTACCGGATGGACTGGCTTTTGTGAATATGGCGGATGTGGAATCAGTGGAAGTGTTGAAAGATGCTGCTTCTTCCGCCATATATGGTTCCAGGGGTGCCAGTGGAGTAATAATTATAACAACGAAGAGTGGTAAGGCGGATAAGCCTAAGTATTCCGTTAAATTTTCCACCGGTGCTAAAACACAGGTAGAACTATATCCGATGATGAGTACTTCGGAATACACCAACCTGCTTTTTTATGAAGCCGCGTTGAAATCCAAGGATCCTAGTATTACACCTCCCACAGGAACAGGTATTATTGCCAACAATGAACGGGCTGCCTATGTAGTGGAGAATACCATTATGGATGGATTTGGTGCTAATTGGCAGCAGGAAGCTTTACGGAATGCCAATGTGCGTAACCTGCAGATTAGTGTATCGGGCGGTTCACGGCAAGCAAAATACTTTCTTTCCGGCGGATACCAGCGTGATCAGGGCATGATGTACCACAGTGAATATGATCGTTTCAATCTCCGTTCAAGACTGGATCTGCAATTGGCCAAAAAAGTGAAGTTGAGTTTTAATCTGAATCCGTCTTATATTAAACGGGAAAGACCCTCTGTGAACTTTATTGATTTTGTCCGTTTTCAATCCTTCCTGCCCGTCTATCACACAGCAGCCAGCGCTGCTTTTGTGAGCCAGGTGCCGCAGTGGGCGAATATCAAACCCGGGGATTTTGCACAAGCCCGTCATTTTAACGGAAGAGTCTATACCGGACTGATGCCCGATGGCAGTCAGTGGGTAACCACTTCCGCAACGGATCCGTTTAATACCGCGAACAATTCCCCCAAATCGGTAATGGAAACCCGCTCGATAAATTCCAATGATTACCGGGTGTTGAGTTCCGGTGATCTGACTTACACTATATTACCCGGACTTGATTTCAAAGCCCTCGGTAGTGTATACATGAATTACACACAAGGACTGGATTTTACCAAGAGGAATTCAAACAGGGAAGGAGATGTAAACCGTGGTGTTTATTCCAATAGACTTTTTGTTGACTTACTTTCAGAGAATACCCTGAATTTTTCCAAACTTATTAAAGCACATTCAATTAATGTACTGGCCGGATTTACCGCTCAGAAAACAAAAATCAAGGATGAACAGATTACCGGCTTTGATTATCCCAGTGATAATATCACAACGTTGAATACGGCTTTGCAAATTGACCAGGCGAAAGAAGCGACTTTCAATCTGCGTAACCAGATTGGATTGCTTTCTTACCTGGGTCGGTTTAATTACACGTATAAAAACCGGTATTTATTATCTGCCAGTTACCGGGCCGATGGTAGTTCTTATTTTGCACCTGGTAATAAATGGGGGTCATTCCCTTCCTTATCACTTGGATGGGTAGCTACAGAAGAGAAATTTACGGAGAAACTGGACTGGCTGAGCAACCTGAAACTCCGGGCCAGCTATGGTGTTACGGGTAATAACCGGATCGTTGATTTTGCCTTTGTGGATCTCTTGTATGCGGCTAATTATCCGCTTGGGACAGGAACAGGTACCAGTGTGCTAGGACAAGTGCCATCCAGGGATATCCTGTCCAATACCGATATTACCTGGGAGCGTACGTTCCAGTATAACGGAGGTATGGATATCAGTTTGTTCAGAAGCGCCATTACACTGTCTGTCGATGTATATCAGTCTAAAACAGATCAGTTGTTGCTAAGACAAGCGGCCATGGGCTTTACCGGTGTACCGCTGGCCTGGAACAATATCGGACGATTGCAGAACAGGGGAATCGAGTTTGAACTCACTACCAATAATATTAAGAAAAAAGATTTCCGGTGGACGACCTCTGCGAATATTGCCCATAACCGGAATAAGATCCTTGAATTGGGTGAAGAGGCTTTTCTGCTTAACCAGGGAGAACGAACCGAGTTATATATGAACAGGGTAGGCGATCCGTTGATTCAATACTTCGGGTATAAAACAGATGGGGTTTGGTTGTCACAGGCAGATATCACGGCGGCCCAGGCAGCTGGATTGACCAGTCCGTTGAGCAATGTATTTGTTCCTGGTGGATTAAAACTGGTGGATGTAAATGGTGATAAGATTATCAATGCTGATGACCGGGTGGTAACCGGTTCACCCTATCCTGATTTTAACTGGGGGGTGACCAATAATTTCACTTACAAGTCTTTTGATCTCAGCTTTATGCTGCAAGGGGTACAGGGCGGACAACTGGTGAACGGGGACCCCAATTATAATGAGACGAAACGTTATAATAAAAACTACAATACCAACCGCTGGCTGAGTCCGATGTTCCCCGGTGATGGTAAAACACCTTATTCCACCGTTGGGTTCAACTGGATGCTGACCGATTATGTGGTGGAAGATGCCTCATACTATGCTTTACGGGAAGTCATTGTCGGATTCACATTGCCGGAGAAAGTGGCTAAAAGAGTCGGATTAAGTTCACTCCGGATTTATGCTTCCGGACAGAACCTGTTTTTCCAATCCGCTTCCGGGTATCGGGGCATCAATACAGAAGCCCGTTTTACTACGGGCCCGTATAATACACCCCTGGTGGATGGCTATCAGCGGGGAAGTTTCCCAATGCCTAAAACAATCATTTTTGGTATCGACATTAACTTCTAACTGATTAATATCATCTATATGAAACGTATACATTATATCATACTGCTTGGATGCTTCGGTTTGTTCTCCTGTAAAAAGGTGATCGACCTGTACCCGCAATCCAACCTGAATACCGGAACCTATTATTCAAACCTGGATGAAGTGAAAGCGGCCCTCGCAGGTTGTTATAACGGCATGCAGCGTTCCCTGTCCAATGAATGGCAGTTTACTGAGCTGCGCAGTGATAATTCAAAACAGGGAGCCCCGGGCAGTACGGCATCGGCCAACCGGGACTATAGTGACCTGGATATGTTTATTCCAAGTCCCTCCCAGCAACAGATCTACAACTACTGGCTGGCTACGTATAACAATATCCGGAATATTAATATTGTATTACAAAAGCTTGGGGTGGTCTATGATGAAGCAGCCGGCACTTTCACCTTCAATACCATAACTATACCGATCACCGAAACAGATCGCAAACAACTGGCTGGTGAAGCCATGTTTATCCGGGCTTATCATTATTTTAACCTGGTCCGTTTGTTTGGCGGCGTATTCCTCGTGCATGAGCCGATTTCCCCATCCGCTGCCCTGCAGATGAACCGTGCCACTGCTGCGGATATTTATAAACTGATTCAGGCGGACCTGGTAACAGGAGCTGCTTCGATGAATAACCTGAAGTTTAGTCAGATTCAGTCAGCCAACCAGGGAAGAGCCACCAGTTGGGCTGCCAAAGGCTTGCTGGCAAAAGTTTACCTGACCCTTGGCCGGAAAAGTGAAGCGGTAACCCTTCTTCAGGATGTAATTACAAATAGCGGCTACTCGCTGCAGCCGGTTTATGCGAATGTTTTCTCAATCAGTAATGAAATGAATTCGGAAATTCTTTTTGCCGTTCGGTATAAAGCAGGTGGTATCGGATTGGGGTCTCATTTTGGAAACACGTTTGCACCGATTGGTTCAGGTTCTGCTATTATCAACGGGGATGGAGACGGATTAAATTATCCGACCGCCGAACTGGATACACTGACTAATGGTGACCTCCGTAAACCAACCCTGATCGGGGTGTATGGAACAGGAACGGCGGCCAAATGGTATGTAAAAAAGTTTCTTTCTCCCGTTACCATTGTGGATGATGGGGAAAGCGATTGGCCGGTGCTGCGTTATGCAGACATCCTCCTGATGCTCGCCGAAGCACAGGGGTACGGTCAACCTGGTATTGATCTGATCAATGCTGTAAGGGTACGGGCAGGGTTACCGAATCACACATTGACAACCCTCTCTTCTGTTGCTTTGTTTGAGCAGGCATTGTCCACGGAAAGAAGGATCGAATTTGCTTTTGAGAATCAGCGCTGGTTTGACCTCGTTCGTTTCAATACTACCATGACTACCGTTACAGCAGAGCAATCCATTAAGGATCATTATGCTGATGAGTATGCAGCACATTACCGCCTGTACCTGCCCCCCACACCTACATTGGCTGAGTTGCAGGGGTATATTACACGTGATAAATTGCTGTTGCCTATTCCACAACGGGAAATTGACAACAACACACAACTGGTCATTCCGCAGAACCCTGGTTATTAATATCAATAACAGTATATGAAAAAAAACTGGCTTATTCTCCTGATAATACTGGTTTTGTCAACCGGTCTGGCCAACTCACAAGCGGCGGATACCACCTATAAAGCGGTGGAATATCCCGAAGGGTATAGTGCAAAATTGAATGTCGTTTATGCAACGGTGAAAGACTGGGAAGGGAAAATGGATCTCTACCTGGCGCCCCGGGAAAAAGGACTATCCCCGGTAGTGATCAATATACACGGCGGTGGCTGGAACCATGGGGTTAAAGAATCGCAGACCGGTTTCAGTACTTTTTTTAAAGCCGGTTTCGCAGTAGCCAATATCGAGTACCGGCTGACTGGTCAGGCCACGGCACCCGCAGCGGTGGAAGATACCCGCTGTGTCTTGATCTACCTGATTAAAAATGCCAAAGAACTCAATATTGATGTGAACAAAATAGTGATCATGGGCGGCAGTTCCGGAGGGCATCTCGCTTTAATGGGCGGTTTACTCGGCAACGATCACCGGTTTGACGGCAACTGCCCGGGCGTGGAGAATATAAAGGTGGCCGCCATTATTGATAAGTATGGGATCACCGATGTATGGGATTGGGGATATGGGAAAATCCTGACCAGCAAGTCGGCCCGTAACTGGCTTGGCGATAAGGCGACTGACCCCGTTTTTGCCGCTTCTGTTTCACCGATCACTTATGTAACGAAGAACAGTCCGCCTGTTTTTATCGTCCATGGCGATGCAGACCCTACCGTGCCTTATCAGCAGTCGGTGGACCTGCATAAGAAATTAAAAGAAGCAGGGGTGAAGACCGAATTTATTACCGTGCCCGGAGGGTTACATGGAAAATTTGAGAAAACAGTTAACAGCGATCTGAATAAAGCAATCATGAAATTTATCACCGAAGTTTTCAATAACCCGAAAATGTAGGTTGAATATACTATGTTTAAAAAGTGGAATGTCCGGTTAAGGAATCAACCGGATCTTCCACTTTTTATTTTTTGTTTTTTCTCCTGTAGTAATCGTTATAAGTTTCTGTTCAGGGTTGAAATCGTATGTACACACCTGCCCATTCAATAATACTTTCTTCGGCTTTTTAGCAGAATGAAATTGGATGATCCAGTTTCTGCTCGATGACTGGCCGTTGTAATTCCCTTCAGTTGGATTTATACGCAGGGTTGAATTTCTCAGTTCAATAGTTGTTGTGGCGAAAATCCCTTTCAGGTACTCATTGCTCAGACCATCGTCTTCCACTAACCGGAACCGGCCTCTTTTCCCGGGATAAATGTCCAGTGTCAACGTATCATTATTTCCTTTTTCAATGGATGCAGCATAACGTCGGGAGGGGATAATGGAACCTTCTTTTATGAAAAGAGGGAGCTGTTCTTCAGGAGCATTCACCTGGTATTCCTTTTTTCCGGTAAGTTTCTCCCCGGTCCAATAGTTTATCCATTGCCCTTCCGGCAAATAAATTTTCCGGCTGACCGATCCTTTCTCATACACAGGTGCCACCAACATTTCATTGCCAAACATATATTCATACAATTGTCCGGGCAGTTTACCGATCATAGGTTTGCCTTCCAGCCGGCTCCGATGCGCATAACTGTAGATATATGGGAACAACTTCATCCGCAACTGTGCATAGAACCGGAATATACTATCTGCTTTTTCGGAATAATTCCATGCCAGATTGGCGGTTGGGTTTTCAGGTTGGGAAAACACTTCGGTGATCGGATTAAACATAGAGAACTGCAGCCATCTGATATATAACTCTTCAGCTGGTTTTTTGGTAAAGCCCATATCAAATCCTCCCAGGTCATTGGTCAGGAAGGGGATCCGGCTGGTTGGATTTTTCGGATCTGTAAACATCGCAATATTCTCTTTTAAGGCCACCGAAGGAACCCAGGAGTTGAATTTTATCAATGGGTTTTCAATATTCCAGTCACTCCGGGTATCGTCTGTCCACTTGGTGGGATAGCGTTTGTATTCATCAGTTTCCATTCCACCGGTATGGGATAAAATGAAACCCCGGCCTTTTGTCTCCAGTCCGAATTCCTGGCTCATTTCAAACATGGCTTTGCAAGTACTGATTTTTGATGTACGGTCCAGTTTGATAAAATCAGCTCCTTCTGCAAAAAAATGTTTCATGCGTTGTTTGAAATAGGCAACTGCAGCGGGGTTATCAAAATCTATATTGCCGCAGGCAGTACCCGGGTGCTCTGCTTTTTCCTGGAACATGGCCGTGCTGGTACCCTTATTATGCCAGCTGTTTTTATTGGTATAAACGGAAGAGAAATATCCCTGCTGCTTAAAATCAGTAAACGCTTTTTCATTTCCGGTTTCAAGAATGCAATCCCAGGCCCAGAAGCCTCCTTTGATGCCATTTTGTTGCAGGTAATCCCACATTTTATTCCGGTCAGGATATCCAAGGGTGTCCGCAACAAAGTCGATGTATTTATGCGGACCAATGCCTTTGTCCGCATGACTCCAGAACCACGAGTCTATCCAATAAGCGTCAATTGGATATTGGTGATTCATGATTGAATCCACCCGTTTTATGGTCTCCTGTTGATTGGTATAGCCACCATACAGTATACCAAATGCCCAGGCTGGGGGTAAGATCAGGTTGGTGTCAGCGACAATATACCGGCTGTTTTTATTTTGTTGCGACCAGGTATGGGAGCAGGGAAAGGTAATCAGCAACAAAAGTGTCCAGGTTGAAATAAATGTTCTCATTTTTTGTGACTGGTATTTAATCGGTGAACAATAAAGCCGGCCACTTTATACTGTGCCATTTCAGTGAGATGGATGCCATCCGTTGTCAGTTCACTGGTTGTTGAACTGAGCAATTGATACAGATCTATAGTGGCAGCTTTATGGGTATCGGCTACTTTTTTTAAAAGGGGATTGTTTAAAAGAAGCCGATCCGCTGATCCCCCGTATTTAACTGAATCCGCTTTTTGTTCATCTACCGGCGGAGGTAATAATAAACAGATTGCCGGCGCTTTGAGTTTTCGGGTATGGATAAAAGCGTTGATTGAATCAAGCAGTTTTGATAAATTAGCCGGTACTTCTTTTTGTTGTTCTTTAAATATGGCTTTTGTGTCATTGGTACCCAGTCCGATCAGAATATAATCCAGCTGACCTTCCGGTCCCAGCTGGCGATAGGTATCTTCCAGGTAGCGGGTTATATTTTTAAGGGTGTTTAGTTTTTCCTGTCCGAGATTATCAAACCCGATCGTATTGCCGGAAACACAGGTATTAATTATGGTGGAATAGGGGAGTAATTTCTGCAATTGGTTTGGCCATCCATCCGCCGCCGCCCCGTTTGAATCGCCAATAGCCAAAATATTCAGGTTGCCGTTGTTTTTATTATTATCCGCAGGGATCAGTGTCAGGGCGGAAGGGACCAGCATTTCGTGTCCTCCTTCGAAAAGGGTGATGCTGATCCGGTCTGTTTTTCTGAACAAGTGGATTTGCCGGTCGTTCAGTTTTAATGTACTATCAGCTGCCGGGTTTATTCGTTTAGCCAGGAGAGACTGTTGCAGTGTTTCAGTAATTAATAAATGCTTTCGGGTTGGATAAATGGCAGCAGCGATTTTATTGTAGAACTGCATAGACTGGCTGATAGGTACGGAACCGGTGTAGCCGTCATGGACACCGGCATATATATGCAGCTCCGCATTTTTTCGGAGAGAGGCAGGGTAGAGAAGGTGAATCGGTGAGCGGCTGTCCAGGTCAGGCCAATCCATTGCCCCGTTTTTCATGGCCACTTTTTCAACATCGTCTGCATACTTGGCTTTTCTTCCCCTGGATTCCCAGTACCAGCTGCGCAGGTCGCTGATGGGTACCCAGGCAGAAAAGCTTTTAACCGGGTAGCGGATTTTCATATAGGCCAGCAGGGCAGTATATCCTCCGCCGGACACACCGATGATATGGATATTATGGGTATCCACCTTCCCTTTTTGAATGGCAAACCGGATGGCATCTTCTATATCAGCAATCACGAGGGGGCTGCCACAGGCTTCCGGCTTGTTATTGGCACCCCTGAAATCCGGATGAATATAATTCCAGTTTCTGAGCAACGCTTCCCGGGCCAGTGGGTCTTCCTGGTTGTAATCGCCGCTCCAGGTGTGCAGGGATATAATCAGGGGTTGAAGCGGGTTACCGGTACTCTCGTAATACCAGGCCTGCTGCAAGTGGTTATCCATGGTGGATTTGATTTGTACTTGTTGAAAAGGGAGGGGCCAGCTTTTATTTGCTGTGAGATCCCATGCCGGTTCATTTTGCTGTGCGATGACCAGGATTGGCAGAAAAAGTACGATCAGCTGATTGTATGCTTTTTTTTTCAAAGGCAATCATTTTGTCATTCAAAACTACAACAGATTCATATCCGCATCGCGGTTTTTGTGTGAAGTATAAAATGGCATATTACTTTTTTATTATTTTTTTTCATGGAGTGGCTGCAAGTGGCAATGAAATAGCCTGTAATTGACCAGGAAACCTGATAAAAATCATATCGTTTTTTCAACCCTGGTCAGAACATATTTTGTGATGATCAGGGTTATTTCTTAATTTTAGTTACGATTGCTAAAATGAACGGGTATCAATTATACGATAATACGGTACTGTTGCGCTTGCTTGGTGAAGGGGATGAGACTGCTTTTACAGAACTCTATCACCGTTACTGGAAGCCCCTTTTTTCTATAGCCTACAACAGGCTGCGGGAAATGCAGACGGCTGAGGATATTGTACATGATGTGTTTGCCAGCCTCTGGGCAAACAGGGAAAAAATCAACATCGATACATTAGAAAATTATCTCGCAACAGCGGTGAAGTACATGGTATTGGCCAGGATACGGCGTATGGAACGGGAAAGGACATATAAATTGAATGCCGGTACACTGGAATATGATGATCTGCCGGTTGAAAATAAGCTCCATTTCAAACGGATCCTGGAGTTAATTGATACCGAAGTGGAGAAATTGCCGGAAAAATGTAAGCTTATTTTCAAATACAGCCGTGAGCAGGGTCTTCCGGCAAAAGAGATCGCCCGTGAATTACATATTTCACCTAAAACAGTTGAAAATCAACTAAATAAGGCGCTCCGCCAGCTCAAAATGGCTACCCGAAGCTTTCTGAATATGTTCTGATTTCTTCTTCTTTCCTCGTTTTCCGAAATTATTTTATTTACACGTGGGTGCCAGTGGCTTCCTGAATCACTTATATGATATGAGGATTCCGGAAAACATATTGGTATTGATAGAGAAGTACCAGGCAGGTAATACTACGAAAGAAGAGTTAAATCAATTAAATGAATGGTATCATACTTTTGATGACCGGGAAGCCGAATTACTCACCGGAAAATCTGAAGATCAGTTAAGTGCCGATATCCGGGAACGTTTGATGAGAACGATCCAACAGGCGCCGGTATACTCTCTACAACAGTCCCGTCGCAAATGGTATATGGCCGCTGCAGCGATACTATTAGTAATGCTTACAGCCACTGTTTACCGGCTTACAACTTCAGATAGCCCCCCTGCCAATTCATCACTCGCTGAAACATCTGCGGGTTCCGTTGTTACTGATCTGGCTCCGGGGGGAAATAAAGCCATACTCAGACTTGCCGATGGTTCGGCTATTATCCTGGACAGTGCCGCTGACGGAACATTAACGGAACAGGGAAATATAAAAGTAGAAAAACTGAGCAATGGATTACTGGCTTATACCATTGGTGGAAAACAACTGACAGCGAATGATGCGGCTTTTTATAATACTATCTCCACTCCCAGGGGCGGGCAATACCAGGTTACATTATCTGATGGCACTAAAGTCTGGCTGAATGCGGCTTCTTCGATACGTTTCCCTGTATTTTTTGCCGGGAACGAACGGCGGGTGGAAATAACCGGTGAAGCCTATTTTGAAGTCGCTAAAAATATCAGCAAGCCATTTAAAGTGAAGACAACAGCTTCCGAAATTGAAGTGCTGGGTACTCATTTTAACATCAATGCGTATGATGATGAATCGGCTGTTAAAACCACTTTACTGGAAGGGATGGTGAAAGTGTCCACGCCGGCAACAGGAGGAAAGAGCACTTCCCGTTTTCTTCAACCCGGCCAGCAATCAGGGATATCTAAGGAAGGCACCATCTCCGTGTTGAATAATGCGGATACCGAAGAAGCACTGGCCTGGAAAAACGGAAGATTCCAATTCCGGAGTGCTGATATCAAATCGATCCTTCGTCAGATTTCCCGGTGGTATGATGTGGACGTGGTATACAAGGGGAATGTAAACCTGCATTTTACTGGTCAACTGAAACGGGATGAGTACGTGTCAAAAGTGTTTGAAAAACTGGCATTAACCGGGGAAGTACATTTTAAAATTGAAGGAAAGAAAATTATTGTTTCACCGTAAAAAGTGCAATATGCTGAATATTAATTTCTTACACCCTACCGGACGGGATGGTTAGTCCGGGGCTTTTTTTGGTGCTCAAAAAAAACCGGGTTCCGTTTGCGGCGGAAGCCCGGTAAGAATCTGAGTACTGAATTAAACGTCGTTGGTCAACGGTTGCTTATTCATAAACCCAAACCCGCCTGCCGGAAAGGCAGGCAATACAAATTTATGTATTTAACTGCTCTTTGTAAAACAGGCCTTAAAAAAGGCCGGTTTTCAACTCAAACGATTAGAATAATGAAACTAATTACAGTTTTGTTTTTCGCTGCCTGTCTCCAGGTGAGTGCCAGTGGGTATGCCCAGAAAATTACACTGAAAGGGGATAACCTCTCCCTCCAAAAAGTTTTTGATCATATCCGGAAACAAACCGGATTCAGTTTTTTCTATGCGGATGAAGTTCTTTCAACCGCCAAAAGTGTTTCAGTCAATGTAAAAAAAGCGGATGTCAGCGAAGTGCTGGATCATTGCTTCAGGGATCAGGGACTGACTTATACGA